>Ga0335075_10018464_pt1 | contig 10336 bp, 7 predicted proteins | sample Lox_Sample_24_FD_206723 | JGI IMG/M metagenome (GOLD analysis project Ga0335075, IMG submission 206723) | Soil microbial communities from Loxahatchee National Wildlife Refuge, Florida, United States - Lox_Sample_2.4 | ecosystem: Environmental > Terrestrial > Soil > Wetlands | place: USA: Florida... | reverse complement strand
GTCGGTGACAAGCGCAGCGCCGCTCATGGTGCCCAGGTGGTCTGTCAGACGTTCACCCAACACTTCGCACGGCATGACCGACGCAATTTCGATGAGCAGGAACCAGGGCGACTCCAGGTTCAACGGACAAACGACCCCGGAGATGTGTCTGGCAACCAGACGCAATTGGCTGCTCGACAGCAACTCAAGTGCTGTCAGCTCGCTGGGGAAAGCGGCGCCGAGTTCCGCCCCGACCGCGATGGCTCCCGCGATTTCCGGCAGAGCAATTAGGGCGGTGATGACATTCGGTTGGCGTGGGAACAGCTTCAATACCGCTGCCGTGATGACGCCTAGAGTTCCTTCGGCGCCAATGAACAGGTTCTTCAGATCGTAGCCGGTGTTGTCCTTGCGGAGTGTCCGCAGGCCGTTCCAGATCCGTCCATCCGGCAGCACGACTTCCAGCCCGAGCACCAGGTCACGCATGTTGCCATAGCGTAGCACGCCCGTGCCGCCAGCATTCGTCGCGACGTTACCGCCGATCTGGCACGATCCTTCGGCACCCAGACTCAATGGAAACAGCCGGTCGGCGTCGCGCGCCGCGGCCTGCACGTTAGCGAGTAAACAACCCGCCTGCACGGTCATGACGTTGCCAGACGGATTTACGTCCAGGACCACATCCATACGTTTGAGGTTCAGGACAATGCCGCCGGACCGCTCGGGCGGGATCGCGCCAAGACAGACGCTTGTGTTGCCGCCCTGCGGATAGATAGGAACCGCATTTTCGTGACAGAGCGCGAGGGTTGTCGCGACGTCTTCCGTGCTACGTGGGAGCACGACGCACAACGCATCGCCGCGCGTTCTGCCCCACCAGTCCATGACGAATGGCACCACGTCGGTTTGCTCCGTGACCACGGCCGCAGGTTCGAGGCGTTCCTGAAGCGCAGCGACAATGCCAGTTGCCACCGTAAGGTCACTCACTCTGCCAACAGGATGCCGTCGGCGGCCGACCATGCGATGTCCACCTCCGCACCGACCTGCACCCGGGATTCGGCTTGCGTCGAGACGGTCTTGAGAAGGAATTGGGTTCCGTCCCGGGCAGATGCCGTAATCCGCGTAAGCCCGCCGACAAACGAAACCGTCTGCACAATGCATCTTGCGTAATTGGCGGCGTCTTTGGCCGTGGCATGCATGCCGATCTTCTCCGGGCGGATCAACAGCGTCGCCGGACTGCCCGGCGGAATGCCACGCGGATCGGCAATCTTCACCAGCTCATCGGTTTCCAGGCGAAAGATTGTGTCGTCGACCAACGTTCCGGCGAGCAGGTTCGATTCACCAATGAAGTCGGCGGCGAATATTGTTTTTGGCTCGAAATACAGCTCTTCCGGCGTGCCGATTTGTTCGATTCGTCCACGGTGCATCAGGCAGATCCGGTCGGACAGGTTCAACGCCTCTTCCTGGTCATGCGTGACATAGATGATGGTCGTCGATAGCTCCAGGTGCAGTCGTTTCACTTCCTCCTGCATTTGCTCGCGTAACTTCTTGTCAAGTGCTCCAAGCGGCTCGTCCATGAGGATGATTGTCGGCGCGTAGACAAGGCAGCGCGCAATACCCACCCGCTGCTGCTGCCCCCCGGATAACTCCCGCGGCTTGCGGTGCGCCAGTCCCGACAGTCCCACCCGCTGAAGAACGTTGGTGACCGCCTGCTCAATCTCCGACTTGCCGCGCTTTCTTATGCGCAAGGGGAAGGCCACGTTATCGAAAACCGACATGTGCGGCAGGAGCGCGTAGTTCTGGAATACCATGCCCAGGCCGCGGTCGCGCACCGCGGCGTGCGTGATATCCACGCCGTCTATCAGCAAACGTCCTTCGGTTGGGAGCAACGCGCCGCAAATGATATTCAGCAGCGTCGTTTTGCCCGATCCGCTGGGGCCGAGAAGCGTCAGAAACTCGCCTTGACGTACGGCCAACGACACGTGGTCGAGTGCCACCACCTCGCCGTAGCGCTGTACCAGGCCGTCCAGCACGATCTTGTCGAAGCGAGCGGTGCCCTGTGGTGCAGCGATGGCCATCGGCCCGTTCATTGCAGCGCTCCGGGCTTCTCGCTGTCCCAGCAATCCTCCAGTGAGCGCGACAGGAACTGTTTTTGAATGCGCTGCGTGGGGGTAACGCGGAATTCATCGACGAACGCAACGAAGCGCGGGATCTGAAAGGCGGCCATCCTGGGTGCGCACCAGGCAAGCAAATCTGGCGCCGTCAACTCAGGCGAACGCGACTTGACGAACAGTTTCAGGTCTTCATCTCCCATTTCGTTCTTGACGCCAATCAGCGCGCATTGCTCTACCAGCGGATGTTTGTCGATGGCATGCTCGACTTCCCACGCTGAGATGTTCTCACCGCGCCGGCGCAGGCTATCCTTCTTGCGTCCGTGGAAGAAGAAGCGACCCTCCACATCGGTATGACCGATATCGCCTGTATACAGCCAGCCGCCGCGGAGCGCCGCCGCGGTCGCTTCGGGATTGCGGTGGTAGGCGGCAACCAGGACCCCGAGCTCACGTCCGCGCACGCGAATCTCTCCTGGTTCGCCGCACGCGGCTGGCTGGCCGGCATCGTCCACCACCTCCACGTCGAAATAGGCGACGGCGCGTCCGATCGAACCGGAATATTCTTCCGTGTTGATGGTCGAAAAGCTTGAGGTCTCCGTCATGCCGTAGCCCTCTCGGATCCGGATGCCAAACCGGTGCTCGAACGCGCGCCAAATCTCGGCGGGACAGCCACCTCCCCAGGCGACGCGGACACCGTGGTCGCGGTCGTGAGGCGAGGGGGGTTGTTTGAGGAGAAGCGGCAGTACACCGCCGACAAAGTGGACGTGTGTCGCGCCGCCGCGGCGAGCCTCGTCCCATAGCCGGGAGGCGCTGAAGCGGGGCACCAAAAGCAAGGTGGTGGGGACCATCAGCGACAGGACCAGAACCTCACTGCCAAAGACATGATAGATGGGATCCCAGAAATGCAGCACGCTGCCAGGTCCGATATCGCCGATCCAGATAGATCCGAGTGCTGCCGCCCGATACATCCTGTCGGTCATCAGAACGCCCTTGGGGGCGCCCGTCGTCCCGGATGTGTAAAGTATGCCCCTCACGTCGGAATCAGACAGTGGGACCCGAGGATTGCTATTGTCTGCATTGGAATATACTGCGGCAAGCGCGCCAATGTCGGCGCCTTCGCGCCAGATCATGCAGAGATCGGGCTTCGCACCAACGATATCGTGCAATGCCTCTTCGTACGTCGTTTCGGCGATCATGAACCGCGGCGTACCATGCTCCAAGATATAGGCCAGTCCGTCGCCCCGCAGATGGACATTGATGGGCAATTGCACTGCGCCGAGCTTCATAAGCGCAAAGAAGGTCACAACATGGTCGAGCGTGTGGCCGAGCATGACCGCTACATGATGACCCTTCCGAACGCCCGCTGACATCAAACCGTGTGCCGCCCGGTTCACCCGGCTGTTGAGCTGTGCATAGGTCAGCTCGCCTGCTGCGTCACGCAGGACAACATGCTCGGGTACCACGGCAGCGCAACGTTCTAGCAGCCACGGTACTGTGTCCTGATCCGAAAAGAATGGCGGCTGCGTCGGCAGAGGCGGTAAACTGCCCATGGTATTGCTCACCATAGCCAGACTTTCTCATCGACCAGGGTCCAGGTCTCGGCTTTGTGCGGCGCGCCGGTCTCGCGTGCGATGCTGACTCGTCCGTTCAGCACCCGGACAGCCATGGCGAAGAATGCGAAGAAAGCAGTGCGCATGTCCGCTGACCCGATGTGACCGTACGGCGGGAAATCGGCAAAGGTGAGCGTGGCGCGACCGGGGCTCTGGCGGAGCTCGACTTTGGTCTTGAACGACCGCAGAATCGCCGCGAACAGCCCGCTGATCGCGCAGATATCGGTGCCGGTGATCCCGGCGGTGCGCGCGAGGTCTGCCGTGTACTGCACAGCGAGCATCCGCATGCCGCGCTCGATGAGTTGCGACGCGACGAGCGTGCCAAACATTCGCTCCATGATCTGCAGCACATGGTCAAGGTAATCCACGGCGTAATTGTGGTTGCCCTTGAGCCAGCGTGCTTCCGGCCATGCGACCGGATCGAGTTTCGGTGCCTTGGCAGGGTCGAATTCCGGGCTGTGCTCCACAGCCTCGACGCGGAAGCGTTCCTCTGGTGCCAGATCGTGGTCGGATTCGTAGAAATACCCTTCGTCGTAAGGATGCCCCTCGGAGACGAACTTCGTCACGACCCACCCCAGGCGCGGGCAGCCAAGCAGCTCGCCATTTCGGGGATGCCAAGTCGTCAGGATCGTACGCCGCACGGATGGCGGAACCAGCAGCGCCGAAATGCCAGGATAAGATCCCCAGGGTGCCAGGTAACGGATCCACACCTTTTTCGGCGTTTCCTCGATATAGTGCATGGTCAAGCCGCCGATCGAGTTGCTGAAATAGTGATAGCGCGCAGCAATCGTCGCCGGCGGCCCCTGATCAATGCCGAGCTTCTTCAAAGCCTCGAGGAACCGGGTCTTTTGCTCGGCCGACATCAGCATCCGCCAGAGGTCATTGAGCGCTTTCTCGCCTTGCTCCCGTGCCGCGATAGCGGTCAGTCCTGAAACCGCTATCCACGCGAATTTTGTCGAAACCGCAACGCGCGCACGAAGCGATTCCAGATCCTCCGTTGAAGTCGGGGACGAATTGTTCATAGGACTCCTCCGGTCAGTGCAGTTGGTCGATCCGTATTGCGGAAACTGGGCGCAGTCATCGACGGGCCTCGATCCCCTCGGTGCGCTGACATGCGGCGGCGATGCAGCAGACAATCAAGGAAAGTGCGGTTAGCAGCGTGGAGACCGCCGCGATTACGGGCGAGATTTCCCACTGGATGCTGCTGTACATTTTCACCGGCAGGGTAGCGGTATTTGGTCCGGTCAGAAACCAGGCGAGCACCACTTCGTCGAAGGATAGTAGCAGTGCGAACATGCCGCCCGCGAACATCGAAGGCGCGAGCTGCGGCAGCAGTACGCGCCGCAGCAATGTTCGGCGGCTGGCGCCCATCATGGTCGCTGCAAACTCTAATGTCGGATCCAGCTTGCGCACGCCGGCGGCAATCGTGATCATCACGAACGGGGAGACGTAGACCGTATGTGCCAGCACCAAGCCGAAAGTGCTCCCCGTCAGGCCGAACAACGAGAAATACAGATAAAGACCGAGGGCCGTTACGATGACCGGGATTGCAACCGGTGCCATCAGCAGAGCAATGATTGCCTGCTTGCCGGGGAATGTTAGGCGCACCATGCCGTAGGCAGCCGGTACGGATACGAGAAGCGACAACAACGTTGTCGCCACGGCGACGATCACGCTTTGCCGAAGCGCCTGCATCCAGCTAGGCGAACCGAACAGCTCGGCGTATAGCCGCGTCGACCACACCGGCGGCGGGAACTGAATTTGATCGGCGCTGCCGAAGGAAATCGGAATGACAAGCAGGCTGGGGAGCAGAAGAAAGGCGTAGACCAGAAGTGCGGCCCCCGTCCCGGCGAATCGGTACCGCCGCGCGAGCGGGTCTGTGTTGGATCGTCTCATGGGGTCGCCATCAGGCAGCGATCCGGCGGACGCGTGTCGCTGCGAAGCTGATCACGACCACGATGACGAGCAGGATCATGCCAATGGCCGAGGCGGCGTGCCAATCCAGCGTTTGTCGGGTGAAAAAATCCACCAAGTTCGCCATCATCATATCATGCGGGCCGCCAAGCAGAGCAGGGATGACGAAGAATCCCAGCGACATGACTGTCGTGGTCGAGAAGGCGGCCACGATGCCGGGGACGCTTAGTGGCAGCGTGATGGAAAAGAATATCCGTGCCGGCTTGGCGCCCATGATCTCGGCGGCGCGCCGTAGTGCGGGGTCGATTGCCAGCAGGCCGGCAAGCAATGGCATCACCACGAACGGAACGAGGTAGTTCGTCATTCCGACGATGACGCCGAAGCGATTGAAGATCATTGGCAAAACGATCTTCTGGCCGACGATCATGCTGAGCATGCTGTTAATCAGCCCGTCGCGTCCCAGGATGACGGTGAACGCGTAGCTTTTCACCAGAACGCTGGTCCAGAACGGCAGCAGGACGAGGATCATATAGAGGGCACGCTTGCGTGGGGGCTGCCGCGCGAGGTGAAGCGCGACCGGGTAGCCCAGCAGCAGGCTCACGACGGCGGCTGTCACGCTGACCTCGATGGTGGTCAGGAGGGACCGCTCAAATAGTTTGCTCGACAGCAGGTCGGTATAGGCCTGCAATGTGAAATGCGGGTCGAACAAGCTGGTGTACAACACGTAGCCGAGCGGCAGTGCGAGGATGGCCAGCGACAGCAGGACCGCCGGCCCCATATACAGCATCCCCTCGGTATACGTTCTGCGCACAGTGGATGTCCCATTCAGGAAATGATCCACTCCAGGAAGCGGCGATTCAGTTTGTCGAAATTATCTGCCCACCACATGTCATTGAGTACGACATTCTGGGGGAGCGACAGGTCGGGCAGCCACCGCCGGGCCTCAGCCGACATCATAGGCAGCGCCCTCTTGTTGGCCGGTGCATTGCCGAGCAGGTTCATCACCGCGGCCTGCTGCTGTGCCTGCAGGGCGAAGGCAACGAATTTCATCGCCGCCTCCTTGTTGGGCGCGCCCTTGAGGACGGCAAGATACTCGAGCCCGTTGAGCGTTTGTCCGAACGAGAAATCCACCGGCACGCCGCCGGCCGCCCGCGTGGTCTTCACCCGCGAGGCATAGCTGTAGCTGAAGTCCGCCTCGTCCTGCTGAAGCATCGTGATCGTCTCGGGCGTCGACTCGATCCACTTCACGACATGGGGCTTGATGGCGTCCAGCATCTTGAACCCGCGCTCGACATCGAGCGGGTAGAGCTTTGGACCGGGTACACCGCTTGCCAGCAATGCCGCCTCCAGCGTCTCGCTGATGCGGTTCCGGAACGTGCGGCGGCCCGGAAACGTCTTGGCGTCGAAATCCTCGGCGAAATTCCGCGGGTGTTTGCCGTCCGGGAAACGCTTCGGATCGTAAGCCACGCCTCCCGCCCAGGTGTAAAAGGGCGCCAGATCCTTGGTAGGCGGCGGCACGGAAAGATCATCCGATTTAAACATTGCAGGATCGAGCGGTTCCCAGAACCCGTCCCGCGAGCCGCTGGCGCCCATCGCCCCTGGTGCATCGAACACATCCCACGCCACGTTGCCGGTCATCATCTGCGCCTTCACCTTCGCAAGATCGGGCGTGTCGACCACCGTCACCGTGATGCCGGTCGCGGCCTGGAAGGGCTTGATCAGGCCGGCGACCACCGATGACTTGTACGTTCCGCCCCAGGTGACGAACACCAGATTATTGTTGGCCCGCGCGCGGCGCGGGCGGAACACGAGTGGCATGGCGAGCGTGGCCGCTGCAGCACTGGCGACCACACGGCGCCGCGATATCAAGCGACTTGGGCTGTCTTGCATGGGCATAGCACTGGCCTTCCCCGTGTTACTGTTTCGAGTTCTTGCGGTGGCGAGCTCTCTCTCGTCGCTCAGGCGCCGGCGGAACCGGCGGCCTGCGCCTCCAGCTCCATCATTCTTGGAATCATCTCAGCAAGCTTCGCTTGCAGGCTCGCGCTGGCCGGGCGGAGCGGGGGCAGCACATCTCCCGCGGGCCGGCAAAGTTGGGCCAACGCAGCCTTGAGCGGTGCCGGGTTATGTTCCGAGAACAGCAGGTCAATTGCCGGCCGCAATTCCGCATGCAAGTGTTTTGCGCGCCCCAGTGCACCGGAATGCGCAGCCTCGAAGATTTCGTTCCAAAGTCGTGGGAACAAGCATGAAGTCGCCAGCACGCCACCCCGCGCACCCATCGCGACGTGGAGTGGGAATACGTCTTCCTCGCCGGAAAGGACCGCGATCTTGTTGCCGGCCGCGTCGACCACCCTCATCTGCTGCGACAGGTCCTGGTTGCAGGCTTTCATCGCGACAACTCGTGTCGCGTCCGCGATCCGCGCGAGGGTATCGGGCGTTAGCGCAATGCCGGTCCGATAGGGGATCTCGTACAACACCAAGTCAGCATCAAGCGTGTCGGAGACGCGTTTGAGATAGTCAAGAATTCCGTCTTGCCCCGGGCGGGTATAATAGGGAGTCACGATCATCAGCGCGTCCGCCCCGGCAGCGAGTGCATCGCGCCCGGCAGCGATCGTGTCGCCAAGGCCAGGCGATAGCAGACCGGCGATCACGGGAACCGCTCCGTCCACCGCCTCGACGGTCAATGCAACCATTTCGGCACGCTGTGTCGATGTCAGCGCCGTGTACTCGCCGGTACCGCCGATCGGCGCAACGCCTGCAGCGCCGGCTGCAATCAGATGGCGGGCAAGATCGTGAACCGACGCGCGATCGACCGTGCCGTCGGGCTGCAGCGGCGTCGGCGTCGCTGTCACGATGCCGGTGATCGTCGAAAGCTTCCCAGTCCAGCGCATCAGAGATCCTTCATCAAGCGCAACGCGTCGTAGATGGCGGCGTGCGTGTTGCGTGCAGCGACCGCATCGCCGATGCGAAACAGTTGAAACCTGCCGCGCGGATTGGTTATTCGGGCTTGCGGCCTGCCGTCGATCAGGTTGTCGTAGTCAACCGTACCCTCATTCGTGGACAGCGGCTTGAGGTCGAAATAGAGGTCGTCCAGTGGAAGCGTGCCATGATTGACGACGAGCTGATCGACCCTGCGCTCCTGCTCCACCTCACCGTAGTCGCTGCCGATCGAGGCAACGATCATGTTCCCTTCGCGCCGGGCCGCCTGAAGCCGGTACGTGACGGTGAATGTGACGTCCTGCTTTTGCAGGGATCGCATATAGGGCACCAGATTCATCGCCATGACATCAGGCGAGAACATCCGGTCAGGCGTCATGATCTCAAGTTTCGCGCCGCTTGCGGCGATGATCTCCGCGGCCTGCAGCGCCGCATGATCCCCGGCATCGTCGAACAGCAGGACATTGGTTCCCGGTTCCGTGTCGCCCGACACAATGTCCCAGGCGGACACTGCCAGGTCGTTGCCGCTTCGCATCACCGCGGTATGCGGCAATCCGCCCGTCGCAACCACGACAATGTCGGGATCCTCGGCGAGCACGCTGTCGGTATCGGCCCAGGTGTTGAAGCGAAATCGCACCCCTGCGGCGGCGCATTGGGCCATCCGCCAGTCGATGATGCCCATCATTTCCCTGCGCCTGGGGCTCTGCGCGGTCAGGCGGATTTGCCCTCCAGGATGGCTCGACACTTCAAAGACCGCGACGTCGTGGCCCCGCTCGCCTGCTACCCGCGCTGCTTCCAGGCCGGCCGGACCGGCACCTACGACGACAATCTTACGCCGCACCGTCGCCTTGCACAGATCGTGCGGCATCGTGGTCTCACGGCCGGTGGCGGGATTGTGGATGCAGAAGGCTGCACCACCCTGGTAGATCCGATCGAGGCAGTAATTAGCCCCGACACAGGGTCGTATGCTGGCTTCCCGACCCGCCATGATCTTTCGCACGATATGCGGATCAGTCATGTGCGGTCGGGTCATCCCGACCATGTCCAGCTTGCCCGACGCGATCGCGTGGCGCGCCGTCGCTACGTCGCTGATCCTGGCTGCGTGAAACGTCGGCAATTCGATTGCTGCGCGGATCTCGCCTGCAAAATCCAGATGTGGTGCACCGGGCATCCCCTGGATCGGGATAACATCGGTCAGTCCGGCATCAGTATCGATGTGGCCACGCACCACATTCAGAAAATCCACCATCCCGCTAGCCTTCAGGCGGCGGGCGATCTCAAATCCTTCTTCCTTTGTCGACCCGCCATCGAGCGCTTCGTCGGCTGTGTACCGAAGGCCGACGATGAACTCCGATCCGACCCGTTTGCGGACGGCCGCGAGCACTTCGAAAGTGAAGCGCAGTCGATTGTCAAGTGAACCACCGTACGGCGCACCAAGGTCATTGGTCAGTGGCGACCAGAATTGCTGAAGCAGGTGGCCGTATGCTTCCAGCTCGATACCGTCCAGGCCGGCGGCCTTCATCCGCTCCGCCGCATCCGCAAAGTCCTTGATGATGCGCGCGATGTCCCAGTCTTCGAGCCGTTTCGGAAAGGCGCGGTGCGCCGCCTCGCGGCTATGCGATGGCGACACGATAGGCAGCCAATCGCCGGTATCCCAGCGGGTCCGTCGGCCGAGATGCGTCAGTTGGATCATTATGGCGGCACCATGCTCGTGGCAGGCGTCCGCCAGATCGCGCATCCACGGCACGACCTCGTCCTTGTATACAAGGATGTTGTTGAAAGCGGGCGGGCTGTCGC
>Ga0335075_10018463_pt1 | contig 10337 bp, 11 predicted proteins | sample Lox_Sample_24_FD_206723 | JGI IMG/M metagenome (GOLD analysis project Ga0335075, IMG submission 206723) | Soil microbial communities from Loxahatchee National Wildlife Refuge, Florida, United States - Lox_Sample_2.4 | ecosystem: Environmental > Terrestrial > Soil > Wetlands | place: USA... | reverse complement strand
TATGTGGAATCAGGGCGCATTCGCACTCAGACCACTGGATGGAAGCGATGAATACAAGCTTGAGGTTGAATTTGTGTGGCAAACTCGGTACAAGCATCCCTCTTCAAGCAAGGTTGATTTGCTTATGGAGCCCGCGTCGTCGCAAGGCTTGTATGCATCGCCGAGCCACTTGGACTCTCGCACACGGACGTTGGCTTGGACGGAATTTAGTAATCCGCCCAAGTCAACACACCTTTTCTCCGGTGCCAGGTTCACATTTACGACGACAAACCCCCAAGAGCGGCCGCTACCAAGCAAGCATCTGCTAGAGACAGACTTCGAATTTCATCATAAAGGGTACGATATAAATAAATAGACGTGCCTGCCATTGTGTCTTATTTGCCCTACTCTACAGTGGTAGTATGAGGAGGGAGGAACCGTCTGCGGGGTGCGGAATTTGATGAGGCGAGTTTTGTCCCTCCGCCGTAAAATGGCTCTCTCATGGCGCATTCAGGTCCCCGTAAATTGGTGTCTCTGCTCTCCCGTGTCTCATGCTCCTTTAACATAGAGTACTTCTCCTATAGTGGAAACCATGAGGAGCCAGTCAACTTTGAATCCAGACGGGGCCGAAATGGCCGACGTGGCCCCTCGCAAAAGTCTGTCCAATATGATCAAGAGGAGTCACAGGTGACCATATCTCGATAAAGTCAAGTTGTCTTTAGATTGCTACAACTCCCTTGTCGTCCTTACGACTACGCCGAATTGTCGAGATAGCTAAAGCCACCTCTTTTCTGCATGCTTCGAGGTCGGCGTCCGATGCAGAAGTGATCGGTTCCAGCAGCGCTTCCATCTTGAACCCATTATTCTCTGACCACCTGTCCCCCTCCTTGGCTTTGAGGGGATCGGAATAGAGAAGGAGGTTAAGGAGATGAAGGGGTAGACGAGTTACTGTAGGAGTAACGCCCCAGAGGTTGGAACCACAATGCATCCCATGATGGCCCAGATCAGTCCGGATGAAAATAACTAGGGGTCTAGCCGGTTTGAGTATATTAACGAGGATAGAACGACAATTATTACAGGTGGCGAGAAGTCATAGATATCGAATGAACAAAAAAGCATAAAAGCTAATCTATTTTGTAGAATAACCCGAATATGCGACCGCATAAACCCTTGGCTATACCTTCTAACTCCTAGTAGCCTTTGTCAAGTAGAGGGACAGTAAGAAGAGGAAGAAGGCTGAAGCTATCGTACCTGGGACAGGCAACGATGGTAATGGAGTCAAACATACTACACGAGATGATTGGCAATCAATCTATCTTCATCATCCACCACAACAACACGAATTAGCTAGTTGACGGACTGCCCACGAAGACAACTCCGACCGCAACGAACCTAACAACAGTTGAGTAATGCGCCTAAATATATTTTCCAAGCTGAGAAATACTCACGCTGCAGTTGCTCCAAACAACTCAATTCTGTTTGCAGGGGTCAAAATTCTCGCCGCTATCGTAAATCCAACGGTAAAGCCGATCAACGCATAGAGCCTCGTTGATACTGAGTTGATGCGGTATAGTATTAGAACCAAAGCGCCTGGAAGCGCCGCTGCAATTATCATAGCGATCCACGCGCTGATTTGTACAACAACCCATTCACGGTGAGCATTTGATTCACCGACGAGAGTTTCAAATATCCGCTCAGATATCTCGTGCCGATGTCCCCTTTTCTCCTCCCTCTGTTTATTTTCTCTGGTTAGCGAAGGTGATGAACTTAATAGCGAGAGTATAAGACACACCTTTTTTAGTACCATAGTAGTCAATTCCTGAAATAGATCTTTATTTATAACTGGGTTGACTGTAATCAAGTCGTACAGGTTGTCTGCCCAAGCCTTTCGTTCCTCTCCAATCCACCCCGGCTTGAAACTGTCATGAACTGCAATCTCGTCTCGGAGTTGCCGGATAGCTTCTATATCCTTGTCTCTTGGTCTATCTAAGCGTTGGACCTTTGCAACCTCTAGCAGGGTTTGATCTAAAGCATTAACGTGCCTTTTAGCGACTGCAAGAAGGCATTGTAGGGACACTTACTATATACTCTGAGCTTTTGCCTTATTTCTTTTATTAGTTCCCACTCTTGATAGATGCGTATTGGGGTTTCGCTCGCTTTATCCCCAGTTTTCGTATTCTGCGGAGAGTGAGAAGATTCACTGCTGTTACTTTGTCCCTGTCGATCAAAATGAAGCATGGAGCTGAATGAGAAAGCGGATATTTTCAATTCCTCAGCATTTGACATTTCTTCGTGGCGTATCCAGCGTTCTTCTAATTGGTGGCGCAGGTCCATCAGTTCGGCTTGGAGACTCAGAAGGCTCAGCATATTGAGGTCTCCAAATCGGCGAAAGATTGTCAGTCGGCTGCCGTATAGTCCCATCCATGTCGCCAGACTCCTGTATCCAGACCGCGGAACCTTGCGCGGCCTCCCGTCAAGTGGCGGGACCGGCCCTTGTGGGATCCAAACGTCCGGCCGCCACATATCCGAGACCGCGTCCATGGACGAGGGAGTCTTGGATGACTTGGGTGTCTCCGGTGTATCCATGGTAGAACAGTTTTGAAGGACAGCGTCTTTGGAACATCTTTCAACATCCAGGAGGGGTTTTATGAATCAATTTACCAACACCAAATTAATATCAACATCCAACATGCCTGTTCGGATAGTTTCCTGCATGATGGATGGGGGTGGGGATGTACACAGCTGAAAACGCCCTGCATTATCTACGTCCTAATTGAGTGGTCCACATAGTACGATGTAAATGATCGTTCGATCGTTTGCATTAGAGCTTCCGGGCGGCCTCATGCACATCAGCTCGTGTCTTCTTGGTAAAAAAAAATGGGGAGTATTACAGAATGCTGACAATGCTGTTCTTGCATTAAAACTGTACTGGACGAAGTCACGGATGAATCCCCGTGATGAAATTTTCAATAGCAATTTAGGAATGGGAACGCATAGCTGACTTCGTCGAAGCAGTGTTCAAATCAACGGACACAGATGTGATACTTGGAATTTGGCTGTCTGCGGCGATTATGTAGAACTTTAGAAGCGGTGCACTGAAACACTTAGATATACCAGAATTTTGAGGTTAACCTCTGATGATAAATATTCACGCGATCACTACATGATTGACAACTACTGGCCAATAAGATTCAGGAAATTTAAGATCTCAAAAGCAAACTCATGTCCGGCTCGTATTGATGAATGATCTCTGATCTCACTCTGGCTATGGCCTTTGGGTTCTTGTAGAGCTGATTAAGAAATAACGAATCATGTAGTACTCGAAAGAATACTATGAGCGGAAATTACGAGAATGAGCCGCATCTTTGTGACATTGTAATTCCAGTCGTAAGCTTCATTGCTTCTCCCAATGGAAAGAGAGCGCATGCATGATGCTAATGACGAATTTGGAGCGAACTCGTGCCGAGCTGTTGTAGCAAGCGGGGCTCAAGCATTTAAGGAAAGCCGAATGACCAGAAAGTGCAATCGATGCCGGCCTCGACAGATCGTACTGTTAGACCTGAAAGTGTGTGCTTCGTAAGACCTCTAAAACCAACCAACAAAGAACACAATCGCTCTTCGTCTACGGACCATGGAGGACTTCACACTGCGTCAGCGTAAGCAAGGCAACTCAAACAGCGCAGAGAATGTTGGCCTTGGAATCCGAAAGACGGCCGCGGCCGGGCCAACCCAAACCACATCTAAAGCCTCTGAAGGTCCTCTTATGTAAGTGGTCTTCACTGTATATGATAAATTGGCAGCTACTGATAATATATGGCAGCACACCACCACGAAGGCAATCTAGGTTAGTGTTGTCGCGATATCTTAAGCCGCACCGACTGAGAATGAACGCCGTTGTAGCTCTAATATAAGCCGCATCAAGAAAATACTCACAGACCCCTCCGCACCCCCTGATGAGCCCAAAGCTCTCCCTGGTCTCCGTGACTGTTTCTGGGTATTTATATTTCCAATCAGTAACGACAGCACGCAGAAACCCGTCTCGGAGCCGTCAAGTGGAATTCAGGCGAAAGCGATAATCGATCCAAGCAGTTACAGAAATCTCGTGTCGCGGGGGTTCGTCGAAAACAACGATTGCGGCTGTGTTAAACCGCTGCTGCGCGCTGAAGAGCACACTTGGGAAATCTCACTGGAAGTAAAACCAAGGGACGGGCAGGCCCCTCAGGGACCAACATTCGAGATAACACACTGTACTGACCTCATGTGGAAGTACAAGAATCAGAAACACCGGGTATCAACTTTCCATCTCATCGATCATGATCATATTGATGTTGTCTTCGGGAAATCAACAAAAGTTCAAGACCCTTTATTTAGGAGAATCCTTAATTCCGGTAGGTGTCTCATCGATATCTGGAATCCTTCATTAATAGATATCGTAGTGGTACATCCATTTATGCCCATGTCACAAATAGTTAAACAGCAGGAACTTGGAATAGACTATTGGACAAAAATTCAAGATAAGGAAGAAGAGGACAGACTCCAAAGTCAAGTGAATACGTACCTGCATGTCGAAGGATCATCTTCTCAGCAAGAAGGGTCCATGAGCCTCGGAGACGCAACTATCGGCACAGCCGGAAGCCCTCCCTCTCTGTTGACTCAGGCTCCGACCGTTGAAAGCAGCCCGAGCAGTCTCGATTGGATGCCGGAACCATCGAGGCAAATGGAGGACCACGGAAAGATAGACAACGAACCTCAGCTCACAAAGCCAAAGCCGGAGAATATTGGCGCCGCGATTTTTCAAAATTTCAGGCAAGAGCCCGAGGTATTCAAGGTTCCGTAAAAAATTCGCCGGTGAAACCGTAATGTGACGGATGCTCGAAATAAGTGTCTTGTTTCCACCTCCGCATGACTTCTCCTAGGAATTTTCACCATATCTTGCGACGACGACACGTGGTCCAATGACGCGTATTCGATCGGTTCGATCGGGGTCCAAATTTCCAAACTTTCGTCGGGTGTGGTAGCAAAGGAACGACCGGTCACCGATTTTCCCCATTTCCCAGTAACTCTGACAACTAAATTGCTTTCGAATGTGTCAGAGCTTCATTCTGATTGCTCAGCTTCAGCCTTTAGGCTACACTTCTATTTGAGGGCTAGGATTCGGGTGTGAAGGGTAGATGATGCCTGTGATGACTCCATTTTTGGCTTCTCGAGCCTCGCTTCATCGAACATGGCAAGCAGCAGGGCGAAATACGAAGATTATCGGTCATTCGCGGAGGGCTTCTGATTGCAGAAGACGAGTATGCCTTGCCGACAAGCCTGACCACTAGATCGCAGTGTAGCGGCTTCTAGTCGCAGCATGTTTGATATGAAGGTGAAGATTGATTACCTAATATCGCTTTTAAGGAAATGTGAATTCGATATGCCGTATTTAGTAGTTCCTAAATGAGAATGTCTAGGTGCTATGTTGCGGTCGTTAATTCGAATAAGTACTCAGAGCATGGTCGTAGTCACTACGCGTGGGATGGTCTTGTCTCTGGTCGGGAATTGTGTTCAACATATCTTGCAGCCGTGTTGCGCAGTCAGTATCTTGGTCGTGATCTTGAGGATAGCTGTTGTGATGAATGGTTGTTGATTGATGGATCTGGGGAGAGAGATGAATATGTATGTACGCTCTTTGCATTGAGGTCTAAGCAGCCGCACGACCTTTTCGGTGGCGAACGATCCCAAGAACACGTCGCACAAGGTTCTCATTATGATTGTGTCTGCGAACGCGAGTTATCGATTTCACCCGGCATGACTGGCTGTTCCACCCGCGTCGCACCCTACACTTTTACAACTACATGCCGCCACTAACATGCTCTGAGAAAGTGCAAAAAGAAGGCCGCAAGTTTCTTACGCTTCAGGCCTTTCGAAAGGGCCAGGTTTCAAGCCTCCGATCCGCTACGCGCCTGTGTAACGTTCCAAAATCGAGCCTCACCGATCGCGTACGACTCTCCTGAAGAAAGTTGTGGCGTCTTTTAAGTGAGTTTCTGAGGAGCAGCCTGTCTCCACGAGTCGTCATTACCTTCACGGCGGCCTGGTAGCGACCTCATTTCCGCGATCGCAGGCCCTTCAAGTGGGATAGGAGAGAGGGATCCGTCATTAGAGCGAGAGGCAGCAAACTTGATCCTCTTGCGACTACGCTCTGCTGTACTCTCCGGGCGTGACTTCCGTCGCACGAATAAGGACCTTGGCTGTTTGATGGAATGGGCGGCGTTTCCTGTGGCGCTGGATGATGGCTTGCACTTCTTATGCTTCCTATTCCACTCTGCCCTACGCCTTCATTCTCGCTGTCGTGATTGTCCTCGAAGCCGGCTTGGCGGAGACCGCCGTCGACTGTTGATTCCTCAGGCAGAGCGGAACCGACGAAGCTCGGCTTGTCGAATCGCCGCACCAGCAGTAGCACTATCAATAAGTTCGGTTCCATTATCAGCACCATCTTCACCGCCGGCGGACTCCCTGTTCCCGTCATTTCCTTGCTCCTCGAGACCATCGGTAACATGCAGCCCCTCGCTTCCGTCCCGATGGCTTGGTGATGGATGGGAGAAGAAAGTCGGCTGAAAAACTGTCTCCAGCCGCTCGTTGTTGGGAAAAGCTTCTATTGCTGGCAATGGCGATGTGTGGTTTGGAGACATTGCGCGATGGTGAAGAAGCAAGTTTCGGTGTTGAAGCGCGATCAGAGACGCAATCATTGCTGAGGGAAGAGAGCGGCTTTTGTTGCTTTGATGAGTGTACGCCTGCATCGTACCGTTCTGAGATTCGCTCGGTGTTTGGCTTATAGTCGACGTGTCGGCGCCGGCGGACGCGGAGCGTCTCCGCTTTCTTTGCGTATCGAGCGGTTGACTCAGCACGTCAAAATCACCGATGGGACTTCTCTCTAGTCTGAAGGAATCATCTACAACCGTTAGGATGCACTCTAAAACGTAGACGACGCGAATCCCTCACCTTGATTCATAAATCCGTCATCCTGTGCAGATGCACAATGCTGTGCTGGGTCCAGCGACATGTCTCCTTCATTCGCGTTGTATGTTTGACCATCATCGACGTTCAGAAGATTGTCAAGCTGCAGTTCAGCCTGCACGCCGCGTGATTGCGCATCCGCCACAACCTCCTCCAACTCTTCATTATCTTTGTCGTAGGCTGGGGATTCTTCAATGATCGCAGGATACTCTACGAATCGTCAGAAATGAGCATTCGAGGGACGACGCAACGGCAAAATGATATTCTTACGCGGAGAACTCTCCTCAAGTAGATGGTCTTGGTTCGTAGTCTCACCATCGACTCTCGGAGTTTCAAGATACTTCGCCCAAGAGCATCTCAAAATCACGCCATTCCTCTATAGAAGGCCCAGCTTCCTTGAGAGCACGACGTCGAGCGGGTTTGGGCTTCTGGGATTCAGGATAAAGTATGAATTCAGAGGACTGAGGAGGGAAATGGAAACTATCAAAAGTAGTTGCCATAGTTGTGGGGAATCGTAGCCGCTATGGGTTTGTTGTACCTGTCAGGAAGAAAAGGGAGGGAGTTCGCCCATGTTCAAGTAGACCGTCGCCCTCTCGATCCTCGGCCTTCCTGTCGTCCATTTCCTGCCACTCCCGCATCAGATTCCGGCGACCGCCCAAACGCCGTCGCAGGCTGCGGATGTCGGGATGGTATCCTCGAGCGTGCGCACAAATCACGCACACCAGCCCCTAGGTGCAGTTACGGTGGAGCGCTGCGGAGAAATCTCGACCCGGAGAAGGGATCGAAGGAGGCGTCGAATCGACTTTGTCCAGCTTGGAATCCGTCTCTTATTCCATGTCTCCAAAACAGTCCAGTCATGGGGACAATTTCGGCAGCCGAGACACGCAACCGTGCCGATCAAGCTGCAACGATCCTTCCAATATGACCAGACGGCACTGAAGCGCGAGCGGGAATCCTTCAAATTTCTTGCTTTTCTCCCTCCGTCGGGGTGTTGCGGCGGGCTAGGCGTTATCACGCGCTCTGTACCCTGCCTTGCTCCTGCTCCTTCCTCTCATATCCCTCGCCTCTTCAGCTGATCAAGGTCTGCGTCAGCCTGAAACCGCACGGCGAACCAACGATTGCCACATGCGTATGGTTTTGTAATACTCGGCGAGACCATGACCAAAGGCGGAGATTGCTCATGAAGCCAGGAGTTCCCACTTTTATGGCAGAGCCAACTCCGTTCTCCAGCTTCTAGGGTTCGACACCTCGCAGCTGCGTTTCGTTGCGCGGCGTTGCAACACGGCGCTGCAACATTCCGCATCATCGAAGCCCAAATAGAGCTATCCTGCAAGGCGTTCTCAAACCGCCACGCCATGTCCCCTCCAACTCCGTCCAAAGAGCTGCTTAGTATAGCCAACGGTCCATCCGCATGATCGCAACTGTGGGGCTCTGCCTGTGACCGGGCTGCAGGTGGCAATTTCGCCGACGTATCTTTGCATCGGGGCAGCTAATTGCGGACTTTGAGTCAGGGCTAATGGTTGAGTCCAGGAAAGGGCTACTGCATGGTCTAGCGCGGGCGATCGGGCTGAAGACGCATGAGCAGGCGCTCGACCAGCTCCTGCCAATCGACACAGGCAGTAGAGTAGTGCCGGAGTGTCCGACGAGCTGAGCTGGCCCGTAAATGACGGTCATATACTCGTAGCTTCACCGAACGGTTTGTGTGGCCACGGGTGCGGCGCAGCGACGCTAATACTGACGCTGCTGGGGATAGGAACGCGAGTATCTAGGTGATGATGGTTTGTGCAGTCGTGGGGAAATGCAGTCGATTGTGTAGTGCTCAGAGGTGTCGAGAAGGACTCGAGAGAATACACGCGCGCGAGAATGGTCCTCAGGGAAGTCGAGCATCCAAACCAAAAACATACCATGGGAGCACATAGGGGAGAAGGCCGAAGCCACGCTCGCTCTGACTCTACACTATGGTCAACATGAGACGCGGGATGGAGAGATATGAGGGGAATACAAGGGCAGCGCAGCAACTTGCATCGCATCAATTTAGGACGGCAAGCTGGGGTGGAAAATGCCTCGCGGTCGGGGATCTAGGATGCAGTGGGTCGGACGGACGAGACGGTGAGACGGCGAGGCGAGGTGGCAGCTGGGAAGAGGAAGTGGGAGAATGTACGAAGAATGAAAGGTAAGAAATGAGAGAATGGAGGGAAAAGGGCGGCCCGTTATGGTTTGACGTCAATGCAAAGACGGGCTTAGTAAGAGGCACAAGCGAGAGTGCTTTGCCAAGAAAGGGGACCTCCATTGTCGGAGGTCAAAGCGAAGGCGGACTTGAAGACTTGCCTAAACCTGCTTTTACATGGAGGATTCAAGTGATTCTTTTGTTTCAAAATAACGCGGTCCCAATTTGAGTATTGCTGCCTGTTGGATCTGCCAAGATCAAGGTATGATTGGTTGTGTACCCTTGTGCTTTGGAAATGTCTTTCGCCACGTCGTGCAGACCCAATAATCCCTTCGACGTGAACGTTAGCCAATGAATTGTCCTTCTGCGGCGTGGCGGGAGAAGGCTTCCTGGGACGGACCACTCTCCAGATGACGCATGCGGCACACTGGGTGACTGGATGGCATGGTTTGCCCTTTGCCAGCCACAAGCTTGCCTTGTACCAAAACTCACAGATCCCATTGATCCAGCTTCTTTCGATATTCCGCCTCCGTCCTAGTACCTAATTTCTCACTTAGCTTCCCAGTCACAATGCCAGTATCCACATCGACACCTTTTTCTTTTGCTCGGGCGAGGAAATCTTTGCGGCCCTTCGCCATGATCCGATATAGCTGAGTCCCAAAGGAGGAAGAAAATAGTCTAGGTTACTTGGAAAAAGAAGAGAGGGAGAAGCGTAAAAGGCAAAGCCCCGTGGACAAGAAAATGAGTGTGAGCCGTCCTTTTTGGGACACACCGTGCATGACGGACGGAGGAGATGAGATGTGTTGGAACTTTATTAAGCTTTGAGTGGGAATTCGAGCGGACACGGCTCTCCAGCTGCCGGAAGGAGAAACCAGCAACGCCAATCCTCAAAGCGGGAGTCGCCGTGAGGCACACTATGCTCGCAAGCAAATCGATCGACGACTGGTGGTGCGTCCAAGGGAGACTTGACCAACCGAGAGTCCAAAATTCATTGCCTGACGGTCAGATGAAGCCAATGACAGTTTGAAAAGGCATTGTGCAAGGACGGCTGAATTGTTTCGGACAATGTAGGTCAAATGGAACCTCAGTCGGAGCGGGCTGGGGCACTGCGGACGATGACACATCCCTATGAATGAGGGGTTACGAGATTCAACTACAAATCGAAGAACTTTAATTGTCAAGCTTTGATTATATC
>Ga0335075_10018462_pt1 | contig 10337 bp, 6 predicted proteins | sample Lox_Sample_24_FD_206723 | JGI IMG/M metagenome (GOLD analysis project Ga0335075, IMG submission 206723) | Soil microbial communities from Loxahatchee National Wildlife Refuge, Florida, United States - Lox_Sample_2.4 | ecosystem: Environmental > Terrestrial > Soil > Wetlands | place: USA: Florida... | reverse complement strand
CCCGTCTGATCCAGGACCAGACCGCACGTCAGCGATCAGCGAGTCCCAACTCGGCGCATTGGAGGTGACGGGAGGCATGAACCAGTATCGCCGCGGTTGAACGCGACCAACTACCGAGAAGGGGGCTGCGTAGCTTCGCAGCTAACGTGCTGCGCGTGGTCCTAGCCACCAGGTGCTTGCTCTTCGTCGTCACCGATGTCATCACCAGTTGTCCGCTGAGCCTGAACCGGATCGAGCGCACGGACGGCGGGATCGGCCGCCGCAGCGACGCCAAGCGATCTCAGGGTTTCACGCCAGGCCTCTCGCCACCTGGCTCGCTCCGCAACATCCGACAGTGCTGCGTCCACTGGCGCGCTGGCTTCGAACGCCCAAAGAGGCTCCTCGCCTGACGCCAGGCATAGCCGAGCCAGGAATGAGCGACGCACAAGGTCTCTCAACCGGTCCACAGCAAAGGAGAAGGCAACTCCGTACATGGCGTTATCGGGGACTGTGGACACCGCGCTGAGCCATTTGAGGAGATCCTTCTGCGCAATGCGTGACCCGTGGACAAGTTTTGATCGAAGGGTATACAGCCACTTCACGTCGTCGTAGATGGCGCGGCCAGAGTCACTCTCAGTCCAGAGCAGGGCTGCGGCACGCATCCGCAAGCGGAGGCCAATGCCTTCAGTCTCATCCTCGCCGCCTGTCAGAACCGCTTCGAGCGCCGTGGCGAGATCGACGATGCGCTCGTAGTTATCGCCCCGCTCGTAGGATCTCGAGTAATTACGCAAGGCAATGTCAAATGACGTCGCGACCATCCGCTCGCGCTTCACAGTCGCTGCATCGAGAAAATCGCCCAATGCGGTGATCGCGGCAGCGTCCTCTGGCGCCAGCTCGATCACGCGCTGCATGAGCAGGTTCGGCATACCCCAAGGGCGGTAGGACTCGTAGAGCGGATGCAAACGAGAGATCAGCGTCGATGCGCCTGTTAGTTGCCAGGTGGACTCCTGGGTGCCCGCATACAGAAGCCGAATCACCAGGAGGAACCGATCGATGTGTCGGCCGAGACTGGATGCGACTCCGTATGTGTCCGCGCTCTCTGTCGTGGTGCTGGTTACAAGAAGGGCATGTGGCGGGTCGTAGATATTGGGTGCCTCGCGATTGAATGCGGAACCCGCGGCCGGGATGAAACCTCTGGTTCGTTCGAGCAGGCCGTGTCTATCAGTCTCTGGGTAGACGGTGATTGCTCCGAGGGTGACGGGATCTCGGGTCTTCGTCGTGAGGTGCGACATGGCCCGGCAGCAGGTCAGCGTGTACTCAGGTGCGTCCAGCACCCGAATGAGCTCGTCGACCGCCTCTTGGACGGGTACGGAATCCGCCTCGTACTGATCATCGCCAGCCAGTGAACATCTCGTGATAGCGCCTTCGAGGAAACTGAATATGTAGGTGGAGGGAAACTCAGGGTTCTCTCGTCGCAGCGGATCGGCGAAGCGTTCCGCGTACCTGGTCTGAAGCATCGCCTCGAGTTCCGCATGCTCCGGGATCTGCAGCTCTCCGCCGAAGTAGTCACGCCCGACTTGCACGTAGGGGAGATACCGCGGTGTCGGGATGACGTGGGTCTCGTCCAACACGGGGAACGCGGCACCTATGAAAGATTGCGCCAGGTCCGCGAGCTGGACGGTCTCTATGACTGCGTCATGCGCTTCCCGCTTCCCGCTCTGGTACTCCCAGATCTCATGGTCCAGCGCCCGCTGATCCACGCCGAAACGACTGGCCGCCGCCTCGACGAGCCCGGCAGCGTAGTCCGGCCTAACGCTGGCCTCGTCGACCCCGAGCGCCGATGCGACGAACCGCAGCACCATTCGGTCCGGCTTGACATCCGGGAGCCCCAATAGCATCCGCAGATAACGCCACGAGATACCGGAGCCCTGGCCAGGAATTGCGCGCCATGCCGACCGCAGCTGCTCACTGAGCGGTGTTCCATCGGCATCACGAAACTGGTCCGCTGTGTCGACACCTAGGTCATGCAGTGCCCTAGCTGCTTGCAGCACGGCATCACCTTTGCGAACGGCGTTTGGCTGTGTCGAGACGCGGTTGCGCGTCCCAACTGCATCGATAAACGCGTCGACACCTCCCAGATTGTCGTAGAGCGCCAGAAGCTCCGGGAGTCCGTCCTCCTCCGCGTTCCCCTCCCATCGCCTTTGGTTCCTGTACCGCTGGATCACGCCCTTCGTTACGGAGTAACGCGCATTGATCGACCAAATGGCGTCAATCACGGAAAGGGCCAGGCTCCTGGGATACCCTGGAAAGGGCTTCCATTCGGCCGGTGGATTCAGCCGCTGCTCGCACGCAGCTACTACCTTCGTGATGGCAGCGTCACTCGGGCCATCGCCTGCCGTCTCAGGCATTACAGCCTCTTCGGAGAAGTTGTTCACCCATCGCTGCGACCACCGCGTCACCATACCGGAAACCCGAAAGACTCCTCGGAAGCTCGCGAACGACGGTCGGCGGGAGTGGGCGCCAGCCCCAAGCCTCACTGCCCGGGCGTAATGATCTTTACCTCGCTCATAGTGCCCGGCTTCTCAGCAGGGCGTTTAGGGTATGGATCGATGTCGATGAGATTTGCCGTACTACCCGACGCTCTCGCGAGCCAATTGATGATCGCACCCCGCGCCAGGAGAACCGTCTCGGTTCCAGACTCGCGATGGTTCGGCGGCGGCCGTCGCTCGGACATGTCAGGACCAAATCCCTGGGTTCCGCCGGTGAGATTACAACGCAGTGAGCGTCACGGCGGCCGCGCTGAGCAGCGTTGAATCGCACAGACGTAAGTACATTGGTGTCATGCCTGTGAGCGTCGGTGATGGCCGACCTGAACCAGGGGTTGGTCAAGTGACACGCAAGCGGGAGCTGGGGACCAACATGTGTCCCGTTGAGTTCCGGACGCCGGCGTTCGAGGTGTGGGCGCGGGAGGTGGCCGAAGGAGAGGACCTCGGCGCACTGCGCGACGCCTACGCCCCGTCTTGGACCGTTCAGCGGGACCGTGGGCAGGTTTTCTTCCTCCCGCTGACAAGCAGCGCCGTCGGCCTCGGGCCGCCGGCAGGCACCACGAAGACCAGGCTTGAGACCAACGGTAACCTGCGGCTGCTGGCCCGCCTGACGACAGACGCGCTTATCCGCGCCTTTCCCGACTACGAGCCGCTGCGCCGCAAGCCGTTCACGTTCCTGGGGCGTCGGCGGCAACTGCTGGCCGAGGCTGCACAGGACCTGGGCATCGATCACCCGCTTCTCACCGACTTCCGCATCTGGCCCAAGTACTCACTGGACGCGCGCATTGCTGAGGTACGCGATGGCACCCCGTTTGTCGCGATCACGATCGATATCGCGACCAGGTGGGAGGTCGTGTCCGATCTCGACGACTTGCAGCGTGCGGGTATTGACCTGGCCGGCCTTTTCGTCGTCCGCCGAGATCCCGATCCAGGCCAGCGCCGACTCGTCGGCCGCATCGCCGCTGTCCGTTCCGGCAAGGTGGAACTGAGCGAGAGCACGACGGACGAGATGGCAGTCGATGCGCGGTCGGTGATGCTCGAAGGCCGTCTGGACGTGTTCGCGCGGTGCCTGCGGCCGCTGCTAGGCACGGATTACCGCCGGGTTGACGAGTATCGGGACGCGCAGATGGGACGCCTGCTGGACGGCCCGGCGCTCAAGCGCGAGGTTGGGCGCGTCGCTCAGGTCCTCGGCAGGCAGCCACTTGAGCTGGCCGAGGGCCTAATTTGCACTGTGTCCCCGCCTCTGGTCATCAGCAATACCGACGAATACGAGAGTGTGGTGCCCGCCCGGCCCGTGGAGTACTGCTTCGATGCGGCCCGCAGCAAGCGCGACACCTACGCCTGGCCGGGACTGGCCCGGTACGGCCCGTTCAGCCGGGACACTTTCGCACGGCCGACCCCGCGCATCCTGGTCATATTCCCCAGGGCCGCGCAAGGCGCGGTCGAGAAGTTCATCCGGTACCTGCGCGACGGGATACCCGAACACGACGGGTATCAGGCCGGGCTCGCCAAGACCTTCGGGCTGGTCAACCCGCGCTTCGACCTCGTCCCCGTCGAGCCCGGACCCTCGCCCGCCCAGAGCTACCGCGCTGCAGTTCTGGAAGCGCTGTCGCGGGACGAACTGCCCGACGCCGCAGTCATCGTGGTGACCGACCGCGACGGCGACCTGCCGAGCAACGAGAACCCGTACCTACACGGCAAAGCCGTGCTGCTCATGGCCGGAGTAGCCGCCCAGCACGCCCGGCTCAGCACGATCACCAAGAACCCCGCAGCTTTGCAGTACATCCTGCAGAACATCTCCATCGCCCTGTACGCCAAGATGAAAGGCATCCCCTGGACGGTAGACCACGACCTCACGATCGCCGACGAACTCGTCATCGGCATCGGCACCGCGGAGCTATCAGACTCGCGCATCCGCGAGCGGCAGCGTTACGTCGGCATCACCACCGTGTTCCGCGGCGACGGGAACTACCTGCTCGGCCAGCTGTCCCAGGAGGCGTCCTACGCCGATTACCCGCAGATGCTCCGCGACTCCACACGCGGCATCATCAGCGAGATCAAGAAGCGCAACGGCTGGCAGCCAGGCGACACGGTGCGGATCGTGTTCCACGCCGCGCTGCCACCCCGCGACGCCGACTTTGCACTCTTGATGCGCGACGCGGTGCACGCCGTCGGCGACCAGCAACACGTCGAGTTCGCGTTCGTCACCGTCTCACACGATCACCCCTTCGCGCTGCTCGACACCTCCCAGCCCGGGAAGAAAACCCCGAAGGGAATCAAGGGCGCCTACGCTCCCGACCGCGGGCTGATCGTCCAGACGGACAAATACTCGCGCCTGGTCACAACAACAGGCCCGAGCCTGATCAAACGGGCCGGGCTACCACTGCCCAGGCCACTACACGTTCACCTCCACCGCCACTCCACCTTCACCGACCTGCACTACCTGGCCGAGCAGGTACTCAAGTTCACCGCACTGTCCTGGCGGTCGACCTTGCCCGCCCGAGACCCGGTCACGATCTACTACTCCCAGCTGATCGCCGGGCATCTGGCCCGGCTCCGAGCCGTCCCCGACTGGTCCCCCGCGTTGCTGGATGCCCGGCTGCGTGCCAGCAAGTGGTTCCTGTGACCTGAAACCATGAGCGACGACACGATCGCGCGCAGCTTCGCCGCGCAACTCGCCGAGCTTCACCAAGGCCTGCTCGCCGCCTGGCACGCCGAGGCACCCGACGCCGGGCTGGTCCAGTGGGCGGCCATCACCAGCGACACCAGGCTCAGCATCGACCTTCCCGAACTGGCGCTCACTAAGATCCCGGCACACCGGTGGGCCGAGGCGCCGATCCTGGCCGCCGTGGGATACCGCCTGGCGCATCCGGCAGCCTCACAGCAGGCGGAAGAGCTGTGGCTCGACGGCGTCCGCCGCCTCATGGCCCGCGACGCATTGCCAGCCGACCGCAACTCTTTCTTCTTCAGACCAGTCGAACTGCTCGGCCTAGCAGCGGGCAGCCAGGCGGTCGCCGGCCGGGACGACGCGCCGCAGTCCTGGCTGCGCGACCTTCTCACTGCCAGCGGCCACCTCCTTCCCGGGACACGCGTGTGGCCCTCAGTGATGCACGCCCTGGCCGCATCGTGCGCCGGCGCAGGGTGGCAGTTCGCCAGCAGATTCGAGCCCACCACGGCAACCGAGATCGCAGTGCTGCTGTGGCTCAGCCTCATCGACAAGAACCTTGCGGCAGCGGCAACGCCTGCCGACCGCGACACCCTGTCACGGCAGTTGCTGGAGACAGCCGGCATGACGCAGCCGCAGCCGCACGGGCTTGCCGAGCGAGGCATCCTGTGCATCGCGCTGCAGCGGTCCCTTGCCGAGGCCCTCGGCAGCCTGAGGCTCGGCGGGGCAACCGCAGCCGACATCGTCGTCGAACTGTGCCGGCGCTTCCCGCTGCTCGCCGCAGAACTCGGCAACCGGCACGCGGGACGACCGCCCTTCGCGCTCACCGATGAATACGACGTGCAGGACCTGCTGCGCAGTGTCCTGCGGCTCCATTTCGATGACGTCAGACCCGAAGAATGGAACCCCAGCTACGGCGGAACGCAATCCCGGTCAGACCTCCTGCTCAAACCCGAGCGCGTAGTCATCGAAACCAAGATGACCCGCAAGAGCCTCGGCCAGCGCGAGCTAGTCGAGCAACTGATCGTGGACAAGGCCCAGTACCAGCGCCATCCCGACTGCGGCACGCTCGTCTGCTTCGTTTACGATCCCGGGCGCCGCCTGCCCAACCCCGCCGCTATCGAGCGCGACCTCTCCGGCCACGACGGCAGGCTCAGCACAATCGTCGTGGTCAGCCCGCACGGGCTCTGACGCACGATCCCTCCATCGGACCCATCGGACGCCCGCCCCGCCGGTCGGCTGAGCACGGTGCTGCGCCAGCGCCTGCCAGGTGATCGCAACATCCAGGTCTTGACCGAGAGATCGGGCCGACGCGGAGCCGCCGCGGCACAGTTGCTGACTGAGGCTCCGGCCAGAAACGGCCCGGCTGCGGGCGCAGGACGTGATCAACTCATCCGGTGGTGAACCTTACTGCCCCGATCAGTCCGCGTCAGGTTGAGATCCTGCGGTGGATCGCCGATGGCTGCCCGGACGGCGTGATGACCGGCTACAGCTACAAGACGACGGCGAAGGCCTTGCAGGGACGACGGCTGGTGACAGCCGGAGTCCGGGCAGGTGCCTGGCGCGCAAAGCTCACCGACGCCGGCAGGTACTACCTCGATCATGGCTGCTACCCGCGGGGCCTGTGGCGCGAGCCGCCGTCCCGGGATCGCCGCGCGGCCGGGCCGGCGCTGACCCGGTTTACGCCCGCCCGGCCGCAGGCCTTGGATCGGCCGTCCGGTCCGCCGGAGCCGTCTGGCTTAGCCGCACGTGTGCAGGCCATCGATGAGCTCGCGGCCAACCTTGTCGCCCGGGTCGTGGCCGCGGGCGGCGTTCTGGAAGCCGATGACAGCCTGGCCGGCGCCGCCGGTGAGCGGCTGGTGGCCGCGTCCCGGCACGCGCCTGACCTGCCGTTCGGCAAGCAGCTGCGGCTGCGCAGCCGAAGCGTGTACTCACCCGCCCGCCAGGTCTACCTGGACGAGGACTTCTCCGTCCGGGTCGCCGAGCAGCCGGTGCCCGTGCCGCAGCGCGTCACGCCGCTGCACCCGGCCGTTGCGGCCTACCGGAATGACGCCGACCGGCACGAGGTGTCCAGAGACTCTCTCACCCGGGCCACCCGGCTGCTGCACGCCCTGGCATCCGAGGCCCAGCGCCGCGGCCACGACGTCACCCCCGCGCGCCATGGACCCATCCAGTACAACTCCGCCTTCATCAGCTCGCTCAACGACGGCCAGCTGGCCATCGGCATCGACGGATTCAGCTACGCCATCCGGATCCGCGAGCAGCAAGGACCCGGTGGCACCCCTATTCCCTACGGCGGAGACCGCGGCCGGAGCCTGCCCCGCTGGCGTGCCGCCCGCACCACCACGTTCGTCCCGACCGGCCGCCTGCGGATCATCATCGAGCACGGCTACAGCCGCGATACCCGCCAAGCCGAATTCCGCGACACCAAGACCCGCCCGCTCGAAGACCGGCTGCCCGCGGTATTGCGGGAACTGGAGATCCGGGCCATGGAAGACGGCTGGCGGCGCCAGGAAGAACAGCGCAAGGCCGAGGCCAAGCGCCGCCGCTGGGAACAGGCCATGGAACTCGCAAGGCACGACTTCCGGCAGGCGGCCCTTGCTGCCGAGCTGACCAGTCAACTGGAGCGCCGGCGCCTGGCAGCGGAGATCGACCAGTACCTCGCCGGACTCCGCGCCGTCCTGCAGGACGCCGGCGAGCAGCAGCCAGCCGGAGCACCCGAGTGGACCGACTGGATCGCCAGCTACCGGCAGGAGATCGACCCGCTCCGCCACCCGCAGGTCGTGCCCGCAGTCCGCCACCCCTCACCCGAGGACCTCCGGCCGTTCCTGAACGGCTGGAGTCCCTACGGGCCAGACACGAACAGATAGAACGGGCCGACGTCGAGGCCGACGGAAGGCACTGCCGGCGAGCAACCACCAACCCGGGAACGTGCGCCGCAGCCTTTCAGCACGCCTGCCAGACACCGCACAGCAGGAGAACCTACGAGCCGAGCCGAGGCGCGACGTCCGCCGGACCGTCACCGCCGCCTACCTCAGCGGGGATCGTCATCGTCGTCGTTGCGCTGTGCCGGCAGGCTGGCGATCTGGCGGCGCAGTTCCTCGGCCTGCGCCTCGGCCCGCCGTAGCTGCCGTTCCAGCACAGCACGTGCGTCGGGCTTGGGCCGTGGGTCTGGCCCGGGCTTTCCGTCGGCGCCGAGCCACGCGCGCAGCAGCGCGGGGAGCATCGCTATCCACTGCTCGCCGTCGAAGTCGGGCAGCGGATCGAGACCCCAGGTGTGGTGAAGCCTGTAGGTCATGCTCGCGTGGCAGCGTTCCCACCAGCCAGGTAGCAGCCGCGCGATCGTCTCGCCTGAGATCCTTGGCTCGGGCTTCCCGCGGTACAGGCACAAGGACACATCCCAGCTGTGCCAGACCGCCGGCGCCTCGCACTCCGAGCACATCTCTGCTGCGTCCGGCGCGGGCATCGCCAGCACGGCCCCGAACCTCTGCCGCTGCCGTCGTTCGTCAAGGTCCCTGAGGAGGTGGTGGCGGAATGTCATGAGACCCGACAGGTGCCAGGTGCGCCGGTCGGGCGGCAGGTCGCCATGACGATCCGCCACCTCGTCCGGGTCTCCGACTTGCGCCGCCAGCCGGGCAGCTTCGTGCTCGTGCTTCGCAAGTTTCTCCTCGGCCTTAGCGCGCTGCGCCGCGGTCGCGGGATGGGCGAGAACATGACGCATGAAGCCGGCGTCCGCCTGGTTCTGCAGCATGGTGATCCGCGCGTTCGACCGCTCCTCGTCGAATCGTTCCTGGCGGGCCAGGCGCGCCCGCTCGCGCTCGGCCCGCTGGGCGTCCCACTCTGCCTCCATGACCGCGACGGCTTCCTCCGTGCTACCCCCGTACTGGTAGCCGCCGGGCGGAGGTTCCGCGTGATCCCATTCATGCAAGACGGCGCGGGCCTTGCCCTCCTCGGCCTCGATCTGGCCGTCACGCCACCAGATCCACTGCCGCTGGTGCCAGTCCGCCGTCAGCAGCTGCAATGCCGCGAAGAGCTGCGCCGGCGTGCTGGTCGCGCCGGGGTCGCGCTTCCACCGGACCCCGTTAGCCGCGGTCACGATCAGTTCGCCGGGCATCTCACTGTGTGCCGTCGTCGCTGCTGGTCCCGTCGTGCCTGTGGCCCGGGCACGGGGCCAGCCTGCCTGTCGCGCTGCGCACTGGCAGGCGGCCGCGCTGATGCGGCAATCTCGCCGGTTCGGGCCTCCGCCCGCTGATTGGGTGTCATCGCGGCCCCTTATCAGGTCCCTTACCGGCACAATGGGTGCCCATCGACACCACGGGCGGGTCAGTCAGGGTCACCACGACCGAACGGCCCTCGACGTGCGCAGCATCCTGAATCGCTGCGCAGGCCGGGCAGATGTGGCCCATGTGCAGGTCATTGCGGCCCTGAGTGCTCCAGAAGTGCGGCCGCCACTGCTCGACCTCCGGCGGCAGCTCGCGGGGCGCGCAGCCAAGAGCCCAGCGCGGCGGGCGGCCAGCCGGGCGCCGGCACCACTCGCATCGCATCGCGTCACGTTTCGCCTGGCGCTCGGCCTCATCGCGGGCACGATTACGGGCGAACGCGCACAGCTCGGTGTCACGGGGCGTCCGGTCGCGGGCCGTCAGCGCGAACACGCGGACCGGTTGCCAGGGCGCCGTGAAGCAGGGCCTGCCGTTGCGCTCGGCGACGGGGCAATCGCCGCCGACTGGCCGCAGTTCGGGAGGCTTAGTCAGCACGCCGTCGTGCCACTCCCACCAGTAGGCGCACGTGCACCCGCGGCCACTGCCGGCCTGGCACTCAGTGACTAAGCCGCCGCAGCGCGGGCCGATCATGCGCGGACCTGGTCCGATCAGCGAAGGCTCTGTGACGGACTTGCGCGGCATGGCCGGCAGCCTCCCACAATCACGAAGTGCCGCGCATCGGAATGCAGCCGGCAAGCCGGCCCGTCGAATAGCCGCCGCTCAGCACACGCTGATGGCGGGCAATCTGAACGGCCCCGGTGCGGGGCCCGCAATGCGTTAGGTGATCTCGCCGCTCCATGGCCGGATCACGCCGTCGCGGCCGCGCACCCGGCGCGGCACCTGCTGGTAGGACTCGGGGTCGTCGAGAGGCTGGAGCCGCGACGCCCT
>Ga0335075_10018461_pt1 | contig 10337 bp, 7 predicted proteins | sample Lox_Sample_24_FD_206723 | JGI IMG/M metagenome (GOLD analysis project Ga0335075, IMG submission 206723) | Soil microbial communities from Loxahatchee National Wildlife Refuge, Florida, United States - Lox_Sample_2.4 | ecosystem: Environmental > Terrestrial > Soil > Wetlands | place: USA: Florida... | reverse complement strand
AAATAAGTGTCCCGGCCACCCATTCCTGGAATCGGTTTGCGATTTATCATGCGATCAAGGACAGAGCTGTGATCCTGGAGGTTTGGATAAAATGGATCCAGGAGTTCTCTGATCTCTGAGATCATTCGACGCTGCTTATTCAGCATAATGTACTCGATACCATTATTGACAAGACGCTCGAACATGGACATAGCAAGGTTGTACGGGGCCTCATCTAGAGCAGTGACATTGCAATGGGCCTGCAGCTGCTGATGATCACCGACTAGAATCAACTGTTGCAAGCTATTAAACATAGCCGCAAGAACGGTACCCTCTAAGGTCTCTGCAGCTTCTTCGATTAGCATGGTACGCGGCTGAAGAGACGCCAGGAGTCCACGGTATTTGGAAAGGCCCGTAGTCGTACAACCAATTAACTTGATTCTGGACCTCTCTATCAGAGATACGTCAGCTTCCCATCTGGCGATTTTTACACTCCGAGCGTTTCGCTGGTAATCCAGAAGGTGACCTTGAAAACGCTCCAATAACTTGGCTTTCAGCTGTCGTTTTAGGTACCGGTAAACCTCACCTCTAAGCATCGGCGAGATGTCCCAAAGGTTATTTTTTGAATCGAGCAATTTCTTCAGTTTGCTATCAGAGTATCCGAGTGAAGCTACACCAGTATATAGCTCCCCAAATGGATACCACTTCCCGCTAAGCATGTCAATATCGTCGTCATCCTTTTTCCCGGTTTCCACTTCAGCCTCTTCGAGTGCTTCGAATTCAGGATCCTCTTCGTCGCCAAAACCTAGATTGATTGAGGGGCATCTCGGCGGGGTAGCCAGTTGCTCTCGGCCAAGCCATAGTGCGATGACTCCTGGAGGAAGTTCCGGATCCTGTGCATTGATCCAATCCTCATCTTGGAGCGAATCAAACTGATCTTGGGTGATGATGCTCCATTCAAGAAGGACTTGGGCTTCGCCATCACCCTGTCTAAGAGCGTTGTGAATATCCATCTGAATTTCTTGGGATGAGCCTTCCAGCGCACACTTGGCATTCTTATAATTACTCCGGAAAGTTTCACCACGAATTGGAGTCTTGCTGCGGACTTCGTACAGCGTGCGCTCCTTGATAACGACGTTGTCCTCTGAAGTTCTGCCACCGAGCCGCAAAAAGTTTGGCTCCACGGGAGCAATGAGCTTCAGCAGCTGGTCAAGCGCATGGTTTGTTTGCGCAGCAACAATAATAGGGGGATCACCAGGGTGCAGATTATCTAACATGACAGAAAGAGCCGAGATCGACACAAATGTCTTGCCAGTACCTGGAGGTCCTTGCACAACTGCAAGTTTCTTGGTCATAACACGTCGAACAGCTGTCATTTGGGATTCATCAAGTATTGTGCTGCTGATTATGGGCCATTGACCAAGAATGTTGACATTACCTAGTACGTTCTTCTCTTCTTCAAGCCGAAGGTCACCAATGTCGAATGGTGTGTCCTCAGTTTTCTTGTCAGGCTTTAGGGAGTTCAGATTCGCCAATGGTTGGTCCTCAACAAACGTAGGAGCACCAATCGATTTTTCCAAATAAACCAAATGCTCCGAGAGTGGAAAGCTGTAAGCTATTAGGATCTATGCGGTGAAAGAAGCTAAGATTTTACCTCTCAGTCATAAGTTTTTGCAACGCGACAAGCATGTGCCGCGAGGCTTCAAAGTACCCAGATTTCGCCTCAACCATAACATATTCCTGTAGCGGATTAAAGTCCGCTTCCTTAAGGTCTCCCCAAAACAAGTCGATCTGTGGTGGGTTTTGTTCTACACCTTGCAGAGGCCGCGCAGCTACAACAGCGACCTTGCAGATTGTCTTGAACTTATCATGAACGGGAGTGAGTGCAACAATAGTACCCTGCTGCAGACGTTTGGATTGCTGCCAGCGAATTCGTTTACCAGCTCTTTCATACGAGAACTCGATTCGAGGGGCAGGACCGAGGTTGGAGAAGGTCATACCGACTATGTAGACCTGTCGAACCTTGTTAGCTCATGACTTTGACTCGATATGGATCTACATGCATGAGTATATATTGAGAGTTCTTGGTTATCCTTCATCGTCGGCTGAGATCGGTATAGTGAAACTGCTTGGCGAAGGGGAGCAATTGCATCTTCTCGGAGGAGTTGATAATGCGCACCGATATACTCTTCAGCAGAGTCCCAAGGTCTGTCAATGATGTTGTGTGGAAGAGCTGCATTATCCATATCATTCAAACCATCCTTATATTTATCGTCAGTGAACCACTTGTTCGGAGACCGCTCGGTGGGTCTTAGAATCTCCCCGGCAGTGGGTATCTCTGGTAGCTTCTGCCAGTCACAGATGCCATCACTGCGTTCATAATCTCGATTGATGTGATCAACGAGTACATTGATAACCGACACAGTCGGCGGCATTACGGAAGTCTTATGCGTTGCATAGGGTCAACCGGAGCTAGTAGTCCTTGATATCTACAGTAACTTGCTCTACCGGGAGGACGTAGAGCGTCTATGAGGAGGGTCTCAGAGTCTATAAACGACAGTTAGTCAGTGCTAATATTTCAAGGAAGAGACGTCTACAGCTCAAAGCATGCTAATGATCAAGAAACCTACCTTTAACAGAGATCACAATCCCTGAAGAAACGCTGGTAGACGATCTAAGGGGGAAAGAACATGAAGGGAGAAGGACGAATGGAGAAAACAACAAGCTGCAGAGAGGCTTTCTAGCTGCAAGTAAGTAAACTAACAACTAAAAGGGATGTGAGATCAGTTAATTTATCTGAGAGTAATCTTGAAACAGAAAGATGGAAGACAGATGGTGAGGAGTGAGAAGTTGAAGTAGGAATGGAGTGTTGACGTGTCTTGGCGTTAACTGCTGCGTCCCAAAGTGGCAGCAGCGACAGGCAGAATATCGAAGACGGTAAACAGAACACGCGGAATTAAAGTGGGCAGCATAAGAGGATTGAAATGGCCTTATTACTGGAAATGGGTCCGAACTGATAAATGACAATTGTAAGTGCAATTTCGTAAAATTTTGCTGCCATATTCAATGGCCGTTCAGTGTAGAACTCCCAGGATAGCCACATTTGACACGAAGATGTCGAGGACGGAAGCAAACCACTCTAAAACAGTGTGCAGAACTAATGCCGATATCCGTCCAGAACAGGGCCAACACGGCATAAGATATCTAAGAGCCATATTCAAGAAAACAAAAGTTCAGATAGATAATTAACCCAAACAGTTATCGAGACGACGAATGTTGTGTGATCGGCCAAAAGAAGAGCCTACATGAATCATTAGAGCTCCAGAGATCCTTTATTAGCATCTGGAATGCGCGGAACTAGAATTATGCATGATACGAGAAGCTAAAGCCTCGCAGCATCTTGCAGCATATTAAACACAATCACGTGACTTGATCTCTTGAGAGCTGTGATCAAGGGTGATAATGCCTAGGAGGTGGATCATCATAATGACAGGAAGATTGAGCAACATCAAGGGAAGTTGAGATACATGCGGCTTCAAAATGGAATGAAAGGAAAGAGGAAATCAGCTGTTTAGGAATTAATCGCCTTAAATGGCAGGGTAGCGTCGGAACAAACCGTCGGAAGCTTCGTACCCCTGCAACTACATCTTGAAGTTCGTCAGTTTCCTAACATATAATATTTGATCAACTTGCTGTCGCTCCCGTTCGAACTACAACTCTTTAGGTTGAGGAAACAGCTACAGGCGTACGGTGTGGGCAATCTACTTATTCTTGGAGGGTAGCGTCTGAAAGCATTGCCTACTTTCTTCATCTCAAAGCGCATGCCAATCTCCTTGTGATACAGACGTCAGGGCGCAATTGAAGCTTCTCTGTGTGATGAGAGGAGCTCCTGGGCCGGAGTGCCGGGAAGAGATTTGGTAGGTGGCCCACTATGGCCTTCGGAATAGATGATGATGAGCGAGGTACGATCGTACTTTGAGGTTCCCACGTTTAGAGGCTGACAAAAAGTGGTAGGATCAGCAGCGAGCTCTGACAATGAACAAGACGAGTTGATGGAGGATGTGGATGAGGGCGAGGCGGACAATGATGCCGATGCTGAAGGCGAGGCGGAGGATGAGGAGAATGACGACAACGATGGAGAGGATAATGATGAGGATGATCGTGATCAGGACGAGACGCAAGACTCGCTACCCGATTCACGTCCTAAAGACCTCAGAATGAATGATACGAACACGACATTTAACGGCACGCTCACCGTTAATCCAGCAAAGCAGACAAATGGCGAAGCCGCTTCTACCGCCCACCCACATCCAACTTTGATCCGTACGTCAGCGTCTCCTCGACAGCCGTCTATGCCTCTGATTTCACCGACCTTCTATCCAAAAGTAAGGCAGGAAGCTCTAACAGCTACTCTATATGACATCGTGCCGACTATCGCTGCGCCGCACAGTACTTCAATCAATGCTATAACAGCAACGCCTGATTTTCGCTATTGGTTCACTGGCGGCAGCGATTGCTATGTCCGTAAATATGATGGAGCTGCTACAGTAAACGGCAAGACACTTTTGACTGTGGCGCAAAGACATCCATTCGTGGACAGCGTAACGAAAGCAGGGGTGTTAATGAGTTATTGGGAGAATGAAGAACCACATTCAAAATCGCCAAATGACGAACCTGCGCTGTCGCCAGTATACTCTCTAGCTGTGCATCGTGAGGCACTATGGCTGCTTTCTGGTTTGGAGTCTGGATGCATCAATCTACAATCGGTGCGCCACGATGAAGGCAAGCGGATTGCCTCCTTACAAAAGCATGCTTCAGCTGTGTCGGTTTTGACTTTAGCTCAAGACGAAAAATCAGTGCTGTCAGGCAGCTGGGACAAGAATGTGTATGACTGGGACCTCAATACAGGACAAGTCAAACGAGGATTTGGAGGAAGTGCCGGGCAGATATCCGCCATAGAAATACGCCCGGCATCAAGTCTTCCTGTTCCAGAGGAATCGGGGGAAGTGGGAGCTCCGTCAGAGACCCTAGCCAGCAACAATACTGACAAACCACTCGCAAATGGAGTTCTGTCTAATGGTATAAATGGCGGTCCTAGTGCCACCATAGGAGACATGGACGGCACGGAAGACGCACAAGGATCACCAGCTGATACCGACTCCCTTTTTGGTGGAGGAGGAGATGCTAACTCTTTGTTCGGGGACAATGACGGCTTAGTAGCACCTTCCGGGGGTACCTTTGGAGACGAAGATGATGAATTTTCGCGTGCTATTGAGATGGGTATCAATGAACAAGAGCAGCTGGATGCCCAAAACGACATCACAATGGCCGATGCTCATGGCACAGCCTTTGGAGATACAGAATCAATGCCTGCACCTGTTGTAAAACCGCCAGAAAACTTCAAGTCTACAGATGGCATGTATGACGTTATCAAAGCGCCAACTACGCCTCTCACCAATGGGTTATCCCACACAAACGATCTGCTAAGGCCACCTTTGATCACAAAAGGACCCCTTGAGCAGGATGCAGCAGCAACATCGGACTCTACATTCCTTGCCGCATCCTTTGACGGGACGCTATTAGTGTGGGATCGACGACAGCCTAATCCTGTCGCACGAATCCCAACCAGAACAGGTGGACCCTGGTGTATGGGTGCATGCTGGTCCCCTGATGGTAATTACATCTACGCTGGTCGAAGGAACGGGACTGTTGAGGAGTTCAGTCTACATAAAGGACTGAAATCTGCTGAGAGAACATTTAAGTTCCCACAAGGCAGTGGTCCAGTCAGTGCTGTGCGAGCGATGCCGAACGGAAGACATCTTATATGGTAAGCTTTTCAGTAACCGTATGCAATTTGATTCTGCTAACTTAATGGAAGTGCTTCAAACGATATTCTACGACTCTATGATTTGAAAGAAGCGGCAGCCTTCAAGCATGCCACTGTGCCATTCTTGATTGTGCCGGGACCACCTCGACCAGGTGTTATATCAGCACTGTACATCGATCCGACTTGCAAATATATGATCTCTATTGCCGGCAACAGGGGGTGGGAAGGGTCCAGTACTGAAGTTTTGATTGGCTATGAAATCGGCGTCCAATGAAGGAGGATAATAGTCGTTGCTGATGATACGCCCACTGTCGTGGAATTTAGCGCCAGCAGTTCAAATAACCTTTAATGCCTGAAGCCGTTATCAATAGTCTGTAACGGAATAGGAAACGTACAGCTGCTAATCTTTAAGTCTTGTCTTTGGTTAAGGCAGAGAACGGGCAAGCAAACGCAGGACACGGTAAGGAGTGCGTGATTGCTTAATAAGGACCTGTGGGAGTAACTTGGTAAAATAATGGAATAAAGAGAAATGAACATGGCATGGCGATATGAAATGGATAGCTTGGCGTTTCAATACCCTGGGAGGCAAAACTGTACGTAGCTCCAATATATCACATCTATCCCTTGCACAACCTACATACTGCTCAAGTCACTTTGTTCTTTTTTCAACGACAATCCTCCAATATCCTCCTTTCCGCTCTGACATTCACACAAGCCTACCCCCAGAATCACTAGTCGCCACGGTTCCCGTGACGTTCCAATCCTTCATCAACCACAAATACGCCTCCGCCACGTCCTCCGGCGCGGCAACCCTCCCAGTCGGCACCGTGCTCCTCACCGCCTCAAACATCTTCTCCTTCTGCTCATCCAACATCCTCCAAAGCGGCGTGTCGACTGCGCCCGGCTGCACTAAATTGACCCTAATCGGTTTCAAATCGATCGCTAGGTTCCTCACCATCCCATGCAGTCCCGACGCATACCCTGCGACAAATGACCGGTTCGGCCGCGGCCTTTCCGCCACCGTACCCGACGTGATGATGATAGAACACTCTGGCCCAGGACCTAGATATTTGCTCCCTATCTTCGCGACCAGCAAGGGCGCGAAGAAACGCACTTGCCCCGCGGCGTGCATCTTCTCGAGCGTCGCCTCCTGCAGCGGGACGGCGGCGAGGGGATCCCCGGCCGTGAAGACGATGTGGTCTACTCTGCCGACTTGCTCGAACAGCGTCGATATGTCGGCCTCTAGAGTCGGCTTCGATAAGTCGCAGGGGAAGCCGCGCACGTGAGAACCCGGGAAGGAGGCTTGGAGAGAGATTATGGCGGCTTGTATGCGGGCAGGGGAAGAGGAGGAGATGGTTACGGACGCCCCAGCGGAGAGGGAGGCTTCTGCAACGGCAAAGCCGATGCCGGAGGAGCCACCGATGACGAGAACATGTTTCTGTGCAAGCTTGTTGTATTTTTGGGAGGCCATTGTTTGCCCGTGGTTTCTTTCTGATACGTTTCGTGGCTACGATCGTAGAATATTACAAGGGCTACGCTATGACTGGATTTATACGCAAATGAAAGGCTGGAGAGCTGGGGAATTAGAGAATGGATTACGGAAATAACTATACCTTGATTTCAAGGGCAGTGTTGATTCGTCATTCAATACTGGTTATGATGATGCTAAAGTCCGTTATCTCCATAACTACGTAAGACGCGGCTGCTAGTTCCATAGATAAAATTAAGTTCCCGGAGTATGCACAGCGGAGAATGGCGGAGGACAGATGGATTACGAGATGGTCTGGAGTTTGTTTATCTCCGAAGACGAAAGCCTCTAGAGTATGGAACAGGCTCGGCACGGAATGTGTCAAACGGCTGAATGATTATTTCCTAACTGTTAAAGGTGTAATTACTCCTGAGCGTTTACTTGGGTATAATAAGTGAATAGTTGACAGTTATCCTCCATCCTTCTATCAAAATGCGAGTATAGATGAATGGCTAGTACTGTATTGAGGCTCTTTAAATCACTCCGCCACCATTGAACATCATTCAACCACCTTAATGGACCTCATAATTCCGAGGCACCGTCAGGATGTCCGCTGACACTCGTCGGTTTCCTTCCATATACGACAGATCTGAGAGATTGTCAATTACAACATCTGCCTCCAGGAAGAATAACACATACACCTGTATATAAGTCTGAATCGAGGGATCTTGAAGGTCCTTCTTAACAGCAGTCACGAAACTCTGCACGTCTTCTCTCGGCCAACCTAGGAAGTTCGTGAACAACCTCATCGTCAAGCCTTCCAAACCATTATGAAAATTCGCTTGAAAATACCGAGCTAATGTCTTAAAGTACCTCCCTTTTTTCAACCAAAGATTCGGCCACAGGTACTTAAACTCTTGAATATCCTCGAAGCCAGCATCACGGAAGTATTGAGGATAATTCTTCACGTTCGTCCAAGGTCGCTGGGCTTTCGTGGAGGCTTCTATGATGTAGACATTCCATTTGTATAGCGCGCTGTCTATTGGTACTTTGCCGACGTATTTCATTGGTATGATGATATCCTGCATTTCTAAATACCCGCCGGGAATGAGAGCATCGAAGGCTTTGGCGATTACCGAAGCTGGATCAGAGAAGCAGCTCACGAGGATTCGGCCGTGGATGAAGTCAAATTTCTGAGTGAAGGTCCACTCATCTTCGGCGTCATCGATTTCGAAGCGGCAATTTGGAGGAACGCTGGAATTATTAATAAGACATGACACGTTAACTTTGATATCTGTATTTACTATAGAAAACTTACAACCCTGGCTGTATGGGACTTAAATCTGTCCCTAGTACGTCTGCAGTTGGATGGAGGGTTGCTTGCACCAAACATCAGCTTCAATTCTGCAGCAACACATGCTTCAGACGTGCATACCAAAATCAATAGCCCATATCCCGGTTCCTGGACATGCAATTAGGAAAGAGACACCAATAATGGGGATTAGACTGCTGGCACACCTGTGCAGATATCGAGAACCCTTTGAGGGCTTGGTCCGATTGGCGCGAGGTACAATCTACCATGGAGGGTATGCCTGAACAGGGCATGCTGCAGGTCTTCTAAGCCTTAACAAATGAATCTTGTTAAGCTCAAGTGGATATTACAAACCTAGCCTATCTCTTTCAGGCTTTGGAATACGCTGATCAGCAAAATCATCTCTATACGCAGTTCCCTAGACTAACCTCGTCATTTGGCAAGGGGTACTCTAAGAATATTCTTTAAATGTTGTACCGAGATATCATGCTATGCTGTTGGGAAAGACTCACTCCCTTCCTTATATCTATGATATGTGCGCCCATTCTCCTCTACATGCCCATATATGCTCGAACGCAATGATATTATAGAGCTTCTGTGGTGACCATCTCGATTAATCACGTGACTCCACTATTCACAGGCAACTCACGTGGCACTGAGATCTCCTATTGCTGAATCACGTTGATCAACCCACTGGTACAGCGTCAGAGTGGATCTAGGTTCTCATGGAGCAGAAGTTGGAACACACCCATTGATCCTGAAAGTCCATATCCAAAGCTGAAGCGAACACTAGATTTGGATCAAAAACGCCAAGCGCTGTTATCAATTCCATAGGTTCCTCATCACCAACCTCCGATGACAAGTCCCCTATCCCAGTCTGGCCTGCTGCCCCTCCTGAGCCATTCTCAGGAACCCCATCGTGAGCCGCTTGCGACCCGCCTTCTGTGCTGTTGCTGGACAGCATTGCAAGATCCAAGGCCGCTATGGCCATCAATCATACGGCTTTCCTGCTCAATTACCTTCGAGTCTATGGCAAAACTCTAGGCTCTCAAGCCCGCATCATCCGCCGTGATTCCTAGAACTCATGAGTTGTCGTGGACTTTCGATCGACGCTTGCCTAAGTCACCGCTAACTCAGTAGCGCATTGACAGACCAGCCTAAGTTCCGTTCTCGGTCCAAGATGAATAAACTCCTTTCCACGTCCATATAGTTACTATATCTTATATTTTAAGGGTGGAGTTGGCACTATAGCTCAATTATGCATGCAAAGCTACCAGGATACTGGTAGCATTGGAGGGGGTCGACCATTATTAGGAGCTTGCTCCTTACTATTTTCGCTTCTTTCGTCACGTGCGATGTATTTACGGCTCAAATTGAGTCAGGTGACTTCAAAAATGGAATATCCCGTGACCCGGAATACTCCGGATCCTTACTAAGCCACCCTATTTCTCCAGCTTTCTTTCTAAGCCTTAAATGTGTTTTAATGCATGAAGCAGCAGTAATTTTATATGCTTTAAAATATAGAAAGAGCCAGCGCAGCGAAGGGGGGTTCTAGGGGGTCTCCCCCTAGGAAAATAAAGAATTTAAGGAAAGGGGTTCTATAAGGTCTTTAAGAATTAAAGATTTTCTTTTCACACTATTAAGGATTTTAGTAAGGAGCAAGCTTGCATTGTTTTCCGCGTCTGGGGCGGCCCCCAGCGGGGTTAGGGGCTGGCCCCTATAATAAAAGATTCTGGACCAAAAAGAGTCTT
>Ga0335075_10018460_pt1 | contig 10337 bp, 7 predicted proteins | sample Lox_Sample_24_FD_206723 | JGI IMG/M metagenome (GOLD analysis project Ga0335075, IMG submission 206723) | Soil microbial communities from Loxahatchee National Wildlife Refuge, Florida, United States - Lox_Sample_2.4 | ecosystem: Environmental > Terrestrial > Soil > Wetlands | place: USA: Florida... | reverse complement strand
CGACCGGCCGCGGCCGGGGTCCTTCGGCCAGCGCTGTCCAGCGGCGTCACGCCGCCATCATCGCCGCGATCGCCGCTGGCGACGGTGCCCTGGCCCGGGAGCAGATGCAGGCCGATATGTCCGCCCTGCACAAGGCGAGCAGGCGGCTGCAGGAGGAGCGCAGCCTGCCTGATCCGGGCGCCGCCGCGGTCGCCGCGCCTGCGGCCGGGAAGCTCCGGCCACGGCCGGCCGACCTGGTCGCCGCACGCATCCGCCGCGACATCATCGAGCGCGGCTGGCCGGTCGGCGACAGCCTCGGTTTCGAAGCCGACCTGCTGACCCGGTACGGCATCGGTCGCGCCCAGTTCCGGGAAGCCGTCCGCATCCTGGAGAACCACTCGGTCGTGCGCATGCAGCGCGGGGCAGCCGGGGGGATGCTGGTGGCCGCGCCGGACGGCCGGGCAGTCGTCCGCGTGGTGTCCCTGTACCTGACCTACCAGGGCATGAACACCGCCCACATCCGCGACTTGCGCGAGGAGCTTGAAGCGGCCACGCTTCGGATGACCATCGACCGTCTGACCGACGAAGGGGTCAGGCGGCTGAATGGGGTGCTCGAGCTCGAGCGCACATGGCCGGACGACGACTTCCCAGCGGTCTCCCACGACTTGCACGCGGTAATCGCCGAGCTCAGCGGGAATCGGACGCTGGCCCTCCTGCAGTCCATCGTGATGCAGCTGACAGCCGAACGCCTGCACTCAGGCGATCCGCACCGGGTGACTGAGCCTCCGCAGGCCGTCCGGCGCGCGCACCAGGCCATCGTCGAGGCGATCATCGCACGCGATGCGGCGCTCGCCCTGCGGCGCATGGATAAGCACTTGCGGGCCATTGCTCGGTGGACGGTAGAACGCTCCAGCGCCCGTCACTGAACAGGCGCCGATCACTAGGCCGCTGACCTGCCGGCCGATCCTCGGAGCGATACGCCGCTAGCTTCAGCGTGCGGCGCCGTCCCCAGCCGCGTGTCTGCTTCCAACCGGATAACTGTCTTCGTACAGGGGTTGACCGTCCGGCGCGCCGCTTATATCGTCCCCTCAGTAGACGATTTAATGAACTGGCAGCACTGCCCAGAGGGCGCTGCAGCCGGTCGCACCCGCGCGAAATGAGGGATCTACGTGGACGGACACGCGGATCCGGCTGAGCCGGCCGGCTGTGAAGCGGGTGCACAGTTCGACACCCTCCGGCTCGAGAAGGACGGTTCCCTCGCCTGGCTCACGCTCGACCGGCCGGGCAAAGGGAATGCGCTCAATCCGCACGTCCTAGACGAGATCGATGAGGTCCTCGCCCTGGCAGCGGCGGACCGCGCGATCAAGGTGCTGATCATCCGCGGCAACGGCCGGGGTTTCTGCGCCGGCCACGAACTTGGCCGCGACAGGGGACCGGACGACGTCATGTCGGTGCTCGGCCGGATGCACCGGACGTTCGCAACGCTCGAGCGGATCTGGTCACTGCCCAAGCCGGTCATCGCGAGCGTTCACGGGTACTGCGTCGGCGCCGCCACGCAACTGTGCGCGTGCTGCGATCTGGTCGCGGTCAGCTCGGATGCGCAGATCGGGCTGCCCAAGCTCCCGATGGGCGCCGGGCTAACCCCGCCTTTGCTGGCGCTAACCGTAGGAGTCCGGCGCGCGCGGCTACTTGCCTATGACATCGGGTCGACCATGGACGGTCCGACTGCCGAGGCGTGGGGCTGGGCGAATCTTTGTGTCGAGCCAGAGCAGCTGACCGCGGAAGTCGCCGCGCTCGCGCGGCGCATTGCCCGTTCGCCAGCCGAGGTGCTGGCTGGCCAGAAGGCCTCGCTCAACAAGGTCGCGGCCCTTCAAGGCTTCTGGCAGGCCGCGACCGCCGGAATCGAGCTGGATGCCTTGCACCACTTCGCCCGGACAGGCGAGCCCACTAGCAGAGCGATCCGCGAAGTCGGCATCACCGGTGCGCTGGAACTGTTCGAGCAGGGCAAGCTCGGCGGCCACTGATGGCGACGCCGCTTGCCCAGACGGATAGGCCGGACCCATTGCTGTCCGTCGACGGACTCTCCCTGACCATCGGCGCGGCCGCGCTACTGAACGACATCACGTTCACCGTCGATCGGGGCGAAGTCGTCGGCCTCGTAGGGGAGAGCGGCAGCGGGAAGACCCTGACCGGCCTGAGCGTCCTCGGGCTGGTGCCGCCCGGAGCCCGGCTGGCCGGCCGGGTCACTGTGGCGGGCACAGAACTGACCACCGCGCCGCGCGATGTCCTGCGTGCGATGCGCGGCGGCGAGGTCAGCATGATCTTCCAGGAGCCGCGGTCGTCGCTGAACCCCGCGCTGCCGATCGGACGGCAGATCGCCGATGTCATCCGCGCGCACCTGGACACCACACGCCGGCAGGCCGCTGCAGACGCTATCGCGCTTCTCGGCCAGGTCGGCCTGCCCAACCCGCGCACTACCTTCGCGGCTTACCCGCACGAGCTGTCCGGTGGAATGTGCCAGCGGGCCATGATCGCCATGGCCCTCGCATGCGGACCCAGCCTGCTGATCGCCGACGAGCCCACGACAGCACTCGACGTAACGGTGCAAGCGCAGATCATCGACCTGCTCCGGTCGATTGCAGACGAGCGGGGGCTGGCGGTATTGCTGATCACCCACAACCTCGCCGTCGTCACCCAAGTCTGTGACCGGATCATCACGATGTACTGCGGCCAGATCGTGAACGCTGATTCGACCCGCGCTGTCGTCACGGCACCGTCGCATCCCTACACGTGGGCTCTGCTGTCAGCCGGGAGCCCGCAGCTGGCTTCAGCCGGACTGCAGGACACGGCGGAGCTAACCGGGCAGCCTGCCAGCCCGGCCAGCCCGCCGGCTGGCTGCCGGTTCCACCCGCGCTGCCCCTTCGCCCAGCCGAGGTGCGCGGACGCGATCCCGGACCTCGCGGCGGCAGGCGGCGGGCAGACCCGGTGCCTGCGCTACCCCGAACTGGTCCTGGAAGCGGCGGCCCGATGAGCGCGCGGCAGCCGGACACCGCGACCCAGGCCAGCCGGCCGGGCGCGGTGTCCGTGCGCGGGCTCACGGTCATGTACGACGGCCAGCGGCCAGCCGTCCGGGCTGTTGACGACGTCACCCTGGAGATCACCGCCGGCGATACCTTCGTCGTAATCGGCGAGTCGGGATCAGGCAAGTCGAGCCTGCTCAAGGCCATCGCCGGGCTCGTAACACCGGCTGGCGGCACCGTAGAGGTGCACGCCGAGGCCACCCGGCCGGCGGGCAACGGCAGCCGCCCGGGCCTCGCGCAGATCGTGTTCCAGGATCCCGACCTCGCCCTTAATCCACGGCAGCCGGTGTGGAAGAGCGTCGCCGAGCCGCTGGTTCCCCGGCGGCTGCGAATACCCGCCGCGCTACGAACCCAGGTTCAGGAGTTGCTGGCCGAGGTCGGGCTGGGCGCTGACATAGGCGACCGCAAGCCGCACGAGCTGTCGGGCGGCCAGCGCCAGCGCGTGACGATTGCCCGCGCGATGGCTTCGGGCACGTCTCTGGTGCTACTCGACGAGCCTGTGTCAGCCCAGGATGTGTCCTTGCAGGCGAGCATCCTGCGACTGCTGACCACCTTCCAGCGCGACCGCAGCCTCACCTACATCATCGTTTCGCACGATGTCGCTGCGGTCGGCCGGCTAGCGAGCCGGGTCGGCGTCATGTACGCAGCCAAGCTCGTCGAGGTCGGACCGGCAGAGGATGTGCTGACCCGGCCACGTCATCCCTATACGCGCGCTCTCATCGCCGCGGTGCCGGTCATCTCGGCCGAGCACGGATCGGGAGCGCGGCCGGTCATCCAGGGTGAGCCGCCCGATCTCCGGAATCCGCCGTCGGGCTGCCGGTTCCGGGCCCGCTGCATGTTCGCTGTCGAGCGCTGCGCGACCGAGGAACCGGAACTCGGCGCCGGTGCCCTGGACACCGACGACCACAAGGTTGCCTGCCACCGATGGCAGGAGATCCCAGAGGTTCCATCCGCGCGGCCGCGGCAGTGAGCCGAGGACCACGCCTTATTCCGATCGAAGACAGGCAGGGAGTCATGTTGACCATCAAGCCAGGCAGAGAACGGCGCCGACTCCGCCACCAGCGCACCTGCGCTCCACCCAGTACTGGAATAGTTATCCGCAGGGCGGCCCTTGCCGTCGTGCCGTGCGCCCTGCTGCTAACGGCGTGCGGCTCGTCGTCGCCGTCCACCTCTTCCTCCTCCGGCCTCGCCACGACGCTCACGGCGGCGACGCCGCAGGGACCGAACTCATTTGACCCCTGCGCGAACGGCGGCGGGGCGTCGATCCCGTTCCTGGACCTGCTCTACTCCCCGCTGATCTACGCCGTCCCGTCGACCAACCAGCTTGAACCCGGCCTGGCATCGTCCTGGGGCTTCACAGGACCGAACAACCTCACATTCGTCGTCCACCTCCGGCCGGGCTACAAGTTCCAGGACGGCACGCCGCTCACCGCTCAGGCCGCCATGGAGAGCATCAACTACTGCCTGGCTGAGAAGGTCCAGACGCTGCCGACGCTCAAGGACATGACGGTCTCCGGCCCGGACACACTTGAATTCCACCTCACCGCTCCGACTGCCTCGATGCCAGCCGAGCTGTCCCAGCAGCTCGGCATGCTGATCTCCCCGACGGCGATCAAGAAGTACGGCGTCAAGGGCCTCGGCGCTCACCCAGTCGGCGCGGGTCCGTTCACGCTGACAAGCTACGTGCCGAACAGCTCAGTCGACTTCACCCGCTGGTCGGGTTATAAGGTCGCGGGCGAGCCCGCGCCAAAGGTCGGCAAGATCAATATCCAGATCATCACCGACCAGACTTCCCTGGCCAGCGCCCTCACCAGCGGCACAGCCGACTACGCCTTCGCGGTAGACCCGTCGGTGGTACCCGCGCTCAAGCGCGACTCAAGCCTGCACGTCCACATCAACACCGGTGCGCTCGCCGTCACGGCAATGTTCATCAACTTCAACGTGCCGCCAATGAACAAGCTGGACGTCCGCCTTGCGCTGGAATACGCGCTCGACCGGCCCGTGCTCTCCAAGGCGGCTTCCGACAATGTCATCAGCGCCCCGGCATACTCGGTCTACCCGCCAGGTAGTCCCTATTACGACTCGTCAGCGCCCGACCCCTGGCCTTATGACGTGGCCAAGGCCAAGCAGTTGCTAGCGGCCGCAGGATACCCGCACGGCATCACGATCAACGGCGCGCTGTCCATCGCGGCTCCGCCATTCGAGCAGGACGCCATCATCGCGGCCGGCCAGTGGAAGCAGGCCGGCATCACCGTCAACTTCACAGAGGACCAGCCGACCCAGGCACTGCAGCAGTTCGCCCTGGCCAAAGGCGGTCCCATGTTCAGCGTTGGCTGGGACGGTACCGTCACACCGCTGGCCACTTATTACGGGCTGTTCTCGCAGACCAGTTTCGCCAACCCGGGCCACGTCGCGAACGCAACAATCCAGGGCGATCTCGCCAAGTTCAACAGCACCTACTCCGCCAGCGGCGTCATGTCCCTGGAGCAGAACATGGACTCTGTCATCAATTCCCAGGCTCTGTGGATCCCGCTGTGGTTCAACCCGTTCCCGGAGATCTACAGCAGTCACGTTCAGGGAGCGCTGAAAGCTAGCGCCCTGATCAACGAGCCCGACCTCGACTACCTCTCGGTCAGTTCGTGACCGTGGGGGCCGGTCTTTATAGCCGGGACAGGGGCGGCCGCCGCGGCGCGGCCGCCCCGCCCGGCGGCTCGCCAGCAAACGCCGGGCGCGACAGCCCGGCGCGGACCTGGCGGATCGTCTCACCCGCGATGCGCCGGATCGTCATCCGGCGGGTCGTGCTGACCATACCGACAGCGATTCTTGCCAGCATCGTGATCTTCCTCTTGATCAGGATGGTGCCGGGCGGCCCGGCGATCGGGATCCTCGGGGTGCACGCCTCGCCGGCGTCAATCGCGGCTCTCAACAAGGAACTAGGCCTCGATCAGCCGTTGGTGCAGCAGTACTGGCAGTGGCTGACCGGGGTGCTGCACGGGAACCTAGGTCAGTCTTTGCAAACCCAGCAGCCGGTCGCCCACATGGTGGCGCAGAGCTTCCCGGTGAGCGCCGAGCTGGTGGGGTTGGCGCTGCTGTTCACCGTGATCTTCGCGCTACCGGTCGGGGTGCTTGCAGCGCAGCGCTCCGGGACCCGGCTGGACCGCGGCCTGAGCAACGCCTCCGGGCTCGGGCTCGCCGTTCCGGACTTCTTCCTGGCTGTCATCCTGATCGCGATCTTCGGAATCGCCGCTCACATCCTGCCCGAGGTCGGGTACATCCCCTTCAGCCAGAGCCCGGCCGCCAACCTCGACCACATGGTCCTGCCCAGCCTGTCGATGGGCCTGGGCGCTGCGGCGATCGTGGTGCGCCAGGTCCGGGCAGCCATGGTCGACGCGCTCAACGGTCCCTACGTACGCACGGCCAGGGCCATGGGCGTGTCCGAGCGGACGATCGTCTGGCGCTACGCCCTGCGCAACGCCCTTCCGACCATTCTCAACGTGTACGGCCTGCTGCTCGTCGGCATGTTCGGTGCCACCCTCATCATCGAGGAAGTGTTCGTGCTTCCCGGTATGGGGAACGCGCTAGTGAACGCGATCGGCGTCCGGGACTACACCTTCGTCCAAGGCGTCACGATGGTCTACGTCGGCCTGGTCCTGGTCATCAACCTGGTCGTTGACGTCGCGGTCGCCGTCGTCAGCCCGAGGCTGGCAGAGCAGTGATGCGCATGACGCAGCGCGACCAATTGCCTGCAGCCGCCGATGACCGGGCCCGAACCTGGGCCGGAAATGGGTCTGCGTTCCGCCAGATTGCCCGCGGCCCACGAAAATTGCCGGCCGGCCTGATCGCGAGCATCGTGGTGATCTGCGGGCTGATCCTGGCGGCCATCTTCGCTCCCCTTATCGCGCCGGACAACCCGTTGGCCCAGAACCTCAGTCACACCATGGCCGCGCCAAGCTCGTCGCACCTACTCGGGACCGACTACTACGGCCGCGACGTCCTTAGCCGGCTGATCTGGGGCGGCCGCTCGGCGTTCCTTGGCGTCCTCATCAGCCTCGGTGTCGGCCTGGGTCTCGGCGTGCCATGGGGGCTGGTGGCCGGCTACTGGCCACGGTGGGCCGGCACGGTGCTGATGCGCATCGCCGACACTCTGCTGGCGTTCCCGGCCCTGGTTCTGGCCGTCGTCATCACCGGGATCCTCGGACCCAACCTGGTGACCTCGATGACATCGGTCGGGGTGGTCTTCGCCCCGGTATTCGCGCGCCTCACCAGGGTCGGAGTGCTCGAAGTGCGGCAACGGGAATACGTCCTGAGCGCGCGGATGTCCGGGTGCAGCAAGCGCGTCATCCTCATCCGGCATGTGCTCCCGGCGGCCCTAGGCCCCGTCGTGGTCCAGGCAACCATCTTCGCGGGCATCGCGTTCATCATCGAAGGCGGACTGAGCTTCCTCGGCCTTGGAGTCCAGCCGCCGGCGCCGAGCTGGGGCGGAGACCTGGCCCTCGCATACCAGTACATCCTCAGCTCGCCCGGGCAGGTCGTCGCGCCCGGGCTGCTGATCGCGATCGTCGTCCTGTGCGTGTACCGCATCGGCGACTGGCTGCGGGCGCGATTCGACACTCAGCAGCTCACCGACCGCGCTCCCGAGACGGCCGGAATCATCTCATGACCGTTGCAAGCCATCAGGAGATCAGCCTCACATGACAGCCCTGCGTGACGACAGGATCCAGTACGGCCAGGACGCTGAAGAAGTCCGCACCGAGTTGCGGCAGTGGCTGGAGGCGAACGCGCCTGAGCGCCTCAAGGGGGTGACGGTTCCCCGCCGCCCTGAGGGGCAGCTGGCCGCCGACCTGAGGGAATGGGCAGACCAGCTCGCGGCCGCCGGCCTGGTGTGCGTTTCCTGGCCGGAGGAATACGGTGGGCGGGGCTGGACAGCTCCCCAGGTCGCGGTGATGGAGGAAGAGTTCCTCAGGGCACGCGTGCCGCGGGTCACCCGCACGATGGGGGAGAGCCTGGTAGGGCCCTCGATCATCGTGCATGGCACCGACGAGCAACGAGCCCGCCTCCTGCCGCGGATCATCGCCGGGACTGACAAGTACTGCCAGGGATTCTCCGAACCGGGGGCCGGCTCGGACCTGGCAAGCCTGACGACGCGCGGCGTGGTGGACGGCGACGACCTCGTCATCACCGGTCAGAAGGTCTGGACGTCGTGGTACTGGGACGCGACGATGCTGTTCTGCCTGTGCCGGACTGACCCGTCCAGCCCGCGGCATCAGGGCATCTCCTACGCCCTGATACCGATCACGCGTCCAGACGGGAGCCCGAACGGCATCGAGTTCCGGCCGATCCGCCAGCTCACAGGCCAGTCTCACTTCGCAGAGACGTTCCTCACCGGGGCGCGGACGCCCCTGTCCAACGTGATCGGCGGCCTTAACAATGGCTGGAGGGTCGCGATGACGACCCTCGGCAACGAGCGTGGCGGCCGGGCAACGACCCGGCACGTCGCCGTGGCAGAAAAGTTCTGGTCCCTAGTCGACGAGATGCGCCGACGCGGCAAGGCGTCCGATCCGGTCGTCCGGCAGATACTGGCGACCGCCTACACGCAGGCCGAGATCCTGCGATTCCAGGACCTGCGCCTGATGAGCTCCTTGAAGGCCGGCCGAGACCCAGGTATTGGCGGGTCCGGGTCCGTGCACAAAGTCATGTGGTCGGAGTTCCAGCAGCTGATGCACGCTCAGGCAATCAACCTGCTTGGGGCCGAGTCCATGCTCGTGGGTGAAAACTACGGCCTGAACCAGTGGCAGCAGGCGTTCCTCACGTCGCGGTCGGACACCATCTGGGGCGGGACCGCGGAGATCCAGCGAAACATAATCGCCGAGCGCATCCTCGGGCTGCCAAAAGAGCAGCGAGGCTGAGTGATGGCCAGCTCGAGCGAAGCGGCCCTGCGCGGTCTGCGCGTTCTGGACTTCAGCAGCGGCGTCGCCGGCCAGTACTGCGGCAAGCTGCTGGCCGGCTACGGAGCTGACTGCGTGCTGATTGAGCCGCCGGACGGAACGCCGACTCGTCGGCTAGGCCCCTACGTTACGGGTGGCACGTCGTCCACGCGATCGGCCCTGTTCCGCCATCTCAACCAGGGGAAAGCCGGCCTGTCCGGCGGCGTCGCCGGCCAGTCTGTCGTCGAGATGGCCGGAATGGCTGATGTCGTCATCCGGGACGATACGACCATCCTGCCGTTCGCCCTGCCCGCCATCGCGATCGAGTGCGTGATCGGCGAGTTCCCAGGCGCCGGGCGCTACCGGAACTGGCACGGCACAGAGATGCTGCACCAGGCCTTGTCGGGAACGATGTTCATGACCGGCTGGGCGGACCGGCAGCCGCTGTACGGGACCGGTCATCGGGCGTATTACGCCTGTGGCACGACGGCCCTCATCAGCGTCTTGTCCGCCCTGCATGAGCGCGAGCGCTCCGGCCTCGGCCAGCAGGTGACCGCCACGGTGTTCGAGGCCAACGCCGCGATCGGGCAGAACCTGGTGAGCCAGTACAGCTACAACAGGAGCTACGAGACCAGGCGTCAGTATCCGGGGTTCCTGGCCCTGCTGCAGTGCGCCGATTACTGGATGGTGCTGTTCGCCATCCGGCACTGGGACCAACTATGCGCGGTCTTCGGCCTGGAGCACCTGCTGGACGACGCCCGGTTCGCCCAGCAGGCTGACCGGCTAGCGAACTGGGAGCTCGTCGTCGCGCAGATGCAAGAGCGCGCCCGGTCGCGCTCCGCTGGCGCCCTTGTCGCTGCGCTCCAGCAGGCGCGGATCAGCGCCGAGGTCATCGCTCCACTCGGCCGCCTCGTAGCATCGCCGCAGTGGCGTGCGCGGCAGGTAGTCCAGGTCGCGTCGGACGCGAAAAACCGGACGGAGACAGCGCTGCGCCAGCCGTTCGCGGTCGGCGAGACGGAGTACTGCGCGGTGCGCCCCAGCCCGCCGCTGCGCCGCGGCCGGGCCGGCGACCGAATTGCGCGCCAGATACAACGCCGGTGGCGCGCCCAAGCACCGGCGTATGCGAGCGCCGAACTACCGATTCCCAGCGACTCAACGCCCGTCGACTCCGGGTCCGGGCCCCTATCCGGGCTGCGCGTTCTCGATCTCACCACTGCGTGGGCCGGCCCCTTTGCCGCCCGCAGCCTCGCCCACCTCGGCGCGCAAGTCATCAAGATCGACGCGCCCAGCCACACCGACTCCTGGCGCGGGGCCCCCGAAGGTGGCGCAGCCCGTCATTATCCCGACGGGCAGC
>Ga0335075_10018459_pt1 | contig 10337 bp, 11 predicted proteins | sample Lox_Sample_24_FD_206723 | JGI IMG/M metagenome (GOLD analysis project Ga0335075, IMG submission 206723) | Soil microbial communities from Loxahatchee National Wildlife Refuge, Florida, United States - Lox_Sample_2.4 | ecosystem: Environmental > Terrestrial > Soil > Wetlands | place: USA... | reverse complement strand
CGTGCCGTCGCCCCCGGCCGGCCGCTGAACGCCGTCGGCCGCGTCATCGAGTCGTACGCGCGCCGTTTCGGGTACGGCGTGGTGCGCGACTTCACCGGGCACGGCATCGGCACCACCTTCCACTCCGGGCTGGTCGTGCCCCATTACGACGACCCGGACAACGACGTGATGATGGAAACGGGCATGACGTTCACCATCGAGCCCATGCTCACCCTCGGCACGATCACGTACGACATCTGGCCGGACGGGTGGACGGCGGTCACGCGGGACCGCAAGCGGACCGCGCAGTTCGAGCACACCGTCCTGGTCACCGAGGACGGCCACGAGATCCTGACGCTGCCGTAGGTGGGCGAGTCGGGGTTGGAGTTCGAGTTCGACGCGGATACCCGGCTGTCCGGGGACGGGCCTTCGTTTTCCGCGGCTCTTCCCGAAGACTGGGGCGGAATGCCCGGTGTCAACGGCGGGTTCATGCTCGCGCTGTGCACCCGCGCGCTGGCGGGTGTGCTGCCGTTCCCCGACCCGCTCGTCGTCTCCGGTTTCTACTTGCGGCCCGGCTCGCCTGGTCCGGCCCTTGTCGGGACCGAGGTGATCCGGGCCGGCAAGACGACCGCCTTCGGTGAGGCCAGCCTGTGGCGGGACGGCAAGCAGGTGCTGCGCACCACCGCGGCGTTCACGGACCTGGCGGCCGCCGCCGGGCGGTCTGTGGGCCGCGTGTTTTCGGCCGGCGCCGCGCCCGCGCTGCCGCCGCCCGAGGAGTGCTTCGGGTTCGAGCCTGGCGCGGTGCGCGGCGTGTCGATCGCGGGGCACTTCGACTACCGGATCCCGGCCGCGCCCGGCTGGCTGTCCGGGGCGCCGACCGGGGAACCGCGGTATGAGTTCTGGATGCGGTTCCGCGACGGCCGCCCCGCGGACCTGCTGGCGCTGCCGCTGATCGTCGACGCGGCGCCGCCCGCGGCGCTCGAGCTCGGTATCGCGTCGACCACCGTCGAGCTCACCGTGCACCTGCGCGCCCGGCCGGCGCCCGGCTGGCTGGCCTGCCGGACGTGGACTCGCTACGTGGGCGGCGGCTATCACGAGGAAGACTTCGAGGTCTGGGACTCGGCCGGCACGCTGGTCGCCCAGTCCCGCCAGCTCGCGCTCATCCTGGGCTGAGGCTCTATCTTTTATCCGGAACGGGCCCGTGGTGTCTCGTCAAGGAGGCGGCGTTGATCGAGGCGGTCGTGTTCGACCTGGACGGGGTGCTCATCGACTCCGAGCCGGTGTGGGAAGAGGTGCGCCAGGAGGTCGTCGCCACCCACGGCGGGCACTGGTCGCCGGACGCGCAGGACAAGATGATGGGCATGAGCACCGCCGAATGGTCGGCGTACCTGGTGGAGGGCCTCGGGGTGCGGCTGTCGCCTGCGCGCGTGGCTGACGTCGTGATCGCGGCGATGAGTTCGCGGTACCGAGCTCATCTTCCGTTGCTGCCTGGCGCGGTGGACGCGGTCCGGCTCATGGGGTCGCGGTTCGTCTTGGGGCTCGCGAGCTCCGCGCCGCGGTCGCTGATCGCCGTGGTGCTCGACGCGTCCGGGCTGCGGCCGTCGTTCGCGGCGGTGCGGTCCACTGAGGAGGAGGCGCGCGGCAAGCCCGCGCCGGACGTGTACCTGACGGTGGCTTCGCTGCTGGGGGTGCCGCCGGCCTCCTGCGCGGCGGTCGAGGACTCGTCGAACGGGCTGCGCTCGGCCGCGGCGGCGGGTTATGCGGTGATCGCGGTGCCGCGGCCTGAGTATCCGCCGGCGCCGGACGCGCTCGCGGCCGCCCGGCTGGTACTGGATGGTCTCCCTGAGCTGACCGTGGCGGCGGTCACGTCCCTGGGGTGAGGACGGTGATGAAGTCCCGCGTCCAGCCGGTGAGGTACTGGTCCGCGGGGCGGTGCTGGCCGGGCACGCCCGGGCTGAGCGGGCCGCCCGGCTGCTGCGCGGTGTCCAGCTGGACCCACTCGGGGTTGATGTCGAGTTCCATCGCGGTCCGCGCTCCGCCGCGGGCCAGCGCCGCGGCGAGGTCCGCGGGCGTGGCGGACATGCTCGCCGCGTACATCAGCTCGCCGGCCGCGTTCTCGCCGACCGCGGAGCGCGCGGTGTCCTCGGTGTGCCCGAGCGTGCCGCCCCAGCGCCACCACCTGGCCGACTCCGGGGTCGGCTGGCCGCCCGCGACGAGCGGCCAGAGGTTCTGCCTGACGCTGTAGACGCGCTCGCCGTTGACGGGCACGCTCTTGCCCCAGACGCCGACCGTCGCCTGGCCCGACGTGTCGATCACCAGGCTGGCCAGGCCGCCGCGCAGGGCGCGGACCACGTGGCCTTCCTGCTCGTAGCCGCCGGCCAGCGCGTCCAGCTTGAAGCCGCCGTTGAACGCGGCCAGCAGCCGGCGGCGTTCGGTCCCGGTGATCTGCGGGCCGGCCTTGACCGGGCCGGCCAGCGGTCCCGGGTCCTCGCTGCCGTTGTGCAGCACGTACTGCACCGGGCCGCGGAACGTGGCGATGGTGATCAGCGATCCGTCCGGCATGCTGACCTGGGAGACGGTGATTTTCGCTGGGCCGGTCGGCGGGACGGCGCGGCGGGCCGTGGCGGCCCAGCCGGCGTTCGCCTTGTTCGCGGGGACCACGGTCCTCGCGGCGTCCCGGGTGGTTATCGCGGTGCCGCATCCCGTCACGGTGAGGGCGATGGCGGCGACGGCGAGGAGGGGCAGCAGGCCGGCGGTCAGCGGGGCGCGGGCACGGGCACGGGCGCGCTGGGTCCGGGTCACCGGTACATCCTGCCGGAAACAAGGCTGCCGGTTGCGGTGATCCCAGTACCGGGATCACCGCAACCGGCAGGCCCCCGAGCCGGGGTTAAGCGTCGCGCTTGCGGAACAGGTAACCGCCGATGCCGACGAGCACGGCGGCGTAGATCAGCGTCACCCCGAACTGCGGCCACGCCGACCAGAGGTGCTCGGCGGTCTGGCCGGTGGTTACCGAGAGCACCCGCCCCGCGGCGTCTGGGAAGAACCGCATGATGTCCCAGCGCCAGGTGTCCGGCAGCGCTACCTGGATGATGATCGGCACCACGAACATCAGCCCGATCACCGAAGTGATCGCGCCCGCCGTGTGCCGGACGATCGCGCCGAGACCGAACGCGATCAGGGCGACGGCCGTGACGAACAGCGCGGAGCCGATGATCGCGGTGAGCACGGTCCCCGGGGAGATCGTGATGGTGCCGATGAAGTGGTAGACCGGCGGCAGGTTGCTGTTCGGCCCGCCGGGGGGCGGGCTCATGTTGACGCCTCGCGGGATCGTGACGGAGTGGAACAGCGAGGCGCTCACTCCCGAGCCCGACATGGCCGCCTGGCCGACGAAGAACGAGACGAACGAGGTGACCAGCGAGACGATCAGGGCCACTCCGCCGAACACGATCAGCTTCGCGGCGTAGACCACGCCGCGCCGCGGCATCGCGGTCAGCGAGGTGCGGATCATCCCCGTGGAGTACTCGGACGTGATCACCAGCGCGCCGAGCACCGCGATGATCAGCTGGCCGAGCTCGAAGAAGGCGATCAGCGACGCCTGCGCGGCGTCCGTCCCGGCCTTGTTCCACGGGTTGTTGTGCAGGTTGGACGCGATGCCGAAGCCGGCGATCGCCGCGATGCCGACGCTGACGACGAACAGCGCCCCGATCGTCCAGTAGGTCGAGCGGACCGAGCGGAGCTTCGTGAACTCCGAGCGGATCGCGCCGCCCAGCCCGGCCCGGCCAGTCGCTGGCGGCAGCGCCGACAGCCGCAGTGCCGGGGCAGAGCCTGGTGCAGTAGTGGTAGCCATTGGTCAGACCCCGCTTCCGATTGGCGCGGCGCCGGTGCGCGCCTCGGCGTGGTACTCCACGCTGTCCGCGGTCACTTCCATGTACGCCTCTTCCAGCGAGGCGCGCAGCAGGGTCAGCTCGTGCAGCCGGATGCCCTGCTCGAAGGCGATGTCGCCGACCATGTCGGCGGCCATCCCGCGAACCAGCAGTGAGCCGTCGCCGTCCACCGTGGCGGTGCCGCCCTTGGCGGCCACGGCGAGCAGCAGCTGGTCGGGGGAAGGCGTCCGCACCCGCACCGCCGCACCGGACGAGCGGGCGATGAACTCGGCCATCGTGCAGTCGGCGATGAGCTTGCCCCTGCCGATCACGATCAGGTGGTCGGCGGTGTGCTCCATCTCCGACATCAGGTGGCTGGACACGAAGACCGTGCGGCCCTCGGCGGCCAGCGCCTTCATCAGGTTCCTGATCCACAGGATGCCCTCGGGGTCGAGCCCGTTCACCGGCTCGTCGAACATGAGCACCTGCGGGTCGCCCAGCATGGTCGCCGCGATGCCGAGCCGCTGGCTCATGCCGAGCGAGAAGCCCTTGGACCGCTTGCGCGCCACGTCGGAAAGCCCGACGAGGTCGAGCACCTCGCCGACCCGGGACGTGGGCAGGTTGTTGGTCTGTGCCAGGCACAGCAGGTGGCTGTAGGCGCTGCGACCCCCGTGCACCGCCTTCGCGTCCAGCAGCGCACCGACTTCCCGCATCGGGTACGCCAGGTCGTGGTATTTCTTGCCGTCAACGATGACCGTCCCCGCGTCCGCGTAGTCCAGCCCGAGGATCAGCCGCATCGTAGTGGTCTTGCCTGCGCCGTTCGGGCCGAGGAAGCCGGTTACCTTGCCCGGCTCAATGCCGAAAGAAAGGTTGCTGACGGCGACTTTTTCCCCGTACCGCTTCGTGAGGCCCCGTACCTCGATCATGGGAGATTTGTCCTCTCTGTTTAGAGACGACCCCAGTTTGGCCGGCGCGAGGTATGCGTGGCGTCGGTCGTAGTGATGATTCCGGTCTACTCCCCCGGGGTGATACCGGCGCCAGGGGCGGCGTAGTGCAGGCTTACCGAGTACCCGTGACCTGCGCCGAGCATCTGGTGCCTGCCGCTCTTACCGTGCACTCGGACCCGGCCGGCCCGCAGCGGGCGGCCCGCCTCGGCGGCTTCCCCGGCGAGCAGCGTGGCGTAGCCGCAGTCGCAGTCGGTGACCGCGCCGGGAGGCAGGATGACCAGCCAGGCGCCATCGGTTCCCGGCACCGGGACGCGCTGCGGCGTGCCCGGGTCGAACCGGACCAGGTCCCACCAGCGCTGCGGGGCGGCGGCGAGCTCGTTGAGCTGGCCCGCCTGGCGGCCGTCGGTGCGCGGTGCGGCGCTGTCGGGCTCGTGCGGTGGCGGCGGCACGAAGGGGGCTGCGAGCTGGGCGATCTCAGGGGCAACCGAAAGGTCGGCGTTCAACGAAGGGTTCCTTCACGTGTTGTCTGGACTTGACTCCTGGAGGCGGGGTCAGCGACAACACGCGGGAACGCGGCAGCACAGCATGGCGACTCGGGCAGTCATGCGTGCTGGCATGCAGACAAGGAGACCGTACTCACGGTGCGTTGTCAAGTCGGCAGGCCAGCGTCGGCGAGTTCCTTGAGGGGGGCTTTGATGTCGTCTATGGTGCGGCCTTCGGCTGCCCCCCACGACGCGGCGGCGAGCGCGCGCAGGCCGTCGATGGCGCTGCCCGACCCCTGCAGGGCAAGTCCGGCGCCCCGGCCGTTGCCGGTCTTGAGCGCTGTCCAGCCACCGCAGGTCGCGCCGTCACCCGTAAGGGTGACATCCGGGTACGGCCGCAGCAGGGCGTCGAGTGTCTCGGCGATGTAGGTGGGACGCTGCGACGTCGGCGCGAGCACCGCGTCGGCGGGGCGGGACACGCCGGTGAGCACGAGCAGGCTGTCCGCGCCGGCGCGGTGCGCGGCTTCGATATCGGTGTCCAGCCGGTCGCCGACGACGAGCGGGTTCTTCGCGTTCGTGCGAATCACCGACTCGCGGTGCAGCGGCGGTTCCGGCTTGCCCGCGATGACCGGCGCGACGCCCGTCGCGTGCTCGATGACCTGCAGCAGCGACCCGTTGCCCGGCTGGATGCCGCGCGGGCCCGGCAGGGTGCTGTCCGCGTTGGTGCCGACGAACAGCGCGCCGGCCCGCACGGCGAGGCCGCCCTCGGCGATGGTCGCGTACGCGATGCCGGGGCCGTAGCCCTGCACGACCGCCTTCGGTTTGTCGACGGCGGTGGAGACGGGCGTGAGGCCGCGCTCCCTGACGGCGAGGCGCAGCGCGGTCGCGCCGATGACGAGGACCTTCGCGCCGCCCGGCAGCTTGTCGGCGAGCAGCCGGGCCGCGGCCTGGGCGGAGGTGACGACGTCGGCCTCGGTGGCGGGCACGTGCATGCCCGCCAGCAGGCCCGCGATGGCCGCGGGGGTGCGGGAGGCGTTGTTGGTGACGTAGGCGAGGCGCATACCGCCGCGCTTGGCCTGCTGCAGGGCCTCAGGGGCACCAGGGATCGGGGTGCCGCCGATGTACACCACGCCGTCCAGGTCGAGCAGGGCGACGTCGTAGGCCGCCCCCAGGGGGCGCGAATCTGCTGCCATTACTCCTGCTCCGCCGTCCGCTTGCGGGCCTCGAGGGTGGCGCGCACCTGGCGAAGCGCGTCGGTGTACTCCTTACGGTCCGGGCGCATCGCGGCGGCCAGCGCGAGGTACTCCGCGGCGGCGTCGTGGTCGCCGGTGCGGGCGAGCGCCAGCCCCAGCCCGAAGTGCGCGTAGTCGTCGGTCGGGCTCGCCTCGACGATCACCCGGAAGTTGTCCGCCGCCTCCGCGTACCGCCCGGTGTCGAACTGGGCGCGGGCGAGCGCCTCCCGCACGCTGCGCGACTGCGGCTCGGCCGCCGCCGCGCGCTGCAGCACCTGCGCCGCGGCTGCCGGGCTGCCCTTGCCGAGCAGCTCCATGCCGGTGGTGTACCAGGCGTGCACGTCGTGCGATTCTGAGGCGTTTTCCTGAAACGGGGAATCCCAGCCGCCGCTTGGTCCTTCAGACATGATGTGCAGACCCACTCTCCGTTCAGCCCTGGTTCAGGTGTCGTCCTGGCGCCGTTCCGCGGTGTTCGCTATGACCCGGACCGGGTGAGCGAGCTCGCCGACGTCACCTCACCACCGTACGACGTGATCGGCCCCGGTACGTTGGACCGGTTGCTCGCCGCCTCGCCGTACAACGTGGTCCGGCTCATTCTGCCCGCGATCGAGCTCGACGCACACGCCGCGGGCGAAGTCGCCGCCGACCGGCTGGGGTCGTGGCTGTCTGCCGGGGTGCTGGCGCCCGACCCCGAGCCGGCGCTGTACGTCTACGAGCAGAGCGGACCCGGTTTCATCCAGCGCGGCCTCATCGGGCTCGTCGGCGTGGGCAACCCGGGCATTTTGCCGCACGAAGGGGTCATGCCCAGCCTGGTAACCGGCCGCCGCGAGCTGATGATGGCAACGCGAGCCAACCTCGAGCCGATCTTGCTCGTCTACAACGGCGGGGAGTACAGCGCGGATTCGCTCGACGCGCTGGACGGACCGGGTGCCGAGAGGACCGGCGGGCACGGGGGCCCGGCCGGCCCGGCATCCCGGCTCGTCGACCTGGCGGCCGACGAGCGGCCGCCGCTGGTATCGGCGGTTACCAGCGACGGGACCACGCACCGGCTGTGGCGGCTGACCGACCCGGCCGAGCACGCGACCATCGCCGCCGACCTGGGCGGACGGACCGCGCTGATCGCCGACGGGCACCACAGGTACGCCGCCTACCGGGAGCTGCGCAGCCTGATGGACGAGGCGGGACCGTGGGACTACGGGCTGGCGATCCTGGTCGACGCGGACGCCTACCCGCCCAGGCTCGGCGCGATCCACCGGGTGATCCCGCACCTGGAGCCTGAAGAGGCGGCGCGGCTGGCCGCGACGGGGTTCACCGTCGAGAGGCTGGGGGACGTGCCGCCAGACGACGTCTCGGCGGCCGTGGCGCTGCTGGCTGATGCGGGACAGGACGGAACCGCGTTCCTGCTGGTGGGACGGTCTGGCAGCTGGCTGCTGACCCATCCGGACGAGGAGCAGCTCGAAGCCGCGATGCCCACGGAGGCGTCGCCGCGCTGGCGGGCGCTCGACGCGTCGGTCATGCAGGAACTGCTGCTGGCGCAGCTGTGGCTGATCAAGGACAACGAACGCGACGTGCTGATCTCGCACGACGCGGGCGAGGCGATCCGGATGGCGCTGGACTCCGGCGGCACCGCGGTCATCTGCAACCCGATGCCGCTGGCCGCCGTCAAGGACGTGGCGGCCCACGGTGAGCGCGTGCCGCGCAAGTCCACGTCGTTCGGGCCCAAGCCGCGGACGGGGCTGGTGCTCCGGACGTTCGAGCCGTAAAGCCGTAAGGGCTAGTCGGCTGCCGTTTCGTCGGCAGGAAGCTGGACGTCCCCGTTGCCGTTGTCGTGGCTGGCCAGGGCTTCGTCTACGGAATCGTAGATATTGAAAACCCGGCTCAGACCCGTGATACGGAAAATCCGCAGGATCCGACCCTGGGTGCAAACGAGGTCAATGATGCCGTCATGCGCGCGCACCCTTTTGAGCCCCCCGACGAGCACGCCAAGCCCGGTGGAGTCGAGGAACTCGACCCCTTCCATGTCCACGATCAGCCGGTAGTTCCCCGCGTCCACGAGGTTGACGAGAGTCTCCCTGAGCCGGGGTGCCGTGTAGACGTCGATTTCACCGCTCACCGCCACGACGGTGCTGCCCCCAGCGGCGGAATACTCATTCAGCATGAGGTCCATAGCCTCTTCCCTTTCCTCTGTCTGGGACAATAGTCGGGTGCGCGACGACATTGCTACGAGCGAGGGAAAGTGTCCGCAAGCTGACATTACCGACCTCGGCAACGATGTCTTCCAGATCGACACCCGGATGGCCGGCTACCCAGGGATAACCGCCGGATACCTGATCAGGGGCAGCCGCCCGTGCCTCGTCGAAACGGGCACCGCGGCGTCCGCCCCGGTCGTGCGCGCCGCGCTCGCCGCCCTCGGGGTCGGCGCGGCGGATCTGGCCACGGTCGTCGTCACGCATATCCACCTCGACCACGCCGGCGGCGCAGGCGACATCGCGGCCATGTACCCGGCCGCGAAAGTCGTGGTGCACATGAAGGGCGCGCGGCACCTCGCCGACCCGGCGCGCCTGATGGCGGGGGCACGGTTGGTGTACGGATCCGCGCTGGACCGGCTTTTCGGGGAGCTGGCGCCGGTCCCCGCCGACCGGATCGTCGCGCTGGACGACGCGGGCAGCATCGACCTCGGCGACGGGCGGCGGCTGGACAGCCACTACTCCCCCGGGCACGCCAAGCACCATGTCGGGCTGATCGACTCGGCCAGCGGCGACCTGTACGTGGGCGACGCGGCTGGGGTCTACATCCCGGAGACGGGCGACCTGCGGCCGGCCACCCCGCCGCCCGACTTCGACCAGGAGACGGCGCTGGCCTCGGTGCGCCGGTTCGCCGCGCTGCGGCCGTCCCGGCTACTGTTCAGCCACTACGGACCGGTGACCTCTGTGGACGCAACGCTCGACCGCTCCGCGGAGGAGATCGGCCTCTGGGTGTCGCGTGCCCGTGAGGCCCGGGCCGCGGGCATGGACCTGGACCACGCGGTCGCGATGGTGCGCTCCCGGACGCTATCGCGGTACGCCGCACTGCAGCCCGGCGCTGACCCGGACCTCGCCGCGAAGTTCGAGCGGATGAGCAGCCCGGCGCTGAACGTCCAGGGCATCTGGGGCTGGCTCGACAAACTGGAAACGACACCCGCCGGCTGAGGCGCCTAGAAAACATCGTGCGGGATCTGCCCCGGAATCCGGCGCTAAATCCCGCACGATGTTTCCCTGATGCCGTCGCCGGATCATTGTGGGGAGTCCCGCGCGGCGAAAACGGGGACAAAGTCCCCACGATAATTCTGACCGTCGCCGCTTCTTGCTGTTATCAGCGCTCAGGGCGCCCCTGCTCAGGTCACGGCATGCCCGGCAGTACCGACCGCTTCTTGCTGTTATCAGCCTGGAGGAATCCCGGTTACGAGCTCCGACTTTCGGTTACCGGCGTGCCCTTAGTTCTTCTGGGCCGGGTCCTACTTCTCGTCAGTGAGGTCGCCCTCGTCATTGGTGTCCGCCTCGTCAGTGAGGTCGGCCTCCTCATCGGAGCCTTCGTCTTCGTCGTCGAGATCCTCGGCACCTTCGGCCTCGTCGGTCAGGTCATCTCCGTCGTCGTCCTCGGCATCTGCGTCGTCGTCGAGGTCGTCGTCCGACTCGTCCGAGAGGTCGTTGCCCTCGTCGAGATCCTCATCGTCCGCGGCCTCGTCCGTCAGCTCGTCGTTGAGGTCGTCGTCCTCGTCGTCGAGGTCGTCGTCGGACTCGTCTTCGTCGTCCTCGTCGAGGTCGTTGTCGGCCTCGTCGTCGAGGTCGTCGTCGA
>Ga0335075_10018457_pt1 | contig 10337 bp, 5 predicted proteins | sample Lox_Sample_24_FD_206723 | JGI IMG/M metagenome (GOLD analysis project Ga0335075, IMG submission 206723) | Soil microbial communities from Loxahatchee National Wildlife Refuge, Florida, United States - Lox_Sample_2.4 | ecosystem: Environmental > Terrestrial > Soil > Wetlands | place: USA: Florida... | reverse complement strand
TCCCACCGCTAGGCGCACCCAGAAGGCGGCCGGCTAACCCCCGGCCACGCCGCGCCAGGGCGATGGCATCAGAATGAATGTCCCATGCAGCGAGCCACAAGCGAGCTGCATGGGACATTCACCGTGTAAGGGACGAGCATGCCGGAACGCGGCCAACCGGCCAGCGGGCATCAGAATGTCCGTACAGCGCGTATTATCCGGCGGCGGAGGGTAGCCTTCCTGCTGCCGTCGGCGTACAGACGGAGCCTGGCAAGTTCCCAGTCGCCGTACTCGGCGTGGTCCGTGAGGATCCGCCGCGCGGCGTCGCGGGACGTTCCGCGCGGGAGGTACAAGACGCGGTAGTCGTACTCGGTCATTGTCCTCTTATTGTGCGCGAGCGGACGGGCTGTGCAAGCCATCCCGGCAACAGACGGCGGCGGCGTGAAACAGTGTCCGGGAACAGTCTGGGCACCTTCAGCGGTTTCAGAGGTAAGGGATTACGGGGCAGGGACGGGCATTTCGTGGCAACGCCGCGTATGGTACTTGCGGCGGTCGTCGCACTGGGACATGGCGGGGAGCCGTCCGTGCGTGACGGGCCATGGCGCGGGATGTGAGGTTGAGAAAGAGCGTGCCAGCAAGAAATAAGGCAGCCGGCAAGGCTGCGGCGGTCTCGGGAAACGGGGCCGGCGGACCGGACAACGGTAACGGCCGAGGCGATGGCAACGGCCGCGGTACGAGGCTGGTGATTGTCGAATCACCGGCCAAGGCCCGCACGATCGCGGGCTACCTGGGCAAGGGGTACGTGGTCGAGTCCAGCATCGGCCACATCCGCGACATGCCGGACAAGGCGGCGGAGATCCCGCAGAAGTACCGCAGCGAGCCCTGGGCCAGGCTCGGCGTGGACGTCGATCACGACTTCCGCGCTCTGTACGTCGTCCCGAGCGACAAGAAGCAGCAGGTCTCCAAGCTCAAGACGCTGCTCAAGGACGCCGACGAGCTCTACCTCGCCACTGATGAAGACCGCGAGGGCGAGGCCATCGCCTGGCACCTGCTCGAGGAGCTGAAGCCAAAGGTCCCGGCCAGGAGGATGGTCTTCCACGAGATCACTCCCGAGGCCATCGCGAGGGCCGTGGCCAACCCGACCGAGCTCAACCACGGCAAGGTGGACGCGTACCAGACGCGGCGCGTCCTGGACCGGCTCTACGGGTACGAGGTCTCGCCGGTGCTGTGGAAGAAGGTCATGCCCCGGCTGTCGGCCGGCCGCGTCCAGTCGGTCGCGACCCGGCTGATCGTCGACCGGGAGCGGGAGCGGATCGCCTTCAGGTCCGCGAGCTACTGGGATCTGGAGGCGGAATTCGCCACCAGGGACCACGGCAAGGAACGGCTCCCCGACACGCCGACCAGCTTCACCGCCACGCTGCAGACCGTGGACGGCAAGCGGGTCGCGCAGGGCCGCGACTTCACGCCGCAGGGTGAGCTGCGGGGCGCCGACGGACAGGTGCTGCACCTCGACGGCGAGGCCGCCGCCGCGCTCGCCGGCCGGCTGCGCGACGCCAGCTTCGCGGTGAGCAACGTCGAGCGCAAGCCGTACCGCCGTTCGCCGTACGCGCCGTTCCGCACCACCACGCTGCAGCAGGAGGCCTCCCGCAAGCTGGGGTTCTCCGCCAAGTACACGATGTCGGTGGCGCAGCGGCTGTACGAGAACGGCTACATCACCTATATGCGGACCGACTCGATCCAGCTGTCGCAGACCGCGATCGCGGCCGCCCGCCAGCAGGCCCGCGAGCTCTACGGCGCGGAGTACGTGCCGGACGCGCCACGTGCCTACGCGAGCCGGGTGAAGAACGCGCAGGAAGCGCACGAGGCGATCCGCCCGGCCGGCGACCGGTTCCGCACCCCGTCAGAAGCCCAGCGGTCCGGCCTCAAGGCCGACGAGCTTCGCCTCTACGACCTGGTCTGGAAGCGCACCGTCGCCTGCCAGATGAAGGACGCGACCGGCGAGTCGGTCTCGGTGAAGATCGCAGGGACCAGCACCAGCAACGAGCGCGCCGAGTTCGGCGCCTCCGGCAAGATCATCAACTTCTACGGCTTCCTCAAGGCGTACGTCGAGTCCACGGACGACGCGGCCACCGACCGCGATGACCAGGAGCGCCGGCTGCCGCCGCTGGCGGAGCGGGACCCGCTGACGGTCCTGGACCTGCACGCGGCCGACCACGCCACCAGGCCGCCCGCCCGGTACACCGAGGCGAGCCTGGTAAAGGAGCTCGAGGACCGCGAGATCGGCCGCCCGTCTACGTACGCGTCGATCATCGGCACGATCCTGGACCGCGGCTACGTGTTCAAGAAGGGCACGGCGCTCGTGCCGAGCTTCCTCGCGTTCGCCGTGGTGACCCTGCTCGAGCGGCACTTCGAGCAGCTGGTGGACTACGAGTTCACCGCCCGCATGGAGGACGCGCTCGACGAGATCGCCCGCGGCGAGGCGGAGCGGGTGCCCTGGCTGCGCCGGTTCTACTTCGGCACGGACGGGGCCCAGCATGACGAGGACCCCGGTCTCAAGGCGCTGGTCAGCGACATCGGCGACATCGACGCGCGCGACGTCAGCTCGTTCCCGCTGGCGGGCAGCGGCATCGTGGTCCGCGTCGGCCGCTATGGCCCGTACCTGGAGCGCGACGGGCAGCGCGCCAACGTGCCCGAGGACATTGCTCCCGACGAGCTGACTCCGGAAAAAGCAGAAGAGCTTTTCAGCATTCCGAACGGAGAGGTGCGACTCGGCACCGATCCCGTGACTGGGCATGAGCTGGTGGCCAAGGCCGGCCGCTTCGGCCCCTATGTCACGGAAGTGCTCCCGGAGGGGTCGAAGGACAAGCCGCGGACGGCGTCGCTGCTCAAGACCATGACGCTGGACACGGTGACGCTCGACGACGCGCTGAAGCTGCTCAGCCTGCCCCGGACGCTCGGCGAGCTGGACGGCGAGCCGGTCACGGTGCAGAACGGCCGCTACGGCCCGTACGTGAAGCACGGGTCGGACAGCCGGTCGCTGACGAGCGAGGACGAGATGTTCACGATCACGCTCGCCGAGGCCAAGGACCTGCTCGCGCAGCCTAAGCCCCGCGGCCGGGGCGCCAGGGCAGCCACGCCGCCGCTGCGCGAACTCGGCGAGGACCCGGCGACCGGCAAGCCGATGGTGGTCAGGGAGGGGCGGTTCGGCCCCTACGTGACCGACGGCGAGACGAACGCGACGCTGCGCAAGGGCGACGACGCGGCGACGGTGACCGCGCAGCGCGCCGCTGAGCTGCTCGCGGACCGGCGGGCGGCCGCGCCGCGGCCCAGTCCCAGGCGCGCCACGCCGGCGAAGAAAACCTCCTCTACCGCGAAGAACGCGAAGAAGACGTCGACGACCACGCGAAAAAAGGCAGAAACTTCAGGAAAGTAAAATCACGATCAAGCAGTCGTGACCAGCCACGCTGCTTCGTGTCGATAACCTAACGCCCGTGAACTTTCGCCCCACGCCACACAGCGACAGCCCGGAGGACGGTCCGCCAGGTCGCCGGGCCAGTCGCGCTCGTTCCGGGGACGGGGTCCTGTCCATCAAGCCGTTCCGCCGGCTCTGGGTCGCGTTGTCGCTGTCCAGCCTGGGTGACTGGCTGTCCATCCTGGCGCTGACCACGCTGGCGTCGAACCTCGCTCACGGCACCAACGCGCAGAACTCGGCCGTCGGCGCCGTCTGGATCGTCACGCTGCTGCCGGCGCTGCTGCTCGGGCCGATCGCGGGCGCGCTGGCCGACCGGCTCGACCGCCGGATGACGATGATCGTCGGCGACGTGGTCCGCGGCTTGCTTTTTCTGTCCATCCCGCTGTTCCCGAACCTGACGTGGATCTTCGTCGCCAAGTTCCTCGCGGGGGTCGCCTCGCAGTTCTGGAACCCGGCGGCCGCCGCCTCCGTGCCGAACCTGGTGCCCAGGGACAAGCTCGAGCGGGCGAACCAGCTCAGCCAGCTCATGACCTACGGCACCGCGCCGCTCGCGGCCGGCATCTACGCCGTGCTCTCCCTGATCGCCGAGGGCCTGAGCCACACGGTGCCGTTCTTCAAGACCAACAACGTGGACCTGGCGCTGTACTTCAACGGCGCGTCCTACTTCGTCTCCGCGATCACGGTCTACTTCCTGCGGCAGATCGGGAAGCGGGAGCACAGCGGGCGGATCTCCGTCCCGTCGACCGCCAAGGCGATCTGGGAGGGCTGGCGGTTCATCAGGAAGAACCCGGTGGTGCGCGGCCTGGTGGTCGGGATGCTCGGCGCGTTCTCGGCGGCCGGCGTCGTGGTCGGGCTTGGTTACCCCTACATCACGAAGACGCTGCACGGCGGTCCCGCCGGGTGGGGCCTGGTGTTCGCCGCGATCTTCATCGGCATGGCGATCGGCATGGGGTGGGGCACCCGGCCGTTCGGCGACTTCTCCAGACGGCGGCTTTTCGGCTTGTCCCTGACGGCCTCCGCGGTGCCGCTGGCGCTGATCGGACTGGTGCCGAACCTGATCTTCGTGGTGTTCATGGTCCTCCTGGTGGGCATCCTGGCGGGAATCGCCTACCCCACGGGCTTCACGCTCGTCGGGCTGGAGGTCGACGACGAGACGCGCGGCCGGGTGTTCGCGTTCTTCCTGTCGACGATTCAGGTGATCCTGCTCGCGGTGATCGCGGCGGTGCCGTTCATCGCCGTCGGTTTCACCGCGCTGACCAAGGCGATCACCGGGACCGGCGACGTGCACTTCGCGCACGTCGTCTACGCCTCCGCCGGCCAGAACGAGGTGCTCCTGCTCGCCGCGGTGGTCGTCGCGTTCGTGGGGATCAAGTCCTACCGGGACATGGACGATCGCAAGGGCGTGCCGCTGCGCGAGGACCTGATCGCGGCGCTGCGCGGCGAGCAGTTCGCGCCGGTTCCCGGCGCCGTGAACGGGCACGCGCCGCCCGCCCCGTCCGGGCTGTTCATCGCCTTCGAGGGCGGCGAGGGCTCGGGGAAGACGACACAGGCCCGGCTGATCTCGATCTGGCTGCGCGAACAGGGCTTCGACGTGGTGACGACGCACGAGCCCGGGGCGACCAAGGTCGGGATGCGGCTGCGCGCGCTGCTGCTCGACACCGCCCACGCGGGGATGTCGCCGTACGCGGAGGCGCTGATGTACGCGGCGGACCGGGCCGAGCACGTGGCCTCGGTCATCCAGCCCGCGCTGGACCGCGGCGCGGTGGTGATCACCGACCGGTTCATCGACTCCTCGCTGGCCTACCAGGGCACCGGCCGGGGCCTGCGCAGCGCGGACATCGCGCGGCTGAACAGCTGGGCGACCGGCGGCCGGAAGCCGGACCTCACGATCCTCCTCGACATGCCGCCGGAGGCCGGTCTCGGGCGCCGCGCCCGCTCGGCCGACCGGCTCGAGGCCGAGCCGCTGGAGTTCCACCATCGGGTGCGCGCCGGGTTCCTGGCGCTGGCCCGCGCGGAACCGTCGCGATACCTGGTGCTCGACGCCAACCGCCCGGTCGACGAGATCAGCCAGGAGATCAAGGACCGGATCAGGGAGATCCTGCCGGACCCGGTGCCGCACGCCACGGAGGCGAACACCGGCTCATTCCCCGCCATCACGGATGCGACGGATCGCCGATGACCGTGTTCGACGAGCTTGCCGGGCAAGAGGCGGTGGTGGCGCAGCTGCAGGCCGCCCTCGACGGCGGGATGACGCACGCCTGGCTGTTCACCGGCCCCCCCGGGTCGGGCCGGAGCGTCGCCGCCCGCGCGTTCGCCGCCGCGCTGCTGTGCGAGTACGGCGGCTGCGGCGTCTGCCCCAGCTGTCGGCAGGTGCGCGCGGGAACGCACGCCGACCTCCTGCTCGTCCGCCCGGAGGGCCTGTCCTACGGCGTCAAGCAGACCAGGGACCTGGTGCTGCGCGCCGCGGGCGCGCCGGCGGGCGGCCGCTGGCACGTCGTGCTGTTCGAAGACGCTGACCGGTGCACCGAGCAAGCCGCCAACGCGCTGCTGAAGTCCATCGAGGAGCCCGCGCCGCGGACCGTGTGGCTGCTCTGCGCGCCCAGCGCCGAGGACCTGGTGCCCACGATCAGGTCGCGGTGCCGGGTGGTGTCGCTGCGCGTGCCTCCGTCGGACGCGGTCGCGCGGGTGCTGGCGGAGCGCGACGGGGTAGACCCCGAACGCGCGCTGGCCGCCGCGCGCGCGGCGCAGGGACACATCGGGCGGGCGCGGCGGCTCGCCACCGACCCGTCGGCCGCCGCCCGGCGCACCGCGGTGCTCACGATGCCGGTGCGGGCGACCTCGCTCGGCCCGGCGCTGGCCGCCGCCGCCGCACTGGTGAAGACCGCCGAGGACGAGGCGAAGTCGGTCACCGAGCAGCTCGACGAGCCGGAACGCGAGGCGCTGCGGCAGGCGTTCGGGGAAGGGTCGACGGGCAAGGGCGTGGCGAAGGCGATGCGCGGCGTCGCCGGGGCCATGAAAGACCTCGAGGACCGGCAGAAGTCGCGGGCCACCCGGGTCAAGCGCGACACCCTCGACGGCGCGCTGCTCGAGCTGGCGGCCTTCTACCGGGACGTGCTCATGGTGCAGTACGGCGCCGACACCGCGATCGAGCTGGCCAACGCGGACCGGCTGGAGGACCTGCGGCGGCTGGCCGCCGCCTCGTCGCCCGAGGCGACGCTGCGCCGCATCCAGGCGATCATGCGCTGCCGGGAGCGGCTCACGCTCAACGTCGCCCCGCTGCTCGCCGTCGAGGAAATGGCGATCTCCCTGTTCCAGGGCTGACCGGGCCAGCGCCGAAACTTCCCATATAGCGCTATTTCGTCCTATACAACTATGTGTCCGTATATGTCTTTACATGCTGCCTGACGCCCCACTAGCATCACCGATCCTGCGGTCACATCAGCTTTGCGGGACCTACTGGAGCGGGGAGTAGCAGTGAAGCACACGAAGCACACGAAGAAGAGATCGCTCAAGATCGGCAAATGGGGCATCGCCGGAATCGCGGCGGCTGGAGTGGCAGTGATCGGGACCGCCGCGGGGGTGGCGAGCGCGGCGTCGAGCGTGATTGTGCCCAAGCCGGGAAATTACGTGATGTACGGCTGCATAGTCGGGTCCAGCCACACGCTTGAGGACTTCTACACGACTTCTTCCGGCTTCCAGGGCTGCCCGAGCGGGGCAACTGTGGTCGCGTTCAACAGCACTGGCCCGACGGGCCCCAAGGGCGCCACGGGAGCCAAGGGCTCGACCGGGGCCACCGGAGCGAAGGGCTCGACCGGGCCGAAGGGCGCGACGGGTTCGGAAGGCCCCCAGGGACCGCAGGGGCCGGCCGGGGCGGGCGCGGTGAACTGGCGCGCCGAGGTGGACAACGGCGCGGAGTTCGCCCTGTCCGACAGCACCAGCCTCGCTGACACGTCCAGCGCCACCGCCACCTACGCCGACGCGGGCGTCGTGGTGAACATCGGCCAAGTCGGCAGCCTGGGCAGCGCCAACACGGCGTACACCTACAGCGGCGCCAAGGTGGAGGAGAACATCTGGATCGGCGACGGCCCCCAGGCGAGCACGCCGGGCATCTACTCCCTGTCCCCCTCGGCGGACTTCTGCTACGGGCTCGGGCAGAACTACACGTCCGGGGTCCCGGCCAACTTCTACATGACCGGCTCGAACTGCGGGTCGTACAGCGGCCAGACGCTCACCAAGGCGCAGATCGGGGCGGACTTCGCGGCGGGCTTCTCGTCGGCCACCGAAGCCTACGAGTGGGTCGGCGTCGTGACGGGCAGTGGGGGCGCCGCGCCGGGCGCGGCCACGGTCAAGACGGTCGCGGGGCAGACCGTGAACGCGGGCGTGAGCGTGACAAAGCTGGGAACCGGAGCGCTCTTCTCGTCGGTGACCCCCGCGTGAGTCAGCTCGATTGACGGTCAACGGCGACCGGAGGAAGGAGCCCGCCGCACGGCGGGCTCCTTCCTTTTTATGTCGTTACCCGCTAGTGACCATTCGGCCGCGTACCCGTAACCTAGACCGGTGGGCATGATGATGGCGGTGAGCTTCGAGCGGTACGGACGGCTGTATTACCTCGATCCAGGGGAGTATCAGCCGAACATAGGCGACAAGGTGCTGGTCCCCACCGACAGCGGACCCGAGGTGGCCGAGTGCGTCTGGGCGCCACAGTGGGTGCCGGAGGACATCGACGGGCTGCTGGTCTGCGCCGGCCTGGCGGGCGAGGAGGATCTCGCCCGCGACGAGGAGAACCGGCGCCGCCGGGCCGAGGGACGGCTGGCGGCGAAACGGCTGATCCGCGAGCACGAGCTGCCGATGAAGGTCACCGCGGTCGACTACGTGGGGTCCGTCAACGTGTTCACGGTCTACTTCAGCGCCCCGCACCGGGTCGATTTCCGCGCGCTCGTCCGCGACCTCGCCGGCCGGCTGCGGGCCCGGGTCGAGTTGCGGCAGATCGGCCCGCGGGACGAGGCCCGCCTGCAGGGCGGCATCGGCCCGTGCGGCCGCGACTTGTGCTGCGCGACGTTCCTGAAGGACTTCGAGCCGGTGTCGGTCCGGATGGCAAAGGACCAGGACCTGCCGGTCAACCCGCTGCGCATCGCGGGCGCGTGCGGCCGGCTGATGTGCTGCCTCAAGTACGAGCACCCGCTCTACCAGGACTTCAAGAAGGACGCGCCGCGCACCGGCGCGCACGTGGACACGCCGGAAGGCGGCGGGACCGTCGTCGGGCACAACGTGCCTTCCGACACCGTCGTGGTCAAGCTGACCGCCGACGGCCGCACCTGCGCCTGCTCCCGCGCGAGCGTCTGCGGCTCGAGGAAGGCTTACGAATCCATGCACGGCAAGGGATAGTGGGTCATTAGGCACACGGGGGTGTGCTCACTGACCCATCATGGTCGAGATGCCCAGTCACTCCTCCCGTCTCGGCGCGGCGCTGGCCGTGGCGGCCGCCCTGCTGATCACGGCGTGCACGTCGGGCAGTTCCTCAGCGTCGCGGCCGGCCCCGACGGCGAGTCCGCCCGCGACGACACCAGCGGCCGCCGCCCCGGCCCTGACCGCGCCGCCCACGACGCTGGCTGAGTACTACGCCCAGCGGCTGGACTGGCAGCCGTGCGACCAGGGCTTCCAGTGCGCGCGGCTGCTCGTCCCGTTCGATTACGCCCACCCGGACGGGGCCCGGTTCTCCCTGCCGGTGATCAAGCTCCCCGCCGCCAAGCCGGCGGAACGGGCCGGCGCGCTCGTGATCAACCCGGGCGGCCCGGGCGGGTCCGGCGTCGAGTACGCGCTCGGCGCGAAGTCAGGCGAGTTCACCCAGACGGTCCTGGACCGGTTCGACATCGTCGGGTTCGACCCGCGCGGCATCGGCGGCAGCCTGCCCGCGGTGCGCTGCATGACCGGCTCCCAGCTCGACGCGTACTTCGCCACCAACGACGTTCCGGAGAACTCCGCGCAGCTCGCGACCATCGTGTCGGAGAGCAAGCTGTACGCGGAAGAATGCGCCCGCAACGCCGCCACGCTGCTGCCGTACCTGAACACGGCGGACGCGGCGAAGGACATGGATGTGCTGCGGGCCGCGCTGGGCGAGCCGGCTCTCACCTACCTGGGGAAATCATACGGAACGTACCTCGGCGCCTCTTACGCGCAGCAGTTCCCGTCCCGGGTGCGGGCGCTGGTGCTCGACGGCGCCGTCGACCCGGCGGCCAGCGGCCTTCAGCTTGACGTGACGCAGGCGACGGGGTTCGAGTCCGCGTTCGGCCAGTTCGCGGCCTGGTGCGCTACCCAGACGGGCTGTCCCCTCGGGGCCCCCAGCGGCGCGGTCGGCAAGGTCGAGGCCCTGCTGAGCGCCGCGAACGCCCACCCGCTCAGCAACGTGCTCGACAGCCAGCCGGCCAACGGCGCCATGCTGGACACCGGGATCGCGGCGGCGCTCTACCAGCGAGCGGCGTGGCCGGATCTGGAGCTCGCGCTGGGCAGCGCCATGGACGGCGACGGAACCGTCCTCGTCGAGATGGCGGACTCGCTGCTGGAGCGGACCGCGACCGGCAGCTACAGCAACCTGTCCGACGCCGAGCTGTCGTTCGACTGCACCGACCGGCCGTGGCCGCGGACGCTCGGTCCCTACGCCGCGGCCGCGGCGACCGCGCAGAAGGCGGCGCCGCTATTCGGCGCGGCGATCGTGTGGGGGTCGCTGCCCTGCGCGTACTGGGCGGTGCCGCCCGTCACGAGCGCGATCCGGGCCACCGGGGCGAAGCCGATCCTCGTGGTCGGCGACCTGCACGACCCGGCGACGCCGTACCAGTGGGCCATCGACCTGTCCCGTGACCTCGCCTCCGGCGTGCTGCTCGGCTGGAAC
>Ga0335075_10018454_pt1 | contig 10338 bp, 9 predicted proteins | sample Lox_Sample_24_FD_206723 | JGI IMG/M metagenome (GOLD analysis project Ga0335075, IMG submission 206723) | Soil microbial communities from Loxahatchee National Wildlife Refuge, Florida, United States - Lox_Sample_2.4 | ecosystem: Environmental > Terrestrial > Soil > Wetlands | place: USA: Florida... | reverse complement strand
GGTCCGCCGGGCCGCGGCCTGGCCCCTGCACGCCTGCCTCGCGCAGGACAGCATATTCGAGGAGGGCGTGGGGATGGTGTTCCTTGCCCGCAAGACCGCCGGGCGCGAGAGCGCGGTCAGCGGTTTTCTGGTGGACGCCTATTGTCTTGGCGTCAAGGACGCGATGTTCCGTGAATTCGATGAAGACGAGATGAAAGAACTGTTCGACGGGGCCGCGGCCACCGCTCCGCTCACCCCGGTCGATCCGGCTTACGCGCGCAGGCTGCTGCGCGACGCGGCCGCTTACGCCCAGTCGCTCGGACTGGAGCCTCACCCGGACTATGCGGCGGCGGAACTCCTGTTCGGCGACGTCGCCGCGGACGCCTGCGACGTCGAGTTCGAGTTCGGTCTCGAAGGCCGGCCGTTTTACGTTCCCGGGCCTAGCGAATCTCCGACGCAGATTCGGCGGCGAATCGACCGCCTGCGCCGCCGGCTCGGCGACGACGGTTTCGACTTCGGCATGCCGGAAGAAGCGATCGACATGCTCGATGAGCTCGACGACGATGAGCTCGGCGACGATGAGCTCGGCGACCACGAGACGGACTACGATCCCGACATCGGTCCCGATCCCGCGGATTGGCTCGCGCTCGAGGAAGGGGAGCGTCTGCTTCGGGTGAAGGATTACCACGAGCGCTACGACCCCTCGCATGCCAATCTGGAGGTTCACGCCGCCATTCATGCCGTGATCGAGAATCAGATCGCCATGGGCGATGAAACGCCGGCGCGAGACGCGCTGGAACGGCTCATGGCGGAAGGCCTCACCCGACACGAAGCCGTTCACGCCCTGGGCTCGGTGCTGACCGATATGATGTTCGCAGTCGCCAACGACAAAGAGGCCGAGCGTTTCCCGGCGGACGCCTATAACGACGCCATCGCGCGGATCACCGCTCAGGACTGGCGGCGGCTAGCGGCCAATGACTGAGGCGCGTTAGCGCGCGCTCTCACGCCTCAGACAGGCGCCTCCGGTGCTCCTTGACCGGGATCATCGCCCGCACCTTCCTGACCCTGGCCGGATCGATCCGCGCGGAGACGATCCCTACGCCGTCGGAAGCCTTCGCGACCACGTGGCCCCAGGGGTCGGCGACGAGCGAGTGGCCATAAGTCTGCCGCTGCTCGTTGCCGACGGTGAATGAGCCCGTCTGGGCGCTGGCGCAGACATAAGTTTCGGTCTCGATCGCGCGGGCGCGCAAGAGCACCTCCCAATGGTCCTTGCCCGTCTGCATCGTGAAGGCGGCCGGCATCGCGATCATCTCCGCGCCCTTCGCCGCCAGCGCCTGGAAGAGGTCGGGAAACCGCAGGTCGTAGCAGATCGAACAGCCGACGGTGACGCCTTCGCAATCGTAGGTGACCACCTCATCGCCGGCCTTGACCGTTGCGCTCTCCTTGTAGGCCGTTCCGTCCGGGGTCACGACATCGAACAGGTGGATCTTGCGGTAGCGGGCGATCTCCTCGCCCTCGCGATTAAAGACGACTGAGGTGTTGTGATAGCGCTCCTCGCCGTCGATCCTCTCCATGATCGAGCCGGCGTGGACGAAGATGCGGTGCTTGATCGCCTGCCCGCGCGCCATCTCATAAGCCGGGCCGCCGGGCAGTCGCTCGGCGGCGGCGAGCTTCTCCGCCCGCGACCCGCCCGCCCAGTCGAACTGTTCCGGCAAGAGCACCCAGTCGGGGCTCTCTTCCGCCACCGCGCGCTCGATCAGCGCTTGCGCCGCCGCGATGTTTGCGGCCTTGTCGCTGATCGAATTCATCTGGATGAGCGAGACTTTCATGGAAGCGCTCCGGGGACGCTCGCCAATGTGGTCGGCGCTTGCCTGCCCGTCAACCGCGCACGAAAGCGGCGAAGGCCTTGAGCTGATCGGCGATGAAGCCGCGGGTCGCCGGATCGGTCAATTCGCCGGTCGTGGCGTCGATCTTCGCGTTGACCTGAGGGATGATGACCTCCGGTTTGTTTAGCAGGCGTCCGTCGAGGTAGACAAAGACGTGGCGCAGATGCAGTTGCGCTCTTACGCCCCCGAACAGGCTCGGCGAACTGCTCTCGAGCGCGATTGGCTTTCCGGCGAACGGCTGATTCGGCAGACGCGAGATCCAGTCGATGGCGTTCTTGAGCACGCCCGGGATCGAATGGTTGTATTCGGGCGTGACGATGATGATTCCGTCCGCCTTGCGGATCGCCTCCGCGGTCGTCGCGACAATCGGCGGGAAACCCTTCTCCTGCACGTCGTAATTGTAGAGCGGAAACTCGCCGACGGAGGGCAGAGGCTCGATGGTTGCGCCCTCGGGCGCGAGCGCCGGAAGAGCCCGCGCGATCGCGGCGTTGAACGAGCCCTTGCGCAGGCTCCCGACCATCACGGCAAAATGAAGCGGCTTCTCTTGAGCCATCGATTGTCCCCTTTGGCCAGAAAGAGCCGCAGTTTGGCGTTTGTCGCGGAATTGCTATGGTCCCTTAGCAAATCGCGACTTGCGCGGGGAGGCATGATCGCCGCAGATGAACTTTTTTCCGTCCGGGGCCGCACCGCGCTGGTGACCGGCGGGGCGACCGGGCTTGGCCGGATCTGCGCCGAGGCGCTGCTCGCCGCCGGCGCGCGGGTCATGATCGCCTCGCGCAAGGCCGAGGCCTGCGAACAGGCGGCGCGCGAGCTTTCCGCGCTTGGCCCATGCGAGGGCTTCGGCGGCACGGTCGCCGACGAAGCCGGCGTCAAGGCGCTCGCCGCAGAGACGCGCAAGCGCGCCGGGGCGCTGCATATCCTCGTCAACAACGCCGGGGCGAACTGGGGCGGGCCCTTCGAGACCTATCCCTGGAAGGCGTGGGACCGCGTGCTGAGCGTCAACGTGACCGGGCTTTTCACGCTCTCGCGCGATCTCGCCCCGATGCTGATCGCCTCGGCCACGCGCGACTGGCCCTCGACCATAGTCAACATGGGCTCTGTGATGGGCTACGTGACGCAGCCGGAGAACGCCTGGGCCTATTCCGCCTCGAAGGCCGCCGTGCATCATCTCACCCGCATCCTCGCCGCGGAGCTTGCGCCGAAGCAGGTGACTGTGAACGCGCTCGCGCCCGGACCGTTTCCGACCAACATGACGAAGTTCGCGATAGGCGACGAAGCGGGGCAGGCGCGCAGCGCCAAGGCCGTGCCGATGGGCCGCGTCGGACGGCCCGAGGACATCGCCGGACCGCTCCTCTTCCTGGCCGGCCGCGGCGGCGCCTACACCACCGGCGCGATCCTGCCGGTGGACGGTGGGGTCGGCGTCATCGCGCCGCCGGCGATGTTCGGGGAGCGCGAATGAGCGATTGGGCGGACGTCAAGAAGATTCCCGCCGCCGATCTCGCCTCGCTCGTCGGGCGGGGCTTCGTTTCGCGCTGGATGACCGTCGATCAGGCGCGGATCGACGCCTTCGCCAAGGTCACCGAGGACGAGCAGTTCATCCATGTCGATCCCAAGCGAGCGGCCGAAACCGCGTTCGGCGGCGCGGTCGCGCACGGCTTCCTCACCCTCTCGCTATTGTCGGCCATGGCCTATAGCGCGCTCCCCCGAATCGAGGGCGCCGCGCACGGCGTCAATTACGGCTTCGACCGCGTGCGCTTCGTCCGGCCCGTCCCGTCGGGAAGCCGGGTGCGCGGCAATTTCACCCTCGCCGCGGCGACGCCCCGCTCGGCGCGCGAATGGCAATTGAGCTACGAGGTCAGCGTCGAGATCGAAGGGGTCGAGAAACCCGCGCTCGTAGCGACCTGGCTGACCATGCAGGTGATGGGGTAGACGCGGGGTGATGGCTAAAGCTGTGAATAGTTACTGGTTTCCTATTCGCGGCGGCCCAGTCTATGTTGCCCAGCGGCCTGTGATGAAGGCACTAGGGAAATTGGGTTTTACGATCGGGGACTATCGTATTGGATCAGTAAGATGCGCCAAAGCAGGACGAGAGTTAGAGATCAACTTTAAGGCTCCTGTTTCAAGCAACGTTGTGGAGGACGTTAAATTTATCGTATACCTTTTCGAGGAGGACAACTGAGCGCCGACGCACGTTTCACAAGTCCACGCCAGCCTATATTCGCGTAGACAGGAGAGCGAAATCCGTGGATCTGTCCGTCGCCGCGATTCGCAAACAGGCTGGCCTTTGATCATGCGCTACCCGATCGCAATTGAGCCTCGAACCGAACGTTCCGATTATGGCGTCGTCATTCCAGACTTGCCTGGCTCCTTCTCGGCGGGAGAAACGCTCGACGAAGCGATCGCGGGCGCCGAGGAAGCCGGGCTTGCGTGGATCGATGCAGCGCTCGACGCTGGCGAAGCCATTCCCGAGCCGTCGCCGCTCGAAGCCATTCGTGCAAGACCGGAGTTTGCCGGCTGGATTCTGTCGCTCGTGACGATCGATCCGGCCGCGCTCGACGATACGGTCGAGCGCGTCAACATCACCCTTCCGCGCCGCGTTCTGCGGCGGCTCGACGAGGAAGCGCGCGCCGCCGGCGAGACCCGCTCGGGCTATATCGCCAAGCTCGCCATGGGGCGGTGACTCTCACCCGAACCGCACCGCTTCGCCCGTCGACGGCGCGGTCAGCTCGCCCTCCCACATTGCGCGGCGTCCACGCACGAACGTTCCGACCGGCCAGCCCGTCACCGTCTTCCCGTCGTAAGGCGTCCATTTCGAGCGAGAGGCGATCCAGGAATCGCGGATCGTCTCGCGGCGCTTGAGATCGACGATGGTGAAGTCGGCGTCGTAGCCGACCGCTATGCGGCCCTTTCCGACGACGCCAAACAGCCGCTGCGGTCCGGCGCTGGTCAAGTCGACGAAGCGCTGAAGACTGAGCCGCCCGGCGTTCACGTGATCGAGCATGATCGGAACGAGCGTCTGCACGCCAGTCATGCCCGACGGGCTCTCAGGGTAGGGCTTCATCTTCTCTTCCAGCGTGTGAGGCGCGTGGTCGGAGCCGAGCACGTCGACCACGCCCTGCTCAACACCGCGCCAGATGGCGTCGCGATGTTCGGGCGTGCGCACCGGCGGGTTCATCTGCATTTTCGTCTTAAGACGCGGATAGTCCTCGGCGCTCAGCGTCAGATGATGCGGCGTCGCCTCGCAGCTCGCGACATCCTTGGCTTGGGCGAGAAACGCCATCTCCTCACGCGTCGAGATATGCAGCACATGCACCTGCGCGCGCGCCTCGCGCGCGAGACGCACGAGCCGCTCGGTCGAGCGCAGAGCCGCGATCTCGTCACGCCACACCGGATGCGAGGAAGGGTCGCCAACAACGCGCAAAGCTTTGCGCTCATTCAAGCGCGCCTCGTCCTCGCTGTGGAACGCGGCGCGGCGACGGATCGCCTTCAGGATCGCCAGCACGCCCTTATCGTCAGCGACCAGGAGGCGTCCGGTCGAGGAGCCCATGAACACCTTGATCCCGGCGCTGCCTGGCAGCCGCTCGAGCTCCGGGATGTCGGCGACATTGTCGTGCGTCCCGCCGACCCAGAAGGCGAAGTCGCAATGCATGCGGCCCTTCGCACGGCTGAGCTTGTCGGCGAGCGCGTCGGCGCTCGTGGTCAAGGGGTCGGTGTTGGGCATTTCGAACACCGCCGTCACGCCGCCGAGAACGGCCCCGCGCGAGCCGGTCTCTAGGTCCTCCTTATGAACGAGGCCCGGCTCGCGGAAATGCACTTGGCTATCGATCACGCCCGGAAGGATGTGAAGGCCGCGGCAATCGATGCGCTCGCCCGCCGCGGCGCCGCTGCGGGCGCCGATCTCCGCGATGCGCCCGTCTCGCACGCCAATGTCGCGCATCCCCGTCCCGTCCTGGTTGACCACGGTCCCGTTGATGAGCACGCAATCGAAACTCGGCGCCATGGCTGTTCTTCCTTGCAGGGACGCGAAAGCGGCCTATTTGACAGTTCTCCTGCTTGCAAGCGCGATCGGAGACGTTCCCCATGCACAAGAGAGCCGCCATGCTCGAGGATCGCGGCGTCGTCTCCGTGAGCGGCGCGGATGCGAGCGCCTTTCTGCAAGGCCTGCTGACGAACGATGTCGAACGTCTGGCCCCAGGCGAAGCGCGCTACGCGGCGCTGCTCACGCCGCAGGGCAAGATCCTGTTCGACATGATCGTGGTGCGCGCGCGTGGGCGGGAGCCGTCCTATCTCATCGACTGCGCGGCGGCGCAGGCCGCCGATCTCATGAAGCGGCTCGGCTTCTACAAGCTGCGCGCCAAGGTGATGATCGCCGATGAAAGCGCCGGTCGCGCCGTCGCCGCCTTCTGGGGCGACGAGCCGCCAAGCATAGCCGAAGGCCTTGTCTACGCCGACCCGCGCGATCCGCGCCTGGGCTTTCGCGCCATCGTAGCCCGCGAGATCGCGGCCGCGATCGGCTCGGAGCACGCAGGCGAGTATGAGGCGCTGCGCATCGCGGTCGGAGCGCCCAAGGGCGGCGCCGATTTCGCCTATGGCGACGCGTTCCCGCACGACGCCAATTTCGATCTGCTTCACGGGGTCGATTTCGACAAGGGCTGCTATGTCGGCCAGGAGGTCGTCTCGCGCATGCAGCATCGCGGGACGGCCCGCAAGCGGGTCGCGCGCGTCAAGCTGGCCGGCCCCGCGCCGGCGCCCGGGACGCCGGTCCTCGACCGGGAACTCCCCGTCGGCGCGCTCGGCTCCTCCTCGGGGCGCGAGGCGCTGGCGCTTCTTCGCCTCGACCGCGCCGAGGAGGCGTTAGCCGCGGGCCGGACGCTGAGCGCCGGCGGCGTCGGGATCGCGCTCGCCGAGTGAGGGGCGCCCTCGGCCCCGTTGGAACAGCCCTCGGCCGGCCTGCCTGCGCTCCCGATTTTCGCCGATCCGGCTCGGCGCCCGGCGACGGCTCAGCCATTAGTATGATAGTATGAAGAATGCCCCTTGACCGGATTCCTGGCCGCCGGTACGGAATTCGGCGCTGGACGCTGGGCCTGTAGCGCTTAGCCAAACCAACTGGAGGAAACGTGATGAAGAGGCTTACTCTCGCGGGCGTCGCCGCAAGCGCCCTGTTCGCTCTTGTCAGCGGCGCGCAAGCCGCCGACAAGCCGACGCTGGCGTTCGTCACCAACGGCGCGTCCGACTTCTGGAAGGCCGCTGGCGCCGGCGTCGCCGCCGCGAACAAGGAACTGCCCGACTACAAGATGGAGCTTGAATATCCGGCGCAGGCCACCGTGGCGTCGCAGCAGACGCTGATGGACAATCTGGCGGCCGCGGGCGTCAAGGCGATCATGGTGTCGGCTGTCGATCCGAAGGCGACCAATGTTCTCGACAAGATCGCCGGCGAAACGGCCTTGTTCACCACCGATTCCGATGCGCCGCAAAGCAAGCGGATCGCCTATATCGGTTCCTCCAACGTCCTCGCCGGCAAGCAGGCCGCGGAGATCGCCAAGAAGGCGATGCCCAAGGGCGGCAAATGCATGGGCTTTGTCGGTCTGCTTGACGCCGCCAACTACAAGGAGCGCGCCGAGGGCTTCAAAGACGGCATCAAGGGGACCGGCATCACGCTGGTCGACACCCGCAGCGACAGCATGGACCAGACCCGCGCCAAGAGCAACGTCTCGGACGTGCTGACGGCCGATCCCAGCATCAACTGCCTGGTCGGCTTCTACTCCTACAACACGCCCCAGATCTATGCGGCGGTCAAGGAAGCGGGCCAGCTCGGCAAGATCACCATCGTCGGCTTCGATGACGATCCGGTCACGCTCGGCGGGGTCAAGGAAGGCACGATTGCCGGAACCGTTGTCCAGCAGCCCTTCGAGTGGGCGTATCGGGGCATGAAGTTGATGGCCGCCTACCTCAAGGGCGACAAGTCGGGCATTCCGGCCAACGGCCTTATCATCATCCCCACCAAGATCGTGAGCAAGGACACGGTCGACGCCTATGCCGCCAATCTGAAGAAGATGCAGGGCAAGTAGGCGACAGCGGACGTTTTCGTCTTCCTGACTTCGGGCGAGTCGGGGGATTCGTCTTGACGGCGGCGTCCGGGGAGTGGCTTTATCTTATCGCCGCATCCCCGGGCGCCGGCCTGTTTTCCGAGCGATCATGAAAAGTCCAGAGCCTTACCCCGGCGCCGCCGCAGCGCCGGCGCCGTTCCTTACGCTCACCGATGTGCGCAAAGCCTATGCCGGCGTTCAGGCGTTGAGCGGGCTTTCCATGCAGGTGGCGCGGGGCGAAGTGATCGGCCTCGTGGGCGAGAACGGGGCGGGCAAGTCCACGCTCATGAAAATACTGGGCGGGGTGATCGCTCCCGACGGCGGCGAGATCGGGATAGACGGCGTCGCCCATCATGCGCTTTCGGTCGCCGACAGCATGGGCGCGGGCATCGCCTTCGTGCACCAGGAGCTCAATCTGTTCGACAATCTCGATGTCGCCGGAAACGTCTTCATCGGACGCGAGCCGCTGTGCTGGGGCTGGATGCGGTTTGTCGATCGAAGCGTCCAGCGCGCCAGGGTGGCGCCGCTCCTCGAACGGCTCGGCGCCAACTTCAAGCCCGATACGCCGGTCGCCAGCCTCTCGCTGGCGCAGCGGCAGATGGTGGAGATCGCCAAGGCGCTTTCGGTCGAGGCGCGGCTGGTGATCCTGGATGAGCCGACCTCGAGCCTGCCGCTGGCGGAAACCGAGAAGCTTCTCTCGATCATCGCCGGCCTCAAGGCGGAGGGAATCGCGGTCATCTTCATTTCGCATCGATTGCATGAAATCGAACGCGCCGCCGACCGGGTGATCGCGTTGCGCGACGGGAAACTGGCGGGGACTCTGGCCAAGGCCGAGATTTCCCATGACCGCATGGTCAAGCTGATGATCGGGCGCGACCTCAAAGCGCGCGCCGGAGGGGCGAAGGTCGCGCCGGGCCGGGTCAGGCTCGCGGCCCGGGCCGTGCAGACCAGCACTTACCCGCTGCGCCCGGTGAGCCTCGAGCTGCGCGAAAGAGAGATTCTGGGTCTCGCCGGCCTCGTCGGGGCGGGCCGCACGGAACTGGCCCGGGCCCTGTTCGGCATCGATCCGATTCTGGGCGGAGAACTGGAAATCGACGGGACGCCGGTGACGCTCTCGTCCGCCGCGGACGCCGTGGCACGGGGCATATTTCTTGTGCCGGAGGACCGCAAGGGCGCCGGCGTCCTGCTTGGCCTGCCGATCGTCGAGAATATTTCCCTCCCCAATCTGAAGGCGCATGCGAAACGCTTTCTCGTGTCGCCGCGCATGGAGGCGGCGACCGCGGAAGTCCAGCGGACCAATCTGGCGATCAAGGCGCCGACGCTGACGACTCTCGTGAGTTCCCTTTCAGGCGGCAACCAGCAAAAAGTGGTGCTGGCCAAATGGCTCGCCATGGCGCCCAAGGTCATCATCATGGACGAGCCGACGCGCGGCATCGACGTCGGCACCAAAGCCGAGATCTACCGCCTGATGCGCGAATTGGCGGACGCGGGCGTCGCCGTCATGATGATTTCGAGCGACATGGAAGAGGTGATCGGGGTCTCCGATCGCATCGCGGTCATGCACGAAGGCGCGATCTCAGGCATTCTGGAGCGCGAGCAATTCAGCGAGGAGAACGTCCTGCTGCTCGCTGTAGGCAAGACTGCAAAGCTGGCGGGCGCCGCATGACCAAAAAAGACTTTGGTCTTCTTATTCTCATCCTCGCGGTCGGGGTGGTGGTGACCATCCTCAACCCGAGGTTCCTGCTGCCGATCAACCTTTCCAACACCTCGAACCTCGTCGGCATGTTCGGCCTGTCGGCGATCGGGCAGGCTTTCGTCATCATCACCGGGGGCATCGAATTGTCGGTCGGCTCGATGATCGGGCTGATCGGGGTGCTGTTCGTCGACTTCGTCGCGGTGCGAGGCGTCCCGTGGCCGCTGGCGGTCGTGATGATGCTGGCGCTCGCGGTCGTGGTCGGGCTCGTCCACGGCCTCCTGATCACCAAGCTCAAGCTGCAGCCGTTCATCGTGACCCTGTGCGGCCTATTGTTCTATCGCGGGATCGCGCGGTTCTACACCCAGGACGCCACGGCCGGCTTCGCCTTCGGGCAGAGCTTTCCGACCCTCGACTGGCTGACCTCCGGCAAGATCCATGGCGTCCCGATCACCTTCGTCGCCTTGCTGGTCGTCGCCTTCGTCATGTGGTTCGTGCTGCACCGGTCGATCTTCGGGCGCCATCTCTATGCGGTGGGCAAGAACGAGGAGGCGGCGCGCTTCTCCGGCATTCGCACCGACCGGATCATCATCTGGGCCTATGTCATCTGCCAGGTGCTGACCGCGATCGCGGCGATCTATTTCGCCATGTACACGCGCTCGATCTCGCCGTCTTCGCAGGGCAATTTCTATGA
>Ga0335075_10018453_pt1 | contig 10338 bp, 11 predicted proteins | sample Lox_Sample_24_FD_206723 | JGI IMG/M metagenome (GOLD analysis project Ga0335075, IMG submission 206723) | Soil microbial communities from Loxahatchee National Wildlife Refuge, Florida, United States - Lox_Sample_2.4 | ecosystem: Environmental > Terrestrial > Soil > Wetlands | place: USA... | reverse complement strand
CCGACGAACTTACGGTGCCACCCACTTAGGGACAGGTAGTTACGCGAAATGACTGATAACAGCAAGAAAAGCGTAACGTTCTGCCCCTAAGTCATGATCATCTCACGATATGAGACGGCGTCCGCCGGGCTGGCGGGCAGGCTCGCTGTACGATACGGCGCATGCAGCCGCCCTGGATCGTGACGCTGGTCTGCGGCGCATCTGGAGTCGGCAAGTCACAAGTGGCGCGGCCGCTGGCCGCCCGCTACGGTGTCCCGCTGGCCGAAGCCGACGACATCGTTACGGCCCTGCAGGCGATCACGACCCCGCAGCAGCAGCCGATGGTCCATTTCTGGGCGACGCACCCGGAGTTCAGGGACTGGGCGCCGGAGTGGATCGCCGCGCGGCATTTCGAGGTGGCCAGCGCGCTTCGCCCCGCGTACGCGGCGGTCATCGCCGATCATGTCGAGTTCGCGGCGCCGGCGGTCTTCGAGGGCGACTACCTTCTCCCCGAACTGGCCGCCGAGGCAAGCAGCGCGGTGCGCGCCGTGGTGCTCGACGAGCGGGATGAGGATCAGATCACGGCGAACTACCTGCACCGCGAGCCTGGAGCGCCGCAGCAACGGGACCGCGCCCGGGTCAGTGCCCTGGTCAGCGCCGAGCTGGCCCGGCGGGCCCGCGGCTGCGGGGTCAAGGTCGTGCCCGCCCGGCCATGGAGCGACCAACTCGACCGCGTCGACAAGGCCCTGCACCAGACCTGAAAACGACGTGCCTACTCAGAAGGAGGCGCCGTGAAGCCGTCGGCGCCGACCGTCACCTCGGCCGTCTGGGCCAGCTCGTGCACCGGCTGCGGCTTGCCGTCCAGGTCGAGGACCAGCGACGCTTCCGAGTACCAGGACGGGATCACCGCGTTGCCCCAGAAGTCGCGGCGCCGCGGGTCGAGCACCGACCAGCGCAGCACCGGGTGGTCCGGGTCGCCGGTGTAGTAGTCCGAGGTGTAGATCTCCAGCCGGTGCCCGTCGGGATCCCGCAGGTACACGTAGAACGCGTTCGAGACGCCGTGCCGGCCAGGCCCGCGCTCGATGCACGACTCCAGCGACAGCGACCCGATGATGTCGCAGATCCGCAGCACCGAATGCGGCTCGTGCGCGAAGAAGCCCAGGTGGTGGAGCCGCGGCCCGGCGCCGCCGGTGAACGCGACGTCGTGCACGGTCTGCTTGCGGTACATCCAGGCGGCGTAGACCGTCTGGTCGTCCTCGATGGTCTCCGACAGCCCGAATCCGAGCCCGGCGTAGTACTCATAGGCGCGCGGCACGTCGGGCACGCAGATGTTGAAGTGGTCGAGCCGCGCCACCTCGGCCCCGCGCCGCAGGTCGTACCGCTGCTGCAGCCGCTCAGGGTGCATAGAAGCAGCAAAAAAGTCGATCAGAAAACCGAGCGGATCCTCGACCCGGACGACCTCCCCGACCCCGCGCACCGCGCCCGCAGGCAACCGCGCGGTCCGGCAGCCAAGCGCGGCGTAGTACGCCTCGGCCCGGGCCAGGTCGAGGTCCGACCGCACCCGGTACCCGAGCGCCCCGGCCGCGGCCTCCGGCCCGGACCTGACGATCAGATTGTGGTGCGTGAGCTCATCGAACCCCCGCAGGTACAGCGCGGACGAATCCTCGTCGGTGACGACGAAGCCGAGCAGGTCGACCCAGAAGCGCCGCGCCTCCGCCAGGTCGGTCACGACCAGCGTCGCGTACGCCGACCGGATGATGTCCGGGGGACGCGGGGATTCACCCATAAGTTCACGCTCCAAACCGCGGCACGTGCGTGTCACCCATCGCTACGTGGACGATCCGGGACGACGTATAGAAGTCGATCGAGTGCTGCCCGCCCTCACGCCCGAGACCGCTCGCCTTCACCCCGCCGAACGGGGTCCGCAAATCCCGCACGTTATGCGAGTTCACCCAGGTCATCCCGGCCTCGACCGCGGCGGCGACCCGGTGCGCCCGGCCCAGGTCAGATGTCCATATGTAGGCCGCCAGTCCATACCGCGTGTCGTTCGCCAACGACACCGCATCGGCCTCGCTGTCGAACGGCGTCACGCACACCACCGGCCCGAAGATCTCCTCCTGGAAGATCCGCATCGACGGCGTCACGTCCGCGAACACGGTGGGAGCGAGGTAGTTGCCCGCGGACAGCCCAGCCGGACGCGAACCACCCGTCACCAGACGCGCACCTTCCCGGACCCCGAGCCGCACGTATGACATGACTCGGTCATAGTGCTCGGGGTGCACGAGCGCGCCGACCTCGGTCTCGGGGTCGGACGGGTCTCCCACTTTGATTCGCTCGGCCCGCTCGCCGAGACGCGTGACCAGGGAGTCATACACGGTACGTTCTGCCAGAATCCTCGACCCCGCCGTGCAGCGCTCGCCGTTCAGCGAGAACACCCCGAACAGCGCGCTGTCCACCGCCCGGTCCAGGTCGGCGTCGGCGAAGATGACGCACGGCGACTTCCCGCCGAGCTCCATCGACAGGCCCTTCAGCGACGTGGCCGCCGCCCGCATGATCGTTTGCCCGGTCGTGGTCTCGCCAGTGAACGAGATCAGCGGCGCGCCCGGGTGCACGACCAGCGCGGCGCCCGCGACCTCGCCGATCCCGTGCACGATGTTGAACACGCCGTCCGGAACGCCCGCCTCGGCCATGATTTCAGGCAGCAATGACGCGGAAAGGGGAGTCCACTCCGCCGGCTTGAGGACCACCGTGCACCCGGATGCCAATGCCGGGGCGATCTTCCAGGACTCCAGCATGAACGGCGTGTTCCACGGCGTGATCAGGCCCGCGACGCCGACGGGCTTGCGGAGGACGTACCCCATCTGGGCCGGCGAATGAAAAGCGTCTTCATGCAGGGTCACCGCCATATCCGCGAAGAACCGGAAGTTCTCCGCCGCCCGCGCCGCCTGCCCGCGCGCCTGGGTGACCGGCAGCCCGGTGTCAAACGTCTCCATGGCGGCGATCTGCTCGCCGCGCGCCTCGATCGCGTCGGCGATCCGGTTCAGCACCCGCGCCCGCGCCCGGGCCGCCATCCCCGGCCATGGCCCGATCTCGAACGCCGCCGCCGCCGACTCGACCGCCCGGTCGATGTCCTCGGGCCCGCCGGCCGCCACCTGCGTGTACACCCGGTTGGTGACCGGTTCCGCGACCTCGAACGTCGCCCCGTCCACGCTGGGGAGGTGCTTCCCGCCGATGTAGTGCAGGATCTTTTCCGGAAGCACGGGGTTGCTCATCATCACTCTCCAGAACGTACGCGGCCGTCTGCGAACCGTCCCACCGGCCCGTCGAGCACGGGCAGCCCCTGCCGGAGCAGCTCACGGACTCTCACCTGACCGGGCTCGGTGAGCGGCACCAGCGGTGGCCGCACGTAGCCCGAGCCGATGAGGCCGGCCTGGGCGAGCACCCACTTGGCGGCCGCCGGATTCGTTTCAGTGAAGATCACGTCAGTGACGGAGTGCAGCCCAAAGTGGATTTCACGCGCTCCCTCGAAGTCTTTGTCTTCCCAGAGCTCGTACATCCTCGCCACCGCCCGTGGCGCCAGGTTCGCCGTCGCGGAGACGAACCCCGCGCCGCCCAGCGCGAGCAATGGCAGGCAGAGCAACTCGATCCCAGACCAGACGAGCGTGTCGCGGCCGGCCACGTGCAGCACCCGGGAGAAGTGCTCGAAGTCCTTGGTGGTCTCCTTGACCCCGACGATGTTGTCGTGCTTCTTGCGGAGCCGCGCGACGGTCTCCGGCGCGATGTCGACCGCGGTGCGGGACGGCACGTTGTAGGCGATGACCGGCAGCCCGGGGAACTCGCTCGCGACCGCGTCGTACCAGGCGAACAGGCCCTCCTGGGTGGGCCGCGCGTAGTACGGGGTGATGATCAGCACCGCGTCCGCGCCGGCGTCGGCGGCGGCGCCGGTCAGCTCGAGCGTCTCGTCGAGCTTGGCCGACCCAGTGCCTGGGACGAAGGGAACCCTGTCATCGATTTCTTTAGCGGCGATTCTGAGCGCGATAGCGCGCTCCTCGACGGTCTGCGCCGACGGCTCGCCGGTCGAGCCGCCGAGGGAGATGCCGTGCGACCCGGACTCGAGCTGCCAGCGGATCAGCGCGCGCAGTCCGTCGAGATCGGGCGCGCCGTCGGCGGTGAACGGCGAGACAACTGGGGCGATGGAACCCCGGATCTGGTCGGGAGCGTTCCTAAATCTCACGGTGAGGGCTCCTTTCTCCCCGCCACGCCTCGTAGGCAGCGTGCCACTTCTTCCCGATCGGGTACAGCCCGTCGACGGACTGCCCCTTCGCGACCATCTCGGCGATGAACTGCTCTTGCAGTTCCTGTTCCGCGGCGTCGCGCGCGACCTCCATGGCCACGTGGCGCGGCACCACGATGACGCCGTCCGCGTCGCCGGCGATGATGTCTCCCGGTCGCACGGTGACTCCGGCGCAGGCGATCGTGGCATTCGTTTCCCACGGCACGTGTCTTCGCCCGAGCACGGCTGGATGGACGGCGGCGAAATAAACGGGGATGTCGAGGTTCCGCAACGCCTCGCTGTCGCGGATCGCGCCGTCGGTGACGATTCCCTTGGCGCCCCTGACCTGGGCGCGCAGCCCGAGGATGTCACCGACGGTGCCCGCGGTGGGGTCGCCGCGCGCCTCGATGACCAGGATCTCGCCGGGCCTGACCTGCTCGACGGCCTGCTTCTGGGCGTTCATCCCGCTGCCGCGCTCCGCGAACAGGTCCTCGCGGAACGGCACGTACCGCAGCGTCCTGGCGAATCCGGCCATCTTCGCGGCCGGCCGGGTCGTGTGCAGCCGGTCCAGGGTGACGGAGTTGTAGCCGCGCTTGCGCAGCTGGGAAGCAAGCGTCGCGGTGCTTACATCGCCTACGGCCGCCAATAGTTCGACGGGGGAGTCGGTGGGGCCGGGCGCGCCCCGGGCACCGAACGCGAGCTCCCGCTGCGCGTCGTCAGCATTTGGCATAGCCCCAGGAGGACTCAAAACATAGCCGGCCTCAGCGATGGGGCTGCGCAGCCGGCCGGTTGACTGAGCGCCATAACTGACTTCGACTTCGACCAGGTCGCCTGGCCGCACCACGGTGGAGCCGGTCGGCGTGCCGGTGAGGATGACGTCGCCCGGCTCGAGCGTAGTCAGTCGGGAAATATCCGCCACGATGTCGGCCAAAGAAAAAAGCAGGTCATCGCCAGTCACCGCGTCTTGGGTGAGCTCGCCGTTGACCCAGGTGCGCAGCCGGATGTTCTCGGGGTCGACGTCACGGGCGTCGAGCAAGCTTGGTCCCAGGGGCGTGAACCCGTCGATGCCCTTGGACCTGACGTTCGAGCCCTTGTCGGCGTACCGCAGGTCGTACACGCCGAAGTCGTTCGCTGCCGTGATCCATCCGACGTGGTCCCACGCGTCGGCGGCGCTCACGCGGGTGGCCCGTTCGCCGATGATCAGCGCGACCTCGCCCTCGTACGCGAGCAGCTCGCACCACGGCGGCCGCAGCACGGGGTCGCCGTCGGCGGCGATGGTGTTCGGCGGTTTGAGGAAGTACGACGGCCAGGGCGGCAGGTTCCCGCGCTCCATCGCCCGGCTTCGGTAGCTCGAATGCACGGCGACGATCTTGGACGGACGCTGGCCAGCCAGCGGGTGCTCTGCCATCGGCAAGATCGTATATGCCTGCGTCATTCCGCGACAGAGGGCGGCAGGTCGACTGCGGCCCGGTGGGTGTCGCCGGGATGGCAGCTAGCGGGCCCGGCGAGCCGGATCGCTAGAGTAGCCCCATGCGATTCGCGACTATCCGCACTGCTGACGGAATGACGGCCGCCCGGTTCGACGGCGACACGCTGACCCCGCTAGACGCCCCGGACGTCGGCGCGCTGCTCGCCGCTGACGGCGGGGCCGCCGCAGTGGCCGCCCGGGCCGGCGCCGCTCCGGTCCTCGTGGCCGAGGCCGACTTCGCCCCGGTCGTGCCCAGCCCGTCCAAGGTGATCTGCGTCGGCCTGAACTACCGCACGCACATCCAGGAGACCGGCCGCGAACTTCCGGAGTACCCGACCCTGTTCGCCAAGTTCGCCGAGACGCTGACGGGCCCGTACGACGACCTGACGCTCCCCGCGGTCAGCAACCGGGTCGACTGGGAGGCCGAACTCGGGGTGATCATCGGCAGCCCGGTGTACCACGCCGACGCCGCGGAGGCGGCGGACGCGATCGCGGGCTACACGGTCTGCAACGACGTATCGATGCGGGACTTCCAGCGCCGCACCCTGCAGTGGCTGGCGGGCAAGATGTTCGAGCGCTCGACGCCGGCCGGGCCGTACCTGGTCACGCCGGACGAGGTGAATGCCGCCGACCTGGAAATAGGGTGCGAAGTCGACGGTCAGGTCAGGCAACTGGCCAGGACGTCGGACCTGCTGTTCGGGCCGGCCGACATCATCGCCTACGTCAGCCAGATCATCACCCTGCGCCCCGGCGACCTGCTGCTGACCGGCACCACCGGCGGCGTCGGCGACGCCCGCAAGCCCCCGGTCTACCTGAAGCCCGGTCAGGTGGTCCGCACCTGGGTCGAAGGCCTCGGCGAGTGCGTCAACCGCTGCGTCGCAGAAAAACCGGTGTCGTAGTGGGATAACCCAAGTTTCTCGGTCTACGCTCTGATGATGTGAACAAACAGGAGCGGACGTATACGGTCCTGCGGGACCGGATCCACTCCGGCGCGTTCGCTCCCCGGGCACGGCTGAACATCGACGGCCTCGCGCGTGAACTCGGCGTCAGCGCCATCCCGGTGCGGGAGGCGCTGCGCCGACTCGAAGCCGAAGGCTGGGTGCGCTTCCAGCCCAACGTGGGCGCGATCGTCGCGCCGGTCGACGCGACCACCTGGGAGCAGGAAATGGTCGCCGTGGCGATCCTGGAGGCCGCCGCCACCGCCGACGGAGCCGCACATCTGCGCGTTGCCGACCTAAAGAAATTGCGGGCGATCGCCGCCGAGATGGAGGCGGTGGCCGCCACTCACGGGGACCCGGTGAAGTTCAGCAGGCTGAACCGCCGATTGCACTCCGTCATTGTCAGCCACTGCGCCAATGCGTATTTGCTGGAACTGCTCGAGCAGACCTACTCGCGACTGGACAGGATCCGCTCCACGATGTTCGCCTACCTGCCCGAGCGCTTCAAGCCCGCGATCACCGAGCACGCCCACCTCATCGACCTGCTGGAAACCCGCGACCAGGCAGCGATCGAGCAATACGCCCGCTGGCACAAAATGCAAACTATCGCGGCCTACCGCGCCACCCGCGAACCGTAACGACCGAAGGCCTCCCGGATCCGCCCGGCCACGCGGACCGGGTCACCGAACAGCTCCTGCCAGGTGAAGTGGATGACCTCGTACCCCGCCTCCCGCAGCAGCCGGTCTCTCTTCAGTTCGGCGATGGCCCGCTGCCCGCCGTCGTACTTGAGCAGCCCGTCGGCTTCAGCGATGACGGCGTATCGCCGCCAGAAGAAATCGACCCGAGCGATCACGGTGCGATCGCGGCCAGAGATGTGCACCTGAAGCTCCGGTGGCGGCAACCCTTGTTCATGGAAAACGACCCGCGCACACGACTCGAACGCCGACTCAGCCAGCCCGTCCGCGAACTCCACGACCTGTCTTGCTCGTGAAATCCCGGGCCACCGGTCACATCGCAGAAGCACTCGCCGTAGCTCGGTCTTCGACGCATGCCGCTCGTACAGCGCCGAGTCCGCCACCACGACCCCTTCCATGAACGTTGCCGTCCGTGAGATGTCTACGATCGTCCGCGCGGCCGTAGTCGTGGGTATCCCGTACAGCCTGGTGACATGCTCATCCGGCATCTCTGCGGCGTGACAGATGATCCCGGTCCTGGCGTAGTAGCTGACGCGGGTTCCCGGCGGAACGGTGAGCGTCACGGTTCCCGGCGACGGCACGTTCAGCAGGTTCAGACCGCGCAACTGGGCGGCCGAGTGGTGGCTGGCCACTCCCTTGCCGACCCTGGTGTCCCTGACAGCCACAACGTCAAGTGCGTGCCTTAAACCGGGGTCAGTCTCAGCTCGGGCCATGACACTGCTGGTCGCGTAGACCCCGCGGCGTACCTTGACCAGCTCACCGGAGTCGGCAAGCGCATACAACTGCCGGACCGACAGCCCAGCGGCCCGCCACCGAGCCGTAGTCCCGACGTCCATCTTACGCAACGCGTCCGGCAAATCACGATCGGTCACTAATCAATCATGCCTCCGTGACGGCTGCCGCGCCACCGAAGACCGTCGCGTGACTTAGGGGCAGGAAGTTACGCTAAAAGCCTGATAACAGCAAGAAAAGTGTAACGTTCTGTCCCTAAGTGCCAGGAAGCAGGGAATGGGCTCGACCGCGCCGTTTAGCCGAAGGCGACGCCGGGCGTGCGGCGGCCTGTTACCGAGGTTGGGCGGATCCGGATCCAGTGCGGGTCCCGGGCGGCGGCGCCGCCCCAGGGCTGCAGGCCAAGGCGCTCGAATCGCTCGATCTCGGCGTCGGATTCCACCACCTCGGTGAACCCGGTGATGACGACGGACCAGCCGGAACGGGTCAGCGCGTCGTAGTGGTCGGCCTCGAAACCGATGAGGTTCCTGCCGCCCGCACTGCACAGCTTCGACCCAGACCCGGTCCGGAAGATCACGTCAGGTCCGTCCATGAGGTGGTTGACCGGCAGGATGACGATCTCGCCATCGGCGAGAAAACCGACCCGCCCGACGGGGACCGAGTCGACAAGCCTCAGACAGTCAGCGAACGGAAGTATCTCGAGGCCAGCGTGATCTATCGGATGAACTGTCACGATGCCTAGCGTCCGTCGCCGTGGTGCCAGCGGATAGGGCGAAAGGTCTGCGGATTCCGGGCCTAAAGTCCCAGCCCGAATTGGGGCAAAGAAAGACCGTTCCGGCGGGCGGCAATTGCCGCCCGCCGGAACGGCGGGCTTTACCTAAGCGAGCCGGGCTCGCCGTGTTGTCAGCGGCCGGCCCCGACCAGCTCGCGCTGCTCCGCGGCCTCGGAAGCGGACGCCTCGCGCTGGGCGGGCATGCCCGCCGGAACGTGATTGTGCAGGTAGGCAGGTACGGTGCGGGTCTGCTGCGGGGCCCGGTCCGGGCGCTTGAAGATCATCCACATCGGCACGCCCACCCAGAGCGCGAAAAACAGTGCCATGAGCGGAATGTTGATCCATAGGAATTCGGCGGTCATCGCTGCCTCCTCTAGGCTGGCTTACGATCAGGTCTTTTTCGTTTACTATCTACACGTTTCCCGATAGACATACGCCCTCGCTTGGGTGCTCCTCTGCTGTGCGTATGAGGATCGGAATTCGCTATGAATTTGTTCTGCAAGGAGTCGGATAAAGTGAGCTGGGTCACGTTTCCCCGGCTGCTACGCCGTCCGGAGGCGAGCCAGCGTGCGGACGCGGCGGGTGACGATCAGGCCCCGAAGGCCGGCGGACAGGCTGTGCTTACGCGCCGGGCGAATGGCGCGAAGGGTCCTGGCGTGCTCGGCTGCCAGCAGCCGGTCGGCGACGTTGGACTTGGCGATCTGGTGGTACATGCTGCTGTTCATTTCGGGCTCCCCACTCCTGTTGATCTCCCTTGGTTTGAGGATCGGGTATCCCGATTAACTGCTCCTTTACTGGCGCTGTACCGGGATCGGCGGCTAGCCGCAGGTGGGAATGGGAGACGCAACCATACGTTCGGACAAATTCCTTCGAATTAGCTCGTGGAGTCACTTCCGACGCGGACCCGTTTCGCTCAAATTGACTCGTGGAGTCACTTCCCTGGCGGAGCCGCATATGTTACTCTCCAGTAACGTGACAGATGTTAAGCCGAGGTTCTCCCTGGAGCTCAGCGGGGACCTGCGCGAGATGCGCGACTGGGTGCACGAATTCGCGGCGTCGGTGATCCGTCCCGCCGCTGCCGAGTGGGACGAGCGCGAGGAGACCCCGTGGCCGATCCTGCAGGAGGCGGCCAAGATCGGGCTGTATTCGCTCGACTTCTTCGCGACGCAGTTCTTCGAGGAATCCGGGCTGGGCACCCCCGTGGCGTACGAGGAGCTGTTCTGGGGGGATGCGGGCATCGGATTGTCCTTGGTCGGGAGTACTCTCGCCGCCGTAGCGGTCGTGGCGAACGGGACGCCTGAGCAGGTCGGCGAGTGGTGCCCGCAGATGTTCGGGGACGCGTCCGACGTGAAACTCGGAGCGTTCTGCTCCTCGGAGCCAGGCGCGGGCAGCGACGTGGCCGCGATCAGGACCAGGGCCGTCTACGACGAGGCCGCCGACGAGTGGGTACTCAATGGGGTAAAAACCTGGGCAACCAACGGCGG
>Ga0335075_10018452_pt1 | contig 10338 bp, 8 predicted proteins | sample Lox_Sample_24_FD_206723 | JGI IMG/M metagenome (GOLD analysis project Ga0335075, IMG submission 206723) | Soil microbial communities from Loxahatchee National Wildlife Refuge, Florida, United States - Lox_Sample_2.4 | ecosystem: Environmental > Terrestrial > Soil > Wetlands | place: USA: Florida... | reverse complement strand
GACATTTCTACTGGTGGTGGCAGGTGTTGGGTTCGAACCAACGTAGGCTGAGCCGACGGTTTTACAGACCGCTCCCTTTGGCCACTCGGGCAACCTGCCGTGCGCCGCTCCGGAGAACGGGCACTGTGAAGGATAGCGGAACCGCCCTGGTAGTTCACCACGGCGGCCCATCGCCTCGGTCCGACCGCCGCAGCCAGCAGGTCCGCGGGCCAATGGTGGCGATCTCCATAAGGACGGGAACGTGGCCCGCCCCGGCCCGTCACAAGCCTCCTCGGGCCGGTCAGGCGCTCCGGCTGGTCATGACCGGCCTCTCCGCGGCGAACTGGCAGCCACGGCTGCATGACGAGTTAATGCCGGCCTGCACTTCAACGGCCAGTCCTGCACTTCAACGGCCAGTGCGCCAGCTACGACCAGCCCCCGGGCCTCCCGGTTAGGCAGGTGGCTCCGCTACCGCCGCCTCGTCCGGAGCGTGCTGACCGCGCTCTGGCGGGTGAGATCGATCGTTATGGTTTAGCGGCTGACGAGCATCTCGTGCCAGAGGCCGCCGTTGAGGGTCACGTTGTTGCCGTGCGCCTGGCCTGGCCCGGAATCCCCGATGTAGGTGTACAGCGGGTGACCGTCATAGGTCTCCTGCGTCATCCCGCCGGTTCGGTGGATCGTGCCGAGCGTCCCGGTCACGCCAGGCCCGGCCCGCAGCGGACCGGCGACGGGCGGCCAGTAGCCAGCGCAGGAGCCGTAGCAGGCCGACTTGGTGGGCGTATCAGGGGCGAACCAGTACAGCGTCCGCCCAGCCGCATTGGTCAGCACCGTCACCCCGCCGATCCGCGCAGTCCGCAGCGTGCCGCTCGCAGTCGGCTGGCTGCTGCCGTTCTGGCCAGGAGTGCTGCTGCCAGCCGCGGCACCTGAAGCTCCCGCAAGCACACCGCCAAGCAGCGCGAGGGCTACCACCCCGACGACGGCGATCACCGCGGTCGACGCTTTCGCCGGCAGGCGGCCCAGCCGGTCCAGGTCGATCTTGCGGCCGGCGGCGTGCCTGCCAGCGGTTGCAGCTGAGGGCGGGCCCGCTGCTGCCGCCGCCCCGGCCGCCAGCGCGTACGCCGCCAGCACGCCGAAAGCCGCGACTTCGATCACGCCGGCCACAATGCCCGCGGTTGTCCGGATCTCCCGGAATCCGAACAAGCCGAACTGGACAGACAGCAGGTAACCGCCGAGCGTGGCAAGGGCAAACACGGCACCCGCCGCAGCGACCAGGCGGCTCCGGCTGACCAGGACGAGCAGGCCCAGTCCCAGGCCCGCGATCACCTGCAGCAGGAACAGCCACCCGATTGTCGGGATCGTCCGGTAACCGGTCAGGTAAAGGTCGAGGTGCAGGCCGGCGGTCGCGCAGAGCAGCCCGGCGCCGATGAGCCGAAGCAGCAATCGCGGGGAGCGCAGCTGAGCAAGTTGTCCTGCCTTGGCACCTCGCCGCGAGTCTCTTGTCCGCACGTCAGCGCTCATGCCCTTTAATAACGGCCGCAGTTTTCCGCGGGTTCACCGGGCCGGGCGGCAAGATGCCGGCCCGTCATGCTGGGATAGGACAGAGCCTAGGTCCCAACGGCTCAGCGCGGGCAGCCCACCGAAGGAGATGCCGCATGACCGCCGTCCCGCTCCGTGATCGCAAGGCCTGGCAGGCGCTCGAGCGGCATCACGCCGAGATCGGCAGCCGGCATCTGCGCGACCTGTTCGCCGACGATCCGGGCCGCGGCGAACGGCTGACAGCCGAGGCCGAGGGCATCTATCTCGACTACTCCAAGAACCGGGTCACCGACGTGACGATGCGGCTGCTGGTGGAGCTCGCGGAGGAATCCGGTCTGCCGCAGCACCGGGACGCGATGTTCGCGGGCGAGCACATCAACGTCTCGGAGGACCGGGCAGTACTGCATGTCGCGCTGCGCATGCCCGCCACCGCCAGGCTGCTCGTCGACGGCCAGGACGTCGTCGCGGAAGTGCACGAGGTACTCGGCCGGATGCGCGCCTTCTCCGACCGGATCCGCAGTGGCGAGTGGACCGGCTACACCGGCAAACGGATCCGCAACGTCATCAATATCGGCATCGGCGGCTCCGATCTCGGCCCGGTCATGGCATACGAGGCGCTGCGCCACTACTCCGACCGCGACATGACCTTTCAGTTCGTGTCCAACGTCGACTCCACCGACTTCGCGGAAGCGACCCGTTACCTGGACCCGGGCGAGACGCTGTTCATCATCTCGTCCAAGACATTCGGCACGCTCGAGACGCTGACGAATGCCACCTCCGCCAGGGACTGGGTGGTCAGCACGCTGGGCAGTGAGGACGCCGTCGCGAAGCACTTCGTCGCGGTCTCGACCAATGAGCAGAAGGTCGCGGCCTTCGGCATCGACACCGCGAACATGTTCGGCTTCTGGGACTGGGTCGGCGGCCGCTACTCGATGGACTCCGCCATCGGGCTGTCCACGATGATCGCGATCGGTCCCGGCCACTTCGATGAGATGCTGGCCGGCTTCCACGCCATGGACGAGCATTTCCGCACGGCGCCGCTCGGGCAGAACCTTCCGGTCATCATGGGCCTGCTCTGCGTCTGGTACGACGACTTCTTCGACGCCCAGACGGTCGGCGTCATGCCCTACGACCAGTACCTCAAGCGGTTCCCCGCCTATCTGCAGCAGCTCACGATGGAGTCCAACGGCAAGCACGTCACGCTCGAGGGGCAGCGGGTCGACTACCAGACCGGCGCCGTGTTCTGGGGCGAGCCGGGAACGAACGGGCAGCACAGCTTCTACCAGCTCATCCATCAGGGGACGAAGCTCATCCCGGTCGACCTCATCGGCTTCGCGCAGTCGCTCAACCCGATCAGGAACCATCACGACATACTGTCCTCGAACGTGTTCGCCCAGGCGCAGGCGCTGGCATTCGGCAAGACGGAGGCGGAGGTCAGAGCCGAGGGGACGCCGGAGCGCGTCGTGCCCCACCGGGTGATGGAAGGGAACCGCCCGACCAACGTGCTGCTGGCGCAGGTACTCACGCCGCGACTGCTCGGCTCGCTCGTGGCCCTGTACGAGCACAGCGTGTTTACCCAGGGCACGATCTGGAACATCGACTCCTTCGACCAGTGGGGCGTCGAGCTCGGCAAGGCACTGGCCAACCAGATCGCCCCCGAGCTCGAGTCCGCCAGCGAGCCTGACCTGCACCATGACTCGTCGACGAATGCACTGATCCGCCGCTATCGGTCGCTCAAGGCTGGCGCCAAGGCCAGACAGCCGTAACGGCCCCGGTGCCGTTCGTCACACCGGTTCCGTCACAAGAGAAAGTTGAGGCTACGGCGATGCCAACAGATAAGCCCATGCAACTCGGCATGATCGGGCTCGGCCGGATGGGCGCCAACCTGGTGCGACGTCTCATGCGGGACGGGCATCACTGCGTGGCCTTCGACCGCAATCCGGACACCGTCAAGCACCTGGAGGCCGAGGGCGCTGTCGGCGCTAACACGCTCGAGGAGTTCGTCAGCAAGCTCGAGCGGCCGCGTGCGATCTGGATCATGGTCCCGGCCTCGGTGGTTCAGGCGACGCTTGACGGGCTCAAGCCGCTGCTCGCCGAGGGCGACATCGTCATCGACGGCGGCAACTCCTACTATCGCGACGACATCGACCGCGCCGCGCAGCTGAAGTCGCTCGGCATGCACTACGTCGACTGCGGCACAAGCGGCGGCGTGTGGGGCCTTGACCGCGGCTACTGCCTGATGATCGGCGGCGAGGACGGGCCGGTCGAGCACCTCGATCCGATCTGGAAGACGATCGCGCCCGGCGAGGGCAGCGCCGAGCCGACACCCGGGATGAGCCTGGCCAAGAGCACGGCGCCGCATGGCTATCTGCACTGCGGCCCGAACGGGGCCGGGCACTTCGTCAAGATGGTCCACAACGGCATCGAGTACGGCATGATGGCCGCGATCGGCGAGGGCCTGTCGATCATCAAGCACGCCGATGTCGGGCTGCACCCGCAGGAGGCAACCGATGCGGAGACGACCCCGCTCCGCGACCCGGACGCCTACAAGTACCAGATCGACGTCGGCCAGGTAGCCGAGGTGTGGCGGCGCGGATCGGTGATCAGCTCCTGGCTGATCGACCTGACCGCCGCGGCGTTCGCGCAGGATCCGGAGCTGAGCGCATACGCCGGCCGAGTGTCGGACTCGGGCGAGGGCCGGTGGACCGTATTGGCCGCGATCGAGGAAGGGGTGCCCGCCTCGGTCATCACAGCGTCGCTGTACGAGCGGTTCGAGTCGCGCGGGCTGGGCGACTTCACCGACAAGATCCTCTCGGCGATGCGGTCGGAGTTCGGCGGCCATGCCGAGAAGAAGGACTGACGGCAGTGCAGCACGAACTGCGGGTGTCTCCGGATGCCGCGGCGGTGGCCAGCGCGGCGGCAGGCTATGTCGCCGAGCACGCACGGGCGGCCGTGGCGGCGCGCGGCCGGTTCACGTTCGCGGTCAGCGGTGGCCATACACCGTGGGCCATGTTCGCGGAACTCGCGAGCGAGGACATGCCGTGGGCGCAGACCGAGATCTTCCAGGTGGACGAGCGCGTCGCGCCGGACGGCGACCCTGACCGCAACCTGACGAACCTGCGGAAGAGTATCGGCAGCGCCCCTGCCCAGGTTCGCCCCATGCCCGTCAACGACACCGATCTGGACGCCGCCGCCGCAACCTATGCCGGCCTGCTGCCGCAGCGGTTCGACCTCGTGCACCTCGGCCTTGGCCCGGACGGGCACACGGCCTCGCTGGTGCCTGGCGACCCGGTGCTGCAGGTGACCGATGCGCTGGTGGCGGTGACTCAGCCGTATCAGGGCCACCGGCGCATGACGCAGACCTATCCGGCGCTCGCCCGGGCCGACCAGCTGCTGTGGCTGGTCACCGGGTCCGACAAGCGCGACGCGCTGACTAAGCTGCTTGCCGGGGATGAGTCGATCCCGGCCGGCCGGGTAGTAGCCGCCCGGTCGCTGGTCATGGCCGACGAGTCGGCCGGCTGATCCGCGTGCCGGGTCGGCGGCTCCCCCGAACCCGCCGCCCGAACCCGGCGCCTGAACCCCAGCCGACAAAGAGGACACCATGACGTCAGCCACGAACGGCAGGACCGCAGCGCGGGCTGGCATGCGCCGGCCAGACGATCACGTGATCGTGCTGTTCGGGGCTACCGGGGACCTGGCCAAGCGCAAGCTGCTGCCCGGCCTGTTCCACCTCGCTGCAGCCGGCCTGCTCCCACGCAAATACAAGATCATCGGTTCTTCGCCTGCCAAGTTCGCGATCAGCAACGACGAGTTCACGGCCCACGCCCAGCAGGCGTGCCAGGACTTCTGCATCACTAAGCCCTCCCGCGAGACCGAGGCCTGGGCCGAGTTCGCGAAGCACCTGTCGTTCGCCGCCGCGGACCCGGATGACTACAGCGCGCTGCAGGCCGAGGTCAGCAAGGCCGAGAAGGAGATCGGCGGCACTGGGGTAGGCACCGTCCGGCGGATCTTCCACCTGGCAGTTCCCCCGGCCGCGTTCTCCTCGGTTGTCGGGATGCTCGGCGAGGCTGGCCTGGCCGGCGCCGAGGCACGGGTGATCATCGAGAAGCCATTCGGCACCGACCTGAAGTCCGCGATCGAGCTCGGCAACGCTGTGCACGCGGTTTTCGACGAATCGCAGATCTTCCGGATCGACCACTTCCTGGGCAAGGAGTCGGTCGACAACGTCCTCGCATTCAGGTTCGCCAACGGCCTCTTCGAGCCGGTGTGGAACCGCTCGCACATCTGCTATGTCCAGATCGACGTGCCGGAGACGCTGTCGATTGAAGGACGGGCCGACTTCTACGACAAGACCGGTGCGTACCGGGACATGATCGTCACGCACCTGTTCCAGGTGCTCGGTTTCGTGGCAATGGAGCCGCCCACCTCGCTGTCCGCGTCGCAGCTCCGGGCGGAGAAGCTCAAGGTGTTCGACGCGCTGCGGCCGATCGACGTCCGGCATGTCGTCCGCGGCCAGTACGACGGCTACCGCTCCGAGGCCGGCGTGGCTGCGGACAGCCAGACCGAGACGATGGTCGCTGTCAAGGCCGAGGTCGACAACTGGCGCTGGCACGGCGTGCCGTTCTACCTGCGCTCGGGCAAGAGCCTTGGAGCCGGCCGACAGGTGATCACGCTCGGCTTCCACGAGCCGCCGCTGCGGATGTTCAAGGCCCACCGCAAGGACGTCCCGGACGGCAGGAAGAACGAGATCGTAATCGACTTCGCCGACCCCGGCTCGATCACGGCCAGGTTCCTCGCCAAGGAGCCGGGCGCCGAGATGGCGCTCGGGATGGAGCAGATGGTGTTCCGCTACGCAGACTCCTTCGCCGCGGCGAATGCGCTTGAGGGGTACGAGCGACTGATCCTCGACGCCATGCTCGGCGACCAGTCGCTGTTCACTTCGTCCGACGGCATCCTGCGGCTCTGGGAGATCTCCGAGCCACTGCTGGAGAACCCGCCGCCGGTCGAGACCTACCCGCGCGGCTCATGGGGACCGGCATCGGTGAACAAGCTGATCGAGCCCTACCACTGGCACCTCCCGGACACCAGATGACCCCTCGCCCTAGCTGCCGCCGCTTGACCTGACCGCCGCAGGAGGTACGCATGCCGCTCGGCTACGACAAGTCGCTCTATCTGGTGGCCTTCGATCATCGCGGCTCGTTCGAGCACGACCTGTTCGGCGCGTCCGAGCCAGTCTCGGATCAAGTGCGCGACGGCATTATCAAGGTCAAAGAGATCATCTTTGACGCGTTCGTGCGGGCGCTGGCCGAGGGCGCGTCAAGGGACGTCTGCGGCGTCCTGGTCGACGAGGAGTTCGGGACCGGCGTTGCCCGGCGGGCGAAAGCCGAGCGCGTCCCGCTCGCGATGCCAGTTGAGAAGTCCGGCCAGGAGGAGTTCGAGTTCCAGTACGGCGATGACTTCGGTGCTCACATCGAGGCGTTCGACCCGTCCTTCGCCAAGGTGCTGGTGCGCTACAACCCGGACGGTGACGCGGCGCTGAACCAGCGGCAGACCGAGCGGCTGGCTGTGCTGAGCGCGTGGCTGCACGATCGCAACCGCAAGTTCTTGTTCGAGCTGCTGGTCCCGGCTACCAGGGACCAGCTCGACCGATTCGGCGGCGATCAGCGCACATACGACCGGGAGCTCCGCCCCGACCTGGTGGCCGCGACGATCGCGGCCCTGCAGGCAGGCGGAGTCGAGCCGGACATCTGGAAGATCGAGGGCCTGGACACGACGGCGGCCTGCGAGCAGGTGGTGGCGCAGGCCCAGGTCAATGGCCGGGACGACGTTAAGTGCATCGTGCTAGGTCGTGGCGCGGACGAGCAGCAGGTCATCGAGTGGGTGAGGATCGGGGCCGCGGTGGACGGGTTCGACGGGTTCGCCGTCGGCCGGACGCTGTGGGAAGACGCGCTGAAAAGGTTCCTGGCCGGGCAGGCGTCGCATGACGAGGCTGTCTACGAGATCTGCTCGCGGTACCGGGACGTCATAGACGCCTACCGCCGCGCCGAGCCAGCCACGAAGCGCTGGCGGTGACTTGTGGCGACTCCGACCGTGAAGCTGCTGCTGGCCGACGTGGACGGCACGCTGGTCACTCAGGACAAGGTGCTCACTGACCGGGCCATCGAGGCGGTCCGCAAGCTGCACGACGCCGGCGTCATCTTCGCCATCACCAGCGGCCGCCCGCCGCGCGGGATGGCGATGCTCGTCGAGCCGCTCGGCCTGCAGACACCGATCGCCGCATTCAACGGCGGCCTGCTCGTCGACCGGCACATGAAGGTGATCGAGCAGCGAGTGCTGCCGGAGAGCATTGTCTCCCCGGTGGCGCAGCTCGTCGGATCCTTCAAGCTCGACGTCTGGGTGTACCGGGGCGCGGACTGGTACGTGCCGAAGGCGGACGGACCGCATGTTGCGCGCGAGTCCTGGACCGTGAAGTTCGAGCCGAAGGTCATGACCGAGGGCCTGACCGGGCTGACCACCGACGTAGCGAAGCTCGTCGGGGTGAGCGACGACACCGCAGCCGTCGACAAGGCGACCACGGCAGTACATGACAAGTTCGGTGATCATGTCGCCGCGGCCACGTCACAGCCGTACTACCTGGACGTGACCCACCCGAAGGCGAACAAGGGCGAAGTGGCCAAGTACCTGTCCGCCCTCTACCAGGTACCGGAAGAGCAGATCGCCACGATCGGCGACATGCCGAACGACGTGCTGATGTTCGCGCACTCAGGGCTCAGTATCGCGATGGGCCAGTCCAGTCCCGAGGTCAAGCGGGCCGCCCGCCGGGTCACCACCTCGAACTCTGATGAGGGCTTCGCCAACGCCGTGGAGCGGTTCATTCTTCGCTAGCGGCCGCAGTCGGCTGCTATCCGCTGGCTCGCAAAATCTGCTGCGATAGCGAGGCAGCACGAGCGCACGTCGCGCGTTACCTCTCACGTGAAGGCTCGCAGGCGAGCAGACGGCGCTGCGGCGCGCTCGCGCGAAGGAGACGCCATGACTCAGCTCGAGAAGAGGCTCCGGACGTCCTTCCGGGCGAGGGCAAGCGAGATCCCGGCCAGCCGTCCGCCGGCTGAGGCGGATCCGCGGCCAGTGCCAGACCCCGGACCCGGCGAAAGCGGCGGCGAAGACGGACGCGGAGCCACAGGCTGGCGCGGCCGAAGGAGATGGCTAGTCCCGGCCGGCGCCGCCGTGGCTGTGCTCGCGCTCACTGCTGGCGCCCTGGCTGTGGCGGGATTGCTGCCAGGACAGGGAACGCAACCAGCAGCCCGGATCCAGGTCAATGTGCCGCCCTACTACGTGGCGCTCATGGCCAGCAAAGGGATCCCGGGCGACGGACTGTACCCGGGGACGGCGAACGTCGCAACGGTCCGGGCTACCTCCACCGGTGCAGTGCTGGCGAAAGTCCGGGCGCCGCGACCGTACGCTTTCGCGGCTATCAGCGCCGCCACCGACGACCGAAGTTTCGTCTTGCTTGCCGTCGGGCCGTTCAGGCGGACGGCGAACTTGTTCCGCAGCATGTTCGAAGGCAAGGACTACTCGCAGCGCTTCTACTTTCTGCGGATCAACCCGGCCGCGCGGCAGCCATCGGCCCGGGCCCAGCTCACGCTGCTGCCGGCGGCCAGCATCGGGAGCGGACTGACGGTCGAGGCGATGGCATTGTCGCCGAACGGGCAGTCACTGGCCGCAATCCTCGCGGATCCGAGCCGCACAATCGGCACGGTCACTCCGGCACAGCTGACGATCTTCAACTTGGCCGACGGCGCACAGCAGACGTGGACCAGGGAGGTTTGCGCATACGGCAAGTGCGCGCCGGGTCCGATCGGCTCCGAGGGCCCGATTCTCATCGAGCCAAGCGCCGTGCAGCTCTCGTGGACTTCTGACGGACGATCACTGCTCTACGTCACCGGGCCAGCCAGCGCTCAAGTCCGGCTTCTCCGGGTCGACGCTGCTGGCGGCAGCCTGACGGCGGATAGCTCGGTCCTGCCGGTCACCACCGCGGTCCGTAACTGGGTCGACGCGGTGATCACGCCGAACGGCAGATCGGTCTTTATCGACTACACCTCCGGAGCCGGTGCCTACGGCCAGACGCTGCTCAGGCTCTCGGCCCGGACCGGACGCGCAACAGTTGTGAATCACATCCTGATGTCCATCGGCGGCCACGAGACCCGCTACGGGCCTGATCTCCTGGCGTGGACGAATGACAGCGGCAGCAAGATCATCGTCGTCGGCGCGCGGCAGGGCACATCGGCAAACCACCCGAGGTACCCGTTCGAGCTAGAGCACTATCCGACCGCGGGCATCTACGCGGCCGGCCGGTACACACCGATTCCGTGGCCACGCGGCATCTTCGACGCGGCCTGGTAGGCACCCCATGTCATCGCCGTCATCGGTGAACCCCGGAATTGACTCCGCCGCTAACCACCAGCCCGCCCGCGAGAACGATGCGTCTCACTTGGAGCGAGGCGCGGGCGCCGGAGAGGCGCCGCAAACCACGAACAGCTCGGACGTCAAGGATGCAGCCGCCGTCGTCGCCGGGCTCTACGAGGCGACTGCCGTCAGCATGATCCGCCTGGCCTATGTGATCCTGGGCGACCGGCACACGGCCGAGGACGTGGTGCAAGAAGCCTTCTGTAACCTCTTCCGCCGCTGGGACCGGCTGTCACGGGTCGACGGCGCCGAGTTCTACGTCCGGGCCTCCGTGCTGAACGGCTGCCGGTCGGTGCTCCGCCGCCGCGCCGTTCGCGGCCGCCGGGTGCTGTACGAACTACCCGCGCCCTCGGCCGAGGC
>Ga0335075_10018450_pt1 | contig 10338 bp, 4 predicted proteins | sample Lox_Sample_24_FD_206723 | JGI IMG/M metagenome (GOLD analysis project Ga0335075, IMG submission 206723) | Soil microbial communities from Loxahatchee National Wildlife Refuge, Florida, United States - Lox_Sample_2.4 | ecosystem: Environmental > Terrestrial > Soil > Wetlands | place: USA: Florida... | reverse complement strand
AAGATGCGGCAACGAAATTTTGACGACGAACATCTACTAGAGAATAGGTCCTGTCAATTCGCCCCCCTCGAGTAGACGAATGACGAAGTTCCTCTGGACCGTTCGCCGAATAAGCGGCAGATATTATTCGCAATGGCACGACGCCAACCTTCATTGCATCTGCCTCGAAATCGAATGTACGCCCACGATACAAGTAGGTTTTTGGAGGCTTTTTAGATGACCGACGTGCGCGAGATCTCGCAAATTTACTCCCCTTTTCCTTCCCCTAATCAAATTTTTCAAGTACGTCGGGTTCTGATCGCACTCGTGGTGTTGATCCTTGCGGGCCTAAATCTGCCGAGTGCCTATTCTCAAGCTGTGTACGGAACCATTTTTGGTACTGTGACCGACCCGACGGGCGCCGTGATACCGAACGCAACGATCACCGTGACGGATATCAGCAAGAATGTTTCTGTCACGGCGAAAACCAATGGCAGCGGCGACTATCGAGTGCAACACCTGATTCCGGATGTTTATCGTGTGCAAGCGACGGCAACCGGCTTCAATGCAGGAACGGTGGAACATGTCCAGGTATATGCCGATACGCAGCCGAAGGTTGACATCAAACTAACTGCCGGAGCAGTTACCAACACGGTTCATGTAACTTCCGCGGCGCCGTTGCTGAATACTGCGCGCGCCGACGTTAGTACCATTTTGAATCCGCGGGCACTGGAGAATCTACCCAACCTGAACCGCAACTTTACCTCGTTTGAGCTGTTAACGCCAGGCACGACTTATATCGGCTGGAACGTTGGTCAGTCCACCAACCCGCAGCAAAGCCAGCAGATTGAGGTGAACGGACAGTTACCGTTCGCAACCGGATATCAGCTGGATGGTACAGACAACCAGGATCCCATCCAAGGCGTTGCGGTGATCAATCCAAACCTGGATGCAGTTTCAGAAATGAAAGTTACCTCGCAGAACTATGATGCTGAATTTGGAGCGGCGATCGGCGGAATGGTGACCGCGCAGACGAAATCCGGAACCAATGCATTTCATGGCTCCGCTTTTGAATTTCGGCGCTCCGATGCGCAACAGGCACGCGACCCATTTACGGAATATGCGCCAAGCGCTCTGACGGGGAAATACATCAGCCCCAACGAGCAGAACATGTTCGGTGGCTCGATTGGCGGCCCAATCAAGAAGAACGGGATATTCTTTTTCGGAGATTATCAGGGAGTGCGGCAAAAGACCGGTTCCTCGGTGCAGACCACGGTACCGACAGCCCTGGCGCACACTACCTGCACGTCCGGCGGGAATTGCAACCTGAGCGACTACCTGAATCCTGCGCTACAGGGCGGCTCGACGTTTCAGATCTTCGATCCGACCACGGATCCGGCTTCCCCTGCCGGCCGCGTCCCGTTCGCGGATAACATTATTCCCGCAGGAGACGTTTCCGCGCCGGCCGCAAAACTCATCAGCGAGATGCCGATGCCCAACACGGGCAATGGCAATATCACGAATAACTATGTAGCGTCCGGATCAGGCATTTTCAACACCGATCAGTTTGATGTGCGCGGAGACATTCAAACGAAGCAGAATTTCCATTCCTTCGGGCGCTACACCCGGTTTAATTCCACGCTCAGTGGAGCTCCATATTTTGGAGCGGCCGGTGGCGGAGGCTTCGGTGCAGGTGGATTTGCAGGCACGGATAATGCTGTGGATCAGAGTGTTGCCGCGGGTGGCGATTATGTGGTGAGTCCCACATGGGTCACCGACTTTCGCTTTGGCTGGTTTCGCATTTACCTCGATGAAAACGGTCCAGATTACGATCAGCCACTTGGCAACGAACTCGGCATTCCTAACGCCAACGTGGGGGATTTAACGTTGAACGGCGGCCTGCCGCAGTTCCAGATCGACGTTCCAAGCAATGGAAGTAATAACGGCTCCAGCGCGCTCTACGGCACATCGGCGGAGCAATACCTGCAAACAGAAAACCAATTCCAGGTGGTAGATAACTGGTCGCACCAACTCGGGAATCACTCCATCGAGTTCGGGGCCGATCTTCGCTACGCAATGAATCACCCTGGTGGGTCTCAATAATGGCGAGCTGCGTTCCGGGAACTTTATCTTCCATGCCGCTGGGACAGCAGGAAATGCGTTTGGTACCACACCAGGATCCAGCGGTCTCGGGTACGGGACGTTCTTACTAGGCGATGTCAGCAATTTCGACCGCACACAAACGCAAAACACGAATGCTCAGGAACGACAGAAGAGAGGTTTCTTTTTCGCGCAGGATCAATGGCGAGCTACCCCGACGCTGACTGTGAATTATGGTTTGCGCTGGGACATCATCTTTCCGGAGTCGGTCAACGGCAAGGGCCAGGGTGGCTTGCTGGATTACAACACCGGAGATATCCGCATTGCCGGCTACGGACCGTGGGGCACGAACTTGAATGTCGGTAAGGACTGGACGAATTTTGCGCCAAGGATTGGACTCGCATGGCAGGCGCGTCCCAATACCGTATTTCGCGCGGGGTACGGGCGAGCCTATGGCTTAGGATGGTCGGGAAATAATTTTGGTGAAGTGCTGACTTTCTCCTATCCGACACAAGTGACTCAAAGCCTGAATTCCGCGACGAACTATTCGTCTGTATTTGCCTTGTCGCAAGGGCCTCCGGGATACACGTTCGCGCCCATTCCAGCCAGCGGCAACTATCCGCTGCCCAATGGGATTGAGGTACCGACACGTCCTCTCACCATCGTTTTACCGACATTGGATGCGTGGAACTTAACCATGCAACAGCAGTTGACTCCGACGATGGCTTTGCAGATTGGCTATGTTGGCAGCCATGGAATCCACAACCAATTCGATTCCTCCAACCAGGCGAGCAATAACCAGCCGACCATTCGCGGATTTAATACCTGCTCTGGAGTTGCAGGCTGTCCGACCGGCGATATCAATCCTCTAACCGGGCTGCCGTATACGCAGAGCGATCGTCGTCCGTTCTACAACGGGACCGCGCAAACGCTGGGTGTGACATATGGCGAGCCGTATGGTTGGACGCAGGATTTCCGTTACAATGCAAACCAGGCGACCTCCAGCTATCAGGCGCTGCAGGTTGTCTTCAATAAGAGCTACGCTGATGGCGTTCAACTGATGGCGAACTACACATGGTCGAAAGCTCGCGCGCATGAGTCGGATTACTACTTCATTAATCCCAGAGCAGATTACGGTAACAGCTACTACAATCGGCCGCAGGCGTTTGTGATGAATGGGAACTGGAACCTGCCATTCGGTCGAGGTCACAAGATTGGCGGCGATTCGCCCGGATGGGTCAACCAGATCATCGGCGGGTTTCTGCTGAATGGTACCTGGACATGGGAGAGCGGTTTACCGTTCACTCCTTCGTACCAACTCTGCGCACTCGATCAGGATATTGACGGGCAAGGCGGCACACTTTGTCGACCGAACTGGGCCGGTCCGGGAGAGAGCTTCCAGCTCAAAGCTGGTTCCTTCAACCCCACGACACACTCGGTCAGCTATTTCACTCCCGTCGCGCTGATGGCTACCAATGGCCAGGTCTCCGGACCGTTCCAACGTCCGCAGGTTGCCACGTTCGGCAACATTCAGCGGGACTCGTTTTACGGGCCCGGCCTCATCAATGTCGATGCATCGATTGCCAAGACCTTTAACCTTCCGAAATCTACGACGTTCCAATTGACTGCACAGGCGTTCAATCTCTTTAATCACCCGAACCTTGGCCAGCCGAACTCCTGCGTCGACTGCGGCGGGAGTTCGGGCTTGATCACCGACATTGTGGCGTCGCAGAACGGAAGCTCGATGCGTATTTTGCAATTTGCAGGCAAGCTGCAGTTCTAGACGATTGATCCAGGTGTGGAATGTCGTCCGAATATGGTGTCGCCATTCCGCATCGGTCTGGATTTTAGAAGGTCGTCCAAACCATCCACGCGCAACAACTCAGCCGGATAAGTTTTCGACGCTGAACAGATATTCGGAGCATCGGGAATCGTCATCGCAGGCCGCGAATTTTCGGCATCAACGGCCGCTCGAGAAAACTCGGTATATGTTCGATGTCGTACGCTCCCAAACCAAAAGGACGCCTGCGCCATGAGACTGATGACATCGAAAGCTGGTTACTCTGCCCTTTCTGGAACTACGAAAGCTTTACTTCTGCCGGTTTTGTTCTTAGCCCTCGGCTTGTTCCCAGCGAAAGGTCGAGCGCAAGAGAATTCCTCTTCCACGGTGCAGCCGACCCCCGGACTTTACAATCCTGTCGCGAATCCGAAAGCGGTCGTCATTCTTGGACATGCACGGTTCACTGTTCTGACTCCTGAAATGATTCGAATGGAATGGTCCGCCAATGGAAAGTTTGAAGATCACGCGTCCTTTGTGTTTCTAAATCGGAATATGCCGGTGCCGCCGTTTACACACACTGTTAGGCATAGCGCCCATGGGCAGTTGTTGACGCTGACTACCGATGCGTTGAAATTGAGCTACACTCTGGCGTCGAATGGGGATGGCAAGTTCACCGCCGACAACTTACAAGTGAGTTTCCAGCTGGATGGAAAAGAAGTGACGTGGCATCCGGGCATGCCGGCGACGGGCAATCTGCAGGGAACAACTCGCACCCTGGATGGCGCACGAGGAGACCATACAGAGGAACCGATCGGCCAGGGACTCATCTCGCGAGACGGCTGGGTGGTGGTCGACGATTCCAAACGGCCCCTGTTCGATTCCGCCGATTTTCAATTCAAGCAGGGAGAAAACAGTCCCTGGCCATGGGTCTTACCAAGACCCACAGGGGACCATCAGGATTGGTATTTCTTCGGCTATGGGCACCACTATAAAGAGGCATTGGGCGATTTTGTGAAGGTGGCGGGGCGAATTCCGTTGCCGCCGCGGTTCGTGTTCGGCACCTGGTGGTCGCGCTACTGGGCGTATACCGATCAGGAACTGGATAATCTGGTTCAAGGGTTCCACAAGAATGACACACCTTTGAATGTGCTGGTCATCGACATGGACTGGCACCCGACGTTTCAACAGAATTGGTGGAGCCAGAAAAAAGACCAGTCCGGGCAACCGCTGGGTTGGACCGGTTATAGCTGGAACAAGCTGTTGTTTCCGGACCCGACGGCCTTCTTAAATCACATTCATCAGCAAGGACTGAAGGTTACGCTGAATCTTCATCCCGCGGGCGGCATTGAGCCATGGGAAACACGATACCCGGAGATGGCGCGAGCGATGGGGATCGATCCGGCAACCAAGATCTATGTACCGTTCGACATTACAAGCAAGAAATTCACCGACAATTATTTTGATTTGATCCTTCATCCGCTGGAGAAGCAGGGTGTCAACTTCTGGTGGCTCGATTGGCAACAGCAAAACTACACGAAAATTCCGGGCGTGAATCCGACCTTCTGGCTGGGCTATGTTTTCTTTACGGACCAGGCACGTGAAGGAAAGCGACCGCTGATGATGAATCGCTGGGGAGGACTCGGTGAGCATCGCTACCAGATTGGGTTCTCCGGCGATACCATTTCCGTTTGGTCATCGCTGGCATTTCAGCCGTGGTTTACGGCTACCGCCGCTAACGTCGGCTACGCCTACTGGAGTCATGACATCGGCGGTCACATGCCCGGTGCTGTCGATCCGGAACTGTTTACGCGCTGGGTGCAGTTCGGAGTTTTTGCTCCTGTCCTGCGCACGCACACCACAAAAAACCCGGAGGCCGAGCGCCGAATCTGGGCCTATCCTGAGCCGTACTCCGGAATTATGCGGAGCGATTACGATCTGCGCTTTGCGCTCATTCCGTACATTTACACTGAGGCCCGACGCACCTACGATACCGGCGTCGCGTTCCTGCGGCCGCTCTATTACAACTGGCCGGAGTCTGACCAGGCATACGACTCGAAGGATGAATATCAGTTTGGCAAGGAGATGCTGGTTGCTCCGGTCGTGACGCCTGTCGACCCAGTGTCGCAATTGGCGAGCGAGTCGGTTTGGCTACCGAAAGGGAAGTGGATCGAGTGGGAAACCGGCAAGCACTTTACGGGGCCGATACGCGTGCAGCGCAAATTTTCCATTTCACAAATTCCCGTGTATGTGCCGGAAGGCGCGATCATCCCCATGGCTCCGCCCATGAGCTACACCGGCCAGAAGCCCGTGGATCCTTTGATTCTGACGGTGTTTCCGCAAGACCCGGGAAGTTCATCGCAGTACACGCTGTATGCCGACGCATCGCGCGGCCGCGCCTATCAGGAAAATCAGGCAACATGGACAACCATCCATGCGAAGCAGGATGGTGGCGACCTGACGGTGACCATCGATCCTGTGCGCGGCAGCTATCCGGGGATGCTGCATGCGCGAGGATACGAGTTGCGATTGCCCGGAGACTGGCCGCCCAGCTCAGTTACGGCGAATGGAATGACGTTGGATTATACGATCAAAAAAGGAGTTCCAGGCTGGCATTTCGAAGGGAACACGCTGACCACCGTCATCACGGTTGCCAGCGCTCCGACAAGCCAGTCGATGGTGATTCATGTGACGCGGCCGATGAATTTGATTCAGCGACGCGCCGAGCTGGATGGATTTGCGGAGAACATGACACGGCTGCGGCAAGCGTATGACACTCTGAATAAAACCTTCCCGTTAGCGTGGTCGCCAGATTCGCTGGTCGATGTGATGCAGACCGGAGATCGCTTAAGCTATCACCCGGAAACAGTATCGGACGAACTGACGCACTTCCACGCGGAGTTGCCGAAGGCGATTGCGGATGTGGCCAAGATGAAGACTGCAATTACGCCGGCAGATCAAAAGAAAATCGCCAATATACTGGGCGTCAATTGGCAGCACTCAATTGTCGCGCACCTGGCGACGTATCAAAGCGTTGTTGCACGCGGCATGGCCCAGATCCAGGATGTGAGCACGTCTGCAAACGAAGAAAGCCCAACCCAGTAGCCGAGGACTTCGCTTCCCATCCATGCGTCCAGCGTTTAGCCAAGAGCGATCGGTAAGGGCGCCACGCTCAATATCAAGAGCGGGGGTACTGGTGCCATGCCTGTTGGTTGGACTGATGTTGCAACCTGCGCTGGCAGCGGGTCCCGATGTCGTGACTTCCGTCGCGTCTGCATCATTATCTTTGACGACCGATGCGGTCGCTCCGAGGCGATTCATTGCTGTCCATGGCCGTCGTGCATTGTTGGATGGTTACGCTGCCAGCGGGCTTGAAGTCTGGACGTATCCGGTGCAGCTGATCAAGAGTTATGAAATTGGATTTCTTCCACAAGGATCGACCTCTGAAATTCCGGGAGCAGTGATCCTTCGGCGTATTGTCTATCAGCCCGACGAGGTCACCCGCATCTACATTGGCCCGAATTTTATCGTCAGAGAAAAGCTCTTTGTGCCGCTGAAGACGCCGTGCGCGATACTCACTTATTCCGTCGAGAGCCAAAATCCGGTCGACATCGTCGTGCATTTTGTGCCGGTGCTGAACCTGATGTGGCCGGCGGGAATTGGTGGGCAAGATGTTAACTGGAATGCGGCTGCGTCGGGGTATTTGCTGACGGAACAGACGCATCGGTTTTCCGCGGTGATCGGCTCCGCGGCGATTGTGGCGCATGACGAAATTTTCAATCGTCCGAGTTCACCCGCGACGCCGGAAGGGCTCGCATTTACGATCCGACCGACCGGTAGCGGCCGAATGCGAACAGCTTCCGTAATAGTTGCGGCGGGAGATGGAAGCGCGACAAGCCTGAATCCTCTCGTGAGAACGCTGACGGATAGCAGCGACGAATTGGAAAAAGAAGCTGCGCGGCATTATGCCGATTTGCGATCGCATATGTTGCAGATTGAAACTCCGGATGCGAGCCTCAATCGAGATCTGGCGTGGGCGGAGGTCGCGCTGGATCAGGCATGGGTTTGCAATCCGTATCTTGGCTGCGGACTTGTGGCTGGATACGGGCCCTCACGGGGAGCGCGTCGGCCGCAGTATGCGTGGTTTTTTGCCGGCGATGCCATGGTTGCCGTTCAGGCCTTATTGAGCGCGGGTGAATATGATCGAGCGCGCTCGGCGTTGGACTTTATCGCGAAATATCAAGATCCAAAAACCGGGATGATCTGGCATGAGCTGTCGCAAAGTGCCGGCCTGATCGACTGGGCCGGGAAATATCCGTACATGTTTGTGCATGTGGATATCAGCTTTCAATACCTGAATACGGTGGCAGAATATGTCGCCACGAGCGGAGACAAAGGATTTTTGCAGAATCACTGGAAGTCCGTGCAGGCGGCGTACCGCTACTGCAAATCGCTGATCGATCCGGCCGATGGACTGCCACATATACCGCCGGGCAAGGAGGGAGGCGATGAGCAGGACCGCATGAGCGACGAGCTGACGCTGTCGGCCAGCTGGGTTCGGGCAGCGACTTCGTTTTCTGAGATGGCGACATGGATGGGCGACGCGAGTGGCGCGGCAGAGGCGAAAAAGGCGAGTGAACAAGCGCGCAAGTCCACCGCGGAACGATATTGGGATCCGCAACAAAAATTCTGGATTGACGGATTTTCACCTTCGGGCAGGGAAATTCTGGATCGAAGCGCCAGTGGAGATGTCGTCATCGATCAACATCTTTTCAGCACACCGCAGGAGCAATCTCTGCTGGACGACTTGGCTTCGCCACATTTTCAGACAGACTGGGGAACGCGCAGCACGTCAACTGCATCGGGCGTCTTCAACCCGGATTCGTACGCGAAGGGCAGCGTCTGGGCGGTTGGCACAGCGGGAGCAGCCACAGCATTTTGGGATTCCCATCGACCCGCAACAGCATTTGCGATCTGGAGCGGATTAATTCCGTGGAGTTCCCTCGATTCGCTGGGGCATATGGATGAGGTTTTGGCGGGTGACTATTATCACCAGCAAACAGAATCGGTGCCGGAACAAACCTGGTCCTCGGCGTCATTTTTCCATACGGCCGTGCACGGAGTGCTGGGGTTGCAGGTTGACGGCGTGACGCGCCAAGTGGTGTTTGCGCCGCATATCCCTGCTGATTGGAATGCGGTGACCGTACGAAATATTCTTCTACCGCAGGCGAAAATTGATTTCGCCTGGACGCGTACGGGCGACGGTTCTTCGCTGGAAGCCCTCAATAGTGGAGATCCGATTCATTTGATCTATAGTCCGGAGATTCCTCTGGGCTCCGCGCTGAAAGGTGCGCGTTTCAATGAAAAGTCGATTCATGCGCGACTGGAACAGCATGCCGAGGATGAGCATGCCACAGTAGACTTTGAGTTGCCGCATGGGACGTCGCACTTCGCGCTGGAGTATTCAGGTGGAGTTTCGCTGGTGCTGCCGCAGGTTCACCCGCTCCTCGGCAATCCCAGCCGGGCGATGAAATTGATTGACGTAAAGTTGGTCGGATCAACCTACACCGTCGACGCACAAGTGGATTTGTCGCAAAGCTCAAACTTCCAGTTGCGAACCGACCGAAAGATCATCGATGTTCACGGCGCAACCTGGAAGGCGATGTCGTCCGAGACGTATGAATTCACGGTGCCCCCTTCCGACACTTCGCATTCCCCCGGCAGCTACCATGCCGTGGAAATTATTGTTGAATTTGGACCTTCCCGCTAAGCACCGATTGTTCGTTAACATCCAATCGTTGTCTCCGTACATTCGCTCGTTGTTTTGATAGTCTTGTGCAGGCTGGCGAATCGCGCGCCGCGACGCCTGAGATAAGGAATTCGCCTTTGCGAGCGGGGGTGATCGAATGTTGGTGCAGCAGCTGAGAGGCGAGGTCCTGCGCGCAAATCAGGAAATCGTGCGACAGGGCCTGGTGGTTTCGACATTCGGAAACGTCAGCGGCATCGCGCGCGAGCAGGGACTGGTCGTCATCAAGCCGAGCGGTGTCGCCTACGATGCTTTGACCCCTGAAGCCATGGTGGTCACCGACATGGAAGGAAAGATTATCGAGGGCACGCTGAAGCCGTCTTCCGACCTGGCGACCCACCTGTTGCTCTATCGCAAATTTCAGCAGATCGGCGGCGTGGTGCACACGCATTCCGAGTATGCAACCGCGTGGGCGCAAGCAAGAAAGCCCATCCCGTGTTATGGCACCACGCATGCGGATTATTTTCATGGTCCGATTCCGGTGACGGAGATGTTGCGCGCGGACGAAGTGGGGGACGATTACGTGCACAACACCGGCGAAGTGATCGTGCGATGTTTTCGAGATCTCGATCCCATGTCGATTCCGGGAGTTCTTGTGGCCGGTCATGCGCCGTTTTGCTGGGGAAGAACGATTGACGACGCGGTCCATCATGCGGCTGCGTTGGAATATGTTGCG
>Ga0335075_10018449_pt1 | contig 10339 bp, 10 predicted proteins | sample Lox_Sample_24_FD_206723 | JGI IMG/M metagenome (GOLD analysis project Ga0335075, IMG submission 206723) | Soil microbial communities from Loxahatchee National Wildlife Refuge, Florida, United States - Lox_Sample_2.4 | ecosystem: Environmental > Terrestrial > Soil > Wetlands | place: USA... | reverse complement strand
GCTTGATTCGCGACGATTTTCCGATCGTGGATATCGACCTCGCGGAAGGTCTCCGATACCTGGTTCACCTCGTCTATGCGTCCATCCAACGAAACCTCGACGGCGCCGATCCCGCGAAGCCGTTTCTTTATCTGCTGTGCGATGAGCGCATCAAGAGCGGCGGCGACAATCCCGACAACCGCTACTATGTGGCCGCCGTCAGCCGCGCGTACGACTATATCCTGAGCGGCGATTTCGCCGGATGTTCTTATTACAGCGTCATCGCCCTGGACCGTGCGGACATGACAACCGGGCTGAGCGCCGAGCAGCGCGCGGATCGGGCGGCCGCGGCACGCCTCGATAGCGACACTCTCGTGAGCGAACCCGACGGATCGGTGCGCATCCGGATTTCGCCGATCAAGGCAGGCGCCAATCACCTGCCCATCGATGAGCGCACCAACATGATCATCGTCCGCTGCACGATCGAGAAACCCTCCGATCGGCCCATTGCGCTCTCCCTGCGGCGAATCGACGGCCGTGGCCCGGGGCCGGCCGTGTCGCTCGAGGGAATGTGCGCAAGCCTGCGCTCGGTCGCCGATCACGTTGTCCAAACGTCGTCTTTCTTCGGAGACTGGACCGCCAGATTTCAAAGTCACGTGAATCGGCTCCCGCTCGGCGACCAGGCCTATATCCGTTCGACCGGTGGCGATCCCAACATCCTCTATTATCTGTCGGCGTGGGCTGTCGCCGAGGGGGAGGCTCTCGTGGTTCACCTCCCCGACATCCCGAGCTGCACGGCGTGGAATTTCCAGCTTTGCAACGTGTGGATGGAGTCCCTTGATTACACGCAAGCCCGCATTCATCTCAATGGCACGACTGCGCGGCGAGATCGCGACGGCGGCGTGACGATCATCGTCTCCGGGAGCGACCCTGGGCATCCCAATTGGCTGGACACCACGGGGCATACCGCGGGAACGATGTGCATGAGATTCACCGGAGCCGCACGGCCCGCCGTGCCTCAGACCTCGCTCCTCAAGGGCGCGGCCGTGGCGGAACTGGCGGCGCGACTGATATGAGCAACTCCAATCTCGATCTGACGCTGCGGGCTTACGAAGCCTCCCTGCGCGGACCCTACGAGGACTTCGTGGCGTTGCTCGACGAGCATGTAAGTATCGTGCTCCCGGCCTCGCTGCCTCACGGAGGTGCGTATCGCGGCAAAGCGGGTGCGCGCGAACTGAGAGAGAGGCTGATGCTGGCATGGGCGGAGTTTGCCGTGGAGACGCTCGAGTTTTTGACGGGCCAAGATTCGGTCATTGCGATCATCAGACTGAAGGCCGTGGCGAGAGCGACCGGCAAGAGTGTCGACATGCGCATTGCCGAATTCTGGCGTTTTGCCGAAGGCAAGGTCGTGGAACTATCGGCTTACTATTTCGACACCAAAGTTGTCTTCGACGCCTGCACATTGAAGTAAGCGCTCCGGCAAGTCCTGGCATCGATGGCTCGAGGGACCGCGCCGGCTCACGTTGTATGACACTGAGAGGTAATGGTCATGGCGAAGTACATCATGTTGGCATTCTCGAATCCGGTCGCGGGCCGGGAAGACGAGTACAACGCTTGGTACGATGAGTATCACGTGCCCGAAATGCTGCAGACGCCCGGCCTGGTGGCCGCTCAGCGCTACCGCGTCGCATCGATCGAGCCACCCGATTACCCGGGCTATCAGCCGATGCCCTATCGGTATCTGAATCTGATGGAAATCGAGACGGACGATTTGTCCAAGACCAAGGAGATTCTTTGGAGCCCGGCGAATGTGGGTCGAATCAGGAAATCCGACGCCTTCGATTCGTCAAAGGTTGTCTGCAAGATCTATCAGCCCTTCCGTCCGCGCGTTGCGCGCAAATGACCGCCGCTTCAACTGCATTCGAGGATCGCAATATGACCGAGAGAATTTTTCCCGATGGAGCGGCGCTGGTGGTCGGTGGCAGCGGTGGGGTCGGTCAGGCCGTCTGTCTCGAGTTTGCCCGCGCGGGCACGGACGTGGCGCTGACGTACCACAAGAGAAAGGATGCTGCGGATGGTATTGCGGCGCGTATCCGGTCACTGGGACGCAAGGCCACGATTCACCAGCTCACCCTGGATGATGCTGCGCGTGTCGACGCGGTCGTGAATGAGGCCGCTGCTGCCCATGGGCGACTGCATACGGTGGTCGTCGGCGCGGCAACGCTGACCACCCAGGTGCTCATCTCGGAGATGACCCGCGAGCAGTGGCAAACCGTCGTGAACCACGATCTGAACGGCTTTTACAATGTTGTGCGCGCCACGTTGTCGCGATTCAAGGAATGGGGCGGCGGTTCCTACTTGCACCTCGGGTCGGCCGGACATCTGGCGTGGCCGGATCGCGACGTGATGTCCGTCGCGCCCAAGGCGGCCATCGAGGCGCTGATCACGGGCATCGCCAAGGAGGAGGGGCGCCACAAGATTCGGGCGAACACCGTGCTGCTCGGAGTGATCGAGGCCGGGATGTTCCTGGAGCTCACGAAGCAGGGCGTATTCGACGCACACTGGGTCAGCGAGGTGCAGAAGCACTTGGGGCTGAAGCGTTGGGGAAGACCTGAAGAGGTTGGTCATGCCTGCGTGTTCCTGGCCTCGGATCGTGCCGCCTACATAACGGGGCAACGAATCGCCGTGGCGGGTGGATATGGATTGTAGGCACCAAGGGGTCCAGGCTCCTTCCGCGATGACTCGCAGGATGGCGCTGATCAACGCTGCTACCCGGGTGTTTATACGAGAAGGATACGATTCGGCGACCATGGACAAAGTGGCCACGGAAGCACGCGTTTCGAAGCGCTCGATCTACGAGTGCTACGAGAACAAGGCGGCACTGTTGTCGGCTGTGGCCGAGCAGGTAGCTGACCGCGACATGGCGGCGATCTTCGTGCCGCGGGAATTGGATCACTTGCCGGCGCGTGACGCTCTTCTGGCCATCGGCCGCGCCATTGCCGGCCGCGCCCACGATCGCGATGCAGCCGCCCGGTTTCGCGTCATTGTGACCGAATCGCGGCACTTTCCCGGAATCGCGCGAAAGATGCGCGAAAGCACACTATCGTGCATCGAAGGGGCGATCGAAGACTATTTCCGGGTGCAATTGCGGCGCGGGACGCTGCGCCTCGCGGCGCCCGGGCGGGCCGCGAAACTGTATGTACAAATGGTGTGCACGGAGCTCTATGAGCACGCCCTATTTGGATCTGCCGAAGACCTCGCGAGATTCGACTTCGACGCGCATTTGAGCCATGTGGTGGAAGTGTTCCTGCATGGTGTCGCAGCAGGCGGCTAGAGGCCCGCCTCTCTCGGCCCCGCGCCCACGGGCCACCTGCGGCGCCCTGACGGCAGGGCCGCTCAGCTCGACGTCAGCGATTGAGTCGTTCCAGATAAAATCCCAGGCGATCCTCCGCATCTCCCGGCTTGTGAAAACCCAGCTCGCGGAAGGCCCTGAGCCGCGCCTGCGTCGCCGGCCTCGCGACCGAGGCCATGCAGGCCTCCCAGCCGGCCGCCATCTCGACCTCCGGCGTCAGGCTCGCGGCGTTCACCAGGCGCTTGGTGTTGGAGATTGCCCACTTGTCGAACGAGGCGATGCGGGTGGCGAGCGCTTCGACGAATCCATCGAGCTCGGCGTCCGGGAGCGATCTGTTGACGTAGCCATAAGCCTGAGCCAGGTCGCCGTCGACGTCGTCCGACCCCAGGAGCACCTCCAGGGCGCGGTTCCTGCCGATCAGACGCGGCAGGCGCGCCATGGGCCCGCCGCCCGCGACCATGCCGACACCCACTTCCCACTGCGACAGACGGGTCTTCTCCCGACTCGCGAAACTCATGTCGCAGGCGAGCGCGAGCTCGCTTCCGTTTCCGGTGGCCCGTCCCCTGATCAGCGCAATCGACACGACCGGCACGCGTTGCAGGCGAACGAGGATGTCCGGCCATGCCTCAAGGCCGGTGGGACCCTGGGAGATGCCGGTCAAATCCTCGAACTTCGCGTTGAAGTCGGAATGGTTGAGAAAGAAACCTGCGACGGCGCTTTCGAACACCACGACCTTGAGCTGCTCGTCGCTCTCGATCGCCCCCATGATTTCCCTGAACTGCAGGACGAACTGCGGGCCCATCAGGTTAAGTGGCGGGTTGTTCATGATGACGCGCCAGTAGCTGGGTGAAACCCGCTTCACGCGTACCTGCTCGACGCTCGATGAGTCTTTCATTCGGGGCCCCCGTGTAAGCTGGATATCTCGAGTAGCACTTCACTGCAAATCGCCGCGAATCGGCAATGGCCGCCTTCGCCGCGGCGACATCTTTGGCTATCAAATCACCAACGACGGTGCGCGTCGATTGCACCATGGTATTGGCTCGCCCCGCTGCGACAGCGGCCGGTGGTCGCTCCGGCCGGTGGTCGCTCCGGCCGGTGGTCGCTCCGGCCGGCGAGAGACGAGCGACCGACTCGACGAATCGCTAGCCCGCGTTGGAGGTCTGGCGATCGGCGGGAACGGGCTGATCGTTCGGATCGTCGGACGCAAAATAAGCTTCCGAGACGCTTGTCGGCGCGTTCGACTCTCCGATCAGCCTGGCGAATTTTTGGCCCTCGAATGCGGCCGTGGCGAATGGGCGCACCGCCAGCGCATCGCCGATGGTGAAAAGCTGCTCCACCTTGCCCTCGAGCTCGCGGGCGATCGCATCGATCGATATTCGACCCGTGGCCAGTACCACCGCATCGACGCGGTCCAGCGTCGACTCGCGCCCGCTGTTGACGTCGAACAGCTCGAGATCGTTCGCTCCGATGCGGCGCACCCACGTGGCCGGCCGGAACGCCACGTTCGCCTCGATCATTCGCTTGACCGCCAGCTCGCTCTCGAAGGCGAAGAGAACACGATTGGAATAGGGCGCGAAGTTCGACGAGATCATGGTGACCCGAGCTCCGCCGCGCCCGAGCAATTCCGCGACGCCGATGCTGGCATGCGTGCCCTCGCCGTCCAGCACGACCACTCTGCCGGACGGATGCACGTTGCCCATCAGAATGTCCTCGACACAGAAGACGTGCGGCCGGTCGGCGCCGGGAATGTCGCGGTCTGCGATGCCCGTGCGGCCCGTTTTGCTGAAGCGCGCGCCCGTCGCCACGATCACGGCATCCGGCGCGAGCCGCAAGACATCGTCTATCGCGGCCACCTTGCCCTTATGAACCGTCACGCCGAGGCGGGCAATTTCGCGCTGCCACCAATCGATGGCGTGACGATAGAACTCCCTGCCCGGCAGTCGCGCCCAAAGCTCGAGATTCCCACCCAGTTGATCGCGCGCTTCCAGGAGCGTGACCTCATGCCCTTTGAGTGCGGCCACCCGCGCCGCTTCGAGCCCGGCCGGTCCACCGCCGATCACCACGACATTGCGCCGTCGAGTGGCCGGCGCGAAGCTGTTTATCCCCCACATCCTTTCGCGATAGCTTGCGGGATTGACCGAGCAGCCGAAAGCGCCGTCCGCCATGCCGCCAAGGCACCAGTTGCAGGCGATGCACGTTCGCCCGAGCTCCTCGGTCCCGTCGCGCGCATGTTTCACGAACCGCGGTTCCGCAATGAGCTGGCGCGCCGAGCCGACCATGTCGCAAACGCCTGCGGCGATCGCCGCCTCTGCATCGGCCATGCGCGTCACGCGGCCGAGCACGCTCAGCACCGCAAGGTCGCCCGCCGCGGCACGCACCTTCTGGACATAGCGCTTGTAGACGTGTTCTTCGACGAAGACCGTCGGCATGCCATATTGAAGTTGCAACGGCTCCATCGCGATGTCGAGGTCGACGAAATCGAGCAGCCCGCGCGCGCGTAGTTTTTCCAGCACCTCATGGGCGTCGGCGGTTCCATAGCCGCCCTCGACCAATTCGTCGCAGTTGAATCGCATGCCAACCGCCATATCCTTCCCGGCCGCAGTGCGTGTGATCTGCAGCGTTTCCGCAAGCAGACGCATGCGGTTTTCGAGGCCGCCTCCGTACTCATCGCCGCGTCGATTGAAATAGGGCGAGAGGAATTGCTCCATCATGCCGGAGTGCGACGCATGAATCTCGATGCCATCGAATCCCGCATCGCACAGGTTGGCCGCCGACCGACGATGGCACTCGTGCATCATGCGAATCTCCTCGCGCGTCACCGAGCGGGTGCCGTTGCTCATCCCGCCATAGGAGTATTGCGAGGAAGAAGGGGCCAATGTCGGCGCGGCGGGGGCGAGAGGGCCCCAATGCCCGGGTGCGTTCCAGTTGTACCACAGCTGGGCGAAAATCCTGCCGCCCGCCGAGTGGACGGCCTGCGCGAGCGCGCGAAATGCGCCGATGGCATGCGTCGGATAGGGGCACGGCTGATAGGTCCGCCCTCTGTCATGCACGGTACAGCTGAGGATCACGAGACCGCAGCCGCCGTCCCGTACCCGCTCGGTACAATAGGCCACGAGGTCGCTCGACGGACTGCAGCCCACCGTCAGCGGGAGGCCGTGGGGCGAGAAATAATAGCGGTTCGGCAATTGCACCGGCCCGACTTTGATCGGCTTGAAGACATTCGGATACTTCGGATGCATGGCCCTTCCCCTTCGTCCCACCCGGCAGTCACGCGGAAATCGCGTGATCGCTCGAGACCATCACGGTTCGAAGGGAGGCCGGCAGCGCAGCCCGTCGAATCGCGCAAAATCTCCGTCTGTCGTAATCCACTTGCAGCCGGACTCTAGCGCAAGCGCGGCGAACCATGCATCAGGAATCAGCTTCCCGCCGGCCTTCGACTTCGCGCATAGGTTTTGAACGCAAACCTGCGCCGCCCGGCTCGGGCGTGAGAAGATGCTAAGGTAGCGGATCGCATCAGAGGGGAGCGACGGAAATGGATCTCGAGCTGAAGGGCCGGCGCGCGCTCGTCACCGGCAGTAGCAGCGGGATCGGCAAGGGTGTCGCGCGCATGCTCGCCCAGGAGGGTTGCGCGGTGGTCGTCCATGGCCGAAACCGGGAACGGGCCGAGCAGGTCGCGGCAGACATCGAGGCGGCGGGAGTCGCCATCGGCGACCTGTCGACGGATGAAGGCGCTGCCGCGGTCCATGCCGCCGCCAGGGCAGCGCTCGCTGCCAACATCGAGATCCTGGTCAACAATGCGGGGGGCAGCTCGACGGGAAACACGACCAAGCCCCCGGCGGACATCAAGATTGAGGACTGGGTGTCGAATTACCATGCGAACGCGCTCTCCTCGGTACGCATGTGCCTGCATGCCGTGCCGGACATGGTCGCCGCCAGGTTTGGGCGGATCATCAATGTCTCGAGCGCCGTGGCCGTACAGCCCAACAATCTCGGCTCGGATTATGCCGTCGCGAAGGCTGCGCTCAACAACTTCACCGTGAGCCTCGCCGGCTCGCTCAAAGGCGTCGGGGTGACCGTCAACACGGTCTCTCCCGGAATCATCATGGTGGACGGCCTGAAAGCATGGGGGCTCAAGCGATACGGCGATCCCGACATGACCATCGAGGAGATCGCGAAGCGAATGGCTGCCGACAAAGTATTCGACATGCCGCCGGCCGGCCGTCTCGGGACTCCCGAGGATCTCGCGATGGTGATATGCATGCTCGCCAGCCCGCTGTCGGGCTTCATCACCGGCGCGAACTATCGCGTCGATGGCGGGCAGGTCCGTTCGGTCAACTGATGGGCTCTTCATGACTCAGAAAACATACCGCGTCATTCAATGGGCCACGGGAACGGTCGGCAAAGTCGCACTCAAGCATTTCATAGAGAATCCGGCGATCGAGCTCGTCGGGGTGTACGTCACCGATCCCGCGAAAATTGGCAAGGACGCGGGTGAGCTCGTCGGCCTGCCCCCGACCGGCGTGATCGCGACCAACGACGCCGAGCAGCTCATCGCGCTCGAGGCCGATTGCGTGCTGTTCGCCGCCATCAGGCAGGATTTGGACCTGTATTGCCGGCTCCTCAGGTCGGGCAAGAACGTGGTCTCCCCGGCAGGCCCGTTCATCCCGACGGAGCGCTATCGCAGCCAGTTCGATCAGCTCGAAGCCGCCTGCCGCGACGGCGGCACGTCGTACCACGGCTGCGGTATCCATCCGGGATTCTCGGGCGACATCCTGCCGCTCACGCTCGCGCGGCTCATGAACAGAATCGATCGAATCGAGGTCACCGAGGTCATCGACAAGCTCAGAAATCCCATGATCTATACCGAGGTCATGGGGTTCGGGCGCAATCCGCAGGAGCTGCTCGCCAAGCCGAGCCGCTCGGCGGAGGCACCCTACGCTTTCCAAGGATCCATGGCCATGGTCGTCGAAGGGTTGGGGAAGAAAATCGAAAAGCTCACCACGCGGCTGGAAGTCGCCGCCGCCACCGCCGACATCCCCTACACCCTCGGCGCGGGGACTGCCGGCGGCGGTGTCATACGCAAGGGAACCGTCGCAGGCCAGCACTTCGAGTGGACCGCGTGGGTCGATGGCGCTCCATTCATGGTCTATCACTTCTACTGGGCGATGGGCGAGAACGTCGAGCCCAGATGGAACACCGGCGATAGCTGCTATCGAGTGGTGATCCAGGGTGACCCGCCGCTGGAGGTGAGGCTGATGGGCGGTGAGGACGCCGATGGGCGCAGACCCTTCCATGGGTTGCCCTGGACCGCACTGCTCGGCGCCACTGCCGTACCGGCGGTCTGCGACGCCAGGCCCGGCGTGATCACACATATCGACCTCGGCGTGGTACAGCCGCGCGGTCTGGTGCGGCGGTGACTGGAGGGCCCCGCCGCAACCTCGAGCGGGTCCGCGCGGGCTGGAGCTGCAGCAGCGCCGCTGGAAGGCCGTCTTACTTGCCTTTGTCGCCCGCGCTTTGCGTGCGTACATCGTCCGTAATCCAGTTGGCCTGCCACGTCTTGCCGCCATCGTCCGAAATGGCTTGCTCGAAGTGAGCTGAATCTTTGGTGATGTCCGACCAAACATTGCGGACAAGCACCATTCGACCATCGATCGGCTCCATGTCGTAGAACTCGCCACGTCCACGTTTGAATTCGCCGACGGTGGGTGGGCCCGCCATGGCACCCACGGAGGCGTTCGCGAAATTGAGGCTCCATTGATGCGATCGGGGATTGTAAAGCCGCAAATTCAGCGCCTCGAGGTGGCCGCCGGGGCCGTCCACTTCCAGTTCGACCATGTTGGCGCGACCGTTCCAGATCGGCGCCACGACGGAAGTACCCTCGTAAGCGACCCAGGCGGTCGAGCCATCCTCTCGATGCCGCAGGACCTTGAGGTGCGTTCTCCAAGTGCCGATCTCCCAGTCAAAATCATGGGAGCCATCGCGAACTGATGAGGCGGCCTGCCGGCCCGCTCCCGATGCATGGTCACAGACGCCAACACCGGCAAGGATCGGCAAGCTGACGAGCGCTACCCCGTGCAGGGCCGCGGCGATGCGTCTTTTCATGGATTGCCCGATTTTTCGTCGACCGTGGGGCCACCGATCTTGCACGGGTCTCAGGCTGTTGTGAATAGCCACTTTGCCTCCGGCTCTTGATACCACTTCGAGATCGGACGGCTAGCCGCGCCGTGCGGCCTCGATGGCGGCGATGTCGATCTTCTTCATTTTCATCATCGCCTCGAATGCGCGCTTGGCGGCCGCGCGATCGGGATCGGTCGTTGCCTCCAGGAGCGCCCGCGGGGTGATCTGCCAGGATAAGCCCCACTTGTCCTTGCACCAACCGCACGCGCTCGCGGTGCCGCCGTTCTCGATGATCGCGTTCCAGTAACGGTCCGTCTCGGCCTGGCTGTCGGTGATGATCTGGAACGAAAAGGCCTCGGAGTGCTTGAACGCGGGACCGCCATTGAGGCCGAGGCAGGGCACTCCAAGCACCGTAAATTCGACGGTGAGCACCTGTCCCTGTTTGCCGTCCGGGTAATCGCCCGGGGCGCAGTGGACCGCTGTGACGGCGCTGTTCGGAAAGGTGGCAGCGTAGAACCGGGCGGCATCCTCGGCCGTGCCGTCATACCAAAGACAAATCACGTTCTTGGCCATCGCCTGTCTCCTTGGTTCCTCTGAGGGCAATTCCTCTGGACTACGACGAAACAGCGATGCGGGATTCGACTTTGACCGGCGGCGCCTCGGCCGCACAGCTCATCTGCGGCAATGCGGCCGCGCGCGGCGCCTTCCGATCCGCGTTCCACAGAATGGCGACCCCCGCAGCGGCTGAGAGCACCGACCCGGCAAAAACCGCGATCTTGGCGGCCGCAAAGCCCGCGGGATCCGGCAACGCCTGCGTGGCAATGAACAGCGACATGGTGAAGCCGATACCCGCGAGCGCGCCCGCACCCGCCAGCTGGCGCCAAGAGTACT
>Ga0335075_10018448_pt1 | contig 10339 bp, 10 predicted proteins | sample Lox_Sample_24_FD_206723 | JGI IMG/M metagenome (GOLD analysis project Ga0335075, IMG submission 206723) | Soil microbial communities from Loxahatchee National Wildlife Refuge, Florida, United States - Lox_Sample_2.4 | ecosystem: Environmental > Terrestrial > Soil > Wetlands | place: USA... | reverse complement strand
TATCAAGATGCCGAGATCGCTTGCTGTTTGAATTCTATCTGACGCAGAGCTTCTTGTCCTCGATTTGCTTCTTCTCAGCTCAGTGAAATTATTCCAGCTTCACCCCACCCCCCGGTGATACTCTCAAACGTCATTGAGAACGCCCCATTCTGCTTCTCCCAATCATCAATCATCAGAGACCCTCTCGAGTCCTTGTTCATAGCATATCGCTGGTTTGGACGTGGGACTTCCAAGAATGTGGATCGACTGCGTGGCTACAGCGCTTTCAATGTCAGCATATCCTGTATATATATTGCATTCGCCAGTGGCGAAATTTAGCAAAGCGTGGGGTGTTCATACCTCAAATGCGAGGTCCACATCTTCGTAACTATCGATAACATTCGCACGAGGGCTTCCATACCGAGCTGCAGGACCGGAACGAGACCCAGAAGGATGAATTTCGTCGTACACACCGCTCATATTGTCGTATCGTGACCGAATCTAGAACATCCACCATCACAGTCAGTCAGTGGTTTCTTATCCACTTTCCATAGACCACGCAAGCAACCAAGCGTCCACCTACCTCACCTCTCCCTTTCTCCCCTCCGCAGCCACCTCTAATCCCTATTGCACTCTGTCTCTGTCTCCGCCTGTGCTTCTGCCTTTGCCTCTCCTTCTTGACGTCAACCTGCAATCTTTCCCAGGCATCTTCTCTATTCCTCCTCCTTACTTCAACCATGTAGTCCTTTTGCTCGCGACTCATTTCATGAAATGGATTCGTCGCTTCAGTGGATTCTTCATGCTCGTTGAGGACTTTTGGGCGCAGGAGGCGCGAGACAGCGTAGCCGATGACGGTCGCAACGCAAGCGCCTAGGATGCACAGGCCGAGGACGAGTCCGGGGGATACCGTTGACATGGTGCCTGGGGATGGTGAAGACACTGTTAAGTCAATATGATGCTTAGGATAGGTTAGGCTGGTGGGCGCGGGAGTGGAAGCGGATGGGTTGATCTAGGCTCGTAGACGAGTGTTTCACCGTGCCGGCGAAAGCACAATCAGACAGAGAAGCGAAGGTCAACATTGGCGGAATCGTTGTGTTCCTTGAGACGGATCTAAGTTCCATTGTTATTGCGACGGCCGTGGTCGATTCAAACACAGAACACCTGGACGGACTCAAAAGGGGAAGTAAGCAAAACGAAGTTGGATCTAGAGTTGCTGTCAATCTTGAGAAGCATATTGTGCGATCCACTGTGTCTTGTTCTAAGGTTCGCCTTGCTACCCATTGCTCTGCCGCCCCTTGACCTCTTTAGCATTCTCCATGAACCCCGACATCTGAGCCAGTCTCTGGTCAACCTCCAAAGACGGAACGGCGTGAAAAGATAGATTCTGACGAGATTCACTACTTCTTCTTGTGATGGTCGCACGTTGTGTGCAATGACAACGGTCTCTTGGTGCAGAGCCGTTAGACTGACAACTACTAGAATCGCAGTCCAGCTGCTCCAAGGCTCAGGCAATTTCGAGGTATACGCCAACATAAAGACCCGGTGGAAATTATAGGCTGGGTACGGACAGTATAAGAGTGTGTATCCACCTCAACATTGTCACACGCCCCTCAATTCGTAATTCTATGGATTTGGGATTGATAGAAAGGTTTGCAAATCCACAGTCCCGAACGCCCATATTTCTAGTGCGATTGAGGCTGCTTTTCCTTCGGACCACGCTGTCGATGTGATTGCGAGCCGGTTGTCGCATCTTGTGGAGAGCTTACATTGTCTTGATTGGGTGATAATGAGGCTAGAGATTGCCTGTGGGTCGGAGGAGAGAATTCCGGAAGTTATGTTGGGTGACAGGCCGGGGGTGGAATAGATCACAAGAATTTAAAGTCCAATCTTTTCACGTTGAACAGGGAATCACTACTCGGTCCGGACGGATGTTTGAATCTCAGCTGTGCTTTGCGCAACGCCATGGCCGTGTCACAGATGCCTGATCAGGCGCTGGAACGCCCTTGAACATCTGTTAGACACCAAAGCTGCACCTGGGACACTGTACTCCTTTCGTTGCGAAGCCCAGGACGCCACGGTCGCCTGGGATATTTGGCAGCTTCAAGGTGGATGGTTCCACTTAACGTCGGTACACCGCAACCAGCTGATAAAAAAAGGAAATCTGGTACAAGGATCCACCTTCTGTCATTTATAGAAGCGGCGTATACATTCGTCGTCACTGAAATCTCCTGAAGCAGGGGAGTGCTGGAGTCTTGTTTGGTTGAGAGAGGGCCTCGAGCGTAAGACGGAAAAGGCTAGGGCCCTCGCCTGCCTTGACCTAGTTAACTACTTGAGGTAACCTCGCCAAACTTCAGGCCTAGAACCTCGCGTAGAAGCTTCGAAGCCTCCCCGTCCACAGAATCTGTACATCTGGGGCTGAATCTGGCGGTCTTTATCCCCGCTTTCTAGAAGGGATGTTCGGATCGACCGTAATGAAGCGAGCCTTCGTCGGGCAATTGAGGCACATCGGTGTCCCGTTCGATGTATTTCGCGGGTTGCCCTGCGTGTCGGTGTCCAGCCAAATGTTTCCACCACCATTCAGCGCTGAAGTCTTCGTCTTCTCAAAACATCTCTGACACCATATCTTCAACACTTTCGGAAAGTCTGAGGGGTCTGCGGAGAGTGGATGATCATGCTACTGCCTATATTGTGTAGCATTTTTTGATAGTAAGTTAGGCTCTGTTTCGTAACCTACCCCACCGTTGGCGAGCACGGAGAAGTTTCTTTTGCGGTTCCACCTTCTCTGCATTCAATGCCAAGGCAGATGCCAAGGCCAATGCCGCTGGGCTGAGAGAGCTTCGGATACAGCCTCAAGCAATCATCGTCGCCAATGTAAGCACGCACTCAAGCTGCCTGCCTTGAGCGAAGCCCTATAAGGCAACACGTGCGGGGACCTTTTGCTAATTGATGATGTGCTACATCAACATGGGACCCGTCCCCACCATAGCTCCAAGCAGTGACATCCTCATTACCATCCTGTGGACACGAACGGGGCCGTGGTGCAGACACTCAGGTCGCAGTAATGCAAATGGTATCCGGGAAATGAAGTCTTAAAGCTGGACTCTTCCACTCAGTAAATCTCCTCTGTCTCCCTGCTGTCATAGCTCAATTTGCCGTGAGTACTCAGAAGTGAATCCAAAATGGTGCGCTCTTTCACGACTGCACTGCTTGCAATTGCAGCTACAATTCCTCTTTCTACTGCTTGGCCTCAATTCCGCAGGGAGCCAGGTGTCGTAAGCACCATCGCAGACGGTCAACCCCAGGCCCCTACATCAATCGTTAATGGGTCTGTAATAGCGCTGAAAAGTATGTACATATTATTGCGAATGTGGAAACGCGACCTCTTCGAAACACAGCTTCAACGCGCAATATTACAGCACGATTACCCCTCTCCCAGCCCCTCACCCCGCCATTTCCACGACTTTACACAGTAATTACAGCAATAAGCTATGCCATAGGCGAGAATAGGCTTCAATCATACCTGAGGAGCGGAGCTATCTCCGGGGTATCCATTTGCCAAGCAATGGCCCGGACTTTGGCCGGGCGACAGCTTCCCCGCACAGCATGAAGCAACTTGTGGCCAACGTGAGGAGAGAAAAGAGAGCAAGATCCCGAGGTTCCTGGACGGCAATGAAAACCAGCATGCGTCTCGCCCGGGAGTCGGTCACCGACATGCTGGTCGTTGTCGAGGCTCAGGCTGGTCTTCGAAATACTTCGTTGTGTTCCTTTGACAATCAATTGTTTACGTTCGCTGCATACGCGTCCCAGCCCAGCCTGACACCACCGCAATCATGGTCATTTTCAAGTCCACCAACCCTCCAATTGATAGTAAGAGACAACCTACGCCCGGCCTCCCCTCAGCACAGGATCCCATTCTATCTATTGCTAACTAAACCGATCTCTCAGTGCCATGGCATCTCCCCGTCTGGACCTGGCTCTTCGACTCCAAGTACTCTCCCTTGAACAACTTCCCCGCCTCCGAGATCAAAGGCTACACGAACGCGATCACAAAAGAACACCTCTCATACGCCGACGTCAAAACCCACACCACGCACCTCTCCACGGCCCTTGTCAAAAAGTACGGCCTGCAGCAAGGCCAGACCGTCGCCCTCTTCTCGCCGAACTCGGTATGGTACCCTGTCGCGATGCTCGGCACCCTGCGCGCCGGTGGCGTCGTCTCCGGCGCCAGCCCTGCATATAACACGGAGGAAATGACGTACGCGCTCAAGACCGCGGACGCCAAGTTCCTCATGACGATGCCTGGGTCGATGGAGGTTGCGGCGGCGGCGGCCAAGAACGCGGGAATACCGAAGGAGCGCGTCTTTCTGCTTGAGGGCGAGATGGAGGGATTCACAACGATGAAGCAGTTGCTAGAGATCGGCAAGAGCTACGGCGAAGCAGGGCAGATCGAACAGTTCCGCCTACCGGCCGGAAAGAAGAATAAAGATGTCTGCGGGTTTCTAAGCTTTAGTTCTGGCACCACTGGATTGCCGAAGGCGGTCATGATCGCGCATGCCAACGTGATTGCGCAGTGTCTGCAGATCCAGCAGATTACGCCGGACGACCTGAAGAGGATTCTGGCTGTGCTGCCGCTGTTTCATATTACCGGCTTGGTGCACCAGTTGCATTTGCCGGTGCTGTTGAATGCGAATGTATACATGCTGTCGAGCTTTACCATGGATAGCATGTTGCAGACTGTGCAGGATTATCAGCTTAAGGAAATTTTGCTGGTGCCCCCGATTATCATTAGGATGGTGAGGGATGAGAAGACGGTCAACAAGTACGACCTGTCCAGCCTACGGCGGTTCTCGTCAGGAGCGGCGCCGTTGAGTGATGAGATTCTGCAGTTGCTGAAGAAGAAATTCCCGCAGACCGGGTTCAAGCAGGGATATGGAATGACGGAGAGCTGTTCCTGTATCACGGCGCATCCGCCGGAGAAGTACGACTATAAGTATGCGTTCCGCGTGGGGACGATTGTGGCAAGCACGGAGGTGAAGATTGTGGAGCCGGATACGGGGAGAGAGTGTGGTTTGAACGAGGAAGGGGAGATATGGGCGAGGGGGCCGCAGATCGTGATGGGGTACTTGAACAATGAAAAAGCGACGCGGGAGACGTTCGATCAAGATGGCTTTTTGCACACGGGAGATATTGGCCGGATTGACGAGGAAGGGCTGATTTCAATCACCGATCGCATGAAGGAGATGATCAAGGTGAAAGGAATCGGTGTTGCGCCAGCGGAGCTGGAGGATCTGTTGCTGGGCCATCCGGAGGTGGAGGACGTCGCTGTGCTGGGCATTGCAGACGAGTGGGCTGGGGAGAGGCCGAAGGCGTATGTGGTATTGGCCGGGAAGGCGAAGAGTGAGCCGGAAAAGGTGGGCCAGCGCCTGATCAGGTATGTACAGGAGAAGAAGGTGCGACACAAGTGGGTGGTAGAGATTGAGTGTGTTGATGAGATCCCGAAGAGCGCGAGTGGCAAGATCTTGAGGAGGGTGTTGAGGGATATGGACAAGAAGGGCCAACACGGCGTTGTGGTTAAGGATAAGAGGAAGAGGGAGAGGGCGAGGTTATGAGAGTTCAAAAGAGAAGGGTCACGTTTTGTGATTGGTCAAAGCGATGCCGGAATGTTTGAAATGTTACAATGCCTTGTGCTCAACCCGTCCCGCACATGGTGGTTGCAGGGATAAGCCATACCTCGTAATATTCACTCTCACGCTCGTTAAGCCCCCATTATCTACAAGCGCCATCCGGGATGGGCTTTCTTCAAGGCTCGCTCCATATCTTTTACGCTTCTCTTATCCTCTCATGATCTCGGCGCCATCTTCTGCCACCTCATGCCTTCACCATTATCGCGCTATCCTATCGCTCCACCGAAAACCCCGCACCCATCTCTTACTCGATGGTCTTTCGAAACTTATTCCAAACCCCATGAGTCCTCGAAATCCGCCCAGGCTGTTGCTGAAAGTAGGACCAAAACCCCACATACGTGAGGAAGCCAGATGTGAGTAGTCCTTCCAAGGGCTTGAGTGGGGGGTTTCTTTTCACAAAATCTATCACACCCTCTCTACGGAGCTGGGATTGTTGCACACACACAGTGGCATGATGATGCAGCCTGCGTGCGCTCATTGCCGTGAAAATCCCGTTTAACCTCAAACCCCCACCCACAGCGCCTCCCCTTTTTCATCCACCAAACGTTTCCGCAAAAGTCCAGTCCAGATCCCCGTGATGGAGTGTTGGGTGCGGGTCGAGATTGAAGCCCATGAGGGCAGTCCTGGCTTGCGAGTCGACCATGCTGTCTGATCCGAAGCTGTGCTCCGAGCCGACCGGGAATGTCTGGCCGGGAAAGGCAGGCAGATACTCGTCGCTGAACGAGGGCTCTTTGTACATGCTACTGCGGACATTGCTTTGCCACTGCATTGGGATGCCTTGGGGCGCGTAAGTCGGGGACACGTGCTGCTGCTGCTGTTGTTGCTGCTGCTGGTCGTTGTGGGAATATGGGTTTGATATTTGTTGGAAGGCGGTTGGCTGGGCAAGCTCCTGTTGGTGGGGCGTGACTATGTTGAAGGATGCTGGCTGGGGCGCTGATCCAGGGAAGAGGTTCTGGAGGGTGTTGGTGGCGAGGCGTTCGAGGACGGTTTTCATCCTCTTCTTGATAATTGCGACGCTTCGATCAAGGGCTGGCATTCCAACAGCACAGCCTTGTAGTACGTCAAGCAGGAAATTCAGCCCCAGGTTCTGAATCGCCACTTTGGTATCTTCCCCTGGCTGGTGCTCTCTTTCGAATCGAAAAACAGCGACAGTTGCAGCAATATAGGCCGCGTAGGTATTCATGTAGGTGAGATGGCTGAAGCCGAATGTGTTGACCTGTAGCTTTAGAAGACTATGGACAGCTGCTGTCGCTGCTACGCATGCTGTGTACGACTTTTGTGCGGCTGGCTGGCTTAGATCACGTGCTCCGAGGATAAACGGACGATGAAGGAGGATGATGGTTGTCTGGTAGAGTACATTCAAGGACACGATATGAGTTGGTGGCGCCAATGATGGCATCCGATCCGGTGTGATGCGTAGATATGCTGGTAACGCGAGCCACCATTCTCGAAGGTCTCGCGCGATACGCATGAAAGGTGTCTCTAACGCAGGCTTGGATGGATCGGACTCGTTAGAAACATGATGTGCTGCAGCAGTTGGTGAATATATTTCGTGCATTAGGTCGTTGAGGATAATGGACAACTTGCACAACTGACGGAAACATGACACCACGTAGCCTGGAGTCGGAGGGTAATGTGGCGGTTTCACGTCGGACTCGCTGGATCTCTCGCCAAAGTACGGACTCCATGGTTCAGTATCGCTGAAATCATCCACTACAGTTGCGGGTCAGTCAATTTTATGTTCGGAAGCGGTGTCAATGGAGGATGCTTACTGAAGTTCAGGGGAACGCCATCCGTGTCGGGTAAGAAATTCGGCATTCGACCAAGGTAGATACTTATTGTCTTGTCCCAAGTGTAGCAGCTCCAGAAAAGTCGCTTTCGTATCTCAATGTCTTCTGTCGACAGAGACTTGACAAAGGCTTGTAACTTGTCGCTTGGAAGGTGAATGCCCATATCGAACGCCATACGGAATGCCATACCAGAGTACAGCCAGCCTAACTCGTATTTTAGCAAGACTAAAAAAAAAAAAAAAAGAAACGAGGGCATCAAGTTTGGCTACCTTGCGAAGATCTACCAAAGGCAATCTCTCGGGCTGATTGTTGGAGCAGGGCCTGAATCGTTGGGATAGCGCTTGGTTTGAGCGTGTCCATACCGAGGCAAATGCGAGCTTCTTCCGTGGCCTTCTGCATGAATTCGGTGGAGCTCAGAGTGACTGACACGGGTGCCTCTGCGCTAGGTCGGGTCGTGTACATTTGTTTGTGGACAGAATGATTCAAAAATCGAGCGCAATGAGAAATAATGACCTTGAAGAGGGATTCAGAGAAATATGGCGGGTCTGGCGCATTAGGAGAGTTCGCGTTTACCATGGACATTCCACCTTTGGATGGTTAGTTGCGTCAGATGCTGGCTGAGACAAATACATACGAATGAAAGCAGGCCGGTAGACCTGTTCGAGGTTTAGCATGAGCAGGATGTTTCGGGTTGGACGTGGAAAGCGTTCACTCACGAATATGAAAAGCGGGTGTATCCAGCACCAATGGTACTTTAGAAGCTCGTCGGAAAGCTCCTTGGGAATGTTCAACTTGACTGCGGTATTGCCGACTGCGAAATCCTCCCACTGCCTCTGCGTTTGCGCGTTCATGACGAGAGACCGCTTCACTTGCTCGTCCTCTGATCCGCTAGCAATGGCGATTACCTGTCCCAGCGACATTGCAGATGTTCCGTCGGCACCGAGCGGAGGCTCATGCATGGCCGAAGTAGAATTGTGAAAAGTTACACTTCCACGATCGTCGACGCTGATGTCAGTTTCCCAGTTGACTTGCTTCGAGCCACGGTGTGAAGCTGGGATGGGCTCATGCGTGAGCCGCGAGAATTCATCACTCGGCGAAGGCGACGACAAGGACTTCTTGTCCTCCTTTGAAGCCATCAGGACATGTCAGCCTTTCTCGGGCATTTTACACGCCAAGACGTACTTTGTTCAGCCATGCCTGAATTCTGGCCTGGCGAAGCTGCTGCTTCAGCTCTGCAATTTCCTCCTCGAGCGACCTGACATAAGCCAGCGAAGGCGGTTTGTCGTAATGACATTCGTCTTTATAGGCAATGCACGTTGTACATCTCGGTTGGCGACCATCGCATTTGGACTTTTGATCGAATTCAGCATCTGTGGGATCGACGTTATCGCTTGGAAAAACCCACCTTTCTCCGCCGACATCCCGCACACGTCGATTTACGGTGTTTACTCCTGGAAACATCTTTCGGTTTCGGATCCGTTTCGTCAGGCATTTTGCTAGTCAGTACTTCATCTTGCTTTTCAACTTTGGTAAGATACAAGCTGGTGGGCACCGTGACATATGATCCACGAGGATGAGGCTGTGCAAGCTCCACCACGTAATCGCGATGAAATGGGACGAGATCCCGTCGTCGGAGACGACACTTTTTACAGGCGTGGGGAACGCTTGACTCGTGGGCACCCTTTAACAAGAAGCTAGTTAACAATTGGGACCGGTTTAGTTATAGTTCGATGGCTCTTGGCCCTCTCGTATCGCTAAAACGATTTACCCGCATCCCCGTCCGGGGACTCGGCTCCTGATAAAAAGTAACATGCCGGCAGAGCGGTTCTTTGATACGCGGAACGTTTTCCGAATGACAAATTTCAATTGAGACATTATTGTGGTTGAAATTCCATCAACGATGGGAACTCGTGACCAAAAATAACTATGCCATGCCGTCTGCGAAGTGCTGACAAGTGAGAAGCGTGCATCAACTAGACCCCAGAAAGTCACGGAGTACCTTGACGAAGGCTTCCGATTGCTCGACCATAGGTAAATGACCAGCTCCCGTAATTCCAACGAATGAGGCTTGCGGAATGGCTTGGGCAAATTTTGCCATAGCCTCGGGAAGCACTCCATCGCATTTGCCAACAACGTACAAGCCTGGTATTTGTATTCCCCTGACCTTCTCAGTAAGATTGAAGTCACACAGCGCAGCCACACAGTCGACGAACCCGTCTACTGATGCACGGAGAATCATGCGCCGGACATCCGAAACGGCCTTCGTCTGTGATTCGAGCGAAGCGGCGCTGAACCATCTCTCGACTGTGCGGTTGGCCAGCTTGGACCAGCCACCCTCCGACCGCGCGAGGGAGACGCGTGCCAGCCACGCTTTGCTATTGTTATTGGATGATGCGACGTTGCAGTCACAGGCAACATATTTATCCAACCGCAAGGGATATCTTATTGCAAAATTCATGCAAGTGACTCCTCCCAAAGAAACTCCGACCGCAGCAAAACACCTCTGCACACCCAAGGAATCCAACAGCCCGGCGAGATCATCGGCAAGAACGTCAACGTCGACCGGCTCGTTCGAAGATGACTCATACCCTCGTGTGTTGTATCTCAAAAACCGAAATCCGGGGAAAGCACGAATCAATTCGTCAATCGTGGGGTCCCAGATGTGTAGATCTGTCAACAGCGAATTAGAAAAGACAACCAACGGCGCATGTGAATCTTCGCATCCATCCATACGCCACGAGGTTGCACCAGTGGTAGGTCTGCTCACATGGTTAAAGCCGTGCAATGGTTTAGGTTTCTGGTAATCTTGAGCTCTGAATGCATGGGAAAAGTCGAACAACTTGTTGTCTTTCCCTTCTATAACTTCGTTCACGATCTTCAGCCGCC
>Ga0335075_10018447_pt1 | contig 10339 bp, 8 predicted proteins | sample Lox_Sample_24_FD_206723 | JGI IMG/M metagenome (GOLD analysis project Ga0335075, IMG submission 206723) | Soil microbial communities from Loxahatchee National Wildlife Refuge, Florida, United States - Lox_Sample_2.4 | ecosystem: Environmental > Terrestrial > Soil > Wetlands | place: USA: Florida... | reverse complement strand
ACGCACGGGGACCTCGGTTAGGCAACCCAATCGATCGAAAAATCGCCCTCGTCGCCCGCCTCCGCACCATTCTTGTCAAAATCAAATCTAACTATGAAATATCCGGGCTAAGACTGTTCTTTCCAAATTTCCCAATAAAAGTGGGTTTTTTGCCCAAGAATGGCCTTCGTTTCCAGTTTCCACTTCTATATACATAAAAATGTGCACGCGGTCCTCTGTCCGTCGTCCTGCCGGGACGAAGAGTAATTTTCTAGACTCCGTGTGTTGGCTGACCTCAGGTTGCGCTGTCCGTCGGCACTATAGTTTTGATTCACACATCTGTCCCAGTTCCGATGTGAAACCAGTTGTATTGACTTGAAAAGACCGGCCAGTTTGTCGCCAGTTCCAGGGCCAGGATCGACAGAAGCAGGACCGCGAGTGTGACAAATTTTGTCGCGTTCCCAAATCGGCCCAGTATCCGGTCCAGGCCATAAACCATGACCAATAGAAATGGAATCAGCATCCCGAGCATCAGCCGGCCGGAGGTGAAGTACGGGTGTGCGCGCGAAGGATATACGCAATCACGAAAGTCATAAATGATGGAGAGAAAACCAACCAGGGCAAACATCATGAGGATACTTGCCAACGCGAACCAAAGAGCGAAGCGCTGGCTCGGGGCTGCTTTGTTGAGATGGACCACCCCTCTGACAACCAAAATAATGGTTCCCCACTCATAAAACAAATTCCCAATTGGCGTGTAGAGCGGTTTGCCGTGCCACATCATTTCGCCCTGCCAGAAGGTTGCGAGATTGCCGAAGAGAAAAATTCCGAAGCCGCGCGGCGTGAATATGGGATGGTTCCACCACTGAGAGAATGGTTTGGGTGTCCATCCCAGGATTTGGGCCGTCGCCGCCGAGCCCAGGAACGATCCGAAATGGACTTTGCACCACGCGACCCAGGAGGCTATGGGCAGAGCCGCGCAGAGGAACAAACACACCGGCGGCCACAGCGACGCCCGGATTTTTCCACCTTTAATCAGATTCCTAATTCTCACGGCAATAAAGACTGCCGCGAGAGTCAACAGGGGCAGGTTGGTAGTTTTTGCCAGGAACGTCGCCGCCAGGGCCAGTCCGGTCGCTGTGGCCAGGCGAGGAGACGGAACATCGGATGAGGGCCATTTCAAGAGGCAAACAAAGACCAGGCCGAAACAGAGCGGGGAAAGCACATCATTGTTGATCGAGTAAAAAATCGTCTGCGGCATGAACGCCACGAATGCGGGTACCGTAATACGAGCGAAAATATTTTCTGGAAAAACCAACCTGGCGGCATACCAGCCAAGCCAGACCATGGCGCCAACAAAAAAACATTCAAAAAACGGACCATATACAGCAGCGAATCATCGTGGAGGCCAATCCTCGTCCAAAGCTGCCACCATGCGCCGGTTACCAGATAATAAAGCGGTGGCTGAGGGGATTCGTGATTGATTTGCCGCCATCGAGTTTCCCTGGCAATCAGGACCGGCTCAATTTCTGACATCGGCTGTTTCCACGGAGGCGCGCGAAGAGAATCGTTCGTATAGAGATATTCCCATGTGGCAAAAACAGCCATGTATTGCAGTGATTCCGGGGATATATATTCGGGTCCCTTCGGAATTTGCAGATGAGAGTATTTTACCACCAAATCGAGGTGACAATGTTCGTCAACATTATTGAAAAAAGGAAATGCGGCCGAGAAAATAAAAACGTGAACCGCCGCCCAGGCACATAAGAGCATAACGAAGCAACGCTCCTTCGAAAGCGCAGCAAATGCGGCCCTGGAACGTGGAATATCGGACATAAAGAAAAGCAGTTTGCTAAAAATCGGGCAGGCAATCAATTCGGCAAACTGTCGCCCACTCCCTCACGGTCGGGGCTCTGTTATCAGCCCAGGAATTTGGTGAGCAGCGGCGCGATGGCAAGGGCGGGCAAATAATTCGCCAGTTCAACCCTTCGAACTTCAAATATGACAATCGTGATGATGCAGGCGACCAGTCCCGCGGCGGCCCCGATTGAGTCCAGCGCGCCAGGGCTCACGCAGGGTTTGACATACAGTTGGGCGCCCAACGACACGACGCTGAAAAATACCAGGACCGGCAGGGCCGAGTTGAAAATTTTGACAAAGCCCACCATGGCCAGGGCGTCCATCGCGGCTTTAACGGCAAGGAAATAAAAGTATCCTGACAACCCGTCCGTGACCGCGCCGATGATGCCAAGCGGCGCGGCGCAAAACAGGATGGCGCAGGCATTGAATGCGTCTGAACGGTTTATGTCCGGGTTGCGTTGCGCGGCGGCGATGGCATTGCCGGCGAGCCGGCCGAGATAGTTTGAGAATTTCTGAAGCCGCAACAATTTTCCGGTCCAAAACCCCAAAATAACCGAGAGCAACATGATGCCAATCTCCTTCATGCAAACCCAAAGTGTCCCGTCGATGCTGGTATAAATTAATCGCAGGCCAAGAAACATCGTGAATGCGCCGATCACATTGCGGAAAAACAGTTGCGTCCGCAGCGATGGAGTTTTGTCCCACGACAATCCGATAAACGCCCCCAGCAGGATGCCGATGGCGTTGATGAGTGCTCCTGTGGAAATGTCCACGCGCTGATTGTGTAGGGACGCCGCGCTCTTTGCAAGTGGCGCTGCCTTGGGATTTAAACATCGAACATCGAACATCGAACGCTGAACATCGAATAACAGAGCGAACGACGGTCGTCCCACATTCGACGTTCGAAATTCGATGTTCGATCTTGGAATTAATTACGCAAGACCTGCTTTAGAACGCCAAGACACCGTTCATTTTCCGCCAGTGTGCCCACCGAAATCCGTATCCATTCAGGCAGTTGGTAACCGCCCATAGGGCGCACAATCACGCCCTGCCGCTGCATGGCATCAAAAACTTTCGCGCCATCGCCAACGCGGGCCAGGATGAAATTGGCATGGGACGGAACAAATTCCACGCGCATTTCCCGGAGAGCGCGTTCAAAAAAATCCAGTCCGGCGAAATTGTTTGCGCGGGTCTTGCGCACGTGCTCGTCATCGTCCATCGCCGCGAGCGCGGCGGCCTGGGCGACAGAATTGATATTGAACGGTTGCCGGATTTTTTCGAAGGCCGCAATCAATTCGGGGCTGCCGATACCGTAGCCGATTCGCAGCCCGGCCAGGCCGTAGATTTTGGAAAAGGTCCGCATCAGGATGAGGTTCTTTCTCGTGCCCAGGCGAATCAGGGAAACCAGGTCCACGGGGTCGTTAAGAAATTCAATGTAAGCCTCGTCCATGACCAGGAGCACGTCATCGGGAACGTCATTGACGAATTGGATGACGTCTTCGCGCGGGACAAGCGTCCCGGTGGGATTGTTTGGATTCGCGACAAAAACAATCCTTGTCCGCGGCGTGATGGCGCGCAACATGGCCGGCAGATCGTGCCCGTATTGTTTCGCCGGAACCGTGATAATCTCCGCGCCGAGCATCTTTGCCACAATGGGATAGATCGCGAAACAATATTGCGATACGACCACGTTCCGGCCGGGGTCGCCGCCATCCTCCAGAAGCGCGTGAGCGGCGAACTCGATGATTTCGTTTGAGCCGTTGCCCAGGATTAAATAGCCCGGTTCCACTCCCAGTTTGGCCGCGAGTTTCTGCTTCAGATAAAACGCGTTGCCGTCGGGATAAAGATTGACGCCGGCGATGGCCTTTTGCATCGCAGCGAGGGCGAGCGGCGACGGGCCGAACGGATTTTCGTTGGACGCGACTTTGATAATGGAAGCGGCGGGCAAACCCAATTCGCGGGCCACTTCTTCAATCGGCCGGCCCGGCTGATACGTGGGCAGATGTTTTAGAAAACGATTCAGACGCATGCCGGGTGATTTTGGAACAAAATTCCTTTCTTAAAAATCAAAAAATTCCATTCGTGACAATTGAAGGGAATCATGTCATGGATTTTAATATTGTGCGATTTCTGAAAACAATTCTCGTGGCTGTTTTCGCGCTGGCACTTTTTTCCGCGGGCATCTGGCTGGGCTTTAAATTCAAGGCCAAACCAGGCAACAGCATTCACGAAGAGGATACGGACGCGGTCGTTGAACAAATTCAGACCCTCTCGGACCTGGTGACTGTGAAGTATGTCGTGGAAAAGGTCGTGATCCTGGACGATCAAAAATGGTATGGAGAAAGCCGTGTGCTGCTTCTGGCCCATGGCGTCGTAAAAGCCGGAATAGATCTTAAACGGCTCAAGCCCGGCGACGTGACGGTGTCGGGCAAAAAAATCGTGATAAATCTTCCGCCGCCGGAATTGACGGACGCGTATTTGGACGATCGCAACAGCCGCGTGATTGATCACACCACCGGCCTGTTGCGCACGTTTGATAAAGACCTGGAACAAACGGCGCGCGAAGAAGCCGTGCTCGAGGTCCGCTCGGCTGCCGTGCAAAACGGTATTTTGAGCGATGCGGGCGACCGCGCGAAATTAGAGTTGGCCCTGTTTTTGCACCAGGCCGGCTACGAGCAGGTCGAGTTTAACGGTGGAAAACCTTTTACAGCGCCCGGTGAAGGAGTGTCCCATTTTTAGAAAAAGACAATCCGGCCTGGCACAAACGGTCGCAGTAAAACAGGCGCGGCAGCCGCTAAAGCAATGGGGAAATGAATGAATAGCAGCAGAATGCTTGCCATCACTTATCGTCATCGAGCCAGACGATTTTGACCGGTTCCGGGTCTTCGATGACAACTTCGTCGCTGACTTCGAGGCGGACACGGTTTGGCGGCGTAATTTTGAGCCCCTGCGCGCGAAGCTGCATAAGATAAAGAGTGGCTGCCGTCGGTTGAGTCCGGCGGTTCAACGTCTCCGACTCGCCGTTATTCGGTCTCGCCGGCTTTGACGCATTTAGTTTTCTAGCCATGAAGGGCTGGCTGCAATTCACATGCCAGAAAGAACCAGACATCTGCAACGGTGTGATGAAGCCAGGGTGAAAAGGCCGTGACGATTTCGCAGCGCTACCAACAAAAGAGTGCGTTTGTAAAAATTCGTGCTAAAATTTTGGTACATGATTCTGACATCTGAAGAATTAAGGAGCCTTGTCGAATTAACCCATCAATCGCCGCACACACTGTTGGGAATGCACGCCATGGGCAACCAATCGGGCATCGTTGCCCGCGTCCTGTTGCCGGACGCTGCCAAAGTCGAGGTGCAACCTGTTCACGAAAAGGACAAACCCTCATTTTCCCTGGAGCGCATTCCAAACACCGACGTCTTTGAGGGCGGCACCAAAGCGGCGCATGCCGTTTACGCCTACGATTTGGTCATTACAAACCATGCAGGGCACACCTGGCGCACGCGGGACGCTTTCTCATTTTTACCGACGCTCGGCGAAGGCGATCTGTTCCTGTTTGGCAAGGGCGATGAACGGAAGATTTACGAAAAACTTGGCGCGCAACTGCGCGTCATGGATGGCGTGCATGGAACCAGTTTTGCGGTCTGGGCGCCCAATGCCCGGCGCGTCAGTGTCGTCGGCGATTTTAATCGATGGGACGGTCGGGTCCACCCGATGCGCCTGTTGGGCGGTTCCGGCGTATGGGAAATTTTCATTCCGGGCGTCGGAGAAGGCGCGCACTACAAATTTGAAATCCTGGATGCCCACAGCCGTATCAAATTGAATACGGACCCATTCGGTTTCTTTTTCGAGGTGCCGCCCAAGAATGCCGCGATCGTTTGGGACACGAAAAAATTCAAGTGGAGTGACGGCGCGTGGATGGCAAAACGTCGCGAACGCGACGCTTTGCGTTCGCCCATGAGCATCTACGAAGTCCATATCGGTTCCTGGAAAAAAAAGACCGCCACGGAATCCTGGAGTTATCGGGAACTGGCCGAACCTCTCGCGCTTTACGTCAAACGAATGGGTTTTACGCACGTCGAATTTTTGCCGGTGGCTGAGCACGCATTTTATCCGTCGTGGGGCTACCAGGTCACCGGCTTTTTTGCGCCCACGAGCCGTTACGGCACGCCTGAGGACTTCCAATTTCTTGTGAACGCGCTTCATGAAGCTGGGATTGGCGTCATTGTCGATTGGGTGCCGGCGCATTTCCCGCGGGATGAATGGGCGCTGGCCAAATTCGACGGGACCGGGCTCTTTGAGCATGAAGATCCCAGGCGCGGCGCGCATCAGGATTGGGGCACGCTGATCTTTAATTACGGCCGGAATGAAGTTTCCAACTTTCTTGTGGCCAACGCGCTGTTTTGGTGCGACCGCTTCCACATTGACGGGTTGCGCGTGGACGCCGTCGCTTCGATGCTGTATCTGGATTATTCGCGCAAGGAAGGTGAATGGCTGCCGAATCAATATGGCGGCCGGGAAAACCTTGAGGCCATCGATTTCCTCCGGAAATTCAATCATATCGTCCACATCGAGTATCCCGGGATCATGACCATTGCCGAGGAGTCCACCGCGTGGGCCCAGGTGACGCGGCCGCCTTATATCGGCGGCCTGGGGTTTTCCTTCAAGTGGAACATGGGCTGGATGCACGACACGCTTGGCTATTTCAGCCGCGATCCCGTTCACCGGAAATTTCATCAGAACGACCTCACCTTCGCGATGCTGTATCATCATCACGAAAATTTTATTCTGCCGCTTTCACACGATGAGGTCGTCCACGGGAAGGGATCGTTGCATCGCCGCATGCCCGGCGACGACTGGCAAAAGTTTGCAAACCTGCGCACGTTGCTCGGCTATCAATGGTTTTTCCCGGGAAAAAAGCTGCTGTTCATGGGCGGCGAATTTGGACAGAGCAACGAGTGGAACGAAAACGGCCAGCTTGATTGGTGGCTGCTCGACGCCGGGCCGTTCCATCGCGGCCTCCAGAAATTCGTTGAGGACTTGAACGCGATTTACGCCTCCCGGCCTTCGCTGTGGCAGGCGGACTACGACTACAGTGGCTTTTATTGGATCGACTGCGCGGACAATGAAAATAGCGTTCTATCCTTTGTGCGCCAAAAAAACGATGGCTCCGACCCAATTGCCGTCATTCTTAATCTTACGCCCGTCGCCCGGGCGAACTATCGCATCGGCCTGCCGGGTCACGGCCGATGGCGGGAAATCTTAAACAGCGACGCAGGCATCTACGGCGGCAGCAACAGGGGCAATTTGGGCGAGATTTACGCGCACGAGCACAAATGGCACAATCAAAACTTCTCCGCCGAAATTTATCTCCCGCCCATGAGCATTTCGGTGTTCGGGCGTTAATGCCACAAACCACAGCGTGGTGGAACACGGCGCGCTGCGCCGTGTAGCGCCGCGCGCAGCGGCGCAATGAGAGTGGCCAGCCATTGTACCGCGTATGTTCCGCCCGCTCTACGCGGGCGGGGACGGTGCAGCGCGCCGTCCTCCACCACTTTCGGCTCACGCCGCCTTCATATACCTCTCTCCATGCAGCGCCGCCTGAATCATCAAAAATTCCCCCACATTTTCGGCTGTGACCATGCCCAACAGCTTGCCGTCGCGCAGCACCGGCATTGAACGGCAATCGGAATGTTGCAGGCGGATGAATGCCGCCTCAGCCATTTCCGACGGATGGGCGGCCACAAAACGTGTTTCCATCACGTCGCCCACCGGCGTCGTTTCGCCATTTTTGGCTAAACCGTCCACGAGCTTCGTGCGTGTCAACAAACCAAGAATTTTTTCATTGCCGTCCACCACGGGGAAATCCTGCTGGTAACCTGATAACAGCGAGTCCGCCGCCTGCGCCAGCGGTTCGTCTGGTCTTAGCGTTTTGAAATCCGTGATCATGACGCGGCTGACCGGTATGCCGCCAAGGCCCGACTTCATTTGGACCATGCTTGCCTCCGCCGACGCGCCCATCCAGACAAATAACGCGACAAACACGAGGAATGGATTGGTGAACAAGCCGACAAAGCCGAAAATAAACGCCATGATCTGCCCGATGTTGGCGGCCACGTGGGTTGCCCGGATATAATCCATCTTCATCGCCAGGAACGCGCGAAGCACGCGTCCCCCATCCATTGGAAACGCCGGAAGCAGGTTGAATCCGGCGAGAATGACGTTCACCAACAGCAACCTGCGCAAAAAATTCGGGCTGAAGATGGAAAGGTCTCCAAGATTCACGGGAACCACGGACTGCCCCATCGCGATCAAAGCCAAAAGGAAAATGAAGGCAAGAACAACGTTCACTGCCGGTCCGGCCAGTGCCACCGCCAGTTCCTGGCGCGGGTCCTCGGGCATTCGTTCCAGCCGCGCCACGCCGCCGATGGGCAAAAGCGTGATATCGCGCGTGCGAATGCCGAAGCGTCGCGCTGTCAATGCATGTCCCAATTCGTGCAGAACAATGATTGCAAAAAGCGCGACGACAAAGACCAAACCGTAAAACGCGTCACCCATGCTGTGGCGCGGCAGGTAATACATGGCGCCGATCCAAATCAAAATGATAAAAAACGTGACATGGATATATAATCCGATGCCCGCCACTGTCATTAGTCGAAATGACCACCGCATAAATGGACCCACTCCTTGTGTTCTTCCCGCCAGCTTTTCGCACCTCAGCCCTGCCAAATTGATTCCCGGCAGGGCGGCGCTGCCGCGCCGCCAGCGGCATTTCCTCGCACTGTACGTTACGACCTTAGCCAAATTCATGCCAGTGGTTTTGAGATGACGGGCGTTTTTTGGAATTGACTTTTGAAAGTTCCTCATTTTAAATTTATTATTAACTGGAGGGAGGCCGGAATGTTTTATGAAAGAACTTTTTGAGGAAATACGTGAGCAAATTCACGACATTCGCAATATGATCGCGCCATTTGATTTACAGATGGCCAATTTAGACCATCAGATTGCAGCAATCAGGGTTTCGTTTGAGTCAAAGATGACGGGATTTGAGTCGAGACTGACGGCGAATTCATCCCAACTGATTGAACAAGCGTTGAGCATTTCCGGACTTCTTGGGGCAGTCGCCCAGCTTTCAGAGAGGCTTCATTGGATTGAATTTTCCTTGAAAGTTCCCCAACGCCCGGGAACTGGATTTCCAGCGCCAGTTCACGAGGACAAACCAGCGGCCATCATCAATCCGCCGCAAAAGCCGGCAAACTGACCCTGGTTGGCCGTGCCCTCCCACGGTGTCAGATGCCTTGTGCATTTCGACAACATTGAGCAATTCGAAAAGGAGTTTCGGCTCAGATTTCCTTGATTCATGGTGCCGTCAGGAAGGTCTTTGTGATGGCGTTTTGCGTCTTGTCCGCGTGATTGCATCCTTGCAAAACACGTGTATATGGGCAAAATAGCTTCGGCAGCCAGCTTAGCTCAGCGGCAGAGCAACGGTTTTGTAATTCTAAATGGGGTTTTAGCTATGTTTGATTTCTCTTGATTATGCCTGCAAATAAAGGGTTTTTGCGATTTTGGCTTTGGCTATGATTATACGGTTTTGGCTACAAAAACCGCAACCCGTATACAAAAGCGATATACAATGCCTCATCAAGGTTTGACCGTCATTGCCAGCGCGAGTGCCAGAGATTTCTGTCGCGCATCGAATGTGAAAAATTCATGAACGCCGAGCTTTTTGGCCAACGTGACATGCAGCACGTCAAGGCTGCGGCAACCGATGGCAGGAGAATGCAACGCTGCCCATTGCGCTGCCGCGCGATAAACCGGCGTCCAATTCACGGGATGAGGAAACAATCGTCCGCTCCGCAAATCCCGCTCCACGTCTGACCAGGCCGCGCTGACCTGCGCTGGCGAAAGAACGCGCCGAAATACACCCAATGCGAGCGCGTTTCTCATCTCCAGGCGATGCAATCCCGTGAACGGCAAGGTATCAGTGGCTGCGTGGATGACAGCCTGGGCACTCACGCTATTGGAATCATTGACGTAATACGAGATAAGCAGGCTACTGTCCGCGTAAAGACTCATGCGGCGTCAATAGCGCTCTTCTTCCCGTGCCAACAGCACCATATTGGGTAAAATCTTGTCGCCAAAAATTCGCCGCCGCCGGGCAGCGGCGTCAGGCCACCGAACGCGGCGATGCCGCTGGACAATCGGCTCCGCCGTTTCCAGTTCGTGAACAAAGTCAAAGAATTTCCGGCGCTCCCGCAGTGGGAGTGCCTTGACCTGTTCCAAAACATCATGTGCGCTCATCGTCAGAACAATACCACAAACCGGGCATTTAGCAGCCCGTTAAAAAAGTCAAAATAATGTCTTGACATATATTGTACAATGGTTATGACTGTTGGCATGGCGATAGGCAAACGCAAACCCACGCAGGACGAATTGTTCATTCCCACCGTCAAACTGGCCGCAGGTCCCGGCCATCCGTTTTACTGTAAACTCAACGAAGTG
>Ga0335075_10018446_pt1 | contig 10339 bp, 14 predicted proteins | sample Lox_Sample_24_FD_206723 | JGI IMG/M metagenome (GOLD analysis project Ga0335075, IMG submission 206723) | Soil microbial communities from Loxahatchee National Wildlife Refuge, Florida, United States - Lox_Sample_2.4 | ecosystem: Environmental > Terrestrial > Soil > Wetlands | place: USA... | reverse complement strand
GCCATAAACCAAAAGAAACAAGCGGTTTATGGCTCCCCACCAAAAGACAGATTCCATCCCACGGTACGCAACGGTACGGAAATGTTGAGGCGTGCTTCATGCCAGCAACAGCTCCACTTGCTTGAGGCTCGCATTCCGCTTCTCAGCGGACACAGCCTGTGTGTAGAGGTCCATCGTTGTGCGTGAATTAGCGTGACGTAGCAGTTCCTGTGCGACCTTCACATCCACGCCAAGCGCTCGCAGATTCGTTGCGAGACTGTGACGGAACGAGTGCCAGCCGATGACCTTCCCCGTGACCTTCGCTCTTTCGAGCGCCGGGCGGATGGTCTTCTTGAGCACCATGTCCGGCATGAGCGGCTGTTTTCCGTTCATGCGGACCGAAGGAAAGAGCAAGTCTTCGTCAGCGTTGTACGTTGACTTGCCGCGCCATTCGGCCAATGCATCCTTCACTGCCGGATGCAGAGGGACTGGCTTGTGACTCGCTGGCGTCTTCGTTTCTCCGAAGTGGTTTCTCACCACGGCCCGCGTGACTGCGACTTCCATGGTGAAGAAGTTCACGTCACACCAGCGCAGCGCGAACAACTCGGATCGGCGGAGGCCGGTGGACCCCGCCAACATCACAGCCGCGCGCTCACGCAATGGCAGTTCCTTCAGCAACCCCTGGAACTCTGCCGGTGTGAGCACGTCCGGCTCACGCAACCTCTTTGCCGATGTGCGGACCTTGCTAATCGGATTGAGTGAGAGCCATTCGTGCCGGATGCCGTGACTCCAAACCGCAGACATGATGTTGCGGATTTTCGTCCTAGTTGCCGGTGCGAGGTCCAGGCTTTCCAGCCACTGCTCCACGGCCACGGTCTTCACCTCGGATAGCTTGCACTCGCCCCACTTAGGAAGGATGTGCAGAGTCAGATAGGACTCATGCGCCTCCACCGTGGCGTAGGCTTTGCGCTCCGTTGTCAATTCGTGTTTGCGGTAGTGGGCTACGAGGTCGTTGAGCGTCTGTGGCGCACGGACCCCGCAATTGATGGTTGAGCGAAGAGACAGGACGGCCCTCTCAGCATCGCGGCGGCGCGGGAATTGGAGCACCGTTCCGACTTTGAGATTGCGATGAACGCGCCTTCCGCCTACGTCTTCGTAGTAGCGGAAAAGCCAGCTCGCATCTGCCGATTTGTTCTTCACCAGAGTAAGACTTCCGTTTTGGAATCGATTGCTGCCCCTCAAGGCTAGGCTCCTTTCGGGGAAGCATCGGCGGCTGGCGTCAGTGTACCGCCGCACGCTCGCAGGTCAAGATCACTTGGGGTCTGGCCGGTGCGCCGCGCTCGCATCCATTCGTCTAGGTCGCACTCAAGGAAGCGCCACAGGCGGCGCTTGCCCTCGCCCATCGGATAGGCAGGGAGATAGCCTTCACGCGCCCAGCGCGTCACCGTGCGGCTGTTGAGTCCACCGAGATATGCGGCGGCCTCTTCAGCCGTGAGAAACTTGGCAGCAACGGCGCAGAGGTCAAGGCCCTGCGCTACATTCAAAGGTTCAAACATCCAGCTTGCTCCGTTCTGCGTGTTAAGCTGCACGCCATGGGATCGTTTGAGGTCTGGCTTGAGGTTCTGTCGTGGACCAAGGCACTCTTTGAAGCCACCACGCTGGGCGCGGATTTGTACACGGCGTATGACCAGCACCGCCGTGAGCGGGACACCATTGCCGAGGCTCGCCGGGTCAGTGCCACCGATTCCACGTACTCGCCGGAAGAAGTAGACGCAATTCTCAGAAGACTCCAGGCGTGTCGAGACCGTTTCGTGACCGAGGGCAGCGGCCCAGCGCGGCGGAACTGTCTTTGCAGCGTCTTCCGGGATGCAATGGAGGGAAACGGTGGACAGATGCCCCCCATTGACAACTGGCGGGGAATGTTCGATCAGCTCAATTGCCCGAGCAAATAGTTTTGCCCTCTCGAACATCGGCGCTGGGTCGTAGCGTTGCGTCTCTGCGGCTCGCCTGCGCATCACCAGACGCGATTGTGGGGCATTGTGGATGAAACACTCGCGCGGATCGCTGTAGAATTCGCGGCATGAGCGCATACGTGAGCAGCATCAAGCCCGTGCTGAATTCGAGCGGCAAGCTGGCGGGTCACTCTGTTTCGTACAGTGATCGGCCCGAGCTGCGATTCAGGCCGCTCCACGCTGCCGAGGCCCACTGTGCTGGACTCCGCGAGATGTACGTCCGCGTTGAGTCCCACGAATGTGCCTTTGAGGTGGAAGAGCTGGGCACCGGAGACTTCGCCATCGTGTGCCGTTCCCACCCAGCCGCGCCTCCGCCGCAAAGTACGACTTAAACGGTCCTAATTAAAATCTATTCGCGTTCATGTGGAAAAAAGTGTTGCGGCGGTCTCCAAAGGACTTAGCGCTCAAGATTTTAACCCCCTATGGCTCAACAACTTAGAAGTTGCCTTGTCTCGGGGCATTAGGGACGGCAGGAGCGCTGTTGCAAATAAACACCTTAGAAGGACCAGCGTCTCCTATTACTTTGGTGAAGAGCTGGCCATGGTTGTGGCCGTGCGCTTGCCCAGCCGCGCCGAGCCGTTATCACGCGAGTACACACTGTTAACCCATACGCTATGAGGTCATGGGGAAGCGTGTGAGGGTGGAAGACTCCCCCCCTCATATACATGATCATTAGGCCACGCATATATGTTCCGATCTAAAGGGGTTATGGCGCGTGAGACTGGCCGCAGCTTGGGAGCTGGGAGTACTCAACTCTCAAGGTGTGCCCGCACCACCCGTTAAGTCCTTCGCAATCAATAACATGATACTTAACATTCACAGAATCAGCGAGTTGCAAGCCTAATGCGCCTGCGTCGTCTCGGTTCCGGGATGCCACGTGCAGAGCGTATATATCTGTGAATCCCGAGACAGTCCACCCAGTTAGTCGTAGGACAAATCAGTCCGGCAGACTTCAGCGCCTGGATGACGGACTTGACTGGCGCGTCCAGCAACTCAGAATGCACGCGAAGATACTCAACAACTTTGGCTCGGTCCATAAGTGATTCACCTCTCGGATAGCAGCGCTCCGCTGCCATCGTCTCTGTAGTGGTCTAAAGGGAATCCCAGCTCCGCCGCGTTCTCCCCGAAACGCCACGGAGCTGGGTTGTGCAACATCAAGAGGTGCCAGTTTTCGCTTGCGGCTGTCTCAGCCACTCTCAAGGCCCGCGTGGACCGCAAGCGCTCGCACTGGCTGGCGAGCTGCAACAGAGCTGCCACGCCACAGCGTTGCCCACTTGCCGCTCCGACTCGAACTGAAATGCGGGGATCGGAACGGCCCCGGTGGGCGCGGGTTGGCAAATTCCCCGCGAACTGGTTACGAGTGCGAAATGGTGATCGCCTGAATTGCCTCAGCCAGTCGCACCTTGGCATCGAGACGGCGATACGCCAGGATTCCGAGCTGGCCCTGTGCGGCCCACGGCTGATCCAGAATCTTGACGTTGATTCCGGCCCCGCCGCGCACGCCCACGATGTATCCATCCTTGAACGAGCCGTACAGAATCGGGACCAGGCCCGCAGAGGTGGCCGTGGGAAGCGCCGGAGCATTCACGTCATAGAAGACGGGCTTGCCCAGGATGCGCTCCGTTCCGTCCGCGTCCACAGTGGCAACGGGCACAAACAGGTTGCTCTGCATCTGCGCGCGTCGGATCGCAAGGCCAGTGGCACGGCTCATGATCCAAACGGCGTTGGGCTGGTATGCGCCCTTCAGTGTGGCGGTCACGTCATAGAGAGCGCCCAGCAGCAGAGCGCCATCCGTGGCCGCGCCCGTCAACTGGTACGGCGCGCCCGTGCCGGTGCCAGTGTGACCGAAGACACCGAGCGGCTGGTTGACGCCAGTGCCCGTGGCCAGGAGCTGGTCTTCCAGAATGCGCTGCCCTTTCAGGAGGTCATCCACCAGGAACTGCTGGAACATCTGCACGTCCTGGAGCAGTTCCCACGAAGCCAGCCGCAGAGCGCCCACCATGTAGGCATCCAGCTCAATCTGGCCCAGCGTGGGGTCCGTGCCGCCGAACGTCGCAATCGTGCCGGTGCTCTCAGCTTTGATCGCGGACGTTCCGAAGCTGGCCTGCTGCGGAATCTTGAGGGCGGAGTTTGTGGGGATCACAAACGACGCATCGAAAATCCCCAAGTCGGGCAGGGCCAGCGGGACAACCTGCTGGACGGTGGGAACGGTGATGGTGTAGCCACCGGCCCCGTTCGATCCGCCTTCCGGCGTGCCTTCATAGGTGGCCGCGCGCATCTTCGGGAACGAGCCGTTAGCGAGCCGCTGCTGCGTGTACGCTTCCGAGCCGGGGATGTGGTATCCGCCCTGCCCATCCGCGCCCACGGTCAGCTCCTCAGTGTGGGCCTTGCCTCCCGTCCTGAGAAAAGAGTGCAGCGCCTTTGCGTATTCTGGCCTGCGGGTCTCAGTGAGGCTCACCGGCGAGGTGACGGGCTGGGTGAAACCAGCGTGCGCTTCGATAGCCGGTGCGCTGACACTCTCGGTAATCAGGGGCGTGCCGTTGGAAAACAGCGCGCGAATGGTGCTGGTTTTCTCACGCGCGGCGATGGTCTGCGAAAGGGCCTCAAACTTCGACATCGCTTCCTGATAGTTCGCAGACTCAGCCTGAGTGAAGGCTGTGCCACGCTGCTCTGCTGCGGCGAGAACGGATTCCGCTTTGTTGAGGGCTTCCTGCCGCTCCCGTTTCATTTCAATCATGTTCATGGTCTTGCTCCAATGTGTGGATTACCGCCGTCTCTGTCTCCCCGTTTGTCACAGTGATTGCGGTTTGTTGCAGCACGCTCCTCATCCCCCGTACCGGAGGCAGCCAGCGCGCACGGCCCAGTGCTTTCTCACCAGGCAGCACATTGGTGTTGCGGTGTTGCAGTTCACGGCTTCCGTGTCCCCGCTCGGGGGACTGCTTCCGTGACTGGCGCAGCCCGTTCTGGCTGTGCTGCGAAACTCGGGCGGTGCAGTGAGGGTGACACCGCCCAGCGGCGCGTGCGGACTGGCGGGACGCATGTGGCGCACGTCCGCTGCGCCGAACCTTTACTCTTCTGAGCGCGGGTCCTCCAGCGCCCACAGCCGATCCATGAAGGCCACAAAGTCATCCACGGGTCGCTCCACCTCTGCGGCCATGCGCGCGGGCATCGCCTCACCGGCGCTCTGCACAAACGTGTGGACGAGGGTGGCGATTGATTCCGCATCCATGGGCACGGCCAGCACCACGCGCGGCACTCCGCCCAGCATTCCGATAACACCCAGGTGGCGCATACGGTGGTCAACAACGATGCGTGCGAACTTTGACGCAGCCGGTGGCACTGCCTGCCGGACATCCAGCAAGAGGTAGTCTCCCGTCTCGGGATTGCCGATGATGCTGGCCGCGTGCTCCGCGTTCTCTGCCAATTGCAAGTACCGTGGGTCCATAACAGGTCTCCATTCCCGCCACTCACGCGCGGTGAGGCAGTAGCCTTCCGATCTTCGATAGCAACAGCTTTTGGGCGAAGAGCAGGCGGCTGGCAGCCTCCGGTCCCCCGAGAAACGGCACACAGAAAGACACCGTTTCATAGGCTGCTTTCTTGGTCTCGCCGTCTACGTGGATGAACACGACACCCAAGAATACGGGGCGATCCAGCGCGGTGACCTCATCGCAGAACTTTCCGATCTTTGACGCGGATGGAAGCGGTCTCGTCACGGCTGCCAGGGTTGCTCGGTCCAATTGAGGCTGGTGATAGGCAAGCGCCGCGTGTACTGCCGTGTCGGGGTCCCCGCCCTGCTTTACGACCTCGGTCCGAAACTGGTCCACGAATGTGAAGAGCTGTGCCAGTGCTTCCATGGGCGACACCGGGCGATCCTGGGGCTTCCGTGGCAGCCCCGCTTTGAACTTGCGCCGGGCAATCTGGGCTGGGGTCATCATCGCGTCCAGTGGGTTTTTCAATTCAGCTTTCTCCGCGACTCGCATTCTCTTTTCCCCCTCTACTGGTATCCATACCGCTCTCTTGCCCACTTGTCAACTACCCGATAAGTAGAGCTACTATGCCATTTCCTCTCTACTGGTATCTGTACCGCGCACTTTTCTCCAGCGCAAGGGCCGCTCACATCCGTTTTGTCTTTATTGGCAAGTAACGCCACTGGAATCTGTGGTGTTTTGTATCAGAATTTATTTTTGCGGCCCCGCTGGGCGAGGGCGGAAGGCCGCGATGACCGCGCGGATAGAATGATTCCCACACCGAATCGGAAGGACCGAAGCTGGGATATGGTGGCTCTCAAGTCAAACGAAATTGAGGCAGCGAATCGCGCGGAGGCCACGGCCCTGTTGATCCGCGCGGGTTATCGCGTGTACCGGCCAGAAGCGGATGTATCGGGTGAAGACCTGGTAGTCCGCACGCCTCAAGGAGAACTCCGCGCCGTGCAGATGAAGGGCCGCCCGACGGTGGATTGGCGGCGCTATGGTGGCCTCAACGTCTGGATGCTATTTCCCGATCCAAAGGGGGCTTGCCCAGGGCGCGCGTGGTTCCTGATTCCTCATGACGAGCTGTTTGCGTGGGTGAAGGCCCGGCACGGCGCAGCACCGGGATGGAGCAATGCGTGGAGCTATCCCACGATGAGCGCCACGTTGCGCTCCTTGCTCGCACCGTTTATCCTGCCGTGTGCCACACCGAATGGGAGCAATGGAGCGTAGCCAAAGAACGCGCACGCGCCGGATGGACCTTGTGCCCTGTCATCCCGAATGCCCGTGAGCGCGGATTGCGCGCCGCGCGATCCTAAGCCAGCACAGAAGAATCTTCAGCCCCGCACCGCTCATGCGCTTGATAGAAACGGAATACTTCCGTGACGAATTCAAGCAACGGGACAGCGCATATCGGGTAGTGGTAAGTTGCGCCACATTCCTTGCACCGCGCTCTCCCCGGCTCGGCAAGCAGGAATTCTCGCTGTCCTTTGGCCTTTGACACGCGCACGGTCTTGTTCATCACCAGCTCACTTCTAACAGGATTTCGTCAAGTTGCTCCTCGGTTAACAGTTCCGCCTCCAGCAGCCGTTTGAAGAGAAGCGCGATGGCTTTGCTATTGCGGTGGGCCTGCATAGTCTGCGCAGATAGCTTTGCCTTGTCAGTCAGCATATAGAAGACACGCTTATCCACATCCAGCCCGTCTTCTTTGTGCGTGCGCTCCTTCAGTATTTCGTCTCTCGTTGGCATCTATCCGGCCTCCATTGACCGATGGGCTAATTTACTGTTTCGTTGACCGGCTCGCTTTCGGCTGCAATTTCCTCCAAAGCGGTTGCACCGGGGTCTGCCTTGTACTTGTCGTAGATTCTGCGGACAAACCCTTCCCGCGACGGGCTTTCTCGAAACTCACGCCAGCACGAGGGATCGTTCTTTTCCCAGCCCTCAATTGCCAGCTCAAGGGCCTTTCGCACGTCATCCTTGTGAATCATCCACGTAATCTGCCCCAAGACATGCTTCCAGAATTCAATCCCCGGCTCTATCTTCCCTTCGGCATTTACCTCCAGACGCTCGGAGGTGATTTTCCTCGGGGATATTCCGTGCATCAGCAAGGTGCAATCCGCGCACAGGGCTTCGATACCATGGCTGCACGCATAGTCCCACACCGGCTCCTTGCAATATTCGCAGCGCGCATATGGCTTGATTTCGCGCAGCTCGGAACGTCCGAAGGTTTCGATTTCGTGACAGCGACGGCACAGGGCCTCCAGGTCTTCTGGCCGTTCATTGCCGATCCGCGCATAGCTGCGGTGGTGGACATGCAGGTCCTGGTCATAAACGAGAATGACGAGCTGGCGCGGCGCTTCGCACCTCTCGCAGCCATCCACGTCCTTTAGGAATTCTGCCCGGCGTCTCCGCCACGATTCTCCGGCAATGTACTCCCGGTATTCAGTTCTGGTCATCTTGCCCCTCGCTGTTGAATGACCACATTCTAAGCGTCAGCCTAGGCACACCGTGCTGTGCAGCCGGTGGATAAGTGGGTACGCCACGGCTCTGAAGTTGTACGGTAAATGTTCCCAGCGCCCGGTATCATGCTTGCCATGCCGGGTTGCAAGAAAATCGGGCTGGCCGCACTGGCCGCGTGTACCATCCTCGCCGCGCTTTTCCTCGCAGGCTGCCAACGGGACATTTCCGGCGCATACGTCGCCAGCGATCAAAGCACGGTCTGTTGGCTTCAGCTTGTGCGGACGCCCGATAATCACCTCACCGGCCAGCTTGTCGCATCCGTGTTGAAGCCGGACGGGAGCATTGATCACAGCTCCATTTCGCTCACTGGCGCTGTAGACGGTGAGAATGTGTCTCTGACCGGAAGCCGATTTTTTAGCCTCCAGAACGTGACACTCTCTGGCACGCTGCACGGGAACGTCCTCACGCTTACGGGAGCACAAGCAATCCCGGTCACATTCGCACGCTCTTCCATGACTGCGTATCAGCGGCAAGAGTCCGAACTAAATGCCCGTTCACAGGGAATCGTCAGAGCCAAGGCGGTGGCCCAGCAAGCGGCCCGGCTGAATCAAGCACGCGCGAACTTCATGGGCCAGATTGACGAGACGGTGGCCAACATGAGCCGATTCGAGTCAGAGGCGGACGTGCATCTGGCCCGATTCCCCGGCGCAGAGCAACGATACGAGGCAATCACGGCGAAGATGGCCTCATACGTTTCACGTGAGCACGCGCTGGCGGGCAATCCCAACGCATCGGTGGCGCGGGGCCAGCTCTCCGTGGCCGCATCACAGGCGTCCATAGCGACGGACCAGATGCACTACCAGGCGCAGTCCCTGGAATCTTCCCTGCAAACGACTGTGAAGCCGATTTCTGACAAGGTGGCGACCCTGGAGGAAGGCTGCCGCACGCTGGCCGCCAACAGCGGCAAGCTGAGTGCGAGCCAGAATCAGGAAGACAGCGCTGCCTGCGCGCGTTTGGCCGATGCAGCGACTCCATTCCGGCAGAAGTACGATGCTATGGCAGCAGGTCTCACGCACCTTGAGCAGGTATATGGGGATGAGCACGCCAAGCAGCAACAGCTACTCCAGGAAGCGGAGAGATTGCAATAGGTGTGGGATCATAAGGCAACAGCGCCATGACTTTTACATTGATCTTTGCGGGCCTCTCCGCTGGGGGCCTCGGTTTCCTTCTGCGATGGTGGATCACAAGAAAGTGGGCAGTTTTCTACGTTGACCCCGACCACGTATGCATCCCCAAGATGTGCCCCGTGTGCCTTTCGCATCGCGCGGACAGCGCTGTCGAAGAAGAATCAGCTAAAAGACAAACGGCATACTACGTTGTTGCCGCGCGACTCGAATGGAGACGAGCAAGAGTTTTCTACTGCGAGCCGTGTGCGCGGCGGCTGGGTCTCTTCACCGGAGCTGCTATCGTGAGCGGCACTCTTTGTGCGGCAATTGCCTTTGGCCTGATCTTCCGGCTGCACGCATACGGTGATGACCCATTCGCACTTTTGTCCGCATCGGTGTTGTTCGGGTTTCCGATCTACAGCGTGCTCACAACATTGCCCAAGGGAATCATCTTGGGCAAGCCGCACCAGAAATCGATGCAGGTTCGGGTGCGACACGCGCAGTATAGAGCGGCGATGCAGCCCGCCAGCCGAAACCAGACAACCCCACTCGCTGATGGCAACGGAGTTTGGATGCATTAGCCGCTTTGGAATGCGCAGTGCTTGGCACATCGAACATTCGTCCGGCAATCCAGACGAGAAACAGTTTGACGCATTGTGCGCCAGAGTGTGACGGTACGCCGGACGGTACGGCCACGGGCCTGTGACAACGCGCTTCCGCGCGGAAAAAGCGCCGCTTTTCGGGCATTTCGCCTTAGACCTTTGCCGCGCAGAAAGTGTCCGTGCGCGCACGTGCGGCAGAGGTCTTACTGCCCGTCCGCTCCCGCAGTTCGCGGTCTTGCATCGCTTTTGGTGCAAGGTCGCTCACGGTACGATTGACGGTACAGAAGCCTGTTTTTGGGTGATTTTGGATGCTTTTGGGTGCCGCCAATGCTTCCAGAATCAATGAGTTACAGAACGGAATAGAACTGTCACGGCAGAGGTCGCGGGTTCGAGCCCCGTCGTCCCCGCCAGCTTTTTCTAATGACTCAAGTCCACTTTCCGGCGCGCAGTTGAGGCACAAACAAGGACGCAAGGCCGGATCGCCTCCTCCTGCGCCACGGCAGGACTGTGATCTTCCTTCAGCCTTTTGCAATTCGTTCTGAGCGCAAGCCCCGAACCGCATTTCGGCTCTCGCTGAGTGCCTCTTCACCCTCATGGATGGCTTCGGTCAGAGATCGCAGAGCGTCATCGGGATGGCGCTCCATCAGACTGCG
>Ga0335075_10018445_pt1 | contig 10339 bp, 8 predicted proteins | sample Lox_Sample_24_FD_206723 | JGI IMG/M metagenome (GOLD analysis project Ga0335075, IMG submission 206723) | Soil microbial communities from Loxahatchee National Wildlife Refuge, Florida, United States - Lox_Sample_2.4 | ecosystem: Environmental > Terrestrial > Soil > Wetlands | place: USA: Florida... | reverse complement strand
GCGCGCCGCCGGGCCCAGTAAACGCTGAATACGGCTGCGCCGCTCGCCCATGAAGCGCGCGAGCGCGCCGAGGCCCGCCGGAAGAATCGCCTCGATCCGCTCGCGCACCCAGCGGGCGAGCACGGGCGCTTGTCCGGCGGAGCCCACGGCGACCACGATCGGCGAGCGGTCGATGATGGCAGGGAAGATGAAAGTTGACAGCGAGGCGTCGTCGACGACGTTGATCGGCAGCTTGCGCTCGCGAGCGGCCTCGGAGACGGCCGTGTTGACATCCCTGAGGCCAGTCGCGGCAACCGCGATGACCGCACCGTCCAGGTGCGCGGGGACGAAGCTCTCCGCGAGGTGTGTCAGCTCGCCCGCGGCGGCACGACTACGGAGATCCTCGTGCAGCCGTGGGGCGACCACCGTCACGCGCGCGCCAGCCCTGAGCAGCAGATCCGCCTTGCGCGCTGCGATGCGGCCGCCGCCGATGATGACCGCGCGCGCCGCGCGCAACTGCAGGAAGACCGGCAGATAGTCCATCGGGGCCGGTTCGCCCCTCAGGCCTGCGCTGCCGCATGGCGCACTCTCGGATGTAAGCCGCATTCGCGAGACTCGGGTTGCTCCCACCACCAGCGGCCGGCGCGGCGGCTCTCACCCGGCTGGATCGCGCGGGTGCAGGGATAGCACCCGATGCTCGGGAACTGGCGGTCGTGGAGAGAATTGTACGGCAGCTTGCGGGCGCGGATGTACTGCCAGATCTCCGTCTCGCTCCAATCGAGCAGCGGACTCACCTTGTAGAGTCCGTATTCCGCATCCCACTCCAGCGACTGCGCCTGTGCGCGCGTGGCGGACTGCTCCCGGCGCACACCCGTCACCCACGCCGTGTAGCCCTCGATGGCCCGCTTGAAAGGCTCCACCTTGCGTACACGGCAGCAGGCGAGACGCGCGTCCACGCTGTGATAGAAGCCGTTGACGCCCTGCGCCGATACCAGCTGCTCGAGCGCCTGCGCATCCGGGTAGACGAGGCGCAGCGAGCGCTTGTAGCGCCGCTCGAGCTTCTCGAGCAGGTCGTAGGTTTCCTGATGCAGCCGCCCGGTGTCGATGCTGAACATGTCGATCTCGGGCACATGCGTCCAGATGATGTCGGTGAGCACCATCGCCTCGGCACCGAGGCTGTTCGAGTAGATCACCCGCCCATGCTCGCGCACCGCCGCGGTGAGCCGCTCGCGCACGCCCGCCGCCTTCTGTTCGAGATCGAGATTCAGCCGCTCTCTGATCATATTGGCGACTATAGCCGCGCCCCCCGGCCAGCAGAACGAATGATTTCGTCTTAAGTTATTATCAAAGGCCATTCCCGGAGGCGAGCCTCGATGAAGCTGCACCAGCTACGGTATCTGGCCGCGGTGGCCCAAAGCGGCCTCAACATCACCGCGGCGGCGCAGAAGCTGCATACCTCCCAGCCCGGGGTGAGCAAGCAGATCAAGCTGCTGGAGGACGAGCTCGGCTTCCAGATCTTCGTGCGCGAGGGCCGCAACCTCACCCGGATCACCCCCGCCGGCCAGCAGGTGATCGAGCGCGCCCTGCACATCCTGCAGGAGGCGCAAAGCATCCGTGCGCTCTCCACGGAACTGCGCGACGAGGGCAGGGGAAGCCTCTCGATCGGCACCACGCATACGCAAGCCCGCTACGTCCTGCCCGGTGTCATCCGCGAATTCCTCACCAAGTATCCGAACGTGCGCCTCAACCTGCACCAGGGCACCTCGGAACAGATCGCGGAGATGGTCGCCCAGGACCGCATCGACTGCGCGATCAACACCGGCTCCGAGCGCCTCTTTACCGACCTGACGATCCTGCCCTGCTACCGCTGGAACCGCGTCGTGATCGTCCCGCGCGACCACCCGCTTGCCAGCGGCGGCAAACTCACCTACCGCGCCCTGGCCGCGTACCCGATCATCACCTACACGTTCAGCTTCTCCGGCCCATCCTCCCTGATCGATGCCTTTGCCAAAGCGAGCCTCACCCCCAACGTAGCCATCACCGCCCGCGACTCCGATGTCATAGTGACCTACGTCCGCCTCGGCATGGGGGTAGGCATCGTCGCGCCCATGGCCGTGCCCGAGAACGATCTCGACCTCGCCGTCATCGACGCCTCCCACCTCCTGCCCGCCCACACCACCTGGCTGGGCTTCCGCCGCGGCACCCTGCTGCGCAAATACATGTACGACTTCGCCCAGCTCATCGCCCCCCACCTGGACCGCCGTCTGGTAGACCGCGCCCACCGCGCCAACACTCCCGAAGAAGTAACCGCGATGTTCGCCGACATCAAGTTACCTGTGAAATAGGGTGTTCCTACCCCGTATCCCTGCAATAGAGCGCGGGGTTGGTCAAATTTTTTTTTCCGGGAGGCTGAAAAACAGGGCTCGGCGCATGCGCCGAGCGGGATTTGCCAGGATGGCAAATCCCCGGCTTTCCGCGCGAAGCAGGACAGCGAGAGCGCGGAAAGTTTTTCCGCCAGCCTACAGGGAAGTATTCACGGCGTTCCCGGAAAAAAAGATTTTGACCGGCCCCGCGCGGACGTCCTAACGTAATCCTAGTGAACGGCCACCTGCACCCGCCGCCGCCGCACCCACACAGGCGTATGGCCATCCGCCGCCGCCTGATAAGCCACCCCCAACTCACCCAGCGCCGCCCGACACCCCTCCAAGTTCTGGTCCTTCCGCGGCACGATGCTGTCAAACCCACACCGCCCCAACCAAAACACCAGATCCCGAATCACATCCCCCACAGCCCGCAATTCTCCCGCAAACCGCAGCCTCTTCCTCAGCACCACCGCCTGCGACAACGCCCGCCCATCGGCGAACGCAGGAAACTGCAGTGCAATGAGCGGCCGATCCGCAATCTCCGCATACACCGCCTCGATATCCGCCGTGTTGGGCACCAGCACCCCCACAGCCGCATGCCCCGACAGCAGCGCCTCCCGCTCCGCCCGCCACCGCGCCAGCGTCACGATCACCTTGCCGCCGGCCGCTCCGAGCTCCGTACGCCCGTCCTCGACCACCGTCCAGTCATCCGCAACAATCTCGCCGCGGCGCAGAATCGTCGCCGTCATGCCGCCGCCGCCTCGGATTCGTTCAAGTAGAGCCGCGCCTTGAAAGGCGCCATTCCAACCCGCCGGTAGCACTCGATGAAGGTCTCATCCTCATCGCAACGCAGCTCGAGGTAGCCGCGGATGAGCCGCTCCACGCCGTCCGCAATCTCATCTCGCGCCAGCGCGCGCCCAATGCGTTCGCCAATCGCTGCGTCATTCCCCGCGCTGCCACCCAGCGTCACCTGGTACCACTCCTCGCCGTGCTTATCGACACCCAGAATGCCGATGTGCCCGACGCTGTGGTGCCCACAACCATTCATGCAGCCGCTGATCGTGATGCGGATCGCGCCAATCTCATACTGCGCATCCAGCGTATCGAACCGGCGGTAGATGTCCTGCGCCACCCCGATCGAGCCCGCGTTCGCCAGGCTGCAGAAATCCAGTCCCGGGCAGCTCACGATATCCGTGACCAGCCCGATGTTGGGCGTCGCCAGCTTGACCGCATCCAACCGGCGCCAGACCTCGTACAGATCGCGCTCGGCGACATCGGCCAGCACCAGGTTCTGGTCGTACGTGGAGCGCAGCTCTCCGAAGCTGTAGGTGTCGGATATGTCGGCCAGTGCCTCGAACTGCTCCGCGCTGCAATCTCCCGGCACGTGATCCGGGGCTTTCAGGGATACGAACACCACCCGGTAGCCCGGTACCTTGTGCGCGCGCACATTGCGCCTGATCCAGGCGGCAAAGCCCGCATCGCGCGCAGCGATGCCGGCAACGTCGGCGCCGATTTCCGCTTGCGGCGCGTACGCGGGTGCCGTGAAGTGCGCCCGTATGCGCTCGATGTCCTCCGGGAGCAGGAGGAGCTCATCGCCCTCGAGGCTCGCGTTGATCTTCGCGTACTCCTCCTCGATCGCCGCGCGGAAGCGCTCGATGCCCCATTCGCGCAGCACGATTTTGATGCGCGCCTTGTGGATGTTGTCGCGGCGGCCGAAACGGTTGAAGGTGCGCAGCACCGCGCAGGCGTAGCGCAGCAGGTCCGACTCCGGCACGAAGGGGTTCATCTCCTGACCGAGCATCGGCAACCGGCCGAGGCCCCCGCCGACGAAGAAGCGGTATCCGATTGCGCCGTCCGCGCGCCGCACCAGATGCACAGCCACGTCATTGGTGCGCGTGGCGGCGCGATCGACTGCGGCGCCCGTGAAGCCGAACTTGAACTTGCGCGGCAACCAGTAGAACTCCGGATTCAGCGTGACGTACTGGCGCAGCAGCTCGCAGTAGGGCCGCGGATCGATGTGCTCGTCGGCCGCGACGCCGGCGAGGTAGTCGCTGGTGATGTTGCGGGTGTCGTTGCCGCAGGCCTGAATGCCGTGGAGCTGCACTTCGGCGAGCTCCGCCAGCAGGTCCGGCACCTGCTCGAGTTTCGGCCAGTTGAGTTGGATGTTCTGCCGCGTGGTGAAGTGCGCGTAACCCTTGTCGTACTTGCGCACGACATGCGCCATCTTCCTGAGCTGCGCCGACTCGAGCAGGCCGTAGGGCACCGAGATGCGCAGCATCGGCGCGAAGCGCTGCTGGTAGAGGCCGTTGCGCAGCCTGAGGTGGCGGAACTCCTCTTCCGAGAGCTCGCCCGCGAGATAGCGGCGGGTCTGATCCCGGAACTGCTCCACGCGCTGTGTGACGAGGGCGTGGTCTATCGCATCGTAGCGGTACATGCCGCCCGACTATAGGCGGCGGGCGGCGAAGCGCTAAATACCGTGTGGTTTGGTATCCCGCGCGGCGGGTTATGAGTGCGGTCGGGCGTTGAATTTCAGCGGGTTACACCTGCCGTGACTTGCCGAGCTCCAGCAGGTCATCGGGCGTATCGAGGTCGAAGGCCGCGCTCGTCATCGGCACTTTCACCAGGCTGTCGCCATGGCGCTTGAGGAGCACGCGGGCGCCGCTGTCGCCCCTGAGGTCGCTCAGCTCGCCGAAAAGATGGCGCGGGAAGATCGCGGGCGCACCGACCGTGCCGCCGTATTGCGCCGCGGCGACGCAGAGGGGCTGGCGGCGCCAGGCTCCCGCGAGCCGCCGCAGGTCCTCGGCCGTGACGCAGGCCTGATCGGCCAGGACCAACATCACGCCGGCGCAGGAGGGCGGCAGGCGCCCGATGCCCGTGCGGATCGAGCTCGCGAGTCCCTCGCGCCAGTCCCGATTGACCACCGTCGAGCCCGCGGAGTGCTTGAGGAGCGGCGTGAGCTCGGCGGCCTGAGCGCCGAGCACGATGAGAAGCGCCTGCCCCACGACCTCGGCCGCCCGGCCGGCGACGAGACTGAGGAGCGGGCGGTCGCCGATGCGTACCAGCTGCTTGGCGGACCCAAAGCGGGTGGACGCGCCGGCGGCGAGCACAATGGCGTGGAGAGTGCCGGCGTCGCTCTCGGCGGTCATGACCTGGTATCCGAGGGCGGCGTCCTTCGCAGCTCCATCCCGGCGGGCACCGCCGCGGCCACGCGAGCGAAGCGGTTGCGCTCATCCAGAATGGAGTCCGCATCGATCGCGCCTACGGCTCGCCAGTCCGCCACGTCGAGGTGCTCCGTCAGCGCTCCCTCCAGTGCGGCGCGCCGCGGAGTCCATGCCGAGTTGAAAAAGCGGCCAAACTCCTCCCAGCCGGCGCGCGCGCCCGGCGACTCGCCGGCGCCGAGCGCGGCCTCGAGCCGCGATAGCGCCTCGCGGCTCGTGCCGGCGCGGCTGACGAGACTCGCGAGGTGGCGCGCGCTCGCGGCCACGGTGCCATTGGCGAGCGACTGTCGTGAGGCGAGAAGCTCAGACAGGGTCTGATCGCGCTCCTCGAATCGCGCCAGTACCCAGACCAGGTAACTGACGCTGGCCTCGCGAAACCGCGCCGTTGCCTCCGAGGGTGCAGGCGCTGCGCCCGTCGATCCGAACGCTGCCGCGCACGCGTTGGCGACCTCCGCCGCGTGGGCCTGCTCGAGGGCAAGCTGGGAGCGGATGATCTCGAGCTCATTCATGGGCGCTGCTCACTTGCTGCGGACCGTGTACGAACGCATGGATTTCCGCGACGATTGCGAGCGCGATGGCCTCAGGGGTCCGGCCCCCTAAGTTGAGGCCCACCGGCGCGTGCAGACGCGGCCTCAGCCGCTCCGCCTCGGCACCAAGCTGTGAGAGCAGTTTCTCACGTCTCGCGGGGGGGCCGAGGAGCCCTATGTAGGGCAGGGGGCCCGCGCTCAGGGCGCGCAGGTATTCGAGGTCCGACGGCAAATGATGGCTCATCACCACCGCCGCCGTGAAGTGTCTGAGATCGAGAGCTTGCGCGACCTCTTCCGGGCGTGCGAGCACGACGCGCTCCGCATGAGGGAAGTGTGCTTGCACAGCGTACGCCGGGCGATGGTCGACCAGGCTCACTCGCCAATGCAGGCGGGCGGCAAAGTCGACCACCGGCACGGCATCGGGCCCCGCGCCGAGAAGGAGGAGCCGTGGCGGCAGGGAGAGCGGTAGGAGCAGGAGACGCCAGCGGGCGTCGGGGCCTTCCAGGCTGTCGACCGCGGCCGAGCCGGGCGCCGCCGCCAGCGTCGCGAGCACCTTCGGCTCGAGAAGAGCTGCCCGCGCGCTCGGCGGCAGTGCGATGGCGGATGTCCCAGGAGCCTGCGGCAGCAGGAGCGCGCCCACTGGAATCCCCGGATCCCGCGATTCCGTCACCACGCCGATCGCGGTTGGGATATGGGCGCCGAGTGCAGCGGCCAGGTGCGTGAGCGGCTGCCAATCTTCCCGCGGACCGACGCGCAGCAGCAGGATGTGCATGGCGCCCTCGCAGCCGAGGCCCAGGCCCCACAGGAGGTCGTCGGAGTTGCGCAGATCGTAGGTCACGAGCGCGGCTCGGCCGGTCTCGATCACCTCGCCGGCTCGCTCGCCGAGGTCCCCTTCCAGGCACCCTCCGGAAATGAGTCCCGCGTACTCGCCGTCACCCGCGATGAGCAGCATCGCTCCGGACTTGCGGTACGTCGAGCCGAGCGTGCGCACGAGGATGCCGAGGGCCATCGGCCGGCCGGCAGCCCGCTCGCGCGCGAAAAGGGGCAGCAGGGGTCCCAGTTCTGAGTCCATTGCTGCGGATTATGCCGTGAACTACGTTGCGCGCACTCGGGCTCGTCAGTAGAGTCGCACCGCCTTCCCCTCTGGTCGATCCCAATCCATGGTCAATTCCGTTCCCTGGGTCGTGCACAAGTTCGGCGGCTCGAGCGTCGCTGATGCCGGATGCTTTCGCCGTGTCGCGGCCATCGTCGATTCCTTGCCGGCCGCGCGGGTCGGTATCGTGCTCTCGGCCTGCCGGGGCGTGACGGATGCGCTGCTCGGCCTCGTGGCGCTGGCGGAAGCGCAGGACGACCGTTATCGCGTGGAGCTCAGTGCGCTGCGCTCGCGACACGCGGAGATTGCGGAGACGCTCCTCACCCCGGAGTCGGCGCGGCTCTACCTGGCGGGATTCGATCGCGACTGCCACGACCTCGAGGGCATCCTTCATACGGTGAAGCTCACCCGTGCCGCGGCGCGTAACGTGAGCGATCTCTTCGTCGGCTACGGCGAGATCTGGTCGACCAAGCTGTTCCACCGCTTCTATGAGGAGCGCGGCAGCCAGCGCGGTCCGGTGCAGTGGATCGACGCCCGCCGGGTCGTGGTCGTCGAATGGGGCCCCCTGGGTCCCGGCGTGCAGTGGGCGAAGTCCCGCGCCAATCTCTCGGACCTCGTCGACCCCGATTTCAAGGGCACCCTGATCATCACCGGCTTCATCGCCTCGGACCCGCGCGGCGTGCAGACGACTCTCGGCCGCAATGGCAGCGACTTCTCCGCCTCCATTTTTGGCGCCTTGCTCGATGCCGCCGAGATCCACATCTGGACGGATGTCGACGGCGTCCTCTCGGCCGATCCGCGCCGGGTGCCCGATGCGACGGTGATCGATTCGCTCACCTACAGCGAGGCGATGGAGCTCGCCTACTTCGGCGCGAAGGTCATTCACCCGCAGACCATGGCGCCGGCCGTGGGCGGCGCCATCCCCATCTGGATCCGCAACACATTCGCGCCCGAGAAGCCGGGCACGCTCATCTGCGCGCAGCCGACCTCGAAGCTGCCGGTGAAGGGCATCGCGAGCATCGACAAGGTGGCGCTCATCAACCTCGAGGGCGCGGGCATGATCGGCGTGCCCGGGACCGCGCACCGGCTCTTTGGCGCACTGCGCGAGGAAGGCATCTCGGTCATCCTCATCTCCCAAGGGAGCTCCGAGCACTCGATCTGCTGCGCCATCCCACACGAGCAGGGCGACCGTGCGGCGGTAGTCGTCCGGCAGGCGTTCGAGCGGGAGCTGAAGGAAGGCCAGATCCAGAGCGTCGAGATCGACCCGAATCTCGCGATCCTCGCCATCGTCGGCGACGGCATGGCCGGAACGCCGGGCGTTGCCGCGAAAGTCTTCAACTCTCTCGGCACGGCGAGCGTGAACGTGCGTGCGATCGCTCAGGGCGCATCGGAACGCAACATCTCCGTCGTGGTTGAGGGTCGATCCGCCACGCGCGCCTTGCGCGCCGTCCACGCTGGTCTTTATCTCTCGCCACACACGATCTCGGTCGGCGTCATCGGACCGGGCACGGTGGGACGGGTGTTCCTCGATCAGCTCGCCTCGCAGAGCGAGCGGCTGCGGGAGCAGTTCAAGATCGACCTGCGGGTGCGCGGCATTCTCGGCTCCAAGCGCATGGTGCTCGCCGAGACCGGCGTCCCGCTCGATCGCTGGCGCAAGGAGTACGAGGGGCAGGGCGTTGCGGCCGACCTCGACCGCTTCATCGAGCACGTGCACGTCGATTACCTGCCGCACTCGGTCGTCATCGACTGCACCGCGAGCGCCGACGTCGCCGGCCGGTATGCCGCGTGGCTCGGAGCCGGCATGCACATCGTGACACCCAACAAGAAGGCCAACAGCGCGGACCTCGCCTATTTTCGCGCCATCCACGAGGCCCGCCGCGCCGGCGGCGCGCATTACCTCTACGAGGCGACGGTCGGCGCGGGGCTCCCCGTCGTTCACACCCTGCGGGACTTGAGAGAGACCGGGGATGAGATCACGAGCGTCGAGGGCATCTTCTCGGGAACCCTCGCCTATCTTTTCAACGTCTATGACGGCCGTACGGCGTTCTCCGATATCGTCCGCGATGCACGCCAGCGAGGGTATACGGAGCCCGACCCGCGCGATGACCTCTCCGGCATGGACGTCGCCCGCAAGCTCATCATCCTCGGCCGCGAGATGGGCCTCGAGCTCGAGGTCGCCGATGTCAGGATCGAGAGCCTCGTGCCCGCGGGGCTCGAGAGCGGCTCCATCGAGGACTTCATGGCGCGCCTGCCGCGGCACGATACGGCGATGCGGGAGCGGCTGGAGAGCGCCCGCGCACGCGGCAAGGTGCTGCGCTACGTCGGCCGCCTGACCTGCCAGCGCGCATCCGAAAGTGCGAAGGCGCCAACCGGCGTGGCAACGGTCGGTCTGGTGGAGCTGGAGGCGAAGCACGCCTTCGCCAACATCGCGCTCACCGACAACGTGGTGCGCTTCGCCACCCGGCGCTATTGCGACAACCCGCTCATCGTCCAGGGACCCGGGGCCGGACCCGAGGTCACCGCCGGCGGCGTGTTCGCCGACCTCCTGCGCCTCTCCGCTTACCTTGGAGCGAAACTTTGAGTCCCACCACGCCCAGCCGGGCTACCGCCTTCGCGCCGGCGTCGGTCGGCAACGTCGCAATTGGGTTCGATATTCTGGGCTTCTCGGTGTCGGCGCTGGGCGATCGCGTCACGGTGAGCCGCACGGAGACGAAAGGCGTCACGATCACCGAGGTCGTCGGTGTGGCCGGAAGCCTGCCGACCGATCCGGCGCAGAACACCGCCGGGCGCGCGTTGCTCGCCATGCAGGAGGCCCTGCAGCCGGGGTTTGGCTTTGCGATGCGCATCGACAAAGGGATTCCGCTCGGCTCCGGCCTGGGGGGCTCCGCGGCCTCGGCCGTGGGGGCGGTGGTGGCGGCCAACGCACTGCTGCGCCAGCCCTGCAGCAAGCTCGAGCTGCTGAAGTTCGCGATGCAGGGCGAGGCGGTGGCCAGCGGCTCGCTGCACGTCGACAACATCGCTCCCTCGCTCTTCGGCGGTCTGGTGCTCACCGTCGGGATAGATCATCCCCGGGTGAAGCAGATCCCGGTGCCCGAGGGCATCCGCGCGGTCATCGTGCATCCGCACATGTTTCTCTCGACGCGGCAGGCGCGGGCGATG
>Ga0335075_10018444_pt1 | contig 10339 bp, 9 predicted proteins | sample Lox_Sample_24_FD_206723 | JGI IMG/M metagenome (GOLD analysis project Ga0335075, IMG submission 206723) | Soil microbial communities from Loxahatchee National Wildlife Refuge, Florida, United States - Lox_Sample_2.4 | ecosystem: Environmental > Terrestrial > Soil > Wetlands | place: USA: Florida... | reverse complement strand
GAGCGCTGGGCGGCCGACCAGGGGATGGCCGACTGGGACTATGCCCACTGCCTGCCGTACTTCAAGAAGATGGAGAACTGCCTGGCCGGAGGGGACCAGTACCGCGGAACGGACGGCCCGCTCGTGCTTGAGCGCGGGCCCGCAACCAACCCCCTGTTCGGCGCGTTCTTCGCCGCCGTCACCCAGGCCGGCTACTCGCTCACCGATGACGTGAACGGTTACCGCCAGGAGGGTTTCGCGCCGTTTGACCGTAACGTGCACCGCGGCCGGAGGCTCAGCGCCGCGCGAGCCTACCTGCACCCGGTCATGCGCCGGCACAACCTCACCGTGGCCTGCCGGGTGTTCGTGAGGAAGATCATCTTCCAGGGGTCCAGGGCCGTCGGGGTCGAGTTCGTCAGGCACGGAAGCGTGCAGCGGGTCCGCGCCCGGGAAACCATCTTGTGCGGCGGTGCCATCAACTCGCCGCAGTTGCTGCAGCTGTCCGGGGTGGGTCCGGCCGGCCTGCTGCGCCGGTTCGGCGTCGGCGTGGTCGCTGACCGGCCCGGGGTCGGCGAGAACCTGCAGGATCACCTCGAGGTCTATGTGCAGTACTCATCGAGGCTCCCGGTCTCGGTGGCACCCGCGCTCAAGTGGCGTAACCGGCCCATCGTCGGGGCCCGGTGGCTGTTCCTGCGCAGCGGGCCGGGCGCGACCAACCATTTCGAGGGCGGCGGATTCGCGCGGAGCAACGACGACGTCGCGTACCCCAACCTGATGTTCCACTTCCTGCCCATCGCCATCCGCTACGACGGCTCCGCTCCGGCCGGCGGTCACGGGTACCAAGTGCACATCGGCCCGATGTACTCGGATTCCAGGGGATCGGTGCAGATCACCTCGGCCGATCCCACCGTGCATCCCGCGCTGCGGTTCAACTACCTGTCCACCCCGACCGACCGCCGGGAGTGGCTGGAGGCGATCAAGGTCGCCCGCACCATTCTCAGCCAGCCCGCGTTCGACGACTACAACGGCGGCGAGCTGTCGCCAGGACCGGACGTCACCACCGACGAGCAGGTACTCGACTGGGTCCGCCGCGACGCCGAGACCGCGCTGCACCCGTCATGCACCTGCAAGATGGGCACCGGCGAGCAGACGGTGGTAGATCCCGCGTCGATGCGGGTGCACGGCCTGGACGGGCTCCGGGTGGTGGACGCGTCGGTGATGCCGTACGTCACCAACGGCAACATCTACGCCCCGGTGATGATGATCGCCGAGAAGGCGGCCGACCTGATCCTGGGCAACACCCCGCTGCAGCCGCTGAGCGTCCCGTTCTACCGCCATCAGCCCGCCTGACCCCCTTCACCCCATTCGCGGCGACCATGCACACTAGGCGGGTGCCTGAACTCGATGACGACCCCAGGGACCCGCGTGGGCTACGCCCCGACGCACCGCTGCTCGACGCCTGGCTGACATCCGCCGGGCGGGCGGAGGCTGGCCGGCTCACGCCCATGATCACCCCGGGCCACAAGCAGCGCCGCGATCTGGTCGGCTCGGTGGTGGCGGGCGACGCGCCGCTCTACGGCGGGCTGGACACCATCAAGCACGCCGACGTGCTGCGGGCGGACGGTGAGGCGCGGGCCGCCCAGTTGTGGGGCGCCGACTGGTGCCGGTTCGCGGTGGCCGGGTCGACGCACGGCAACCAGGCGCTGGCCCTGGCCGTCGGCTCACCTGGCCAGGAGATCATCGTCACCCGGATCCTGCACCGGTCGCTGCTCCTCGGGCTGGTGCTGGCCGGGCTGCGCCCGGTCTGGGTGCGCCCGGACATGGACCCGGCGTCTGGGCTGCCGGCCGCGGTGTCCGTGGACACGGTGCGGGCCGCGCTGGCCGCCCATCCCGGTGCCTGCGCGGTGTTCCTCGGTGATCCCTCGTACGTGGGGACCATCGGTGACCTGGCCGGTCACGCGGCCGTGGCCCATGACGCCGGGGTCCCGCTGGTGGTAGACGCCGCGTGGGCCGCGCACCTGGGATTCCACCCCGACCTGCCGCCGCACGCGATCGCGGCGGGCGCGGATGCGATGGTGACCAGCGCGCACAAGGCCCTGCCCGCCTGGACCCAGGGCGCGCTGGTGCTGGCCAGGACCGAAAGGCTGGACGCCGCGCGTCTGGAGCGGGCGTTCGACGCCACCCACACCACCAGCCCGGCGGGCTCGATCATGGCCAGCATCGACGCCGCCCGGGCGCTGCTGGCCCGGGACGGCAAGGACCTGTGCGCCCGGCTGCTGCGCGCCGTGACCGCGGCCAAGCTCCGGCTGCGGCAGATTCCCGGGCTTGGCGTCCTTGACGGTCCTGGCGTCGATCCGACCAAGCTGGTCGTGCTGCTGGCCGGGACCGGCGCGCACGGGATGGCCATCGAGGCCGACCTGATCGCGGCGGGAATGCCGGTGGAGCTGGCCGACCGTGACACGGTGGTGCCGATCGTCACGATCGCCGACGACGAGGACCAGGTCGCCGCGTTCACCGAGACCCTCGTGGCCGCCGTCGAGCGCCACCGTGGCGCGCCGCGGCATCCGGCCGCCGCCGCGGCCTGGACGGTGGTGCCGGAAACGGTCCTGGCGCCGCGGGAGGCGTTCTTCGCCCAGAATGAGACCGTTCCGGCCGATGCCGCGGTCGGCCGGGTCAGCGCCGAGCTCATCGCCCCCTACCCGCCGGGGGTCCCGGTGCTCGCACCCGGCGAGCTGATCACATCCAGTGCCCTGAACGCGCTCCGTGAGGTCCATGCCGACGGCGGCCGCATCGCCTATGCGGCCGATCCCACCCTCGCCACCTTGCAGGTCATCTCGGGCTGAACGAGCCGCAATGATGACACGGTGTGATCGGACCGTGTCAGGACCGGGTACTCTCACTTCTGGCGTCAGGGGCCGCCGGCAGCGGCGGCATCCTCCGCCTGGTTAGCGCTGCAGTCCTTGTTGTCCGAACCCCGCTGGGACCCCTGAGCAGGTGTTTATGATCCGCCATACGCGGATGCCAGGCCGCGTCGCGCAAGACGGTTCGTCCGTCTCGGCCGCCCGGCGCCACCTTGGCCGGCGCATCGGCTGTGCCCTGATCGTCGCCGCTGCCGGTGTGACCCTGGGACTTAGCGTTCACCATGGCCTGCAGACGACCACCACGCTGCTGCGCCCGCGGGCGATCAGGCAATCGGTCGTTGCCGACCGCCAGGAAGAGTGCATCTATCGCGCGATCCGGTCGGACCTGCCCAAGGGCGCTGCCGTCTATATCACCGATCAGGTTCACATCCAGCGGCTGGCCGAGCTGTCGACCCTGTGGGCCGTGCCACAGCCGACTCGTGCCAGCGCACGATGGACAATCGCCCTGGTTCCCGACTCCTCCCATGATCCCGGTGCCCATCTTCGGTGGCGCTGTTACGGGCTGGCGCTGGAGGTCCAGCACACATGACTGAGCTGCTGGTGGTGATCGTCGGGCTGGGCGCTCCCGGTTTCCTGCTGGCCCTGGCGGTGACGGGGGCTTCCCCGGTGCTGGTTTTTCTCGCCCCGCTCATCGGGGCGGGCCTGGCTGCCATCGCGGCCGTGCTTGAGCTCGGCGTGGGCGGCTCGCTGCTGGCCTGGTATGTCGTTGTGGCGGTGATCGCTAACGTCGCGGTGGTCGCGTTGTGGCTGGCCCGCGTGCGCTTCCCGACACCGGCAGATCCGCCGTGGGATTGGTCCATCCTCACGCTGGCCGTCGTGCTGGTGGCCCTGATCATCCCCCTGAGGGCCCTGCGCGCTGAGCTGATCGGGTGGGACGCCAACTCAATCTGGCTGACTCACGCGCTGATGGTGTCCGGCGGGCACCACGCCCTGGTCACCGGCCTGAAGAACCCGGTCTACCTGTTCTCCAACCCGGATTACCCGCCGCTCGTGCCCGCCGCTGGCGCGCTGGCCTTCGCGCTGTTCGGGCGGGGCGATCTGCATATCGCCCCGGGCACGACGGTATTGCTGAATGCCTGTGCCCTGGGGGTCGTCGGCACCGGCATCGCCGCCCTGGCCAACGGTGCGCGTGAGCTGACGCGACTGGGCGCGATCGCCGCCGCCGGGGCCATCTGCCTGGTCGGTTTCGCCGTCGCAGCCGAGTTCGGGGTCAACGGCTATACCGACTTGCTGTGGGCGGCGGCCGCCGTGGGTGCGGTCATCTGGGGACTGGTCCTGCCCCGGAGCACCCAGGCGCTGGTTATCGCCTGGATCTGCGCCGGCGTGGCCACCCTGACCAAGAACGAGGGGCTGACCACGGGCCTCGCCCTGCTGGTTCTGATCGCCCTCCGGTACCGGCCGCTGACGCTGTCCTGGGTCCGGCGGCTCCGCCGGCGCTCAGCAGGCCAGCGCTTCCCGGACGTGGCGGCGTGGCCGGTAACCCGGGAGTGGGCGGAGCGTGCCGCGTTCGTGGTGGTGCCTGCTCTGCCCGGACTGGTCTGGGCTGGGCTGATTCATCTTCTCGGCATTGGCGACAATTTCTTCAAGTCGCCCTCGCCGGAAACCCTGGTCCTCCGGGCCCATGCCACCATCGACGGCATGGCCGTGCACCTAGCGGTCGCGCCGGTCGCCGCGGCCGTGCTCGTGGCCGGATGCTGCTTCTTGCGGCGGGACCGGGAACGCGCCCGGTTCGGGACCCCGGCTTGGCTGTGGCTGTCGTGCCTGGCGTCGCTGCTGACCATCTTCGCCACGTACGTTTTCGGTGGGTATGAGATTCACGGGTGGCTGACGTACAGCGTGAACCGGACGACCATCTTCGCTCAGCTGCTTCTGTACGCCGAACTCGCCATCTGGCTGGTGATCGCGCTGGACGCGGCGTTCGCCGACGACCGCGCCGAACAGCGAAACGCCACCCCGGCCGCGGTCTGGCTGGCAGGCGGTCCCCGGTCATGATGGCCTGACTGGAGGGAGCGAACCATGCCGTTTGCGATGAGCACCGCCGAGCGGGAGCAGTTCCTGGCCGGGCTGCATGTCGGCGTGCTGAGCGTGGCAGCACCGCCTGGTGAGGACCGGGCCCCGCTCGCCGTCCCGGTCTGGTACGACTACCAGGCTGGCCAGGTCAGCGTGATCACCGGCCGGAGCTCGCGCAAGGGACTGGCCGTTCGCGCCGCGGGCCGGATGAGCCTGTGCGCCCAGGACGAGCAGCCGCCGTACCGGTATGTCAGTGTCGAGGGGCCGGTCGTGATCGAGGACCTCGATCCCGCCGAGCGGCTGGCGATGGCCCGTCGTTACCTGGGCACCGAGGGCGGGGATCAGTACGTGGCCAGCAATCCCGATCCGGCTGGCGAGAACATCATGATCCGGATGCGGCCGGAGCACTGGCTGAGCGTGGACTACGGCAAACAGTCACGCTGAGCCGGATGCGATGCTGGGTGAATGGGCGAGCATGGCGTGAGCCTGCGATTCGATGAGGATCTCCGGTTCTTCCTGGCGCCGCGCAACCGCCGGCCGAGCGTTCAGGTTCGCCGCGACGGTACGTCGACGCTCGGGCATCTGGTCGAGGCGCTGGGCGTGCCGCTGACGGAGGTCGGCCCTCTGCTCGCCGCCGGCCGGCCGGTGGCCGCGTCCTACCGCCCTGCCGACGGCGACGTGGTGGAGATCGGCCCGGTCACCCGGCCGCAGCGAGTTCCGCTCACGCCGCTGCGGTTCGTGCTCGACGTGCATCTCGGGACCCTGGCCCGGCGCCTGCGGCTGCTCGGGGTGGACGCGGCTTACTCCAACGACGCCGATGACGACCACCTGATCGCCCAGGCCAACGAGCAGGACCGGGTGCTGCTCACCCAGGACCGGGGGCTGCTGCGCCGCAGGAGCCTGCGGTTCGGCGGTTACGTCCGCGGTGCCCGGCCCGACCAGCAACTCCAGGATGTTCTTGAACGGTTCGCGCCGCCGCTGGCGCCGTGGACCATCTGCACCGCGTGCAACGGCCGGCTGGCCGCGGTGCCCAAGGCCGACGTGGAGCGGGAACTGCAGCCGGGCACCCGCCGGACCTATGACTCGTTCGCACGCTGCCCGGCCTGCGGCCACGTCTACTGGCGCGGAGCGCACAGCCGGCGCCTGGCGGGCATCGTCATGGCCGCCCAGGACTGGGAATTGACTGCGCGGCGGCGGCGGCCAGCGCGGCCGCCTCGCCGGCCAGCCGTGCGGCGTGAGCCGGGCGGCCGTCCTCCGGCTGGGCAGCCAGGTTGATGCCGACCAGGACGGCCGACGCCCGGGCCCCGGCCGCGGCGAGCAGGGCGCCGGTGATCGCGTCGCCGCGCAGGCTGGGGTTGCCGTCGGTGGCCAGCCGGGCCGCGGCGCGGGCCACCGGCACGGCCAGTTCGGCGATCTGCATCGGGACGTCGGCGGCGGCGGCCAGGGCCGCGGCGGCCTGCTCGGACTTGGGCCCGGCCGACCGGTGGGCAGCGATCACCGCCGCGTACGAGTCGGCGTCGGCCTGGATGAGCGAGGCGGCCGCGGTTGCCGTCCGCTCCAGGTCGCTGGCCAGCGCGGCGGCCTCGCCGGCGAGCTGGCGCGCGGACAGCCGCGCGGCCATCGCGCCCAGGCCGGCCCCCATGCTGACCGCCAGGGCGGCGGCGCCGCCGCCGCTCGGCGCGGGCTCGGCACCGGCCAGCAGCTCGAGAAACCGGCCGACCGGCAGGTCCAGGTAGCTCATGCGAGCCGAGCCGGTGCCGGGAAGGTGACCGTCTTCGGCTCGGTGAACGTGTCCATGGGGTAGGCGCCGCCGACCCGGCCCCGGCCGCTGACGCTGCCGGCCCGGCCGCCGAACGGGAGGTGCGACTCCCACAGGTTGGTCGAGCTGTTGATGTTGACCCAGCCGGCCCGGGCCCGCTCGGCGAACGCCAGTCCCCGCTCCAGGTCCCCGGTGAACACCGCCGCGGTCAGGCCGAACGGCGAGGCGTTGGTCAGCTCCAGCGCTTCAGCGGCCGACCGCACCTCGACCACCGGGACCACCGGGCCGAACGTTTCCTCCCGCTCGATGGCCATGCCCGGGGTCACCCCGTCGAGCACGGTCGGCTCCGCGTACAGCTGGGTGGGGAAACCGGCGGCGCGGCGGCCGCCGCAGCAGATCCGCGCCCCGCCCGCGACCGCGCCGGCGATGTGCCGGTCGAACTTGGCCGCCGTGGCCTCGTTGTTCAGCGGGCCCATCGTGGTCCCGGGGTCGAACGGGTCGCCGAGCCGCACGCTCGCCTTGGTCGCGGCCACGACCCGGTCGGTGAACTCCGCCCGCACCGCGGCGTGCACCAGGAACCGCTCGCCCGCGGTGCAGCTCTGGCCGGCGCACAGGTACGCCGCCTCCAGGGCAGCGGCCGTGGCCAGCTCCAGGTCGGCATCCTCGAGGATCACCATGGGCCCGTTGCCGCCCAGCTCGAGCAGCTGCGCCTTGCCCGCGGCCCGCACCGCGACCCGGTTCCCGGTCTCGACCGAGCCCACGAAGCCCACCCCGGCCACGCCCGGATGGCCGACCAGGGCGTCGCCGACCACCGGGCCGGGCCCGGGCACGAAGTTGAAGACCCCGGCCGGCGGGCCCGCCTCGGCAATCACCTCGGCCAGGACCGCACAGCACGCGGCCGTGGACGGCGCCGGGACCCAGACCACGGTGTTCCCGGCCGCGATCGCGGGCGCGAAGACCTCGGCGCCCATCGTGTACGGCCAGTTCCACGGGCTCACCACGCCGACCACGCCGAGCGGGACCCGCAGCGTGAGGATCCGGCGGCCGGCCGACACCGAGGCGGGCAGCGTTCCGGCGCGGCGCTTGGCGTCCTCGGCCGCCATCCTGAAGTACTCGGCCAGCTCGTCGACCTCGTCCAAGGCCTCGGCGGCCAGCGGCTTGCCCTGGTCCAGGGCCAGCGCGCGGGCGAGTTCCTCGCGCGCGGCCCGGATGCCCGCGATGACCTTCTCGCACCAGGCCGCCCGCTCGAACGCCGACGCGCCCGCCCAAGCGGGCCAGGCCTCCCCGGCCGCGCGGACGGCGTCGTCGACGTCGGCCGGGCTGGCCACGGCGACGGTGGCGAACGTCTCGCCCGACGACGGGCTGACCGCGGCCGCCGATCCGGCCCGGCCGGGGCGCCAGGCGCCGTCGATGTACAGCAGGTGCTCCACCATGCCAGGGTTCCCCTCGTCTAGCTTCCGTCACGCTTCCGCGCACAGCCGGCCGAGCTTGTCCAGCGACTCGGGCGGCATACGGAACGCCGGCCCGGAGACGGACAGGGCGGCGACGCAGGACCCGCCCCCGTCGAGCACTGGCGCCGCGACCGCCACCAGTCCCTCCTCAAGCTCGGCGACCGCCGTGGCGTAACCGTTCATGCGAATGGTTTTGAGTTCCGCGCTGAGCGCGTCGGGTGAGGTGATCGTCTGCGGCGTGTACCGCTCCAGGCGCTCCGGCATGCCGAGCGCGCCGTAGGCCATCAGCACCTTGCCGTTGGCGACCGCGTGCGGCGTGGTGCGGCGGCCGATCCAGCCGCCCGAGCTGTTCAGGATGAACGTGCTCGCCACCTCGGCCACGTTGAGCACGTGCTGCCCGTCGGGCACGGCCAGGTTCACGGTCTCGCCGGTCTGCTGCGACAGCTTTTCCATGGCTGGCCGCATCGAGGCTATGAAGTCCATGCTGCGCATGGCGAGCGTGCCGAGCCTGATCACCTCGAGGCCGAGCCGGAACCGGCGCCCGGAGCGGGTGAGCAGGCCCGCCCGTTCCAGCACGCCGGCCAGGCGCGAGGCGGTTGACTTGTGGACCCCGAGCGACGCGGCCATCTCGGTGACGCTGAGCTCGACCCGCTCGTCGTCAAAGCTGGTCAGGAGGGCAAGGACGCGCTCCGCCGAATGATAGGTTGCGCCAGCGGCAACCTCAGCCCGTGACACGCAACCAGGATGGCCACCCGGCTCGGCCCGCGTCAACGCGGGGGAAAGAGGCCATTATCCCGCGTCGGCGGTATTGTGCCGGTGACGTGCCCGTCGTCCCAGCATGAGGATTAGGAGGAGGGTGCCGTGGCTAGCGAGAACTCTGGCCAGACAGTCCAGGCCGGCCCCGCAGACGACCCACTCCCCGAGGCGATCGCGCTGGCTCGCGGCGCTGCCGGCGCCGGCCTCGGCCTGAAGCTGCTCGGCGGGCTGGCGGTGCGCGTGCTGTGCCCGGAGTTTCCCCCGCGGCTGCGGGCCGGCCAGGACATGGACTTCGTGTGCCTGTCCAAGGGCCGCAAGAACGTGGCCGCTTACCTGGAGAAGAGTGGCTGCCAGCCGGACAAGCGATTCAACAACCTGAATGGCGACCGGCAGATGTACTTCACCGCAGCGTCGGGGCGGCCGATCGACGTGATGGTGGACCGGCTGACCATGTGCCACACGCTCGACCTGCGGCCGGCGTTCGGCAAGCTGCCGCTGACCATTGACGCCGTGGATGTGCTGCTGTCCAAGCTGCAGATCGTTGAGCTCAACGAGAAGGACGCCCGTGACACCCTGCACCTGCTCAGCGGCGTGCCGGTGAGCGGGAGCGGCGCGGCAGGCTCCGGCGGCGGCGCGTCGATCGACCGCGAGCGCTTCGGCAAGGTGCTCGGCGCGGATTGGGGCTGGTGGCGCACGGTCACCGGCAACCTGACCAAGCTGCCCGCGCTGGCCGACGAGCACCCGGAACTCTTGCCGCCCGATCCGCCGCTGGACGCGATCGCGCAGTCCCGGCATCTGCTTGAGCTGGCCGAGTCGGCACCGAAGAGCGTCAAATGGAAGCTGCGGGCCAACGTGGGCGACCGGGTTCGGTGGTATGAGCTGCCGGAAGAGGTGGATCACTGACCTTGACGCCTAGTTGCGCCGAATGCTACACCGTTGCACAGGAAGCGCATCAATGGGCGTGGTGGTCGTATGAAGGTCTTCTTTGCCACCGATATTCACGGCTCCGAGGTCTGCTGGAGGAAATTCCTTAATGCCGCCGCGTTTTACAAGGCGGACATGGTGGTCCTTGGCGGTGATGTCACCGGCAAGGTAATGGTGCCGATCGTGGATCACGGCGGCCACTGGAAAGTCACCGTCCGTGGTCAGGAATACACGCTCGATAGCCAGCAGGCGCTGGAGGACATCAAGACCCAGATCCGCAACGCGGGCTCCTACCCGGCCCTGGTCACCCCGGACGAGCTGCAGGAACTCAGCCGGGAGGAAGGCGCGGTCGACCGCCGGTTCACGGTGGAGATGACCCAGAGCCTGGACCGGTGGCTCGACATGGCCGACGGCAAGCTGCGCGGCGGCGAGATCCCGTGCATCCTGAACGGCGGCAACGACGACATCTGGGAGATCGACGACATCATCGAGCAGTCGCCGTGCGTGAGTTTCGCCGAGGGCAAGCTGCTCGACCTGGA
>Ga0335075_10018443_pt1 | contig 10339 bp, 7 predicted proteins | sample Lox_Sample_24_FD_206723 | JGI IMG/M metagenome (GOLD analysis project Ga0335075, IMG submission 206723) | Soil microbial communities from Loxahatchee National Wildlife Refuge, Florida, United States - Lox_Sample_2.4 | ecosystem: Environmental > Terrestrial > Soil > Wetlands | place: USA: Florida... | reverse complement strand
GTGGCATACATGTCGGCGAGCTTGCCCTGGACGAGCTGGAACTCGCCGATGGCGCGTCCGAACTGGCGGCGGTCGCGGATATAGGGCGTCACCACGTCCAGGCACGCGGCCATGATGCCGAGCGGGCCACCGGCCAGCACGACGCGCTCATAGTCGAGTCCGGACATCAAAACTTCGACGCCGCGGCCGTGCTCGTAAATGACGTTCTCGAACGGCACGTCGACGTCCTGGAACACGAGCTCGCCGGTGTTCGAGCCGCGCATGCCGAGCTTGTCGAGTTTTTGCGCGACCGAAAAACCCTTCATGCCGCGCTCGATGATGAAGGCGGTGATGCCGCGCGAGCCCATGGTCGGCTCGGTCTTGGCGTAGACGATCAGCGTGCTCGCGTCGGGCCCGTTGGTGATCCACATTTTCGAGCCGTTGAGCACGTAGCGATCGTTGCGCTGCTCGGCATGCAGCTTCATCGACACGACGTCGGAGCCGGCGCCGGTTTCGGACATGGCGAGCGCGCCGATTTTCGTGCCGGCGCACAGATCCGGCAGGTATTTCGCCTTCTGCTCGGGCGTGCCCCAGCGGTTCATCTGGTTGACGCAGAGATTGGAGTGCGCGCCGTAGGAGAGGCCGACCGCGGCCGACGCGCGCGAGATTTCTTCCATTGCCACGACATGCGCGAGGTAGGTCATGCCGGAACCGCCAAAGTCCGGATCGGCGGTGACGCCGAGCAGGCCGAGGCTGCCGAGTTCGGGCCACAGCTCCATCGGGAACTGGTTGGAGCGGTCGATCTCCTGGGCTTGCGGCGCGATCCTCTCCTGCGCGAAGCGGCGCACCATGTCGCGCAGCGCGTCGATGTCCTCGCCGAGCGCGAAGTTAAGCGTGTTCGTGTACACGAGCGGGCTCTCCAACTGTCTTAGTGTCAGCGCCGACGAGGCGCATGGTCATGTCGTGATAGGTGGCGGCGACTTCGTCGACGGACAGTCTCTCATCCGGCCGGAACCAGACGATGACGCCGGTGATCATCTGGATGATCGCCATGGCGGTGAGGCCGATGTCGCCGATGTGGAAGGCGCCTTTGTCGGCGCCGTCGCGCAGGATGAGCCGCAGCTCTTTCTCATAAGCCGTGCGCTGCCTGAGGATGGCGGTCAGCCGCTCCTTCGACAGGCTGCGCAGCTCCATGTTGGAGACGTGCGTGGCGTGGCGGCGCGCGACGTGGAAGCGGATGTGGTTGTCGACGAAGGCGGCGAGGCGCGCGGCAGGCGAGGGGGCAGCGGGCCGTGTTGCCTCCCAGCTCGCGGCGAGCCCCCGCATGTGCTCGTCCATCAGCGTGAAGAGCAGGTCTTCCTTGGTCGGGAAATAGCGGTAGAGCGCGGCGGCCTGCACACCGACCTCTGCGGCAAGCTGGCGCATCGAGACAGCCTCGTAGCCGTGCTTGGCAATCAGCTCGACCGCAGCTTCGCGGATCGCCGCTTCGGTTTTTTCGCCGTCCGAGCCCGTCGTTCGCGCCATCGAATCTCCCTCGCGTTGCCTGAATAAAACATCCGTTCATTTAATTCAAGAGCCATTGCGAAGACGGTTGTGGAGTGGCATGTCCGGCGCTGGTGGAAGGCGAATACCGGCGGATGACGCCGATCCTTGAGGGATGCGAATGCTCTACGCGGTGCTTTGCTACAATGACGAGAAGGAGGTCACGGCCTGGCCTCAGGAAAAAGAAGACAGGGTCATGGCCGACCTGATTGCCGTCCAGGAGAAGATGGTCGCGAAGGGCAAGCTCGGCCCCGTGGCGCGGCTTGCGCCGACGACGCAGGCGACGACGCTGCGCAAATCCAAGGGAAAGCCGATCGTGCTGGACGGGCCGTTCGCCGAGACGAAGGAGCAGTTTCTTGGCTTCTACGTGATCGACTGCGCGGATCTGGATGAGGCCATGGCGTTCGTCCAGGAACTGGCTGTCGCGAATCCCGGGAGCGGCGCCTTCGAGGTCCGGCCGATGGATGTTTTCGTCCCGAACGAAATCAAATCGGCATAGTCGCCGTAGCAGGTCTTGAAAAAACAGTGGACTGAGTCCACTATTTTGAGCGGAGGTATCGCCATGTCCGCCGCTGACCCGCTTGTCTCTGACATCCGCCGCTTCAACCGCTTCTACACCCGCACGATCGGGCTTCTCGACGAGACGCTGACCAAAAGCCCGTTCACGCTGGCCGAGGCACGCGTTCTGTTCGAGCTTGGCGCGGGGCAGACGACCGCGTCCGGCATTGCAGACGCACTGCGTGTCGACGCCGCCTATCTGGCGCGCATCATCGAAAGACACAGGAAGGCCGGGCTGCTGACGGTAACGCCAGCCACCGATGACCGGCGCAGAAAAGTCCTTGCGCTGACGGACAAGGGCAGGGCAGCCCTTGGCGAACTGAAGGCCGCGGCCGACCACGATGTCAGCGAACTGACGAAGCCGCTGGGCAGTGAGGACCGCGCTCGGCTCGCAACGGCCATGGCGACCGTCGAAACTGTGCTTTCGATCAGGCGGCAGCCAGAACCGGTGATGCTGCGGCCGCACGAAATCGGCGATGTCGGCTGGGTGATCGAGCGGCAGTCGCGCATGTATGCCAGCGAATATGGCTGGAACGGCGAATACGAGGCGCTGGTCTGCGAGATCGGCGCGGACTTCATCCGCAACTTCAAAACGGGCAAGGATTTCTGCTGGGTCGCCGAACGCGATGGCGTGCGGCTGGGTGCGGTGTTCCTGATCGGCCGCGCGGACGGCGACGGCCAGCTTCGCATGCTGCATGTCGAGCGCGACGCGCGCGGACAGGGCGTTGGCTCGATGCTGATCGGGCAATGCGTTGAGACCGCGCGACGCGTCGGCTATCCGAAGCTGGTGCTGTGGACGAACGATGTGCTTTCCGATGCGCGGCGGCTCTACGAGCGTGCCGGCTTTATGCTTGCGGAGGAGGAGCGGCACCATTCCTTTGGCAAGGATCTGGTCGGGCAGAACTGGGAGCTGGTGCTGGGGTAGGCGCAGTCAAAGCATCGCGACCCCCTCAGCGTCTCGAGCTTCGCTCGAGCCACCTCTCCCCCGATCGACGGGGGAGAGGAGAGCCGGCCGGACAGTTGTCGCAAATCGCCGAAGCTGCGCTCCTCTCCCCCGGGTAGGGGGAGAGGTGGCCCGAAGGGCCGGTGAGGGGGTGCTTCAGTGCGCGATCGAGAATCCGCCCGGCACATCCGCGGCTGAATCCTCCCGGACATCCACCTTCGCGACCCGCGCCGCGCGTGGACCCGTGTGCAGCTTTTCGACCAGCGCTTCGACGTCAGCACGTGGCCCTGAAACCAGCGCCGACACGGAACCGTCCGGCTCGTTCTTCACCCAGCCGTCGAGTTTGAGCGCCTCCGCCTGCTCCTCTGTCCAGCCGCGGAAAAAAACACCCTGGACGCGGCCCGTCACCGAAACGCGGACGGTGTAGCGATCGTCGGCCATGACATGCTCCAGTTTTCACGCGGCGAGCAGCGCGGTTGATGCGGCGGACAGGGTATCAGTTGCCCCGCGCGGCGGCGAGCGCGCCCGGAAGCTCCTCGGCAAAAATGTCGAGCTCGTGGTCGAGGCCGACGGAGACGCGAATGCAGCGGTCGAGCACGGGCACCATCGGCTTGCGCACGAACACGTCGCGCGACAACAACGCCTGCATCACCTTCAGCGCGTAGGCGCCGTCGGCGCCGCAGTCGATCGTGACGAAGTTGGTCGCGGAGGCAATCGGCTTGAGCTTGTTGTCGCGCGCGATCGTCGCGATGCGCTCGCGGCCGGCCGCGACCTTTTGCGCGACAGTCTTCAGGTAGTCCTGATCGGCAAGTGCCGCGACGCCCGCGATCTGCGCCATCTTGGAGACGCCGTAATGGTTGCGGACTTTTTCCACGTCGCGGATCACCTCGGCGTCGCCGATTGCGTAACCGCAGCGGATGCCGGCGAGGCCGTAAGCCTTGGAGAAGGTGCGCAGCCGCACGACATTCGGCCGCGACACGTCGATCGGCGGCAGCGCTGACGCCGGACCGGTCTCGCCATAGGCTTCGTCGAGGAGAAACATGGTGGTTTCCGGCAGCGCATCGATGAAACGCAAAATGTCGGACGTCTCCCACCAGGTCCCCATCGGATTGTCGGGATTGGAGAGGTAGACCAGCGGCGCGTTCTCGCGCTTCACCGCGGCCAGAAGATCGTCGAGGCTTTCGCGATCGTCCCTGAAGGGCACGGCGACGAGCTTCCCGCCGAACCCTGCGACATGGAAATTGAAGGTGGGATAGGCGCCGAACGACGTGACCACCGGCGTGCCGTCTGTCGCATACATGCGCACGAGCAGATTGAGCAGGCCGTCAATGCCTTCGCCGACCACGACATTGTCGTAACCGACGCGATAGAAATCGGCGAGCGCGGCTTTCAGATCGTGATTGTCCGGATCGCAATATTTCCACATCTCGGGTGCGGCGGCGTTCATCGCCGCGATCACCGAAGGCGCGGGGCCGAAGGAGGATTCGTTGGCGCCGATGCGGGCGCGAAACGGCCGGCCGCGCGTACGTTCCTGCTGCTCCGGTCCGACGAAGGGAACGGTCGCGGGCAGCGAGGCGACAAGCTTGGTGAGCGGCGGACGAGCGGGCATCGAGGCAATCCAGTTTGGGCGCGCGGACGCTATTTTGAAATCGTCCGGCAGGCAACGGCGGCAGAGGTCAGAACTGGCGCGCGATCTCCGACAGCGCCGCAATTTCGCGAATCGTGCACGCCTCGTCGCTCGGCTCTGGGCGGGACGAGAATTTGGCCAGCACGACGCGGCTCGTCGGATCGCACCAGAGCCACTGTTCGTGAATGCCGACGCCGTAGAACGAGCCGCGACCGTCGAGCACGTCATACCAGCAGGAGCGGTAGCGGCCGCCGGGCATGGCGTTGTAAAAATTGCCGTCGATCCAGGCCTGCCGGTCGCCGTTGGAAAACATGTCGGCGATCCAGTCGGCCGGAACGATTTGCGCGCCGTCGGCGGCGCGGCCGTTGCGCATCACAAGCTCGCCCATGCGCGCGAGATCGCGCAGCGTGACCGAGATGCCACCGGCGGCGCGCGCCGTGCCGATGCGGTCGACGGTGACCTCGGCAGCACCCTTCGCGCCCATCGGTTGCCAGAGGTGCGTCGCCATGAATTCGTGCAGCCGCATGCCCGTGGCGCGTTCGACCACGATGCCGAGCAGATCGGAATTGGGCGAGGCGTAGAAGAATGTCTTGCCGTGCCCGCCGCCTTTGGCCCGCAGCGAGGCGAAGAACTCGAGCATGGTTTCCGGCTCCGTGCCTGGATCCTGCGGGTTCCACAGCGTGGCGCGGCGGTAGCGGTTAAACGCGCCGTGGCGGTCGAGATAGTTCTCCTCGAAATCGAGGTCGACGGTCATATCGAGCAGATGGCGGACGGTCGCGCTCTCGAAGGTCGAGCCGGCGATCTCCGGCACGTAGTGAGCGACGCGCTTCTCGACATCGAGCTTGCCATCACCGACGGCGATGCCGGCAAGCAGGCCGGTCACCGATTTCGAGATGGAGAAGATGATATGCGGCTTGGCCGGGGCGAAATGCGGCGCGCGCCATTCGTCGAGAAACTGTCCGTCGCGCAGGATGGCGAAGGCATCGGCATGCGTGGCGGCGAGATGATCCGCCAGGCTGTGTTTGCGGCCTTCGTGGCTGACTTGCAGCGAACCGATGAGGCCGGGGGAGGTGACAGACGCCTCCGCGCCTGCGGGCTCCGCGATTCGCGCCGTCGGCACAAACTCCGAGACATTCTGGAACGAGAAATGCGTGTTCGGGTGAACACGCCAGTCGGCGAGCGTGATGTCGTGGCGCGCGGGAACATTTGAAGCAGGCACGGGAAAACTCGGCGGCGGTTGACCGCCGGATTTATTCAGGCCGATGCGTCGCGTGCAACGAAAAAGCCCGGCGGAAAATGACGGGCTTTCGAGATTCGGCTAGGCCAGCCCACGATGTCACGCGCCGCCGAAAAAGCAAAAACCCGGCGCTTTCGCGCCGGGTTTTGAAGAGACGATCCATTGCCGCTTAGAAAGCGCGGTCGAAACGGATGATGCCTTCCCAGCTCTCGACCTCGGTGGTGTAACGCACTTCCGGACGAATCTGGAGACCGTCGATCGGGCGCCAGTCGAGGCCGGCGCTGACCTGCCAGATGTCGTCTGAGAAAGCTGTGTCATCAAACCACTGCACCGAACCCTGAACGGCAAAAGTCTCGGTGACGTCGACCCGCGCGAACGGCAGGAACGACCACTCGGACACGCCGCCGCCCGGGCTGAAGATCGCATAGACGCTCGGACCGGAGCTGTAGAAGGCCTGCACGCCGATCGTGACCGGCGCGAAGTTGACCTCGGCACGGGCCTTCGCGCCCCACTCGTCGGTCAGCATGTCATAGCCGGCCATCGCGCCGACCCAGAAGGACTCGGCCGTGTACTTCACGCCGCCTTCGATGCCGACGTCGAAGTCGGAGGTGGCGCCGAGTTCGATGACGCCGAGAGCCGCGGCGAACGCGCCCGACTCATAGGTGTAGGAGAGTTCGCCGGTGTTGTTGTAGGCGTAGTTGCCTTCGAACGGTCCAAGCGTGTTGCCGTAGCCGAGGAAGCGCGAATAGAGCGTATCCGTCTTACCGAGGCGGATGGTGCCGGCGCCCTGGATCAGTTCGATGAAGACCTGATCGGCGTAAGCCGCGTTGCCGTCAAGGCTGTGCCAGTCGAAATGCGCATCGACGTAACCGCGCAGCGTGCCCCACTCGCTTTCGGTGCGGGCGTCGACGTTCAACTGGAAGCGCGCGAATTTGGAGAATTCGTCAACGAGGTCGTCGCTGTAATAGTACGCCTCGTAGCGCATGTAGCCGCCGAGCTTCAGGCAGGTCTCGGTGCCCGGGATGTAGAAGAAGCCCGCGCCGTAAATGTCGCAGACCCGCACGTACTCGACCGGCTCCGGCTCCGGAACCACGACGACCGCGTCGGCGGCGCGCGCACCGGTCACCGCGACAAGGGCCGCAGCCGTGCCGAGAAGAAGGCTCTTGATGGTCATGAAATTCTCCAGGTCCGAAATCGATTCTGCCCGTTTGGAAAATCGCCAGGCCGAACTGAAATCCCCCTCGGCCAAAGCGGCACCCGAACCGCATGGCAAAATGTGTCGCCGTTTTTTGGAGCCGGTTCAACAAGAATGGCAGGAATCCGGCGGTTTGGCGGTTGGATCAAGACGCGCTGTTGCCCGAAAGCCACGCTTTATTGAGCGCAAAACGGGCAAAGCGGAGTTTTGCCCTCAGGAAAGGCGGGCGGCGATGCACGCCGAAGCAGGTTGCTCAATTTGCGGGCAGGGGGACCGAATCAGCCGCGGCAGCCGATGGGGCTTTTCGGTGCAGCCCCGGTGCAAAGGCCGAATTGCCGCCGTGACGGCGGGCGTGGCCGGCAGGCCGTCGCCTATGCTAGCGATGGCGGCGCGGCTTCTGCTCCCCATATCTCCATATTGGATGCGGTTCGGAGCTGCAGTCCGACAGGCAAATCCGCATGTTGCTTCCCGCGCCGCTTTTCTTTATCGAGCGGTGCGCCGGAGAGGTGGCCGAGTGGTCGAAGGCGCTCCCCTGCTAAGGGAGTAGACCTCAAAAGGGTCTCGTGAGTTCGAATCTCATCCTCTCCGCCATTTTTGTTTGCAGCCAACAAATGGGGCGGCGCTTGCCTCTCGCGAGGAGTTTGCCTCAGCCGTCCCCAGATCCTCAAATGACTGCGAAGTCTGCCGCGGTAACCACTGGCTTGTTCTGGAGCGTGGCAAAATGCACCGCAGCCGCGGAGCCAGATCCGTCACTGTCGTAGAACAGCTGTCCGTTCGTCTTGTTATAAATGATCCGGTCGTCAGCATCCTTTGTCGCAGTCGACAGAGTGAAGGCTGCGCCCTTCAGCGCGCCCACCACACCGACCTTTGTGAATACGGCATTCTCGAGTTGAATCGTATCATTGCCAACGTTGAAATCGTAGATGATGTCTCGGTTGGCAGCCGTCAGAGCGACGTCGAAAATCACGCTGTCGTTGCCAGCACCTCCCCGAAGCTTGTCCGCGCCGAGTCCGCCGACCAGCTTGTCGTTACCGGCGTTTCCAGCGATGGTGTCGACCTTCTTCGTGCCCGTAATGACGTTCGCGCCGGCATTGCCATTCAGCGTCAAGCCACTGGTGACGGAAGCGGCATTCAAATTGACAGCCGCGGTGCCATTCACCGCTCCGGTTGCGGAGGTGATTTCGGCAATTTCGACGAACTTCGTTTTGCTGGAAAGCGTCAGAGTTTGGCCCGACGTAGTTGATGTGAACCGTATCCGGTCGAGGCTGCCGGCGCCGCCGTCAATCGTCTCACCTGCACCATGCTCATTCGATGCAGCGACGAGGAAGGTATCGTTACCAGCTTTGCCGGCGAGCTGATCCATTCCTCCCTTTCCATCGAGAACGTTGGCCCCGCTATTGCCGTCGAGTTTGTTCGCAGCATTGTTGCCAGTCGCATTGAGGCGGGCGTTTCCGGAGAGGATAATCGCCTCGACGTTTTGAGGCACGGTAATAGACACCTCAGTCAGGATGGTGTCAGTACCTTCGTCTGCTCGCTCATATATCTTCACCGACGTGTTCTTGCCTACGGCGTACCGGTCGTCGCCCGTTAATCCGAATGCAAACTTGTCGTTCGCGGAGATGTCCAACTCGTCTTTGGTCTCAGTTCCCAGGGCGAGCGCAATTGGTGTCGGCGAACTCGCAAAATTGGACCGAACACTTACGGCAAACGGCGTCGCGTAGAACGCTGCGAACGTTGTCTCGTGCGCAACGCCGATAAGGCGGTCTAGTGTTTTCTGATACAGGTCCGCGCTGTGCTCATCCAGCGGCACCAGCGTCCATGGGATGTTCACGAGGATGTCGACGCCGTACCGTGTCCCCCGGACACCCTGCATCGCAACCTCGTCGCCAGTGTGAACTATGTTGACTAGCTTGTTCTTTATTTGCGCCTCGACGCTGGACTGAAGGGTTTCACTCCCCGGCGAACCAAATGTCACGGCGCGAATGTTGGAGTGGACTTCGATCAGTTCGGCCATTGCTAGTTGCACCAGCGCCCCACCGAGGCTGTGACCGCTTAGGAGAACCGTCTCTATATCGTGGTCGGCGGCCAAGAAGGAGTTCGCGCTGGTAATCAGCGGCTCAAAAGCTTCAAAAAGCTCGTCCCATCCATTGCCGACCTGAAATTGCAGTTCGTCGATGGAGTCGGACCCTCTGAAAGACAGCGATAGCGTCCGGCCCAAACTGTCTACATCTCCCTGGAGCACAGCAGCGCTTTGGCCCAAGTCTTGTGGCAGCAAACTTTTTGCCATGTACTGGCCGTCGTCAAAACTATACGTCCAAAGGCCCTGTTCGACCGGTTTCATTCTGAGCTGAATGGCTGAAACTGGTAACCAGCCACGACCGATTGCCGGTGATACGGTGGCGTTGTCATAGCCGGCTTCCCACGCGAGCGGCTGGGGGCCAGCGGCGAACGGGCGCCCTCCATAAGCGTCTACCTGAAGTCTCGCGACTTCATGAAACAGCGTCGATCGTGGCGCCTCGACAGGATTGTCGATTGGGTCCTCGAAACTTAGCGATTCGATGTTCTTGAACGTGACTGTCGAGGATTCTGTTTGCCCTCCCAAGGATATCTTCGTTTCAAGTTCGTCCGGTGCCGAAGGGTCAAAATTCTCGAACAGAACATCAATCTGATAGTCGGAGGCCGCCCCCTGAAGTCCGATGCCATCGCCGGACTGTTCGTTGTCACCCCCATCGATCGTATGGCTAAAACTCGGGTCACCACCAAACCACAGGTCGAGATAAGAAAAGTGGTCGTTTCCAGCTCCGCCTAGATACTGGTCGGCCCCTTGGGTCGCAAAAATGACGTCGTCATCCTCTCCGGTATCAATCAGGTCGTCGCTATCGGTGCCTCTGACCTCGTCATTGCCGCCCCAAGTCGCGATACGGATCGCGAAGTCGTCGCTGTAGCGCTCACCAGGGTCCCACAACTGAACGCTGTCGTCGCCATTCGCGGTTTCGATTGATTCGACTTCATCGACCCGGTCGCCACCGTCAAGATCGCCCTGGGCGCCGCTATTGATAATGATGCCGAGATTAGCGACGAAATTCTCTTGCTCATAGAAAAGCTCATCGATGCCTGCGCCGCCTTCGATTTCGTTTTCATCACCGGCCTTGATGACCTCACGAAGCTTGTCGTTGCCGGCCCCGCCAATCAGGGAATCTGCGCCAAGGCCACCGCTCAACTCGTCTTCGCCTTCACCGCCCTCCAAAGATTCGTTCG
>Ga0335075_10018442_pt1 | contig 10340 bp, 9 predicted proteins | sample Lox_Sample_24_FD_206723 | JGI IMG/M metagenome (GOLD analysis project Ga0335075, IMG submission 206723) | Soil microbial communities from Loxahatchee National Wildlife Refuge, Florida, United States - Lox_Sample_2.4 | ecosystem: Environmental > Terrestrial > Soil > Wetlands | place: USA: Florida... | reverse complement strand
CAATGTCCGGCCGTCGACTCCAATCGGGACACTTACCCGAACGCTTGATTCGTTCGGCGAGTCCATTGACCGCTGAATCTGCTGCCCAAAATTCAGCCTGGAAGTTAGTTGGTCCAGGCGAATGCTCGCTTCATCGAGCTCGCACGCCTGCTGGAGAAGTACACCAACATGATGCTGCTCCATGTATTAAATCGCTCAAAGCAGCATCGTTCCAAGCGCCGTATTCTCCTCTTCAGCCGTACCAGACGCGCTTACTGCGTCTCGAACCTGGCGAAACCGAAGACTCTCTAAGTTCGACACTCTGCATTGTTGACCTACTACATCATGAAGGCGTAGTGATTTCAGGCACGAGAGAGTGGACGACATATGAAGCTGTTTCGTACAGCTGGGGTTACCCTACGCCCACGCATACTCTGAAATGTAACAGCCAGCTCATGCCAATACTCGGAACGCAGTATCAGATGTTGCGCCGATTTCGACAGCCCGAAAGGCCCCGATATCTCTGGATTGATGCGCTTTGCATCAATCAAGCAGATGCGGAGGAGAAGGCAGATCAAATCGCCAAAATGTTTCTCATTTTTCGAAAGGCCTCTACAGTCCTTGTTTGGCTGGGCGAGGAAAGTCACGGAGAAAGATTTGCAGTCCGAGCGTGTCATCAGATTGCCGAACAGCACGAAGGCGTCACAGCCGGGAGCACGCCCTTGCCCGCTTGTTCGGACTGTCTCCAGCATTTCGCTTCTGGCATACATTCTCTTCTAGACCGACCGTGGTTTCGCCGCACATGGGTGCGACAGGAGATATTTGCTGCCAGGAAGATTTCAATTCATTTCGGGGACTTCATCTGCTCCTGGGAGGCATTTGGGGACATTCTGGAGCGCTGTGATCTCGCCAAGCTGTTACCGCCAGACGAACGGCAAGACCTTCCACGGGACGTGCTGGCTATCTCAAGTCTTGCGGGGCTCAAGAGGGCGTCGCAAGCCGAGCTTGGTAGACTGAACGTTGGAGACACGGCTCGAGGCTCCTTCCTCAAGATTGGCCTTCCGATATCGATGCACCACTATTTAAACCCAAAAGAGCAAGCTCAAGATGCGAGATCTGAACTTTGCGACCTAGCAGGCGTTCTGGCAAACTCTGGCCACTTCGAAGCTACGGACGACCGAGACAAGATATACGCGGTCTTGGGCATGACGAACGTGCAACCCACTGGCAAATCGGGAGAGGGCACTACTCAGATGACAATCAGTATCAGCTACTTGAAATCGGTTAGCGAGGTCTTCCAAGAGGCCACAAAGTACTTGGTCAATCGTGAAGGGTCGTTGGATGTGCTCTACCTAGCGCCCTACTATTCCCCCGGCGACCTTGAAATTCCAAGCTGGACGCCAGATTGGCGCAATGTTGCCTTGCCACTGCCATCACCGCACTTCCAATTCACGGGCAGATCCTCAGACCGGCAGAAATCCGGTGCAATTCAACATAGGTCCGCTGAAGGCGACCTCTGGATTGACGGGCCTTATTACCACAAAATCAAAGAGACCCCTTGGCAGGATGCGAACGAGCATGGCGTGCTGCGATCAAAGGGCTGGTTTTGCGGCACAATCGTACAACGTGAAGGATTGCTAGAGCTCGTGCCTGATGAACTACCTTCGCCCGCCGAGATCACTGACACATTCCCTGAACTGAAAGTTCCACGATGCAGAGCTTACATGTCTCTGCATATCATCAATCCACCTACAACTCTAGGCTCTGGCAGTGTGTTATGGCCCGAAATTGAAATTCCTACTAGTATGCAGTGGTTTCGTCATGCCTTCGTTCCCGAGCAAACACAGGTTCACGATATCATGGTGTTTTTACTTGGTGCAAGAACGCCGATGATCCTTCGGCCACTCAGCCAACAAGCCGCGCAATCCAGATTCCTCTTCGTGGGCGCAGCTTACGTGGCACAGGACTTCGTCAAAGAGATGCCATGGGCGCCAGAGCATGAGTCTTATAAGCGAAGGGCAGCCCGGGAGCGGAGGCAAGAAATCGGGCTGTCGAGGGAGGAAACCAACCCATTTTGGACCTTTGTCTCAAACCTACCAACATTTGAAGAGCAGACTTACATCTTGGTGTAAGACACCCGTCATTTGGATGCAGCTTAAAGCTAGTGTTGCAGGCGTGGCTTACTTGCTGTACATTGAAGCTATTGTAAGCCAGAACATCGTAGCTTGGAACACATTCCTTCCAAACGCGGTGACGGTGACACGCTCACAGAACCTTTCGGATGTACGCCGTCGTGCTGTGCTTACTGGCATGGGAGGCGTCGGGTATGACCAAATTTTTGCTAGCAGGCCGTGTTTCGGTTGCAATTCACGGGCTCCTGCACTTCAGCTGGGCAAGGACCAGCTATATCGTACGAGACAGGCACTCGACCGATAGGGGTTTCTTTACGTCTACAACCACCCCAGGTAGAACAGATAACAAGCAGTGCTTCCACAACCAATTCTATGTACACCTGCCTGCTGCGCGCAAGAGATTCTAGAAAGCGCATTTGTAGTCGCGAATGAAGAGGTGGGCCTAAGGGTGTTGAACATCATCTACGTATCACCGGCCTATGTTATACGAGCAGACATTGAATTTGGATACTATTGCTCTGGCCTTGCTGTACACTTTGAACATGACACTGGATGGCTCTTGATGGACAGCATGGCTCTTGCGGTCGGGTGGTTTGGGTGGAGATCTGTTTACCAACAGCTTCCAAGGCCGCTTTACTCCTGTCTAGGCTGATGTCTCGCGCTTTCGTTGATGAGTGTACCCACCTTCTGGCCGTGAAAACAAAGCCTACCGAGAAAGCTGTATTGATTCTATGAGTGGAAGTGTTATGCCGCTGGATTAAGTCCCCAAACGCTTTTCCCGTCAGTTATGACATTTTTGAGTCTGACCAGCACGCGCTCGGTAATTGTGTGCTCCTCAAGTCCAGAAGTCTAGCTTGGGGAGAATTTTGTCGCTCAAACTGCTTCGCTGATATGAGGGAAAATAGTTCTTCTCGCGACTAATTGTCGGCATCTCCATGGCCACTGAAGCTGCAGACACAGTCTATTGCAGCCTGGGGTGGTCTTGAAGAGGGAGATGCTGTTTGTACTTTTCGCAACCACCGGAACTCGATCGCGGTTCGCGATTTCTTGGCTCTAATAAATCGAGTCGTTGAATTGGTGATTTCCTAGCATGTTGTAAGGTGTGGTCGTTTCAAGGGAGCAAGGCATCTGGGGGCGCTTGTCAGTTTCTCTGTATCAGTAAGGGATAGGAGACGTACCGATGCTCGAGAAGTTGACGTTCACAAGGCCGCCCGATGGCTCGGACGACTTCAGACCAGAAAATTCGATCAGCTGGCTTGTCTTTAACTGTCATGCTACCGACCAACCCAGAGCCCGAACAACTGGGGTGTCGGATGCACAGTGCCGTTCTGTGTTCAGTCAGGGTACAGGTGTTAAGGATGGGGTAAGTGTTGAAGAGGTAGGATCTAAAGATTCAGCAGCTTCTAACCCATAGTTCCGGCTCGCTGAAGTCATCCAATAGCCTTGCCCCGTTAGATATATGGTCATAAGGGTGTCGAATGCAAATCCTCCTATTTAGGAGATCTCTAGCGTGTTCGGCTGTCTTGGCTGGTCGTAAGTAGCTTCTTCGGTAGTCATTTGAACCTGCATCATTTCAGGAACGAGCCACTTATGAATGACCAAGCGGAGATCCCGAAGGTATCTCTCGACTACTGCCTGTTTGATGACCACCCCCTCTGTTGTGATTGTGAAAGGTTCTGGATTCGGCTCACCAATTTGACAGTAAAAGGTAGAACGAAACGCAGGTGTGTCAGACTGAACTATTTCAAGATTTGGAGGACAGGGACAAAAAAGCGCTCTGAGTCAGCAAACACTACGAATGAATTGCCATAATGGATGCATGTCTTGTTAATTGAGAATATCACATGGATCCTGATCCTGATAAGTCGAATTCTCAAACGAGGACTGTTCGTTATTGGTGGCGATTCGACTACACCCCACCCCTGCCACAACCCTTAAACATTAGACGTTGGCACTGGTCCTCCGCGAGCCACGCAACTTCCAAATTGCCAATCATGCTCAACGTCGTGTGAGCAAGATCTTTGTCATGTATCCCCAATGACAAATGTAGGAAGGTGGCCGATCCACGGAGCTGAGGTCCACACTGGTGGCCATCGGTTAACTGGTCAATTCCCGTCTGCAAGACTACAGTAGCCTACCCAACCGTAACGTGTCCTAGGGCAAGTGGATTGATGTGGGGCCACAATCCGACCAAATTAAGAGGAGGTTACCAGATGATTCCTAACAAACTAGCATCCGGGAGCACGGTCAGCCTAGCTTAGTCCCGTGTCGTACTTTCAAGCGGCCGGTAAAAACGTTCGTGTGGAGGCAGAATGCAATTGGTAAGATGCACAAGCTCTAGCGCCGTATAGGGTAGGGTGGCCTTGTAACGGACAAGCACATGGATTAAGATTGCATGCCGCGATGGTGCGCTGCGGAGAAAGCTTTGTGCCTTCGTATTTTAGGGCATGCGGCCAGCGGCAAAGGCAGTATCACCCCGGATAAGCTGCAGACTCTCAATTGGGGTGGATAGCAGACCATTCAGCGCCACTCAGACCGCCGCTTGGAGCTCCTTGAGATTCGTTTCGACGTCTCGGACGAGACGATCGCGATGATTTTGCGACTTCCCCTGGGGGAGGAACTCCGACTGTTGTTGACAGTAATTCGAGGTTGGCCACTTGGAAAATCACTGGTTTTGATTCCATCATCCAAGGGCGTGGCTGTCCTGCAGCAATTGTAAGGCTGACAGTGGATGTGGTCTCGGTCGTTCTATCTCCGCTAGTCAAATGGGGAATAGTGATGGCTAATAGCCGTAGGCTGCTTAGATGCGCCACCCAAGCGGCAAGAGAACGCGTCGAACACGGTTTGGTGTCGTGATGTCACGCTGCCACAGCTCTTTTATCACATCTTCATTTCAAATGCGATCGCCTGCATTAACGAAGGGCTGCAGATCAAACCGAGGTCCAATGAATTACTAGACTGTACGGAGGTGCGGGGATTATGCTGCAGAAAGCAATCCCAGCACAACGCTCTCGAAGCTCCAGACATGCGTTCGACTTTGTACATTCGACATACCTGGCTTATGGGACGAGGTATTTGCACTATGCAGCAGCAATCTGCTCTTTGCGGCGCTGACCATCTTCGGTAGTCGGTGAGAGGTATTGGACTTTTGGTGGCGGGATTCCCAAAGCTGGCCTCGCACTTTCTAGTCGACCCTCGTCTTCGCTTTCACCCTTGTCAATTACCCTCTCCAGATACCCCCAAATCGCCGTTCAAGATTGGGTTCACAGCAGCTGCAACATGACGCACTGTGGCAAGGCTTCTTTACAGACGAGAAGTACCTTCCTCATCATACTTCGGCAGATGACTAGTGTCATGCACACGCAGTTCTCGACAGTTCCTGTCCTTATCGCAGACCAACCGGGGAAGCAATTTCCATGCTACAAGTCCGAATCAGCATCTCGATGGGCCCTTGCAGCCTAATCCCCATGAAAAGCCCAACAAAATTGTTGTTACATACACGATGGATCTTCCCGTCTACAATGAAGGGTGCGGCGCCTTCTTCGACTTCTTCCTCCGCAATAACTGCGCCCCTAAATTGTTCTAAGATAGCTTATCTGACTAAGAAATGTGCATAGTTTCTTTTCTTCTAGCCCCTTGGGGCGACCTTACCGCAACTAAGCTGATCCCGTCCCCGATATTTATCGACCCGCCTCTCTGGCACCTCAATTCCATCTGCGGCACACTCATCCTGGTTACATTGATCTCCACACGCTATAATCATCCCACCAAACGAAAGCTGTCAGATTTGGTCCTTCTGTGGGGTAAGGACTTATCTTCCATGGCAAACCCAATTCATCCTGCTCTTAACTCGACCTCGAAGAGCGTAACTGAGGGCTGATGAGGTGTCGCAAGCCGGTTGGCGATAACTAGGAGGCTTGTCGGCCTACGTACTTGCACACAGAGGGAATAAGGCCTTTTATTTCGATCCTGGCACAAATCTTCGGATCAGATGGCTGCAGATGGTAATGCAAACTGCAACCATGAAGAAGGCGACAATAATAACGGTTTCTGCGCCGGTGTGCTTGGCCCTCAACAGACCGATGTGAAAATGTTCAGCCAGTTGAAGCAAGGGAAATGCGAAAGAGTGGCGGATATTCAAATCTGGAGGTGGAAGAGTCACAATGGACTTGCATCAGACCAAAGACACAACAAAGAAACTGAACCCGGCCATAATGTCTCGGTAAGTGCGAATATCCTCCCTGTACCGTGCAGTGCCATGTTAACAGTCCGAAGAAACGCAGAGCTCAGAACCGGGCAGCACAGAAGGCATTTCGCGAACGCCAAAAACAAACCTGTCGAGATCTTGAAGTCAGGAACGAAGAGCTTAATACATCGCTGGGAGAAGCTTTACAAGAGGTCGGCAGACTTCGTACACTCGTTAACAGCATGTCATTGGAGAGGAAGACACACACGGACAGAATGTCACCGTTACGCGGAACCCCAAAGCCGTCAGTCTGCTCTGCCAAATGCGCCTCACAAGTTCAATCTGCACGCGGGCCTGCAGCTTCTTCCCATCGCCTAATTAGCAAGGGCAAGAATGGGAGAAGCTTTGAACACGTACCCAATGCACCTCACGTCCACGTTCACACCAATGCTTGCCTATTCAAAAGTACCGGGACTACAACTGGAGATCAACATACCGTCGAATTTAGCTCGGCCTCTAACGAACTCGTTGCCGCAATGAACCCAGCCAAGCAGGTTTGCATTAGTGCTGCAAATTCGTCTCCTCCCTCGATTCCTAATCACGGCAATTTGCATCCGAGTGGCCAAACACGCCAGGGCCTTGTCCCGGATTCGGCCCCATGGCTGCCCATGGACGCCACCCTGAGCGCTGATCAGCTGCATGCATCTACAGGCCTACGACCACTTTCAAATTCATCATTACAGGGAAAAGAGCCATCTATTCGAAATTTGATGAATTACCCGAGTTGTTCACTGCAACAGGGTTATGACTGCTACAACACGGAATCGTCCAGCTTCGCCTCGACCCCACTCATAGACGGAGACCCTCTGGACACATCTCTAACCTCGCCTAATCTGACTCGCGGCATCCTTCGGTTCTGTGCGGATGCACAACAATTCCAGTCTCATTCGACTAACGCTAATGGCTTTCCCGGTCAATTCCAGGCTGCTTTTGAAGCACCAGCTGCTGACCTTTCTGAATTCACGATTCCTTCTAGTTTCGGATTGGGCGAATTGGATTGGTTTGAGGCACCCCTACTGAACTGGGCGAACATGTGTGTTGACACCTCTGATTCAGCTGGACCTTGCTTGACCGGCTGTGGGTCGTGGGGAAGGGGCCTGAAGCCTCATCCTTTGGCTTTGCAATAGGATTGCGGAGAAACTGGCTTCTCATGATCGTAGTACTCCTAAAGTATTCTGGAAAATGGGCAACGCCCGCGACTGAAGGCTAGAAAGGCTCACACTGACGCTCTCGGCGGCTGGGCGGACCGAGAGGGTGTGCGGACAAGCGCAAGCGAGCCGAAGTCTTCCTCGCCGTCATCTTCGAACGCTAATGCTTCGTCCTCTGTTGTTCCGTCTTTTGCTGGGAGTAAGTCTGCCCAGTGGATGGTTTGTGGGCGAGATGGGCTGTTAGACTTGACGTCATGAGATGACTGGTCGATGTCTATGAACTCATGCTTGAGAGTCTCGGCGATGTGTGAATGACCGAGGAAGACACGAAGATTGCGGTCCTTTTGTGATGCTCCATCCATGCTCTTTCGTCGAGCAATACGAATGATGCGGTTGGCTTCTTCAGTAGATAGCCTTCGTTTTCTGCCGTCAAGGCTGGGTCGACTTGGACTCATGAATTGCATTGAGAAAGGCATGTTTGGAAAAAGTGTGGACGAGTTGGATTGTCTCTAGTTGCTCCAGTATATCTCAAATTGATAATCTGGGGAATTAAATATTCCCCGACCCGAGCGGAGTATTGCGCAATAACTTAATGCCGGGCAAAATGTTCAGGCCCTCAGCTGACCGTATTGGTTTTGAGAAGGCTTGCGGTTGTGGCTGAGCTTGGCGACTTGCTTTTTTTCAAGCAAGTACAAATCTGGACGACTCAAATGTCAACAGTTATGGAACGTGGGAACTCGAATCTCAATTCTCCCCCACGATGGAGAAAAGACTTCTAACTTGTATTACACGTCGGAGTCATAAATTGATTGATAATGCCGGTGGGAAAATCAGCAATGCTCTTCCCGTTGAGTAATCGGCGATAACTCCGAGATCGATCACGCCATGCATCTTGGCTGCAATGCAACCTATCGTTGTGTTATAGGATTCGCATATTCCGTCCATGGTAATATATCCCACTTTGTACAATCCGAACCAACACCATCCCGCGTGTCCTCAGATTTTGAAAGTAGAGCACTGCGGATGGGAAGCTTTTGACGCGAGCGGCGCCCACGGACTCAGATACAAATACACAAGCCCATTCGGGTGTGAGTAATCTGCCTAGCCAACCAAGGATGTGCACACGTGTTCCCGAAATGTTTTGCACACCGCTTATCCCAAATCCTTTCTCTCAAGGGACGGCAAAGGATCGTCACAGCACAGGCACCAATGGACGCCAAGGATGCAAATGCTTGAAAAATCGGCCAATTGGCTTGGCTACTAAGTTTGCGGCACAACCATCCGGCGCAACCTTTAGAACCAGTAAGAATCTTGACTAGCATGACAGAACCTTCCCTCTTTCGTCCTCTTGAGAAGGCCTGGCGGAATCTGTGTTGGCAGGTGATAAATGAGCTGGCGGAGATCACCGAGCTGTCCAGGCAAGAGCAACTTCGAGGTGAGGCACGACAACTTTCTCAGGCACACAAACACCGAATTTTGACCGTGCACACCCCAATTTCAAGTTGCCCGCCCCCGCCAAGAATGAATAATTCCCAGCAAAGACCGAAATATCTCCATGGAAGACTTCTCTCGATCCAAAGAGCATCATGTGGCCCTAATCCAACCTGTACAGTCGAGTCACTTGGTTCCTCGCGGACCATGAAAGACAAGTGCTGTCGGTCTCACTCACGACTTCAAAGTCCCTTGGCAGGGCAGTTCATTTTTCCACCACTCCTCTGCCTAGCCTTTCCTGTCTCGCTGGCTATTTTGGCTCGACCTCTACGTCACTTGATTTGCTTCATAAGTCTGTCACGACTCAGTCACCATGACAGAAATATCTCATCAAATCCACCTCCCACCTCCCGAGCGAGGTTTGATTCTTGAGATAAAATTGAGTCGGAAGCTTCACCCGTTCCAACTTCTCGTGCCTTCATCAGATGCAGACGCTGTCTCACTTTGTGTCCAACTGATGACGACTTCTTTCCTGCTTACGGTGGGGTACTAAGTCTGCTCGGGACTTTTACCCCTGTCACTTCCCTCTTCTACATGTTCTTCGATGTCAGCCTCGGGAACTCGGAGGTATCCCGTCTTAACCTGCCGTATCTACCTCGAGCCCCTTGTTTCTCATAATCAATGATCTTTAGTGTAATCCAGACGTGCATCAGTTGGCTTACCTATTTCATCGGGTAGGAGTCATGCAGAGTACCACCAATCCTATGCTCGCGCTTATACAACATCCTGTGCCCGCGGTCAGCATGAAGTAGCCTTTTTCCGTTACTATATGCAAAGCCCCTCATCGCCATGCGTTCCATGAAATGGGAAGCAGCTCCCCCAGTGGCTGGACGATGAGAAGTCCTCAGGCAGCTTGCGAGATCCATTCCTTAAGCAGCAGCAAAGCTGCAATGCCGCCCGAGGAATACTGATCGCCGAGGTTCTAAAGCAGTTATTGCCGATGTCTTACATGTGGCTTTGAAGTATTAAGTCGCAGATTCGGGGAGCGATGGATTCACACCCTCACGTGGTGCTCCCTGCAAGTACTTCGCAGAGTCGGGGCTGCGAAGGAAACCGATATGAATCCAACTCATTACGCGTTGCTACGTGCAATGGCAGTGGTGTGGTGTCATGGTAGGATAGGAAAAAGCTTCCTCTTTAGCAGCCAGGCTACAACCAGGACGTGCCACAGCTCGTAAGAATGCAGCATTTCGCCTCTCACCTATTGACCTTACCTACCAGTTATGCAGATATCACCGAGCTTCGCAGTCCGGTATGGGCGGTCGTTGTCGCGTTGAGATAACTGGAGACTGGTGCCCTCCACCTTACCGCTAAGACTTGTCCACGATGAACAACGCGTACGAT
>Ga0335075_10018441_pt1 | contig 10340 bp, 8 predicted proteins | sample Lox_Sample_24_FD_206723 | JGI IMG/M metagenome (GOLD analysis project Ga0335075, IMG submission 206723) | Soil microbial communities from Loxahatchee National Wildlife Refuge, Florida, United States - Lox_Sample_2.4 | ecosystem: Environmental > Terrestrial > Soil > Wetlands | place: USA: Florida... | reverse complement strand
CGTGAGCTCCGACGCGGTGCTGCTGATCATCGCCATCGTCGGCACCACCGTGGCGCCCTGGCAGCTGTTCTTCCAGCAGTCCAACGTCGTCGACAAACGCATCACGCCACGGTTCATGGGCTACGAACGCGCCGACACCGTATTGGGTGCCCTCGTCGTGGTGCTGGGCGCCGCGGCGCTGGTCATGACCGGCGATTGGGCGGCACGCTCCACCAACTCCGCCGGTAAATTCACCGACGCCGGCGACATCGCCGGCCTGCTCGGCCAGCACGACGCGGCGCTCGGATCGGTGTTCGCCGTCGTGTTGATGGATGCCTCGATCATCGGTGCGGCGGCGGTGACGCTGGCCACCAGTTACGCCTTCGGCGACGTGTTCGGCCTGAAACATTCGCTGCATCGCGGGTTCGCCGACGCCAAACAGTTTTACCTGTCCTACACCGCAATGGTGGTGCTGGCCGCGGCCATCGTGCTGATCCCCGGCGCCCCGCTCGGGTTGATCACCACTGCGGTGCAGGCCCTTGCCGGTCTGCTGCTGCCCAGCGCCAGCGTGTTCCTGCTGCTGTTGTGCAACGACCGGGAAGTGTTGGGGCCCTGGGTCAATCGGCCCTGGCTCAATTGGATCGCCGGGCTGATCGTCGGCACCCTGCTTTTGCTGTCGGGGATCCTGATGGCGACCACGCTGTTCCCCGACATCGACGTCGTCGCGGTGGCCGGCTACCTGTCCCTGGCCCTGGTCGTGCTCACCGCCGCCACGGTACCGGCGCTGCGCTGGATGGCCCGCCATCAACCGGCGCCGCCGGCCGCGCAACCGTGGACACGCGCCGTCGACCGCAGCACCTGGCGGATGCCGCCCCTGACCCTGCTCGAACCGGTCACCTGGTCACCCGGCACCCGCCTCGGCATGATCGCCCTGCGCGGCTACCTGATCATCGGCGCGCTGCTACTGGTGGTCAAGGCCGTCGAGATCAGCCGCTAACCGTTGCGGAATCGGTCCGGTTTCCGGCGAAATCCGGCGGCGGTTATGCTGCGTTCGGTTTGCTCTGACGAGCGGACGCCTCGGGTCGCTCGGAACGGGCGGGGGCTTAACGCGAGCACGAAGGGTGATCAACGCATGCGCCAACCCACAACCGCAGTCGTCGTTGCCGCCGTTGCGGTGTTGGTGGGCGCGTGCGGTGGCAGCAATCAAAGCGGGCCCGCATCATCATCGACGAGCGCAACGACCACCACCTCGACGCGGCCACCGGTCGCCCAGCCCGCGCTGGCGGGTCTCTTGCTCACCACGGCCGAAATCGACGGCGTCTTGGGCGTGACGGGAACGTCGACCAAGTCAAAGGCGGACAAGTTGCCGGACGACAGCACCAAGCCGTTTGCACAGGGATGGAAGTGGCCCGCCGACTGCCTTTTCGCCTTCGACCCCGGTGAAGCCCCCGTGTATGCCAACAGCGGCTACACCGCCGCCAACGGGGAAGATGACGTCGCCTCCCTCCCGCCGTCATCGAATGACATCGACCCCGAAGTGACCCAGGTGGTGGTGTTGTTCCCGTCCGCCGACCAGGCGAACGCTTTCTTCAGCACGTCCGCCCAGGCCTGGCCGGCTTGCGCCAACCGGCAATTCACCGCCCCCGGCGACGCGGACAACCCCGAAGTTGCGGTCAAGATTGGGCCGGTGAACAACGCCAACTCCACCTTGACCACCGTCATGACCCTGACGTTGTCCAACGGGTCCACCACCATCACCGGGGCCTGCCAGCGGGCCCTGACCGTGCGCAACAACGTCGCGATCGACGTCAGCGCGTGCCGCAACGACCCTGGGGACGTAGGCGTCAAAATCGCCAATCAAATCGCTGGCAAGGTCGACAAGCAGTAGCGCCCCGGCGCCGGGCCCGCGTCCGGTGTTGCTACACGGTGCGAGTCAACCGGTCCGCGAGCAGCCCGGCGAACCGTGCCGGATCCTCGAGCGCGCCGCCCTCGGCGAGAAGGGCTGTGCCGTACAACAATTCGGCGGTCTCGGCCAGCGAGGGATCGTCAGCGTGGTCCTTCTGTGCCTGGCGCAGACCGGTGACGAGCGGATGGTTCGGGTTGAGCTCCAGGATCCGTTTTCCGATCGGGACGGGCTGTCCGGACGCCCGGTACATCCGGGCCAGCGCCGGTGTCATCCCGAACGCATCGGTGATCAGGCAGGCCGGCGACTCGGTCAGGCGGTTGGACAGCCGCACTTCCTTGACGTGATCACTCAACGTCTCCTTCAACCACGCCAACAGGTCGGCGAAGTCTTTCTCCTGCTCCTCGCGCTCGGTCTCGCTCTTGTCCTCTTCCGAGTCGAGGTCCACCTCGCCCTTGGCGACCGACTGCAACGGTTTGCCGTCGAACTCCGGCACGGAACCCACCCACACCTCGTCGACCGGGTCCGTGAGCAGCAAGACCTCGTAGCCCTTGGCCTTGAAGGCCTCGAGGTGGGGTGACTTCAGGATTTGCTGACGCGTCTCGCCGGTGGCATAGAAGATCTGCTCCTGCCCCTCCTTCATGCGCTCGACATAGTCGACGAGGGTGGTGGCCTCTTCTTCGCTGTGCGTCGAGCCGAACGACGAAATGCGCAGCAGCGCGTCCTGGTTGTCGACGTCGGACATCAGGCCCTCTTTGAGGACCCTGCCGAACTGGGTCCAGAAGGTGCGGTAGTCGTCCGGGCGCTCGGATTGCAGATCCTTGATCGTGGAGAGGACCTTTTTGGTCAGCCGGCGGCGGATCGCCTTGACCTGCCGGTCCTGCTGCAGGATTTCGCGAGACACGTTGAGCGACATGTCCTGTGCATCGACGACGCCCTTGATGAAGCGCAGATATTCGGGCATGAGCTCGTCGCAGTCGCCCATGATGAAGACGCGCCTGACGTACAGCTGAACCCCGGTCTTGGCCTCCCGGTTGAACAGATCGAACGGGGCGTGTGAGGGGATGAAGAGCAGGGCCTGGTACTCGAAGGTGCCCTCGGCCTTCATCGCGATGACCTCGAGCGGGTCGTCCCAGGCGTGCGCGATGTGCTTGTAGAACTCCTTGTACTCCTCGTCGGAGACCTCGTCTTTGGGCTTGGCCCATAGGGCCTTCATCGAGTTGAGGGTCTCGGTCTCGATGGTGACGGTCTCCTGGCCGCCCTCCGCGCCCTCCTCTTGCGGAGCCGGGGTGCGTCGCTCGACCTCCATCCGGATGGGCCAGGCGATGAAGTCGGAGTACTTCTTGACCAGGTTCTTGATCTTCCACTCCGAGGTGTAGTCGTGCAGCTCGTCCTCGGTGTCTTCGGGTTTGAGGTGCAGCGTGACCGACGTCCCCTGCGGGGCGTCCTCGATCGATTCGATGGTGTAGGTGCCCTCACCACCCGACTCCCACCTGGTGGCCCCGCTCTGGCCGGCCTTGCGCGTGAGCAGCTCGACCTTGTCGGCGACCATGAAACTCGAGTAGAAACCGATGCCGAACTGACCGATCAGTTCTTCGGAGGCGGCTGCGGTCTTCAGGTTCTGTGCCTCCCTTAACTGCTCACGCAGCTCGGCGGTGCCCGACTTGGCCAGGGTGCCGATCAGATCCACGACCTCTTCGCGCGTCATTCCGATGCCGTTGTCCCGAATGGTCAGGGTGCGTGCGCCCTTGTCCACCTCGATCTCGATGTGCAGATCGGAGGTGTCGACGTCGAGGTCCTTGTCGCGGAACGCCTCAAGCCGCAGCTTGTCCAGCGCGTCGGAGGCGTTCGAGATCAATTCCCGCAGAAACGAGTCCTTGTTGGAGTAGACCGAGTGGACCATCAAATCCAGCAGTTGCCTGGCCTCGGCCTGAAACTCCAACTGCTCGACACGCGTATTCATGAGACTCCGTTCGACGACATGACGTTCCAAATTTACCGAGGCCCGAATCGTTGTTGCTCTGGGGCTAGGCCGCCAATCGCGTCGGGCTCTACCCTGAACAGGTCAGCGCCCCCGGCGAAGGGAAATTTGGTGTCCGTTGCCCAACGCGAACGTGCGGCCCTCGTCGACACCATGCGCGGCGTCGGGCCTGACGCGCCCACCCTGTGCGGGGGCTGGACGACGCGGGACCTGGCCGCCCACCTGGTGATTCGCGAGTACCGCCTGGACGCCGCGCCGGGCATCGTGATTCCGTACTTCTCCGCCCACACCGCCAAGGTGCAGAACGAGGTGGCCGAGCAGACCGATTGGGACGAGCTGTTGAACAAGGTCGCGGCCGGTCCGCCGGTCTACTCACCGCTCAAGCTGCTCGACCCGGTCGCCAATATCGGCGAGATGTTCATCCACCACGAGGATGTGCGCCGCGCACAGCCGGGATGGACGCCACGCGTGCTCGAACCCGCCCTGGCCAACAGCCTGCGTCGCACGCTACCGCTGATGGCTCGGATGACGCTGGGGAAGACACCCGGGCGGATCGCATTGCGCACCTCGGAGGGCAAGACGGTGCTGACCGCCGGGCGCGGCCCAGCCGTGACGGTGACCGGCGCGGCCGAGGAGTTGCTGCTGTTCTCCGTCGGGAGAAAGGCCCGGATCGAGTTCACCGGCGATGCGTCGGCGATACAGGCGGTCCGCGACGCGCCCAAGGGGATTTAGCCGCTCGAGGTGGACGGTGGGCGAAATCCGGAGTGTGCGATGGAGACCGACACCCCATTGCCCACCGGGCCCTTGCGGTCGACCAGAACCGCCGAGCCGGTGGCCACCCCGTCGTGGCTGTAATGGGTAAGCGAAGCCAGCCCGATGTGGGGCCCTTCGGGCAGCCGGCTGAGCGTGACGGTGTAGTCGGCATTGATGAATTGCAGTGCGTGCGTGCCCCAATTGGCGATCGATGCCGTGATGTCGCCGGCCATCGCCACGCGGGTGAAGGGCGTGAGCGGTTCGTCGTCGATCAACGGGCGGGTCTCGTGCAACCATGTGTATTTCGGTCCCGACGTGTGGGCCCAGTCGGGATCGGGATTCTGCACCTCGGCGCCCCAGCCGTAGGTCCGCATGAAAAGCGTCGCGTGGGCGCCATCGGGTACCGGCGGCATCTGCACCGGTCGTGACCACACCTGGCCGTCGGGCTGGGGGCCGCGCCGCAAGAACAGCGCGCTCGCCCGTGCCACGGGGTCGCCCTGCTGGGTGAGAACGGCCTCGACGAGCTGCAACCGCCGTCGGTGGTGTTGCACACGGGTGTGCACCTCGAGCGGTTCCAGTGCCGTCGGCCGGGGCAGGTCGACGGTCAGCCGCGCGGGTTGCAGTTCCGGGTCGTCGACCACGCGTTCGACCGCCCAGGCCAAGATGCCCCCGACGATGTGCCCGCTCAGTGATGGTCCCCATCCCCCGCGTGCGATTGCGGTTGGCACATAACGGCTTTCGTCACGGTGGAAGTAAGGGCTGGACGCCGCCAAGTCGATGTGATCCGGCAGGATGTTCGGATCGGTCACCGCGTGACTCTCCACGCGAACGGCGCTTTCATCGGATTCCTCCTTGGCGGTGGCAACAGTAGATGCTACAGTTCCTCTTTCCGTCGCGCGATTTCGGTCGTTGATTGCGTGAAACACGTACGCGCACAAGGATTTTGCCTCTGAACGACGGCGGGCCGATGCCTCGGCACGCGTCAGCTGATCGCGGCACCCACCAAACGACCGATCCCATATGTGATCGCCAAAGCAAGACCGCCGCCAATAACATTGCGGATCGCGGCGCGGCCCTGCGGCGCTCCGCCCAGCCCCGCCGAGACGGCCCCCGTGATCACCAGAGCCAGCAGGACCGCGATGGCGGTCACCGGGACTCTCCACGCCGTCGGCGGTGCCAAGATCGCGATCAACGGCAATAAAGCGCCCGCCGTAAACGACAGCGCCGAGGACAGCGCCGCTTGCCACGGGTTGGTCAGCTCGTCGGGATCGATACCGAGTTCGACATCGGCGTGGGCAACGAAAGAATCGTGGTCGGTGAGTTCCTCTGCGACTGTGCGCGCCGTGGCCGGCGAAAGACCCTTGGCTTCGTAGAGCGCGGCAAGCTCGTCCAATTCGGCGACGGGATCGTCGTGCAACTCCTGACGTTCCTGGCTCAGCAGCGCTTGCTCGGTGTCACGCTGGGTGCTGACAGAGACATATTCCCCCAACGCCATCGACACGGCACCCGCGGTCAGCCCCGCGATGCCGGCGGTCAATATCGGACCGCGTTCCACCGTGGCGGCCGCGACGCCGACGACGATGCCCGCAGTGGAGACGATCCCATCGTTGGCTCCCAGCACACCGGCGCGCAGCCAGTTCAACTTCGACGACACCGAACCCAGATGAGGCTCGGCCCGATGGAAGGGAGTCGGCACGCGGGCAACGATATCCGACAAATCCCCGTCCGACCAGCAAAGATAGCCTTGCCAAAGCCGACCGCCTTGCCTCGTCTGGCTGGCGGCGGTCGTGTGCGGACCTCACTGGAGTTCCCCAAAGGTCGGTCACAGCGCACACATAGATAGCCTATCTAGCCTTTGTGTAGGTCGGGGGGCCAGTCTCCTCAGGAACTCACTACTAGAACAGGTGAAGGACCATGAAACTGAAGCAACTCCTTGCGGGGGTAACCGTCGCCGGCGCTCTTGGCGCCGCGGCAATGGGCATGGGTACCGGTGTGGCAAGCGCCGCCCCAGCACCACCGCCGCCGGCTCCGGCCGGCGGCCACGGCGCACCACCCCCGGCCGCCCCCGCTCCGGCCGGCGGCCACGGCGCACCACCCGCGGGTGGGCCCGGCGGTAACCATGGCGGGCCGGCGCCCGGAAACCCCCACGGTCCGACCGGACCGAATGATCCGGGCGGACCGGGTGGACCGGGTGGACCGGGTGGCCCAGCGGGACCCGGCGGGCCAGGTGGTCCCGGTGGCACGCCTCCAGGCGGACCCGGTCACCCCGGCGGTCCACCCCCAGGCGGACCCGGTGGTCCTGGCAATCCCGGCGCATGGCATGGCGATCCCCAGCATGGCTACTTCCACAACGCCCCGTGGGGAGACGGACCCGCTCCGTGGGGACCGGGCGCGCCGCCGCCACCGGCCTGGAACCGGCCGCTCCCGCCGCCGGGCAGCCAATGGTCGTATGGCCCCATCGACTATTGGGGTTACCAGGAAACGCCCGTCTGGGATCCCGGATTCAACGCGTGGGGCTTCTGGTTCTTCGGGGTCTGGATCCCGCTGTAAAACAATCACACACGACGCCCGCTTCGCTGATTGGCGAGGCGGGCGTCGTGCGCCGCGTGATGCGAGCTAGCTTTTGGTGCCGACGGTTATCAGGTCGGACAACAGTCGGGTCCAGGCCGGCCGCGGGATGCGGTGCTGATCGCTGAGGGCAAACCCTGCTCCGGTAAACAAATTCCGCATCTCCTGTGGCGACGTGTTGTGCTGCGGTTTCCACCGGTTGGCCGAGGAGGCCTGAAGCAACGGTTGCCGAGTGCTCAGGGCCGAGACGGCCACCAGCCCTCCGGACACCAGCACCCGATGGAATTCCCGCAACGCCGCCGGCTGGTCGAAGAAGTGAAACGCCGAGGTCGTCACGACGGCATCAAGCGCCCCGTCGTCAAAGGGCAGCTGCTCGGCCGGGGCGCGCAACCACTGCACCCGGGCGGATCTGGCGCGAGCCTGCTCGAGCATGCCGTCGGACATGTCGACGCCGTAGATCTCGACAGGATGTAGCTCGCGCTCGATCCGGTCGCTGAGAATACCGGTGCCACACGCAATATCAGCGATTCTGCTGGACCGATGGGCCCGCAGCTGAGCGATCACCTCGTCGTGCGGCGGCCGGTAAACCCACCGCTGCAGAATTGGCATGTCGTAGGCCGGCGCGAGGAAAGTCCACAGCCGGGTGACCGCGCGGTTGAGCCCCCTGCGTCGCGGTGCCGTCATATCGATCAGGTTAACAACCGGTGCACGCGCAGGTCGGCGTCCGCCGAAGCGCCTGGTTCGGAATCCTAAGGATGGGATTGGAGTGCCCCAAAGTGCTTGCAAGTGAACGAAGTTGCCGACGGTACGGCATTGGCGGTTGAGGACATTGAGGCCACCGTCGTTAACGACGATCAAACGTTTCAAGAAGGTTGCCTCAAGTTGCGGAAATATTTCCTAAGCTTGAGCAGAAGCGTTGACTTGCGCTGTGGATCGGCCAAGGCTTGGTTAGCGGAGGGCGATTCCGGTCCGACGGAATCGGCTCCGTTTCAAGGGAATCCAGCAAACTGCAAGCATGGGGAAGGTCGATATGTCACCAACGCAAGATGTACAGGGCACCATCGAGACGCGCCGCGAAGAGGAAGAGCAGCGCAGGCGCGAGCAGGACGCTCGCGTGTTGAGGGAGCTGTCGGCGCGGGAGAGCGTCAGCCAGGACGTGGATCGGGTTCGTGACCGCGTTGAGCTGGCTCTGCACGAGGCGCAGGGTGCGCGCCAGCAGGCGCAGCAGTCCAGGGGCCGGGCACAACAGGCGAACAACGCTGCGCGGCAGGCCCAGAACCAGGCCAACCAGGCCAACCAGCAGGCCCAGCAGGCCCAGAGCCAGGCGACCCAGGCCCAGCAGCAGGCCCAGCAAGCGCAGATCGAGGCCAACCAGGCCAACCAGCGCGCACAGCAGGCGCAAAACCAGGCCAACCAGGCCAACCAGCAGGCCCAGCAGGCCCAGCACGATGCCAACCAGGCCAACCAGCGCGCGCAGCTGGCCCAGGAAAACTCCGAGCAGGCCAACCAGCAGGCGCAGCAAGCCGAAGACCAAGCGACCCGGTCGTTTGAATTGGCGTCCGAGGCCGACCAGCTGGCGCAGCAAGCTCGACAGAACTCGCGGCAACTCCAGCGCGTGTAGCAGTCGGAAAATAGCGGTTGAGGGGCCGACCACCTGGGGCCGGCCCCTCGCCTGCTTCGCGGGAAGCGGGCCGATCAGCTTAGGCCGCAACGGCTTTTGCGGATCTGCTCGCTTGTCCCGCCGCCGCCACACGCCTAACGCGCGGTGTTGGCAACTAGCCGGATATCTCTTGTTCACCTTGGGCTGCTAACTGTGTTGAGCGTCATCATCGACAGTCCAGTGGCAAGAGGTCCGATGAATTCAACCCCGGGCGAGTCGGTTTCGGTCTCAAGCCGGGATTCGGGGGCCAGCGGGCCCTACCGACGGATACTCACCCAGGGCACGTTCTATTCGAGCAGCTTGCAGTTGGCCAACGTATCGGCCGTTCTGCCCTTCATCTGCGCCCAGGTGGGCAGCGTGTTCGTCGCCGGACTGCTCTTCCCGGTCTTTAGTATCGGTATCGTCGCGGGTAATTCCGCCTCGGCGTGGGTTCTGGGTTGGTCCCGTCACCTCAAGCACTACGTATTCGCCGGCGCCACCACCGCAATGGCGCTGCTGTTTACGTTCGCGGCGCTCGTCTCGGATATCCCGGGGGACATCGACGTGGTATTTCTGGTCACGTCGGCGGCGATGGGTGTCGCGATCGGGATATCCAATGGCGCACACTCTGAACTGATTTCGGCGAAGTTACCGGAAACTCGCAGATGCCAGCTGATCCTCGGGCAGGGAGCCATCGGTGCCGTCGTTGTCATCACGGCGACATTGCTGGTGCTGCCCTTGCTGTCGCGCTTCGGGATCGATTCGGGGCGGGCGACGGTGTTGTGGGTGGGAGCCGTGGGGATGCTCGCCGCCGCCGCGGCGGCCCTGCACGTCGGTCCGGTTCACTCGCACGTCACCTTCCGCCCGGCACGGATGACGGCGATGCTCCGGCAGGGATACGCCGTGACGCGGTCGCAGCTCTGGTTCCGGCAATACGTGATCATTCAGCTCTTGTTCGTTCCGGTAAGCCTCGGTGCGACGTTCTACAGTTTGCACGCCGCAAATCAACACGCCGAGCCACACCGGGTGGAGCTTCTCGTCATGTTCTCCAGCGTCGGAATGCTGATCGGGTGCTTCGTGTGGCGCCTGGTGTATCGGGCCTTCGGGGTGCGCGGAATGCTGATCGTCAGTTCGCTGCTGGCGGTTACCGCGGCGCTGCTGTGCCTGCACAGTCATGTCATCGGCCTGTGGCACCACCCATTGACCCACGGGATCGTCCTGCTGCTGGCCGTCATGGCCGATCAGGCGATCTATGCCGCGGCAGTCTCCTGGATTGGCCGGTTTGCCGCCGAGCACGAGCGTGCGATGCTCATGGGATTCGGTGCGGCGCTGATCGCGCTGCTCACATCCTGCCTCGGCGTAGCATTCGGGGCTATCGCCGCCGATGTCACCGCGGTATGGCCGGTGGCGGTCGTGCTGCTACTGAACTTCGGCGCGTTGGCCGCCGCTACGCGTGCGCCCGGGAAGCCTCGGCTGACGTTTGACGGGATTGGAACGGCCCCGGCGACGTTGGGGGC
>Ga0335075_10018440_pt1 | contig 10340 bp, 8 predicted proteins | sample Lox_Sample_24_FD_206723 | JGI IMG/M metagenome (GOLD analysis project Ga0335075, IMG submission 206723) | Soil microbial communities from Loxahatchee National Wildlife Refuge, Florida, United States - Lox_Sample_2.4 | ecosystem: Environmental > Terrestrial > Soil > Wetlands | place: USA: Florida... | reverse complement strand
ATCGCATGCGTGGAACAGTCTGGGCCATTGATTATGACGTACCGCGCACTGAACCGGCCTATCTCCTGAACCGGGAAACCGGAGTACGCCATTATCCGCGCTTCGACGGCTCTAACTCGGTCCAGGTCGATTATGGAGTTCTGTCAAGAGTCACAAATCCGTTCAGCCCGCAGCGCAAGATAGTTTGCGCCGCGGGTGCCACTGGATTTGCCACTCGTGCCGCGCTCGAGCTGCTAGCAGAGGCTAGTCCGGCCGGACTAGTCGCGAGGCATTTCGACTCTGCGAAGGACATCCAGATGGCTTTCGCGGTCGAAAGTGAAGGCGAACGCGTAAAAGTTCTCGACGTCCATTACGGCAGGTGACGGACATGCTCCAGCAGACACGGCTCGTCCTGGTCAGTGGTCACGCATTTGGTGCCGCGGCGTTCGCTGGCATCCTTTCGTCAGATGCGTTTCTTGAGGAGCGCCTGGAGGTATCGGCGGTCATCGGCTTGCCAGCGGAACAGGCAGGCAAGACTGTGGGGTACCGCTCGCTGGCGCCACTGGCAGCTGAGCACAATCTGCAGTACCTGGACGCTCCGGACGGCCGACTCGCAGGTCTGGTCGGCCTGCTGAGAAGTCTCCGCCCGCACTACCTTCTGGTGATCGGCTGGTCCTCGCTGGTCGGCGCTGACGTGCTGGGGATTCCCGCGGAAGCCGCGGCAGCAGAACGGGACAGGCTTCCCGATGGCGGCGGCTGCATCGGGATGCATCCGACAAAGCTTCCGGAGGGCCGTGGGCAAGCGCCGATACCGTGGACGATCATAAAGGGCCTCCGTCACACGGCGCTGAGCGTCTTCTTTCTTGAGGAGGCGGCGGACACAGGCCCGGTTATCGCTCAGTACCCCGTCGAGGTACGCCCGCGAGAGACCGCATCCTCGCTTTTCTACAAGATGGAGCATGTCCATTTCCGGGCCGGCGTCGAGCTCGCCGCTGACCTAGCGGACAGATCGGTCACGGGCACCAAGCAACACGAGTCCGCAGCGACCCGCTGGCCTAAGCGGAGGCCGGCGGACGGTGAGCTGACCTCGGCCATGACATGTGCGGAGATCGACCGGCAGGTACGAGCGTTGCTCGGGCCGTACCCGCGAGCGTTCGTGACCGGTGAAAGCGGCCGGATACCCGTGCGAGGCGTCGTGCCGCTCGTTTCCCCGCTCTCACAGCGCCGAGTCGTCCAAGACTTCGACGAGTACCTGCTGCCATTCCGCTGCGCCGACGGCGTGGCCGGCCTGATCCCGGATTCGAGCCACGAGCCGGTGCCTTTCCGAGCCGCGGCTGAAGAGGCGCGAGGAGCAGAGCGTGAAGGCGCGGAACCGGGGACCGTGGGGTGAACCGAGATGAGCACTGGCACGCAACGCTCGCCGCGGGCCGGCACGCCCTGCGCTGCGACACCGTCGAGTTCTGTCGCGGCTGATGAGCACCTGCGGGCATGCTGGAAGGCGTGACGGTGAGGCTGGGTGAGCAGGAGGGGATTCGGGCCAATGAACGCGACTGTGGGGGACGTGATGACAACGCGGGTTATCGCCGTCTCCCAGGATGCGGACTTCAAGCACATTTGCCATGTGCTTCGGGAGTTCCGGGTCAGCGCGTGCCCGGTAGTCAGTGACCGGGATGTCGTAGTCGGCGTGGTCTCCGAGGGCGATCTCCTATACAAGCCTGCCGATCCCGATCTGCCCGCCGGCCTGACCAGGCTGAGATGGAAGCTTGGCGAGGAATCCAAGGTCACTGCCACCACCGCGGACGAGCTCATGACATCACCCGCGGTGACGATCAGCCGGGACGCGCCGGTGGCCGTTGCCGCCCGGGTCATGCAAGATCGCTGCCTGAAGCGGCTGCCCGTCGTGGACGAGCGCAACCATCTGATCGGCATCATCAGCCGCGCGGACGTGCTCGGCGTCTACGAGCGGCCGGATTCCGATATCCGTGATCAGGTGAACGAGACCATCGCAGGCGAGTTCAACCTGGCGCCCGCCGACATCGATGTCACCGTCACGGCCGGCGTAGTCACGCTCGCCGGGGCCGTCGGCCATGAGCGAACCGCGCTAGAACTCGTGGCGCGTATCCGCCATATCGAAGGTGTCGTCGCAGTACGTGACCGTCTGCTGAGAGAAGAACGGGTGTGACCGGCGAGGCGTGAGTGCTGCCGAGCCAGGCTGCCGCGTCATGGCTGCAGCCACAACTATGGCGGCCAGTGCCGGTACAGCACCGCAGATGGCCATCCCAGCCCGTGCGCCGAAGTGGTTGGTCAGCGCACCGATGATCGGGGCGCCGATTGGCGTGCCGCCGATGAAGGCCAGCATGTACAGGCCCATGACGCGGCCGCGTAGCTCGGGATCCACGGCGAGTTGGACGGAGGCGTTCGCCAAGGACTGGAACGCGAGGTTGAGAAATCCCATGGCGACCAGCAGCGCGAGGAAGAGAGCCATGCGCGGCGCGATTGCCGCGGCCGCCTCGGCTAGCCCGAACCCTGCGGCCGAGAGGACCAGAACTCGGCGTCTCGGGTGTGCGGCTGCCCCAGCCAATAGCGCGCCGGAGGCAGACCCGATCGCCAGAACGATGTTGAACAGGCCGTAGGTGCCGGCGTTGCCGTGGAAGGTCGACTTCGCCATCGCGGTTAGCACGATCGGGAAGTTAAGGCCGAAGGTTCCGAGCATCCCGACGAGGAAGATCGTCCACAAGATGTCGGGCCGCTGGCGCAGGTGCCGTGCGGCCGTTAGGACGGCTCCGCGCTCACGCCGCGCGGCCGGCGCCGGCGTGAGATCGGACGGTCGCAGCCGCAGCAGGCCGATGGTCGGGCCGATGTAGCAGGCGGCATTGACCGCAAACACCCAGCCCGTCCCGACGCTCGCGATGAGCAGGCTCGCTATCGCCGGCCCGATCAGCCGGGTGGCCTGGAACACCGCCGCGTTCAGCGCGATCGCTGCGCGCAGTTGTCCCCCTGGCGCCACCTCCGTCGCGAACGCCTGCCGGGCAGGCCCGTCGAACGCAAAGATCAGGCCACTGGCGAGCGCGAATGCGTAGACGGCAGCGGGGCGGACGGCGCCGGCAATGGTGATGACGGCGAGCGCACCGGTGGTGATGGCGTTCAGCGTTTGGGTGGCCAGCAGGATGCGCCGCCTCGGCAGCCGGTCCGCCACCACGCCGGTGCACGCGCCGAACGCCAGCATTGGCAGGAACTGCAGCGCCATCGTCACGCCGACGGCCGTCGAGCTGTGCGTCAAGTCGAGCACGAGCCAGTCCTGGGCGATGCTCTGCATCCACGTGCCGATGTTTGCCAGGCTCTGGCCTGTCAGGTAAGTCCGGTAGCCGCGGGACTCCAGCGGGGCGAAAGCGCCTCTCGGTGGCCGAATTGCCTCGGCGGTGGTCACTGAGACGCCTTCCCGGTTGCCGGATGTACCTCGCAATTCTCGGCCGGCTGCTGTTTATAATGAAAGAGAATTTCGCCTTTAACAGTTATTGGTATCTCTTATGACTGCATACGATCCGCAGCTGCTGGCTACATTCCTTGCCGTCGAGCAGACCGGTAGTTTCACCCGCGCAGCGGCCCGCCTTGGCGTCCAGCAGCCGACCGTCAGCCAGCACATCCGCCGACTAGAACAGCAGACCGGCCGGACGCTCGTGCTCCGGGACACCCATTCGGTGGCTCTGACAGCCGACGGCGAAGCGATGATCGGGTTCGCGCGCAACATCCTGGCCGCGAGCGAGCAGGCGGCCGCCTACTTCAGTGGCTCGCGACCTAGCGGGCGCCTGCGCATCGGCATCGCCGATGACCTCGCTCTGACGCGCCTGCCGCAGATCCTGCGCGACTTCCGGCGAGACAATCCGCTCGTTGACTTTGACCTGACGGTCGACCAAAGCGGCCTGCTGCATCAGCGCCTGGAAGGCGACAAACTCGACGTGTTCATCGGCAAGCGCCCAAGCGGCGAGCAGCAGGGCCAGCTTGTCAAGCGGGACCGCCTTGTGTGGGTCGGTACTCCGTCGACAAAGCTCGCCCTGGCCAGGCCGCTGCCACTGGTCGTCTACCCGGCGCCGAGTATCTCGCGTACCGAGATCCGACGGGCGCTGCATCGAGCGCAGGTGCCCTACCGCAGCGCATGCGTCTGCCGCGGCGTCAACGGACTCATCGCCGCTGTCGCGGCCGGCATCGGCGTTTCGGCGCTCGCCGCCAGCCTGGTGCCTTCTCAGCTCACGACGCTCGGGCCAGGACACCGGCTGCCTGAGCTCGGTACGATCGACCTGGTCCTGCAAACCAATCCCCGGACTGCCGACCGCCCGGCGGTGCGGGCCCTGACTGCCACGGTGCTAGCTAGCGGCTCAAGGTCACTGACCGCATTCGGCGACGAGAGCCGCGCGAGCTAGTCTGTCGACTACGGCGGAGGGGCCCGCCAACCAACTGCGGCACGATCGCCAACGGTCCCTACCTGATATAGGTAGGTGACGATGATGCGGACTGCTGACAATTCGGTCATCCGGGCGGCCCTGGCCGAGCTTGACGTGCTGGCAGGCAGTACCGATCACGATGCGCTGGCGGGGCTGGCTGACCGGCTTGACTCGGCCCGGTTGCGCGTGCTGGTCGCCGGCGAGGCCAAGCGCGGAAAGAGCACGCTGGTCAACGCCATGCTCGGGCGAGAAGTCCTGCCAGCGGGCGTTGTCCCGCTGACGTCCGTGCCGGCGACAGTCACGCAGGCGTCGTCAGCCGAGGCTGTCGAGGTCGCGTTCACTGACGGCAGGCGCGACAGCTTCCCGTTGACGGCGCTACCTGATTTCGGAACGGAACGGGGCAATCCTGGTAACTCGCGCAACGTCGCGAGCCTCTGGGTCCGGCTCGACGCCCCGATCCTGGCTCGCGGCGTGGAAATCGTGGACATGCCGGGTACCGGCTCGGTGCACGCGCACAACACTGCCGCCGCCGACGCTGCCCTGCCGTCGATGGACGCCGCAATCTTCGTCCTGACCGCCGACCCGCCGGTGTCGGCCGCTGAGCGAGAGCTGCTCCGCCGGGTCTCCGGCCTGTCGGTCGCCTTGTTCATCGTGCTGAACAAGGCCGACTACCTTGACGACGTTTCGCTAGCGGAGGCGCACGAGTTCACTACGCGGGTCGTCGCCGACGTGACTGGCCGGCCGCAGCGGGTGTACCCGGTGTCGGCTCGCCGCGCGCTCGGCGCGGACGGCGATGCCGGCTTTTCCTCGTTCGCTGCGGACTTCACGGCCTACCTCGAGACAGGACGGATAGCCGGGCTGGAGGCTTCGGTTCGCCGGCACGCTCGCAGGCTCGGACAGCAGCTCCTGGACGAGGTCGCCCTCGCACAGCGCGCTGCGCGACTGCCGGGTGACGAGGCTGCCGGGCAGATCGCCGCGTTCGCGGCTCAGCTGGATGCCGTGACCAGCTACCGGACCGACGCCGAGGACCGCGCGACAGCACAGGCAAAACGGCTGCTCGATGCCCTCAACGCGGCCGCGGAGCACGCGTCGGCAGCGTTGCCAGCCGATGTCACTCGCAAGCTCACCGCGGTGCTGGACAGCCAGCTCGCCGAGGCGTCGCCCGCCGACCTCCAGCGGCTCGGCCGGGAACAGCTCACTGACCTTGTCGCTGCCGCGGCCGAGGGCTGGCGCCGGCAGCAGGCGCTCCGCCTTGAGGCCGGCTTGCGGAAGATCGACGAGCGGCTGGCCGCCGACCTGGAAGCCGAGCTGGCCAAAGTCCGCGCAGCGGCGGCTGACTTGCTAGGGCTTGACCTTAGCGTTCCGTCGCCGCGCGACCGCCTGGCCTCAAGTGCACGTTTCCTCTATAGCCTGGACGAGCGCGTCGATCAGGCTGAACTGCTCGCCGGTGCCGTCCGGCGGCGGATTCCGGGCGAGTACGGGCGGCGGCTGGCCCGGCAGCGATTGCTCGGACAGGTTGCTGAACTGGTCGCGAGCCAGATCGGCCGGGCCCGAGGCGATCTGCAATACCGGCTCTCAGAGGCGAACCGCCAACTGATCTCGGATGTGCGGCGCCGGTACACCGGCTCGACGGAGCGGCTGGCCGCAGCGCTCGACCGGGCAGACGCGATCCGCTCGGAAGCGGGCCGCGAGAGTGAACGCCAGCTAGCACAACTCGCGGAACGGGAGCGGGCGCTACGCGAGGTCCTGATCAGGCTCGACGACGAGCGCTGTGACGGAAGTGACTGACGTGGATTGCTCTGGCCGCGGGGAGTGCGGTAGAAAGGATGACCTGGCGATGAGGCTCGCCACCAACCGCGGAACGTTTCGCTGATGGCCTCTACCACTGTCACCGGGAATCCCGGCGTGGGAGGAGACATCAGTGATCGAGGAAGTGACCGGCCCGCCCGGCAAAGATAGAACGGGCGGCCCGTCAGCCAGCAGCGCAGGGGCTCGCCCGAGAGAAGCAAATCCGTGAGCCCGGCGCTGCCCATACCGGTCGTCCAGCTGCTCCAGGTTGTGACGATCGCTGCCGCGGCTCCCGGAGTCTCGGGCGTGATCAGCCGCGTCGAGGCGCGGCTGCAGGGCAGGACAGGACCGCGGGTCCTGCAGCCCTATTACGACATCGCCAAGCTGTTCCGCAAGGAAGCGCTGGCCCCGATCGGGTCGAGCTGGGTCTTCCTGGCCGCGCCGGTAGGGGCTATGACCTGCTATCTCACGGTGCCCTTGCTGATTCCGGTGCTGACCACATTCGGGCTGCCGCTCGGCTACATGGGTGACATTCTCGGCGGCGGGTTCATCCTGTCGCTGGCAAGCTTCCTGGTAGCGATCGCGGCGCTGGACACCGGCAGCCCGTACGCGCAGCTTGGCGCCAGCCGGGCCAAAACCTTCGGTGCCATCACCGAGCCTGTCGTCCTGTTCGTGGTATTCACCGTGGCGCTGATCACCGGCACCGACTTGCCGTACGCACTCGCCGCCACGGTCCGCTCGTCGGCAGGCCAGATCATCCGGCCAGCTCACCTGCTGGCCGCGGCGGCGCTCTTCATGGTGATCTTGTACGAGACCAGCCGCATCCCGGTGGAGACGCACAGCGGCACGAACGAGTTCGGGATGATCGAGGAAGCCCGGCCGTTCGAGCACTCCGGCCCGTACTTCGCGTTGCTGAAGTGGGGCTCGGCGATGAAGCAGCTGATCCTCTTCACGATCCTGATCAACGTCTTCGTCGCCCCGTGGGGCCTCGCGGCCACTCCGAGCCTGGTCTCGGTGCTGCTCGCGATGGCCGCTTTGATCGGCAAGGCAGCGCTGCTCGGCGTCGTGATTGCCGTCATCGACAACTCGTTCGCCAAGCTCCGGTTGTTCAAGATCACCGAGTTCGTCGCGGCGGCGTTCCTGCTCGCGGTGCTCGGCGTGTTCACCCTCTACTTGGGCGGTGGCTGATGTCCGGGATCGTCGCGGCCCCAGTGCTGGCCTCAACAGTGCTGGCTTCACCTGTGGCCGCACCAAGCGCGCTGGCTGGCGGGGCTAACGTCATCGCGGTCGCGGTCTTGCTGGCCGAGTTCGGCATGTTCCGCCAGGCATTGTTCCGCGACCAGGTCCGGCTGTACGCGGCCCAGTCAGCGCTCATCTGCGTGCTCGCTGTCGTGGTCGCTGCCACCCGGCACCTGCCCGACCTGTACGCGCTCGCTGCCTTGTCATTCGCGCTGAAGACGGTGATTGTGCCGATCGTGCTGCGCCGGATGCTGCGCGGCATCGGCGCGATGGGCGGTGACCCCCGGTGGAATGACATCGCCGGCAGCCATGCTCTCAGCGTCGCGGGCGCAGTGCTCATCGCGATCGCCGTTGCCGCGTTCGGTTTCTTCACCGTCGCTGCGCTCGGTCTCAGCAGCCCGATCCTGCCGGCCACTGCCTTGTCGATCTCGGCCGCGGTTGTGCTCGTTTCCTTCGTGCTGATGATCGTGCGCCGTGACGTGATTTCGCAGGCGATCGGCTTGCTGTCACTGGAGAACGGCGTCTCGCTCACCGCCCTCGTCGTGGCTGCCGGGCTGCCGCTGATCCTGGAGATCGCGTTCCTGTTCGACCTGCTCGTGGCGGTGGTCGTGTTCGGGTTGCTGATCCGCGTGCACCACGGCCGCGCCGAGTCCATGTCCACTGCCGAGCTGACCAGCCTTCGGGGGTAGCCGATGCACGCTGTCATGCTCGTCCTCCTGCTGCTGCCGCCCGGCGCTGCGCTGGCCTGCTTGCGCGGTCCGCTTGCCGTGGCGCGGACCGTGACCGCCGTGGCCGGCACCGCCAGCTTCGCGCTGGTGGTGGTCCTCCTGCCCGCCACCGCTCATCGCGACATCACCTACCTGGACGTCCTGCGGGTCGACGCGCTGAGCACGGTGTTCATGCTCGCGACCGGGTTCCTCTACGCCGCTGTCGCGGTCTACTCGATCGGCTACTTGTCGGGCGGAGGTCACAGCCAGCACTCGAGCCGGCGAACGCGGCAGCTCTGGGCCGGGCTCAACCTGTTCGCCTGGGCAATGCTGGCCGCACCGATGACCAGCAATCTGGGCGTGCTCTGGGTTGCGATCGAGGTGACCACGGTTATCTCGGCGCTGCTCGTCGCGATCGAGAACACCGACGGCGCCGCCGAAGCAGCGTGGAAGTACGTCGTGCTTGCGTCGGCCGGCCTCGCGCTGGCGCTGCTCGCGACGATCTTCGCTTACTACGCGGGCGCTCACGTTCTCGGCCAGTCTTACGACCTTGGCTTCACCCAGCTGGTGGCGGTAGCCGCGCGGCTTCCACATGCTGCTGTCCAGCTCATGTTCGTCCTGGCCGTCCTCGGCTTCGGCACCAAGATGGGGCTCGTGCCGGTGCATACCTGGCTGCCGGACGCGCACTCCGAGGCCCCGACGCCGGTGTCCGCGCTGCTGTCCGGCTCTCTGCTAGCAGTCAGCTTCTACGCGATCCTGCGCTTTTATCAGGTAACCGAGGCAGCCCTCGGGCCGACGTTCCCGCGGAATGTGCTGCTGATCTTCGGAGTGGCGTCGCTGGTGCTCTCGATGCTGTACCTGTTCGGACAGCGGGACGTCAAACGCCTGCTTGCGTACTCGAGCGTTGAGCACATGGGCATCCTGGCCATCGGAGTCAGTTTCGGCGCTCCGGCCGCGCTCGCCGGCGTGCTTCTGCACGTGCTCGCCCACGCGGCGGCAAAAGGCAACGCGTTCATGGGCGCCGGGGTACTGGTTCGCAAGCTGGGCAGCAAGAATATTTCGGCGATCCGCGGAGGCCTGGACCTCCTGCCCTGGAGCGGTCCGTTGTTGCTGCTAGCGGTGTTCGCGCTGGGCGCCATGCCGCCGTTCGGGTTGTTCCGCAGCGAATTCGAGATCGTGGCCGGCGGGCTGCGCGCTGGCAGCTACGCGGCCGCTGCGCTCCTGATCGTCGCTGTCACGGCTGCCTTCTTCGGGCTGTCGGCATCGGTCACGCGGATGCTGATGCTGCCGCTGCCCCGGCAGCGCACGCTGGTAGGCGAGCGCGTGCCGGCAACGGCCGGCGCTCCTCCCGGCGGGCTCCTAGCAGCAGCCGAGCCGAAGACAGACACGGAAACGACCGCTACGGCGGCCGCGCTGACGCGCGGCGAGCCGAGCGCGTGGATGGTTGTGCCCGTCGCCGTCGGTGCCGTGGCATTGCTGTGGCTCGGCGTGCACCCGCCGGCAGTGCTCGATGAGCTCTTCAGCCGGGCGGTAGCCCTTCTTGGCGGCGGTGCGTCGTGACGGCTGCTGCCGAGTACGAACTGATCGCCAGCGTCGCCGACCTGCGGGACCGGGTAACCGCGCACATCGACGACACTGGCGCACGGCTAGCCGATCTGTTCGGCACAGCCTGCGACGCCGGGCTGCTTATCACCGCTCAGCTGGCCGGACCGGACGGCATGACCACACTGGACGCGCTCTTGCCAGCAGGCCAGGCCAGCTACCCGTCGCTCACACCGCTGGTCAGCTCAGCCTTCTGGTATGAGCGCGAGATCCACGACATGTTCGGCGTGACTCCGCAGGGGCACCCGCGACTGGAGCCGTTGGTGCTGCCGGCCGATGGACCGGATCTGCCGCGGCCCGGCAGCGAAGGCGGGCCAGCCCGGGTCGAGCCCGATGCCCGTGCGCTGCCGCGCCACGCTGCCGGACCGGGCCTGTTCACCATCCCGCACGGGCCGGTCCGCTCCGGAGTGACCGAATCCATCGAATACCTGGTGGAAACCCCCGGTGAGGACATCCCGCACCTGAACATGCGCGTGTTCTACAAGCACCGCGGTATCGAGAAGAGGTTTGAGAGCATGCGCGCGGCCGATGGCGTGCTGCTTGCCGAGCGAGCTGAGGGAGTGGCGTCGGTCGCCCATGCGATCGC
>Ga0335075_10018439_pt1 | contig 10340 bp, 9 predicted proteins | sample Lox_Sample_24_FD_206723 | JGI IMG/M metagenome (GOLD analysis project Ga0335075, IMG submission 206723) | Soil microbial communities from Loxahatchee National Wildlife Refuge, Florida, United States - Lox_Sample_2.4 | ecosystem: Environmental > Terrestrial > Soil > Wetlands | place: USA: Florida... | reverse complement strand
CGAGTGCGCCTTCGAGCAGGGTTCATCGTGACCACGATCGCCATGTCAGCGAGGGCTTCGGTCACGTCATCGGGGTTGAAACCGACGTCAGGAACGCCGCCTCCCGCGCGTCCTTCATTGAACGCCCAGATGCCACCGCTGTCCTCGGCCGGCGTCGAGCCGCGCCCGCCGGTGCACCGCGGGTAGGCGACACCCGGCGCGGCGGGCTGGATCTTCTCGACCACCATGTCGTGCCGCCAGCAGTCGCCGAAGTCATAGAGGTAAACGACCTTCGCCTTCTCGGTCCCGGCGACCTGGGCAAGCGCGACCGCTGATTCATCGTCGGCGTCGCTATCGCACCAGTCGTCCTGCAGCGGGTCCTCGTACTCACCGCAGACGGTCTCGAAGGAGTGCAGGTGGTGGCCGGTCCAGTCGAACGCGACCTGCAGAACCTCGTGCACCAAGCCGAGCGGCGTGAAGCTGGGGATCTCCAGCCGCCGCCAGACCGGTGGCTTCGCGCCGTGCAGGTTCACCTTGACGACGTGCACACTGCTTCCCGCCCACTTCGGAAGCTCGGGCAGCTCGTTCGGCACGTCCGCCATTCTGGCAGCAGTCCGCGTAGCTGTCCGCCCGCGCCACGACTCTTTCCATTTATCCCGAACGGACCCGCCCGACTCCCCAGCGCCCCCTTCCCGAGCGGGGTTGTCAGACCCCTCACGGGTGGCAGGATCGGCACCATGATCGGCCGAATGCACCACGTAATCCTCGACTGCCCGGACCCGCCAGCCCTGGCGGCGTTCTACTCGGCGCTGCTGGGCCTGCCGGTGACCTACCAAGACGATGACTGGGTGGTGGTCGCCGCCAACGACACGACCTCCGGCCTGGCATTCCAGCGCGCCCCCGATTATCGCCCGCCGACCTGGCCCGACCCAGCGGTGCCGCAGCAGATCCACTTCGACATCATGGTCGAGGACCCCGCGGCCGCAGGCCCGCGAGTGCTGGCCCTGGGCGCGGCAAAGCTAGACGGCGAGGACGTCTACGCCGACCCCGCAGGCCACCCGTTCTGCCTGATCCGCCGCCCCCGCTGGGCCCCGCCCATCCCCTCAGAAGCGAACGCTGATATCCGCTGAGCCCCTAGTTGAGCAGGCGCTACCGTTGCCGCGGTGAGCAGCGAGTACCGGAGCATGCGTGAAGAGCTTCCCGTCGAAGTCGTGGAGCTAGTCGACGCGTTCAGGAGCCCGGCCACGCAGATCGCGTTCCTGTATCTGCTCGCCAACGCCAACATCCTGGACCCGGTGATCGTTGACGCCGAAACCGCCGCTCGCATGGTCCACCCTTACTCATGGTTCCTCGACCGCGTCGGCGCCGAAGGCATCAAGCTCACCAGCCCCGGCTACCTCCCGCCGCCCCAGGTGGAGGCCGCGGTCGCCGAACTGGGCCTAGCCGAAGAGTGGTACGGCAAGCTCAACCGCGAGTCGCAGACACTGCCCCTGCTCGACCTGCGGGAGTCCGCGATGCGCCTAGGTCTGCTGCGCAAGTCCCGAGGCCTACTGCTGGCCACTCCGCGTGGCCGCGAACTGCGCGGCGATCCCGTCGGCCTCTGGTGGCATCTAGCCGGGCAACTGCCGCCAGCCGAGGCCGTCGGCCATGTGAGACACGCTGGCATGCTGCTCCTAGCCGCCGTCGCCGCTGGCCCGGACGCAACAGGAGACGAGCAATTCGACTACGTCGCCCGCATGCTCGGCGAGGCTGGCTGGGCGCTTACTGACGGCACGCCCGTGACACGCTGGGAAGCCCGCGATGCCGCAGCGGACACATACGTGGCGCTCGTCCGCGTCGGCGCACTCACCCGATACGCACCTGGCTCAGTCCCAGATCAACCGACCCCCGACGGCGCGGCATTCGCCCTCGCCGCCCTGCGCAACTGGCCGTAGACCGGAGGCTCCGCGGCCGCGAGCAAATTGGCCCGTACCGCTCCCATCGGGCGTAACGGTCAGAGAGTGGCAAACCCGTGAGCTATGATCGCGTACAGTGACCGATCCACTTCGCTAGGTGGTAGCAGTGGGGATCGATCGTCTGGACGAAAGCGACGCGCCACCGGCATCGCGCGACCGCGACGAGCAGCCCACCGTCGCGTCGCCTTCGGTGCCGCGCGATTCAGTAATGACGCCCGAGACCAGGAATCAGAAGACCTACGACGCCGAGCTGCGCGTAGCAGTTGAAGCCGAATACCGGGATGCCCAGCGGGCATCCGGTACGGATCTGCCCACGTTGGGGCAGGCTTGGGCAGATCGTGAGAAGAAGTTGCTTCATGCTGACGCAGATCCGCTGCGTGCACTGGGTCCTGCGTATGAAACACATCCAGCTGAGCTTGAGGCGGCCATGGAGAGGCTCGATGGCGCAGGCGTTGAAGTGGATATGCGACGAGACTCAATGTCCTACTCACCCAGTGCCGTGGCAGGTCACCCTGGCCGCCTTATCCTTGACCCCGAGGCCTCCTACGGGGCTGTCCTCCATGAAATTTCTCACTTCTCGGACGACGAAGCAGCGGGCTTCCCGGGTCTGCGGTACTGGCTGGAAGACCCAACCGTAACAGCAGCTGGCGAATCGAGGGCCTATCAAGCTGAAATTGATTATGCTAATTCTATCGGAGCGACTGGAATCGCCAGCCAGCTCGAGGAACTAAAAGCGAAGCGGATCAGTCAGCTACTAGGTGAGAATGATGGATAATCTGCTCGATCCGGATCTGGAGCTTCGAGATCTGAACATTAATGAGCTTCGAGTCATGGTGTCTCGCAACAGCGAGTCCGTTCTCCGCCGCGGACGGGCAATGATGGAGCTTGGGCGCCGAGCGTCGAGTGACACAGCGCTACTCCAAGAAGTTGCTGACATGATCCGTGCTTCTGAAAACAGGCGGCTTATAACGGTCGGCAGCACGTCTGTCTCCCAACTCGGAGCTGCCGGGCTTGTTGCTGGCGGCGACGAAAGGGCGCTCGCCCTGGCTAGGGAGTTGGTGGAAGAGTGGCAGAGTGACGAGCAATCAGACTTCGCATGGCTAATGAGAAGCTCGGGCATCACGTGGCCCTAAAGACGCTCCGTGGCACCCGTAACTTCTCATAGACGGCTAGCACGTTCAGGGCAGGCTGCGATTTCAGGCTGCCTACAATCCTTAGTCCATACCGCTCGCCACGGCGAATCAGGTTGTATGAGAAAACGCCAGTGTCATATTCGCCGTAGGCAACCACGTGGAGATGCAGCACCTTGCCAGTGCCGAAGGTCATCCGGTAGTCAATCCACTGAGGCCGGCCTCCGTCGCCGATGGTATCTTCCACGACTTTGACTACCTTGTCGAGGTTCCAGTGGTCGGCGTACCACTTCCAGTGAGCATCGCGCTGGAGTTTTCCCTCGTCTGTCCCGATGTTCTCAGGATAGGCCACAGGAAGCGTCCCGCCATCTTGCTGCAGCCTCTCAATAAGGGGATCAAAGAACGTGACAACGCGGCCGTTGCTGAGTTCCGCAGCCTGCGGCAACAACCTGGCGCCGGGCGGGATGTCGACGAATGCGAGCATTCGCGGGCTTGCGCCGATTTCCTTCTCGGAGGGAATCTCGGCTTCCCCAGCCACGACGCAGATACGGTTCTCCTGGTTGACTATGTAGTGCAGGGACAATTGCACCAGTTGCCGGGCAGCGCTCTCGATCGGCTGCAAGACAATGTTCTGGGCACCCTGCACACCTCTCGCTCTCGTCCTATGCGCTTCTGTGTCAGCGCTAATCTTCAGCCAGGGGAACAACGCGGACAGCCCAGCATTCAGATTGACCCCAGACGACTTTTCGATCTGTTCGGTTTGACCTGCTGAAAGCTCCAGCTGGACGGTCCTGAACGCGGGTCCGACCACCACGTCATAGAATGCGTAAATCTGACGGCTGTCAATGAATACGGGCGCATCTGCAAGCCACGACAAAACGGACATGTTCCCGCTAACCGGCATGTTGCTGGCCCCTTACGTTGAAGGCCATCGAGTCCATAGGACCGAGGGCGATGCGTTCTCTACCTCAGACGCGTCCCAGTCGAGCCACGTTGCTTCTGGATGCGCGGGCCGGTGACGGAAGTAGCGCCCTTCGTCGATGAATATGGCGAACGCCATGCGTGCCGCGCCCGCTTCGACGAATCTCCGGATCCGGGCTATGTCCTTAGCGACACCATCAATACCCCAAAACACGACAGGTAGCTTGCCTGGCAGCGCACGGAACTCTGCGCGACGCTGAGACGGTTCATACTTGAACTCCGCTGCAATCAGGACTTCCTTGACTGGTTCACGGATTACCAGGTCAGCGCTGAGCGCCCATCGGGGGCCAGGTAGCAGGGGGTAGTCGCTGAACACCTCGTAACCCAATTGGCGCTCGCTGATCAGCTCCCGCAGATGTGTCTGCACCGTCCAAACCAGGTCACGCTCTACCCAGAACTGGAACTGCTGGTAATGCTCTCGCAGCCAGGCCACCGTTTCCTCGAAGAGCGCCGATGCCGCATGCGCCGTTTCATCCATTCCTGCTCCGATCAGCATCCCGGCGCCGTGCCGCCAAAGCCCGCGGGTGTCAACAGATTAACTATTCTGGACCCTTTTCGGATGATCCGGCGCAATTCCCTTGCTCCTCGCTAGATGGCCAGGGTGCCGCGGCCGGTACGGCGGGCGAAGGCATGGAGGTCGCTGACAGCGAGCGGTGTCTGGAGTTCGAGTCTGGTCGAGAGTTGAGCTAGGAACCGAGTTATGTCCTCCGTGTCCCGTCGGGCCGCGTCGACGTATTCCAGGGCGCGTTGCAGCCCTGCCTCGCGTCGCGTGTGCTCGTCCCGGCACCATAGCTGGACGACGAAGGTCTCCGGAGTGATGTATGAGCCGACCATGCGAACAGGGAACTCGGCTCTGTCCTTGGCGGGGGCATCACCGAGCGGGAAATGACTGGCCGGCAAGGTGAGCCGAGGCACGTCGTGCCCCGTCCAGGTGAGCTGGGTCATGCTAAGGGCGCGCTCGTCCAGCCATGCGGAGAGTTCGGCGCGCCACCGTTCTGCCTTGGCCCTGTCCTCGGCCTGGATGGCCTCGGCGAGAGGTGGCCAGTCCTGCGTGATCCCTTCCAGGTAGGCGTCGCTGGCGGACGAATCGGCCGCCGTGTAGAGGAGGGACCCGTACCCGGCGCTCGTCCGGGTACGGATGAGGTAGCAAGGCAGGAAAGCCCGGTCCACCGCGCGGAGTGCAAGATTCTCGTGCTCGTCGGGCAGGTTGTAGTCTGCCCGGTCCCGGCGACGAGCGAGTGCCTCGACCGCGCTCGCAGCGAACTCTGCCGTGTGGCCTAGCAGCGTGAATCTGCGCTGGGCTAGTGCCTCATCGGGAGACATAACCTTGACGCTCCGGCTGTAGTACCCCGACGGAAGCGGGGCGCAGCGGACGCCGTCGAAGTACAGCTTGAGCCGGTCCTCCTTGGGGATATAGCGCGTGTCGTCGCGCACGGCGCGCAGGCCGAGCGCAGTAAGGGCCAGCGCGCCGTCGCTGGCCGTGACGTGGCCAATCTTCGACAGGAACTGAAGGACGCGCCCCACGATGTGCTCGGTCACGCCGAGGTATGCCGAGATTTCCGCTGTCGAACCGAAGCCGCACTCGGCGATCGCCAGCCCGACGTACCTGTCGAGGAGATCGAATGGCTCCCGGGTGATGACTGTCGCCGACAGCTCCGCGACGTACAAGGGGAAGGCCACCGGGTGCACTCGTACGGGCCGGATGCCCAGTCGGTCGACGACGTTCTCAAGCGCACGTTCCACTGGGTAGGGGATGTGGTACCGAGTGGGGGCTGTCATCGTCCGCTCTCCCTTGCCAGCAGCGTGGAGATCTCCCGGTAACGGCGCAGGTCCCCCCGCTGTCGCAGGTGGTCGTGCAGCGCGGTCATCATCGAGCGGAACCCGGCGTCCGACGCGTGCAGCAGGGTGCTCATGTCGCCGACCATGACGAGCCGCTGCCTGGCCCGCGAGAACGCGACGTTAGACCTGCGCACGTCGCTGAAGAATCCGACGGCGCCCCGGCCGTTGCTGCGGGTGAACCCGAAGATGACCGTGTCGTGTTCTCCGCCCTGGAAGGAGTCGACTGACGCCACCCGGGAGGCTGCCCGCTCCTCGTCGCCGAGCCGGTCCGCGATCAGCGCGCTCACCCGGCCTTCTTGGGCCGTGAATGGCACTATCACCACCCAGTCGCTCTGGCGGGTGTCGTAGTAGGCGACAAGTTCGGTGATCAGGCGGGCTTCCGTGTCGTTGACGTAGCTCTTGTCCGACCAGGGCTCGCCCTGTCGCGGGTGGCGTTCGCGCCGCTGGTCAACGGGCAGTTCTGCGGTGTCGACGAAGGCCATAGTGCTGGCGAACAGCTCGTCTCGGTACGCCCGCTGGGTTTCGGTGCCCAGCTGCCCGCCGTAGAACTGCGCCGAGATGAAATCTCCGATGGCACGGGGCATCCGGCGCTGCACGGTTAGCATCTGCCGGCTGCCGTCCGGCACGTACGGGAACAGCAGCTCGAACGCGCTCTTCGTCGCCAGGTCGGCGAGTGCGAGCCTTTGCCGGCGGGCCCAGTCCGCGAGCTCTTGTTCTGCGTATGGCGGGAGCTGGACGTGGTCGCCGACGAGGACGGCCCGGCGAGCGCGCACCAGGGGAACCAGCAAGTTGGCGGCGCCAATCTGGCCTGCCTCGTCGATGATGGCCAAGTCGAACGTCACGTCCCCGAGGGGCTTGGTCGTCGCTGCTCCGATGCACGTCGCCCCGATGACGTCCGCGTAGCGGATCAGTTCCGGGTATAGCTGCTCGGTCCGGCGCTCGAGTGTGGCGCGCCATTTCCGCAGGAGGTCCAGCCTGCGCTGGGCGAGCGCGACTGACTCGGCGGCGGCTTCGTGGAACCGCGCGAGCGTGCCGGGGTCCGGCGTGATGGGAGGCAGGGGGCGGACATCGCCGAGGGAGTCGGCCAGATGGTGCGCAGAAGCCACCGTACGTTCGGAATGAGATTGGCGAGAGCGGCCCGCTTCCTGTACCCATGCGCGGAGCTCAGCCAGGCTGGGATCCGTGGCGCGGAGCTCGGCCAGCTCAGCCCGCGTCCTCTCCCGGAGATTCCTCGTGCTCGTGACCTTGTCCGCAGCTTGCGTCGCGGCCGCCACAGCATCGGCGGCCGCAGTGACACTGCGCTTCGCGCGTCCCCGGAACAACATCCCGACAAGCGGCAGCGCGGCTGTCTTCGCGGCACGGGCCTGGCGCGCCGCGGCCTGGGAGGCTTGCTGGGCCCGTTCGGCCACTGCGGACTCCGACGATGCGAGTTCGGTGTCCAGCTCGTCCAGCCGGGACCGAACTGGCGCGGTCATCTCAGCGTCGTGCTTGCTGGCCACGGCCTCCAGGCGGCGCTCATGGGCGGTGGCCTCGTCGAGCTGGTTCCGCTCATCGGTCAGCTCGGCGAGCCGCTGCACGGCCGCGCCGCCGTTCGGATCCGCCTTCGCGTACCTGGCGAGAACCGGTTCGGTGCGGTCGAGGATGCGCTGCTGCAGAGTGGCAGCCTGCGCCTCCAGGGTGAGGTGCTCGCAGTCCGGGGTGACGCCGCTGCCGACGCGGATGATGGTCAGGTTCTTCGGCAGGCCTTTGAGCACGTTGTCGACGGCCTGGTTTGTGTAAGCGGAGACGAGGATGGCGTTCGCACGGGCGGGTCCGGTGGCAGATTCCCACACGACCTGCTTGATCGTCCGCGTCTTGCCGGTGCCAGGCGGTCCCTGGATCAGGGCCAGGTCGGGGACGGCGAGGGCCTTCCTGAAGGCGGCTTCCTGGCTGGCGTCGAGCGCTTCCCGCGGTGTGGCCGTCGCGGGGCGGAACGGCTGGAAAGCGTGGTCGACTAGCACCTCGAGCAGGCGCGGGTTCTGCGCGCGCTGATCGCGGAGCGTGTCGACTGCCTCGGCCTGCTTCTCCAGGACGATGGTGTTGGGCGATTCGACGAACGCGCCGAGCGGAGGGATGCTGTCGAAGTCGAGCGGCTGCTCAAACTTGACGGTGATCAAGCTCTCCCGGATCTCCGTGATCTGGCCGTGCAGGCCGGGATGCTCGTCGATGTGGACTCTGCTGCCGGCGACCAGTCGGAAGTCACCCATGAGCTGGAACTTGTAGACGGACTGGGCGGTGCGTCGGCGCGCGGCGGCTGGAGTGATCCGCTGGTAGCGGCATATTCGTTCGGATGACGTGCCGCTCAGCTCAATCTCGCGGGCCTTCTCGATGAGCCGTTGGAGGTCGCCGAGGTATTGCTGGTGTTGTTCTGGGAGCGTTTGCTGGCTTGCGGTCATCCCGTCTGGCTTCGGGCGCGAGCGCCAGGCGGCCTTTACCTCCGACCAGCGCGCGTCGAGATTCTCCGGTAGGTCTCGCGGGTGGTCATAGAGCTGCCATTGTCTGGCAGCGAGAGCGAAGCTGCTGCGGACGATCTCGTCGTGGTCGCGCAAGGTGAGCGAGTAGACGTCGCCGATCACGTAACCGTGACCATATTTCGAGACGTTGAGGAGGAGCGCGTAGCGGCCGTTGATGTAGATCCGGAGGTAGTCGTCTTGGCCTTGCTTGCCCGGTGAGACGCGGGCGGGGATCGGGCCGCGTACCTGGTACAGGTCTCTGCTTATGTCATCGATGCCGGGCAGCCTTGCGCCCTCGGCGCGTCGGCGCTGGAGCTTGGCGAACAGGCTTTGCTCCCAATACGAGATTGCGGCCTCGGAGCCAAGGTCGACTACTAGGCGGTCTGTTAAGGTCTGCGGGTTTGTCACGGTCACCTCCTCGTGGGTGTTGATGCTTTCGCTCGCAATTGCCCTGCGAAGGCACGGGCGTCTTCGATGTCGCCCGTTAGCGCCCTGATGAGCACGGTCGCGGCGTACTCCGGAACCGCCGGATTGTGGGCGGACGCCCGGACTGGCGGACCGTCTGGGCCCGTCAGCGGCGGGACGCCTGTTACGGATTCATAGATGATGCTTGCGAGCGCGATGACGTCTTTGGCCTTGGTTGTGCCGCTGCTTTGAGTGGCGCGGCCGAGGTCGCGCAGGACCAGGCGGCCTCGCTTGTCGACGAGGATTGCTGCTGGGTCAAGGGCGTTGTGAGTGAAGCCGGCGTCGTGCAACGCGCCAAGAGCCGCGCATAGAGTTGGCAGGCCGGAGAAGAGCGCGCGGACCGCCTCTTTCGCTGTTCTTCCCGCGGTGCCGCCGAAAACGTCCTGCATCGACGTGGTGGACGGCAGCGTGATCACCATGATGGTCTCGGTCGGCGTCGTTTCCACTGCGAGCACGTCCGGCAGACCAGGCAGTCGCGGCAGTCCGCCCGTGAGCAGGCTCGCCTCGTCTATGAGCTCGCGCCGCCAGCGGGCGCCTGCTGTTGAGTCGACTCGAGCGACGACTCGCCGGAGCCACCCGTGGCTGGCCTTGCCCGTCTCGGCGTAGGCGTAGGACTGGGAGCAGACGGCGTCGCATTCTGGCGACCACTCTTGGGCGAACGCGCCGTCGACGCGCCCCGGGCGGGGTTCCCAAGGCAGCCGGTAGGACTGGCCGCCCGCGACGACGGCGGTACCCGGTTCTAGGCCAGCAAGTACCGGCTCCTGCTGGTGCTCTCCAGGGTCTTCAGACGGCCGGGCGCGCTGGAACGCCCACCAGGCTTCGTGTTCTCTCTTGATCTTGCGCACCTCTTCGATTGGCCAGCGTCGGCCACCGACTCCCTGCCAGTCGATCAACCGGTGACAGTACGGGCAGAGAAAGACCAGGTTGCTGATGTCGTCTACGTTTGTCGGCCGGCGTGCTGGGTCGCCGCGCTCGCCACGGTCGGACACCGGATATATGTGCGCTGTGTCGGCGATGTGCTTTGACTTCCCGCTCCCCTCGTCGAATTCCTGCAGCATGCGGTGGCAGATGGCGCATTGTTCCCCTGCGAGGTACACCAATTGATCTCGCAGGGATTTGGGGATCTTCATGCGGCTGGCGGCTGCCATAGCAGAAATACTAGCTAATACGGCATGCCGTGGGCTTGACACAATTTGCAGTGCATGGCGGTGAGCACGTTGCGCGGCAAATATCCGGTCGCCCATCGCGGCGGCCTTCGGCAGCGTGTTCAGCGCCTTGAGTCTACGTGGCTAGCCTGCGCGGGTAATTTCGCTGGTGTTCGGTACCGAAGTCGCGTACACGCTTGTAGTCGCGATCGGAGAACGCTGTCCGCCATGGCTTGCGCATGCCTGTTATGACCGCGATAGCCGGGCGGGGGAGGCCTCGCTTTGCTATTTCCTCGCTAGTTCCGTTTTCGAGGACGCAGAACAGGCGGAACTGCTCGCGCCGGGGTCCCGTAA
>Ga0335075_10018438_pt1 | contig 10341 bp, 7 predicted proteins | sample Lox_Sample_24_FD_206723 | JGI IMG/M metagenome (GOLD analysis project Ga0335075, IMG submission 206723) | Soil microbial communities from Loxahatchee National Wildlife Refuge, Florida, United States - Lox_Sample_2.4 | ecosystem: Environmental > Terrestrial > Soil > Wetlands | place: USA: Florida... | reverse complement strand
GCGCGGGGGGACGACCCCCCGTAACCCCCCGCGGCAGTGCTGGCTCGGGGGGACGACCCCCCGTAACCCCCCGCGCCAGGGCTGGCTCGGGGGGACGACCTCGCGCAGCTCCCCCCGGCCGTCGGCGCCGACAAGGTAGGCCCTGACGTGGACCGCGGACTCTGGCTGGCTCGCGCGGGTTCGGCCGGCGTGCTTACCGCCGCCGGCCTCGTCTCGGCCGGGCTCGGCTTTGCCGCCAAGTCCGCCTGCTGGGCGGGCGGCGCCTGGAATGTCGGGGTCGAGCAGTACCAGGCGCACTGCTACAGCGACATATATCCGCTCTACTTCACCGAGGGCCTGTGGCAGGGAAAGACCCCTTACCTCGACCATCACGTCGAGTACCCGGTCATCATCGGCGCGATCATGGAGGCCGCGGCCTGGGTCGTCAGGTCGGTCTCCAACCCCTTCACGCGCGGGGTGGACTACTTCTATGTCACCGTCGGGGTACTGAGCGTATTCCTGGTCGCGGGCGTGCTGGCGACCGCTTACTGCGCCGGGCCGTCCAGGCGCTGGACGGCGCTGCTCGTCGCGTTCTCGCCTGCCCTGATCTTGTCGGCCTTCATCAACTGGGACCTTGTCGCGATGGGCCTGATGATGATGTCGCTGGCCGCCTGGGCCAGCCGCCGCACGGTAGTGGCCGGAATCCTCCTTGGCCTCGCGGTCGCCACGAAGTTCTATCCGCTCGTGGTGCTCTGGCCGTTGTTTTTGCTCTGCCTGCGGGCCGGCCGCCTGCGGGCCTTCTGGACGACGACGGCCGTCGCGGCGGCGGCATGGCTGGTGGTGAACCTGCCCGTGGCCATCGCGGCGCCCTCTGGCTGGGCGACCTTCTACACCTTCAACAGCAGTCGCGGCGCGGACTGGGGCGGGATCTGGTACTTCTTCCAGTACCTGCGCTGGCCTGTGCTTGGCAGTCAGTCGCTAGGGACGCTCAATGCGCTGTCGGCCCTGTTCTTCGTTGTTTGCTGCCTGGCGATTGGCGTGCTGGCCCTGGCGGCGCCGCACCGCCCGCGGCTCGTCCAGCTGATCTTCCTGACCACGGCGGCTTTCCTGATCAGCAACAAGGTCTGGTCGCCCCAGTATGTGGTCTGGCTGGTGCCGCTGGTCGTGCTGGCCCGACCCCGGTGGGTGGGCTACGTGATCTGGCAGATCGCCGAGGTGGGCTACTTCTATGCCATCTGGGCGTACCTGATCTTCGTGATCGACGGCATCAAGATGAACGGGGCCATCAGCGCCAGCCTGTATTTCACTTCGGTCATGGCCAGGTTCGGCACCGTGTGCCTGCTCTGCGCCCTTGTGGCGTGGGAATGCGTGCACTCCGAACGCGATGTCGTGCGCACTGCCGAGGTCGATGACCCCATGGGCGGCGTCCTCGACCGGGCACCGGACCGGCGCATGCTCCGCCGGCCGCTCAGCCCGGTGATCTCACCGGTTCAGCCTGCCCACTGACCGGACAAGAACATCATCCCCAGCACCACCGCCAGCGGGGCGCTGATACTCAGGTAGACGTAGCCGATCCAGGGCCGGCGGGAGCTGAGGCGGGCCAGGGCGACGAATACGGGGAACAAGACCAGTAGCGTGCGCGGGCAGCCCTGATACCAAGTCGACGTGCCGAGAGCAACCGCCGCGAGCCCGCAGTAGACCGCTTCAGGCCAGCGCTGGCTGAGCGCGAAGGCAATCGTCGCCAGGACGATGACGGCCATGGCGCCGAGCTCAAGCTGGAATTCAAAGGCAGTGCCCGCTCCGAAGGCATGCTTGAACGCCGCCCACCAGGTCGTCTTCAGCGCCTGTACCGGATTGCTGAGATGCAGGTCCCATCCGGCCTGCATCGCCCTTGACCAGGCCAGCCAGCTGCCGGTGCTGACCTTCAGGTAAATCTCATAGGCCACCGGGCCGGCCAGCGCGCAGCACATCGTGGCGGCGCAGGCCAGCCTGGAGCGCTCCACGGACCGCGGCTCCTGACTGGCTGGCGACCCGGCCGGCTGGACCAGGGCCAGGACCGCCAGCGCAGGAATGAGGAAGAGCGCATCGGGGCGGACCAGGCCGGCCAGGCCGGCCAGCGCCGCGGCCCGCCACCACCGGCCGCGCGTCGCTGCGTGCCAGGCCGGGATCGCCAGCGCCAGGAACAACGCCTCGGCGTAGCCGATCATCAAGAAGACCGCTGCGGGCGTGGTCAGCAGGTAGAGAACGGCACGGCGCCCGTTCGCAAGGCGGGCAAGTGACACCACCGCGAAACATCCGGCCACGGCGGAGACTGTCAGCTCAGACAGGACCCAGTTGCGCAAGATCAGGTGAGCGGCGGCCAGCGTGACGGGGTAGCCGGGAAAGAACGCGATGTTATTGGCGGTCGAGTGCGCGCCGAAGTACCCGTACTGAGCAACGTTCCTGAGGAGTACGGCATCCCAGTGCTCGAACCCTCCGGTGAGCGGCGCGTGGTCTACTGACGTGCGGAAAGCCCAGGCCGCCGCCCAGGCAAGGACGAAGAGGGCAGCGTGGGCCGCGGCCCAGAGGCCGAGGGCGGCCCGATCTTCGGCGTCCAGGCGAGGCAGTCCGCGCGCCTTCGCGCCAGGCGGCCGAGCCCGCAGGCCAGGCGCCGCGTCCTTGTCCGTGACCCCGTCGCGGAGTGGCTCAGCCGACCGGGAGGGCGCCTGGCCGGTTATCCCGGCCGACGGCTCGGTGAAGGCGTCGGCGTCGGGCTGCGACTCGAGGCCGCCCGGGCTGACAAGCCGGGCGGCTCCGTCTGCAGGTGATCCGTCCAGCGGCACCGCCGATCCTCCTAAGGCAGCCGGGCCCGCATGCGAAGGTCGCCGCCGGTACGTCTCAGGCCGCGCCGCCACCCCTGTATAGCGCAACGGTAACCCGCCGCTGACGTGCGCCGAGCCCGCGTAACCGATCTTTAACCATGCGGTTAGCCTCCGGGGCTTGCGCGCGGGGGCGCGTCGTCCCCGTCCGCACTCGGCGGTTGCGAGCGACCGGGTCGGGAATCGATGCTTCGCGTACGCATTGCGCTCGGACATCTGACCTATTTATACCGCGATATCCGAGACGCGCCGCTGGGCTACGAGGCCCGCGTCGGCGTCGGCTACCGCGTTGACGCAGGTCAGAAGGCTGCCGCAGGCTGGGAATAAAACTTGAGCCGGGTACGCTCAACTCATTTGCCAGGCCAACCGGGGCATGGCAGACTTGAGCCGTCAGGGCTCAATATTCAGCACTACGATCAACCCAAGGACTGGACACATGGCACGTGCGGTAGGCATCGACCTGGGGACGACCAACTCGGTCGTCGCTGTCCTCGAGGGCGGAGAGCCCTCGGTCATAGCCAATGCCGAGGGATCGCGGACCACACCGTCCGTGGTGGCCTTCGCGAAGAACGGCGAGGTACTCGTCGGCGAGGTCGCGAAGCGGCAGGCTGTAACCAACGTTGACCGGACGATCCGATCGGTCAAGCGCCAGATGGGGACCGACTGGACGGTGACCATCGACGGCAAGAAGTTCACGGCGCAGCAGATCAGCGCCTTCATCCTGCAGAAGCTGAAGAGGGACGCGGAGGCCTACCTCGGTGAGACGATCACCGACGCGGTCATTACCGTTCCCGCCTACTTCAGCGACGCCCAGCGGCAGGCCACCAAGGAGGCCGGCCAGATCGCCGGGATGAACGTCCTGCGGATCATCAACGAGCCGACGTCGGCGGCACTCGCGTACCACCTGGAGAAGGAGGGCGAGGCCACGATCCTGGTCTTCGACCTCGGCGGTGGCACCTTCGACGTGTCCCTGCTTGAGGTGGGCGAGGGCGTCGTGGAGGTCAAGGCGACCAGCGGCGACAACCACCTGGGCGGCGACGACTGGGACCAGCGGATCGTCGACTGGCTCGTGAAGGACTTCAAGAACAGTTACGGCGTCGATCTGTCCAAGGACAAGATGGCGCTGCAGCGGCTGCGCGAGACGGCGGAGAAGGCGAAGATCGAGCTGTCGAGCTCGACCGAGTCGCAGATCAACCTGCCCTACATCACGCACTCGGAGCAGGGACCGCTGCACCTGGACACCAAGCTCACCAGGGCTGAGTTCCAGAAGATGACCTCTGACCTGCTTGACCGGTGCAAGTCGCCGTTCCAGCAGGTGATCAAGGACGCCGGGGTCAAGCTCGACGACATCAAGCACGTCGTGCTCGTCGGCGGTTCCACCCGCATGCCCGCGGTCGTGGACCTGGTGAAGGATCTGACCGGCGGCAAGGAGCCCAACAAGGGGGTCAACCCGGACGAGGTCGTCGCCGTCGGCGCCTGCCTGCAGGCTGGCGTGCTGAAGGGCGAGGTCAAGGACGTCCTGCTCCTCGACGTGACGCCGCTGTCGCTGGGCATCGAGACCAAGGGCGGCATCTTCACCAAGCTCATCGAGCGCAACACCACGATCCCGACCAAGAGGTCGGAGATCTTCACCACGGCCGATGACAACCAGCCGTCGGTGCAGATCCAGGTGTTCCAGGGTGAGCGCGAGATCGCGGCTTACAACAAGAAGCTCGGCATGTTCGAGCTGGCCGGGCTGGCGCCCGCGCCGCGGGGCATTCCGCAGATCGAGGTCACCTTCGACATCGACGCGAACGGCATCGTGAACGTCTCGGCGAAGGACCTGGGCACCGGCAAGCAGCAGTCCGTCACGATCTCGGGCGGCTCAGCGCTGGCCAAGGACGACATCGAGCGGATGATGGCCGATGCGGAGAAGTACGCCGAGGAGGACCGCCAGCGCCGTGACGAGGCGGAAGTCCGAAACCGCGGCGAGTCGCTGGCCTATACCACGGAGAAGTTCCTCTCCGAGAACGCCGAGAAGGTCCCTGAGGACGTCAAGTCCGAGGTCGAGCAGGCCATCGCGGACCTGAAGAAGGCGCTCGAGGGCACCGACAACGAGGCGATCAAGACCGCCAGCGAGCACGCGGCGCAGGTCAGCCAGAAGATGGGTACCGCCATCTACGCGCAGGCCCAGGCCGCGAGCGAGCAGGCAGGTCAGCCGGCCGGTGAAGCCGACGAGAGCCAGGACGATGACGTCGTCGAGGCCGAGATTGTGGATGAGGACAAGTCGGCCGACCAGGAGGGCGGCGCGGCCTGATGAGTCCGAGAGATAACCAGGAGCAGGGCCCGGTCATCCGCGATCGCAGGCGGATCGACCCGGCCACTGGCCAGGTACGCGAGTCCGGAGCACCCGGCCCGCAGGCCAGCCAGCAGGGAGCCGGCACACCCGACCCGCAGCGCGGGTCGGGTGGGAGCCCGGCCGGCGGCGGGCAAGCACGGCCGGGCAGGCACTCCGTGTCCAAGCCCGGCGGGCCCGGCACGGGGGCGCGGCCTGCTGGTGCGCCCGCTGGCGGGCAGCCGCCTGCGGGCGGGCCGCCAGGCAACGGAGCCGATGACGGCGCGGACGACGCCGTTCGCGCGGGCAGCGGCGACACTGCCCCGACGGGCAGCGGCGACGCTGCGGCGAAGGCCAACCAGGCCATCGCGATGCTGGCGGAGCGGACTGCGGACCTGCAGAGGCTGCAAGCCGAGTACGCCAACTACCGCAAGCGGGTCGAGCGCGACAGGATCGCCGTCCGCGAGCAGGCCCTGGCGAACGTGCTCAACGAACTGCTGCCGGTGCTTGATGACATCGGGCGCGCCCGCGAGCACGGCGAGCTCTCCGGCGGGTTCAAGTCCGTCGCCGAGTCGCTGGAATCCATCGCGGTGAAGCTCGGCCTGACCGCCTACGGGGAGAACGGTGACGCATTCGACCCGACGCTCCACGAAGCGCTCATGCATGAGTACTCCGACGAGGTGACCGAGCCGACCGCCGTGCGCATCCTTCAGCCCGGTTACCGGGTCGGCGACCGGATCATCCGCCCCGCGCGAGTAGCCGTCGCGGAGCCCGGCGACGGGAGCGCCAAGCCGCCGGAGGCAGGCGAGCGGGATCCAGAGCCGTCGGCTGACCTTGCTGATGAGGCCGGCGACGACGGGGACGGCAACTAACAGCTCAAAAGAGAGGCCCGTTGAGCACCAAGGATTTCCTCGAGAAGGATTATTACAAGACCCTTGGGGTGTCTAAGGGTGCGTCCGCCGACGACATCAAGAAGTCGTACCGGAAACTCGCCCGCAAGTACCACCCAGACGCAAACGAGGGTGACGCGAAGGCGGAGGCGCGGTTCAAGGAGATATCCGAGGCGTACACCGTCTTGTCCGACGAGAAGCGCCGCAAGGAGTACGACGAGGCGCGCTCGCTGTTCGGCAGTGGCGGGCCGCGGATGCCTGGCTCAAGCAGTTCGGGCAGCTACGGCGGCTTCGATCTCGGTGACCTGTTCGGCGGGACCTCGGGCAGCGCAGGCGGCCGGCTCGGCGACCTCCTCGGCGGTGTGTTCGGCCGGGGGGGTACCGGTACCACAACCCAGCAGAGCCGGCCACGGCGCGGCGCCGACGTCGAGACCGAGACGGCACTGTCGTTCGGTGACGCGATCGAGGGCGTGACGGTGTCGCTGCGGCTAACCGGTGAAGGCGCATGCAAGACCTGCATGGGAACCGGGGCCAAGGCGGGAACGGTGCCCAAGGTGTGCCCGACGTGCGAAGGCACCGGGGTAGGCAGCCGGAACCTCGGCAGCTTCGGCCTCTCCGAGCCGTGCAAGACCTGCCGCGGCCGTGGTCTGGTCGTCGATGACCCGTGCCCGACCTGTTCGGGTAGCGGGCGCGCGATGAGCACTCGGACGATCCAGGCCAGGATCCCGGCCGGCGTCGCCGACGGCCAGCGGATCAAGATCGCTGGCAAGGGCGCACCCGGCGAGCGCGGCGGACCAGCCGGTGACCTGTACGTGCGTGTTCACGTCGAGCCGCACAAGGTCTTCGGCCGGTCGGGCCACAACCTGACCCTGACCGTGCCGCTGACGTTCACCGAGGCAGCGCTCGGCGGGGAGATCAAGGTGCCGACGCATCACGGCATGCCCGTGAGCCTGCGGATTCCTGCGGGCACGCCGAGCGGCCGTACATTCCGGGTCCGCGGCAAGGGCGTCCGCCGAAAGGACGGAACCACCGGCGACCTACTCGTCACCGTTGACGTTCAGGTGCCGACCGACCTCAACGCCAAGGCCAAGTCGGCACTCGAGGAGTTCAGGGATGCGACCGCAGGCCCGGACCCGCGCAGCGACCTGCTGCGCCAGGCCGGCGCGTAATACCGCTCGCCGAGAGGAGATGACATGACAAGCGACTTCGAGCTGACGGATGACACTCCGGTCTATGTCATCTCCGTGGCCGCCCAGCTATCAGGGCTGCATCCGCAGACGCTGCGCGCCTACGACCGCCTCGGCCTGGTCTCGCCGGGCCGGGCGGCCGGGCGCGGGCGGCGTTACTCGCTCCGCGACATCCTGATCCTGCGCGAGGTACAGCGCCTGTCGCAGGAAGAAGGAATCAACCTGTCGGGGATCAAGCGCATCCTCGAACTCGAGCTAGCCGAGGAGCGCAGCCGGCTGCGGCTGGCCGAACTGCACGCGGAGATAAACCAGCTCCGCGCGGAGCTCGAGTCGACCAGGGCGGTAGCCGCCCGGCTGGCGACTCTGCTGCGCAACCGGGGTGGTGGCGGCGCCCTGGTGCCGGTGCGCGACACAGCCTCCAGAAGGTCGTCGGCGCAGGCCGACCACGTGGCCGATGCTTCGGCGACGCCGCCAGCCTCAGACGGGCCGGGCACCCTGCCCTACGCACCAGGCGACGGGCGGCCCGCCGCTGCAGCCTCTGATTCGGCTTGAGCTGTGCCGGACGGCCGGCGGCCCCGAGCCGGGCGGGGCACGCTTCGTTCCCTATATATGCATGATCTCCGGGAGACAACGGAATGGATGAGAAGCTGACCAGGAAGAGCCAGGAGGCTCTGTCCGAGGCAGTGAAGAACGCCGCGTCGGCGGGCAACCCGAATGTCGACGGGCTGCACCTGCTGGCTGCCCTGCTCGAGCAGGAGGGTGGCACCGCCGCTCCGCTGCTGCGTGCCGTGGGCGCCGACCCCGACGCGATGTTGCGATCGGTCAGGCAGGAACTGGCCAAGCTGCCCCAGGCGGCAGGCGCGACCCTGGGCGCGCCCGAGACTTCACGCCCGCTGCTGGCCGCGCTCGCCACCGCGGGCAAGCGGGCCAAGGAAATGCAGGATGAGTACGTCTCGACCGAGCACCTGCTCGTGGGCCTGGCCACCGACGGCGGCCGGGCCGCGACGCTGCTCAAGGAGGCCGGTGCCGGTCCGCAGCAGCTCGTTGACGCCTTCGAGCAGGTCCGCGGCTCCGCACGGGTCACCTCGCAGGATCCCGAGGGCACCTACCAGGCGCTCGAGAAGTACAGCGTCGACCTGACCCGCAGCGCCCGGGAGGGAAAGCTCGACCCGGTCATCGGCCGGGACGCCGAGATCCGCCGGGTCATCCAGGTGCTGTCTCGCCGCACCAAGAACAACCCGGTGCTGATCGGCGAGCCCGGAGTCGGCAAGACCGCGGTGGTCGAGGGCCTGGCCCAGCGCATCGTCGCGGGCGACGTGCCCGAGTCGCTGCGGAACAAGCGTGTCGTCTCGCTCGACCTTGGCGCGATGGTGGCCGGAGCCAAGTACCGCGGCGAGTTCGAGGAACGGCTGAAGGCCGTACTGAACGAGATCCGCAAGAGCGAGGGCCAGATCATCACGTTCATCGACGAGTTGCACACGGTCGTGGGCGCAGGTGCGGCCGAGGGCGCGATGGACGCGGGCAACATGCTCAAGCCGATGCTGGCCAGGGGCGAACTGCGCATGGTCGGCGCGACCACGCTCGATGAGTACCGGCAGCGGATCGAGAAGGACGCGGCGCTGGAGCGCCGGTTCCAGCAGGTCCTTGTCGGCGAGCCTTCGGTTGAGGACACGATCGCGATCTTGCGCGGGCTCAAGGGCAGGTACGAGGCCCATCACCAGGTTCAGATATCGGACGCGGCGCTGGTCGCCGCGGCCATGCTCTCCGACCGCTACATCACCGCGCGCTTCCTGCCGGACAAGGCGATCGACCTGGTCGACGAGGCGGCATCGCGGCTGCGCATGGAGATCGATTCGCGCCCGGTCGAGATCGACGAACTGCAGCGCACCGTCGACCGGATGAAGATGGAAGAGATGGCTCTGGCCAGGGAAAACGACGCGGTCAGCCGGGAACGGCTTGAGCGGCTGCGGGCCGACCTGGCCGATCGCCAGGAGCAGCTGACCGGGCTGATCGCGCGGTGGGAGCGGGAGAAGGCCAGCCTGAACAAGGTCGGCGAGCTGAAGAAGCGGCTTGACGACCTGCGCGGGCAGGCCGAGCGGGCCCAGCGCGACGCCGACTTCGAGACCGCCTCCCGCCTCATGTACGGGGAGATCCCCACGCTCGAGCGCGAGATCGATGCGGCGGCGGCCGCCGCGGCGAGCGAGGAAGAGCGGGCGGCGGCCGGTAACGGCCCGGCTGGACCGGATGGCACGGGCGGCGCTGCCGGCGTCCCGGCAGCAAGCCCGATGGTCAAGGAAGAGGTAGGACCCGATGACGTCGCCGACGTCGTTTCCTCGTGGACCGGCATCCCGGCCGGGCGACTGCTCGAGGGCGAGACCGGCAAGCTGCTGCGCATGGAAGAGGAGCTAGGACACCGGATCGTCGGACAGTCGGCTGCCGTCCAGGCCGTGTCCGACTCGGTCCGCAGGTCCAGGGCCGGTATCGCCGATCCTGACCGGCCGTCTGGCTCCTTCCTGTTCCTCGGACCGACCGGAGTGGGCAAGACCGAGCTGGCCAAGGCGCTGGCCGAGTTCCTGTTCGACGACGAGCGGGCGATGATCAGGCTCGACATGAGCGAGTACTCCGAGCGCCATTCGGTCGCGCGGCTGGTCGGGGCGCCGCCTGGTTATGTCGGCTACGACGAGGGCGGCCAGCTGACCGAGGCCGTGCGGCGCAGGCCGTATTGCGTCGTGCTGCTCGATGAGGTGGAGAAGGCCAACGCGGAGGTCTTCAACATCCTGCTCCAGGTGCTCGACGACGGCAGGCTCACCGACGGCCAGGGCCGGACCGTCGACTTCAGGAACACGATCCTGATCCTGACCTCGAATCTCGGCTCCCAGTTCATCGCGGACCCGGCCCTGGATGAGAACGACAAGCGCGACAAGGTCATGACCGTCGTCCGCGCCACGTTCAAGCCGGAGTTCCTCAACCGGCTGGACGAGGTGACCATCTTCGATGCGCTGACTACTGCCGAGCTCACCGAGATCGTTGACCTGCAGGTGAGCAGGCTGGGGTCCCGGCTGGCGGAGCGACGGCTGACGCTGACAGTTACGCCCGAGGCCAGGGAGTGGCTG
>Ga0335075_10018437_pt1 | contig 10341 bp, 15 predicted proteins | sample Lox_Sample_24_FD_206723 | JGI IMG/M metagenome (GOLD analysis project Ga0335075, IMG submission 206723) | Soil microbial communities from Loxahatchee National Wildlife Refuge, Florida, United States - Lox_Sample_2.4 | ecosystem: Environmental > Terrestrial > Soil > Wetlands | place: USA... | reverse complement strand
CGTGCGCGCCGAGATCGACGAGGCAGTCGGTGCCCTTCGCGATGTCCTTCCGGAGCTGATGTTGGGTTCGTGAGGTGCACGGTTGTGGGGTTTACCGTTCGCCGACTAAGGGGTATACCTGTGTGGCGCGTGTGGCGGCGCGTTATCCCGGCGAGCTTGGCGCGAGGTCATGATGCAAACACAACTTCACCCCTCAGGCGGTGATCGCCTCGGGCATGAGGACAAAGAGGTCCGAGCCGCTATCCGGTTCGCTGCTCTGGCCGCGATAGCAGGAGTCGCGTTCCTCGTCGTCGCCGCAATGTGGGCCAGCACCTGCAAAGGCGCGATGGCCGTCGACACCGCGGCATGCGGTGCTCCTCAGCTGACAATCCTGGCGTTCGGGGCACCGCTGATCCTGCTTGCCGCGGGGGGCTGGGCATTTCTGCGCACATATCGCACCTGGCGCGACCACGGCACCTGGTGGGGGTGGCAGGGTGCCGGGTGGTTTTTATTCATGCTGATGCTTGTCACGCTCGCCATGGGCGTCCCCCCGATCGCCGGACCCGTCCTGGCTGGTTGACCGGACTCCCGGCAATCACTCCCGCGTCGTGTTTGGGCGTTCTACCTTGGTAGGTATCGCCGGTAACAAGGCGGCAAAAGGCGGACGAGGACGGGAGAAGGGATCAGTCATGGGTGACACCTATCGTGACCCCGTCGACCATGTGCGGACGACACGGTCACACGCGGGCGAGTCGATGATCGATGTGTTGCGTTGGCCCGGCTACCTACTGGTCGTGGCGGGGGTCATCGCCGTTGTGGGTTGTCTGGCGGCGTTTGGGACCGGGCACCAAAGCCAGGGCATGACCACAGGTGTCGTCGCCGTGGCGACGATGACGGTCGGTCTGGTGTGGCTGGCGTTCGAGCACCGGCGAGTGCGCAGACTCGAAGACCGCTGGTACGACGCGCATCCCGAGGTCCCGCGCCAACGGCCGGCAAGCTGACCAGCCGAGGGCCCGCGCCGGTCAGTGGTTACGTAGCTTCCTGATCAGCTTTGCCTTGGTCAAGCCCGAATAGCCGGAGATGCCAAGCTGTTTGGCTCTCTTCTTGAGTTCCGGCACGGTCCAATCTTCATACGAGCCGGACTTACCGCCCGACTTGCCCACGCTCGAGCGGCCACGAGCCGCAGCGGCGTTGGAGATCCGAGCGGCCTTTTCCTTGGAGTCTCCTTGTTTGCGTAGATCTTGGTAGAGCTTCTCATCCTTGATTGACGATCTGGGCATCTCAACCTCCTTCGCGCGAAGTCACGCTGACAGATTTTCCCGTCGGCGTACCGGGTCAAACGCCGGCGGACCGCTAATCCCGGTATTCGTCGCGGTCGTCATCGGTGCCGACGATCTCTCGGTGCTGCTCTTGCCAGTCAGAGGCATCCGCCTCCACGGGTGGTGTCTCCCGATCCGGGGCGCTGGGCTCCGGCGTGGTCTGTTGCTCTTGCTCGACGGCGTCGGCGATCGGGGTCTCGTCGGAATAGCTGTCGCGGTCATGCATGGCGCTCACCTCCCGCTAGATCGAGCGGGTTTTATTCGCCGAGGCTAGTGGGTATCTGCTCTACATCATGAGGAGCTTGACGACGGCCACCCACGCCCCGGTGCCCCAGCCACCCGAGCATCGGGGATGGGACCACAAACGAGATGACATAGACGGTTACGGTGACCGACACAAGGACGGCCAGGGTGAACACGGCCTCCATGGGACCCGGAATACCCGGCGGCGATCATGACGAACCGGCTTGAGCGCAAGGGTAGTGTCGGGCAAATACTGCCGGGAGGCCAGATGACCGCTGCCGAAAGTCCAGAGAAGGGCCAGCAACGCAGCGACCGCGCCATCGAACTGCGCGTTGCCGCGCGGCTGGAGAACCTGGCGGTGCTGCGCACGCTGGTCGGGGCAGTCGGTACCTTCGAGGATCTCGATTTCGATGCCGTTGCCGACCTGCGGTTGGCGGTCGATGAGGTATGCACTCGGTTGATTCGCTCCGCGACCCCGGACGCCACGTTGGCGATCGTGGTCGATCCGCGAGCCGACGAGTTAGTGGTCGAGGCGTCAGCGACATGCGATAACTACGATGTGGTGACGCCGGGCAGCTTCAGCTGGCACGTGCTGACATCGCTGGCCGACGGCGTAACGACGTTCCACGACGGACACGAACCTGACCACGGGCGCGGCGTCTTCGGCGTCACCCTGACAACCCGACGGGCGGGCTCTTCCAGGTGACAGCGCGAGCTGTCGGCGGTTCTGCATCTCGGCCCAACGAATACGCTGACGTCCCGGACATGTTCCGTGAGTTGGTCAGTCTTGACGCCGGTTCCCCGGAATTCCAGCGCCACCGCGACAAGATCGTGGAGCGCTGCCTTCCGCTGGCCGATCACATCGCGCGCCGCTTCGAGGGCCGCGGGGAACCACGTGACGACTTGGTCCAGGTGGCACGCGTCGGGTTGGTCAACGCTGTTGCCCGCTTCGATGTCGACGCCGGCTCGGACTTCGTCTCCTTTGCGGTGCCCACCATCATGGGGGAGGTCCGCCGGCATTTCCGGGACAACAGCTGGTCGGTCAAGGTTCCGCGGCGTCTGAAAGAACTCCACTTGCGGCTCGGGACCGCGACGGCTGACCTTTCGCAGCGGCTGGGCCGGGCACCGACTGCCTCTGAACTCGCCAGCGAACTCGATATGGACCGCACGGAGGTCATCGAAGGCTTGGTGGCCGGCAGCTCCTACAACACCCTGTCCATCGACAGCGGCGGCAGCAGCGGCGATGACGAAGCCAGAGCGATCGCCGACACACTCGGCGATGTGGACGCCGGTCTCGAGCGGATCGAAAACCGCGAGGCGCTGCGACCGCTACTCGACGGGTTGCCGGAACGTGAACGAACCGTTTTGGTACTCAGGTTCTTCGAATCGATGACGCAGACGCAGATTGCCGAACGCGTCGGCATTTCACAGATGCACGTGTCGCGGTTGCTCGCTAAGTCGCTAGCGCGGTTGCGGGACGAGCTGGAATAGCCGGCGCGGCTCTTCGTTGTCGTCCAAAATGTTCGGCACCGAGTCGGCCAGCGGCAACGCGTTGTCGGGGTCGCAAATACGCAGCAAGCGGGAAACTGCCTTGCTCGGGACGACGGCCCAGCGCACATCGGCGCCCGCGCACCGGACGTTGATCGTGTGCAGCGCCGAAAAGCCCGCAGTTCCAAAGAATTCCAGGCCGCTTAAGTTCAGGACTATCGACTTGGAATGAGCGGCGCAGCGCTGAACGTAATCGGCGAGCTGACCGGCGTTGGACGCGTCGAGCTCGCCGTGAGCGGTAATCACAACGAACGACGCGCCCCACTCAGCTGTGAAACGGGCAGTGTGGTTTTCCCACGGCTCCGACGGAATTCCGGCATCGGTATTCACAAGCGGTGAAGCAGAATTGGGATGTCTAATGGCAAACATCAGGGTGACTCCATCAGTCGTCAAGCAGTCGTCTAGCAATGCTGTGGATCACGTCAAGCGGTTGGTCCCGCGCGCGGGAGAGAATCCGGGAGAACCAGCGTCCCCTACGTCAATTAACGTTGTTCCGGGCGGCTGTGAACTCAACCTTCTTTGAACAGTACTCCAGCCACACTCGGGCGACAACGGCCCGCGGGCGTTTCTAAGAAACCCTGGTCAGCTCGGTTGACCGACGGCGCTATCCGAGATCGCGCGTCGGTACTGCAATGGCAGCGGCGAATCGCCGCACGGACTCTGCGGCCGCGGTTGCGGCCTCGGTGCGGCCTGCGCGCGCTCGGGTGGCGATCTCGCCGGTTTCCGGGTCGAGCGTCACCTCTGCCAGCAGCTCACCGGTCGTCACCTCGCACACCGCCCAGGAGTAGCCGGCGTCCGCCGACCACTGGGCGGCACAGCGCGCGACGTAATCCGGGTCGGTTATCCCCAGTTCGGCCAGCGCGGAACGATCGTCGATGCGGCGGTCCGCGCGCAGTGCGCGCAAATACCACTGCCCAGCGTTGATCTCGACCGGGTCCAAGATTGCGACCGGTGGCAAGGTTTACTTGATCTCGGCCAGAACCGTGCCTTGGGTGATTGCGGCGCCCGCCTCGACGGCCAGCCCGGTGATGGTGCCGTCTTTGTGCGCGGTTACCGGGTTTTCCATCTTCATCGCTTCCAGTACCACCACCAGATCGCCGGCGGCGACCTCTTGCCCCTCTTCGACGGCGACCTTCACCACGGTGCCCTGCATCGGTGCGGTCACCGCGTCACCAGACGCCGCCGCGCCGGCCAACGCGCCGCGCTTGCGCGGCTTGGGCTTCTTCCGGATGACACCGGCTGGATCGGATCCGCCGCCGTTGGACAGCGCCAGGTCGCCGGGCAGCGAGACCTCAATCCGTCGGCCGCCGACCTCGACCACGACTTTCTGCCGCGGCCGGGCGTCTTCTTCATCCAGGGGCTCACCGCCGGTGAAGGGTTCGATGGTGTTGTTCCACTCGGTCTCGATCCACCGGGTGTGCACCGAAAAGCCGTTATCGTCGCCGATGAACGCCGGGTCGGAGACCACCGCACGATGGAACGGGATGACGGTGGCCAGCCCCTCGACGTGGAACTCGTCCAGAGCCCGGCGGGATCGCGCCAGCGCCTCCTCGCGGTTGGCCCCGTACACGATCAGCTTGGACAGCATCGAGTCGAACTGGCCGCCGATCACCGTACCGGCCTCGACGCCGGAATCCAGTCGGACACCGGGACCGGTGGGAATGTCATAGCGGGTAACCGGACCCGGCGCGGGCAGGAAGCCGCGCCCGGCGTCCTCGCCGTTGATCCGGAACTCGATGGCGTGCCCACGCGGCGTCGGGTCCTCGGTGATGTCGAGCTTCTCGCCGTTGGCGATCTTGAACTGCTGGAGCACCAGATCGATGCCCGCGGTCTCCTCGGTGACCGGGTGCTCCACCTGCAGACGGGTGTTGACCTCCAGGAACGAGATCAGGCCGTCCTGACCGACCAGATATTCGACCGTCCCGGCGCCGTAGTAGTGAGCTTCCTTGCAGATCCGCTTGGCCGACTCGTGGATCTCCTTGCGCTGCGCGTCGGTCAGGAACGGCGCCGGCGCCTCCTCGACCAGCTTCTGGAACCGGCGCTGCAGCGAGCAGTCGCGGGTTCCCGCGACGACGACATTGCCGTGCTTATCGGCGATCACCTGGGCTTCGACGTGCCGGGGCTTGTCCAGGTAGCGCTCGACGAAGCACTCGCCGCGGCCGAACGCGGCGACCGCTTCGCGGGTCGCCGACTCGAACAGTTCGGGGATCTCCTCGATGGTGCGGGCGACCTTCATGCCACGGCCGCCGCCGCCGAAGGCGGCCTTAATCGCGATCGGCACGCCGTACTCCTTGGCGAAGGCGACCACCTCGTCTGCGTCTTTCGCCGGGTCTGACGTACCGGGCACCAGCGGGGCCTGCGCGCGGGCGGCGATGTGCCGTGCGGTGACCTTGTCGCCGAGATCGCGGATTGACTGCGGGCTGGGCCCGATCCAGATCAGGCCGGCGTCGATCACCGCCTGGGCGAAGTCGGCGTTCTCCGATAGGAAGCCGTACCCGGGGTGGACCGCGTTGGCGCCGGACTTCTCGGCGGCCTCCAAGAGCTTGGAGAAGTCCAGGTAGGACTCCCCCGAGGTCTGTCCGCCCAGCGCGAAGGCCTCGTCGGCTAGCTTTACGTGCGGAGCGTCGGCGTCAGGTTCGGCGTACACCGCCACACTGGGCAGTCCGGCATCTTTGGCCGCGCGGATCACCCGCACCGCGATCTCACCGCGATTGGCGACAAGAACCTTGGAGATCGTCGAGCTGGCGTGACTAGGCACTGCGCCTCCTGTAGGGCTGAACAATTCTCACGAGTCTAAGAGAAATTCTTACAAGTCATGTCGGGGGAAGTTTAAGCGCCGCGCCGCGGACGATATGACCCGGTGCCCACTTCAGGCGGGCTCATGTAGCCGTCGCTTGATGCGCGCCAGCATCGCCGACATGCCACGCAGTCGCAGCGGGCTGATCAAAGCGGCCAGGCCCAGCTCGGTGTAGAAATCCTCCGGCACCGCCAGGATGTCGGCGGCTGGCTGCTCATCGAGGCCGGCGGCCAGTATGGACGCGAAACCACGAGTGGTGGGCGCCTCGGCCGGAGCGCTGAAATGCAGCCGCACCCGGTTGACGTCGCTGGCGTCGACGTGCAGAAACAGCGGCGACTGGCACTCGGGCACCGGCTCCATCGCCGCCTCTTCCAGGTCGGCGGGCAATGCCGGCAGATCGTCGGCGAACTCCAGCAGCAGCTTGAGCTTGTCTTGGCCCTGGACTTCGGCGAAGTCGGACACCACCTCGGCCAGCGGCGCAGGCATGCTCATCAGGCCGGTACAGCTCCCGGGCTCTCGCCGGCGACGATCGGCACGCGCACGGTGTTGCCCCATTCGGTCCAGGAGCCGTCGTAGTTGCGCACGCCGGGGATGCCGAGCAGATGCGTCAGCACAAACCAGGTGTGGCTGGACCGTTCGCCGATGCGACAGTAGACGATGGTTTTGTCGTCCGGGTCGATGAACCCGTAGAGCTGCTCCAGCTCGTCGCGGCCGCGGAACCGCCCACTCTCGTCGGCCGCCTTACCCCACGGGATCGAACGCGCGGTGGGAATGTGGCCTGCCCGTAGCGCCCCTTCCTCGGGGTAGTCGGGCATATGTGTGCGCTTGCCGGTGTACTCGTCGGGCGATCGCACATCGATCAGGGGCTCGGAGCCCAAGATGGCCAGCACGTCGTCTTTGAAGGCACGGATCGGCCCGTCGTTGCGCTGCACGACGGGATAACCGGTCGACGTTTTGCCCGGCACGTCCAAGGTGGTGTCGCGCCCTTCGGACATCCACAGGTCGCGCCCGCCGTTGAGCAGCCGCACATCCGGGTGGCCGAAGAGCGTGAAGACCCACAGCGCGTACGCGGCCCACCAGTTGCTCTTGTCCCCGTAGATCACCACGGTGTCGTCTCGGGAAATGCCTTTGCGGTCCATCAATTCGGCGAACTGCTCGCCGTTGATGTAATCGCGAACTCGAGGGTCGTTGAGGTCGGTGTGCCAGTCCACCTTGACCGCTCCGGGGATATGGCCGACGTCGTAAAGCAGGACATCCTCGTCGGATTCGACGATCGCAAGCCCCGGCTGACCCAGATTGCCGGCCAGCCAGTCGGCAGTCACCAGCCGTTCCGGATGGGCGTAGGCGCTCAGCGTTGGGCTGGGATCCTCAGGTAATGGCACACCGTGAGCCTACCCGCGCGGTTGGAATTAGCGGTCCCGCAGTCGGGACCCTGACAGATCCTTTCAATGGCCCGCGCTTTGGCCGCCATCGATGTGCAGGAACTCGCCGGTGACAAAGGTCGCGTTCTCGAGGTAAAGCACTCCGCCGACGATGTCGTCGACGGTGCCCAGGCGTCCGAGCGGCTGCAAACTGGCGAGGGCGACGTGATCATCGCCGGCGTGTAGGGGCGTATCGATGGTTCCCGGCGATATTGCGTTTACCCGTATTCCCCTGCGCGCGTATTCAATTGCTAACGATTTGGTGACCGAGGCGAGGCCGCCTTTGGTGAGGGAGGCCAGCGCGGAGGGAACGCGGGCGTCAGCGCGTTCCACCAGGGTGGTGGTCACGTTAACCACGTGGCCGCCGTCGCCTTGGGAAAGCATCTGTGCGATGACGCGTTGGGTGATGTGAAAGAAGCCGTCAAGGTTCACCGCGGTGACATAGCCGTAGTCCGCGGCTGTGTACTCGGTGAACGGTTTGGCGACGAACACACCCGCGTTGTTGATGAGCGTGTCGACCCGTCTGAACCGTTCGACCGCCGTCGTCACGAGGCGTTCGGCCGTAGCGGGATCGGCGATGTCCCCGGCGACCGCGGCCACGCGGGGGTCGTTGCTGGCGGTGATGGTGCGCGAGTTCGCCACCACCGAGTAGTTCAGCTTGCGGTAGGCGTCAACCAACGCGGCGCCGATTCCGCGCGATGCACCCGTGATGATCGCGACCCGTTGCAGGTGGGTGCCCGTGGTCATCGGTCGCCCTGAAATGTCTTGTCGGTCATGGTTGATCCCTTCTCTGATGTGCGGTTTTCGGCGGTCCTTCGGCGACGAGTGGGTACGTCAGTTAGATGAGGTTCTCTTCACGTCCCGGCACGGAAGCGTCGAATGCGTTGAGCGTCACGGCGACCATGGAGAAGCATCCGACCAGGAAGACGATCTCCGCGAGGCCCTGCTCTCCGAAAGTTGCCAGGGCCGCCCGGTAGGTCGACTCGGGAAGGGAGGCACCTCGGTTCAGCGCAGCCGCCATGTCATAGGCGATGCCCTCCTCGCGGGTGAGATCGCTGGGGCGCTGACCGGCGGCGATGGTCGCAATTTTGTCCTCAGCGAGTCCAGCACGCCGGGCGAAATACTCGTGTCCATATATTTCGTAGCGGGCACCGAACTTTACGGCGGTCACCAGGATGACGAGTTGATGGATCGCGGCATCAAGGAGGCTGTGCTCCCACAGCGCTTTATTGAAAGCCCAAGCGGGTCTGCCGAACTGTGGAAAGTGCAGCCAGCCGTTGAATGGGCCGATCAGCGCACCGTCTGTTCGACGCGCAACAAGTTCACCGAAGTTTGTCTCGATCACAGCCACCATGTCGTCGTAGAGCGTTTTCTGCTCGGCGCTTAGGGTCGCTGGAGGCAGCAAGGGCAGGCGCATGAGGGCTCCTTAGGCTTCTCGTTCGATTGGGTTGTCTTGTCATCAGCACGATCCCCCGTGCTCACGAATTGGTGAGTGCGGGAGGCACGGGTGCATCAAGGTGTTCCAGCAACGCGGCAAGCTTGTGATCCAACTCGATTCCTACCCTGGTGATTTGGGGTGTGCTGAAGCTGCCGAACCGGGTGCTGGGTTGGTCCACGGTGAACCACGTGGCATCGTCGGCGTCTTCCACAATGGCTGTCCGCAACGGCGCGTAGAGCAAAATCGCCGGGTTATAGCGGTACATCTTTTGCGCAATGGTGTGATTGCCCATGAGGTACTCGACACAACGGCCACGGTCTCCGGCCAGCCGCATCAGCGACGTGAAGTCGTGGGACCAGTAGAGAATAAAGTCGTGCGGCGCGTTCTCTGCGGTGGCCTCCACAACGGTCTGCCAATCGACGCTCCTCTCGACGAGAGAGTCGAACCGTTCACTCTGGAACACAGGCACCGCTTGCTCATAGCGAGCCCTGAACCCATCGAATGAGTCGTCGATCTGGATCGTCAACCGGTCGACCTGATGCGAGATCGTTTCCATCGTTCCACTCAATGATCGGGTCATGATGCCTCCTGGTTTCGGCCTGCGAATTGTTAACTTGCACGAAGCTAGCCAGCTTCATCGGTAGCTTACATCACTGACTAGCATTTTGCAAGTCAGTGATGTAAGCTCGGCGTATTTCTTGGCTAGCTTCATGCAAGCCAGTTTGGAGAGGAGAACTCATGCCGACATACGTGTGCTACGCGCACCGAGGCCAGCTCACCGCCGAGCGCAAAGCCGACATTGCCGCGGGGATAGCGCAGATCCACGGTCGATTCACCGGGGCGCCAGTCTGGTTCAGCCAGTGCGTGTTTCACGAACTGGGGACCGACGACCATTTCATCGGTGACCAGCCGGCGCCCCTTAATGGTGTGTGGGTGTACGGCCACATCCGCGCCGAGCGCAGCCCATCGGCGAGGACCAACATCTTGCTTGCCATTCGCGACCACCTAATGCGGGTGCTCGACATTCCCGACTCGGTGGTGTGGGTCTACCTCAACGAACTCAGCCATACCGACATGGTCGAATTCGGCCATGTCTTGCCCCAACCGGGTGACGAACAAAACTGGGTCGACGATCTGCCCGCAGACCTGCGTGATCACGTAGCTGCACTGGGTAATAGCTGACACGCATCAGCGGCACCGCCCCGTTGCCCGGGAAGCACCACCCGGTCAGAACGCCACCGGATCAACTGGGCTGGCAACTGGGTCGGCGAGCGCTGTCACGACCGGATCCCGCCACGGCCTGGCCCAAGCCTCGTCTTCGCGCGGCACCGTGACATCACAGCTCGGGCAGTACTCGCCGTGCTCCATGGGGTTGCCGCACACGGTGTGAATGAATCGGATTGGCTCCGCCTGCGCACCATTGACGGTCGTGTACTCGTGCCCCCAGTCAGCGAGTCGGTGCAGGATCGGCAAGACGGCGGCCCCGGCTTCGGTGAGCTTGTATTCGTCGCGGGTCCGCCCGACACCGCGGTACGGGACCCGCGTCATCAGGCCGAGCTCCACCAGCCGACTCAGCCGAGCCGAAAGAATGTTGTC
>Ga0335075_10018436_pt1 | contig 10342 bp, 9 predicted proteins | sample Lox_Sample_24_FD_206723 | JGI IMG/M metagenome (GOLD analysis project Ga0335075, IMG submission 206723) | Soil microbial communities from Loxahatchee National Wildlife Refuge, Florida, United States - Lox_Sample_2.4 | ecosystem: Environmental > Terrestrial > Soil > Wetlands | place: USA: Florida... | reverse complement strand
TGATCTCGAGCGCGCCGCCGCACGCGGCTCCGCCGAGGATTTCGTCGCCGTCGGAGAGATCGATCCGCAGCCTTCGAAACGCCCCGTCCGCGATCGTCGCGCGCGCGGCTTCGACGACGTCACGTTCGTGACAGCCGGCTCCGATGCTGCCGGCGATGCGGCCCGATCCGTCGACCGCGACCGTCGTTCCGGGCGGCGACGGCGACGCGTTGTCGGTGGCGACGAGGATCGCGAGCGCGACCGGCTCGCCGGCCTCGAGCCGCTCCGCGACCGTCGTGAAGATCTCGCGCGACATGCGGGCTAATTCCCGCCGTCGGGCCGGTTGAAGCCTCCCGCGCCGCGCGGCCTCAGGACTTCCGCGGCCGCCGCAGCAATTCGAGCCGTACCTGCATCGCCGGACTTTCCGGAAAGTAGGCGAAAGGACGGTTGCATGAACCCTGTCGCTCGTGCGTTCGCCGTCGCGGTCGCACTCGCGTACGCCGCGACGCTCGTTTCGTGCGCGCCGCCGCAGGCGGCTCCGGCGTCGAGCGGCCTCGCGCCCGCAATGATGCCCGCCGGCATCGCCGCCGGTAAGCTCGAAATCTCCAAGTCCGGCACCGGCTACTTGGTCCGCATGATCAACCCGAAGGACGGCGCTGCCGGCGCGAACTCTGCGTACGCCAAGGACAAGGCCGGCTGCGACGGACACGCGGCGCCGTGTTACATTTTCTCGGCGCTCGACGGCACCGCGCCGCTGCCGGTCACTGCCGATTCGTGCGTCGTCGACAAGACGGGCAGCGTTCCGACGGCGTACTGCGGGGCGGCCGGCATCGCGTCGGTCACCATCGACGCGCCGGAAGGCGGAACGATCGGTCACGACGCCAGCGGCTCGAGCGAGCTCGGAAAAGACTGCTTTCCGTCGTCGGTGACCTACGAGGTCGGGCCGAAGCGCGTCTACAGCGTCTTGGCTTGGGACGGCTGCAAAGAGACGATCCGCTGCGCGGCGCACAACGTCGGAACCGTCGACGCGGACGACAAAGACGTCATCCAGGGGCGCTGCTACTTCGTCGACCGCCACTAAGCGCGCGGGAGAATCGCGCGCTATTCGTTATCCGGCGCGCGGTAGTCGGGCGGCTGGCTCAAGATCGCCGACTCGCTATACGGTGCCGGAATCGGAACGAACGGGCGCGGCGAGTGATAGAAATCGAAGCAGTCCGCTTGGGGTGAGTTGGCACGCCGGTCGACCGCCGTCAATCGCGGCAAATCGAACTGATCTTCGATGAAGCGCAGGATGCTGCCGTGCTCGTACTGCACGTGCGAGACGTAGTTCGCCTTGGCGTACGGCGAAATCACCAGCAGCGGAACGCGGATACCGAGCCCGTCGTAGTCGAGGTGCGGCGGCGGGACGTGATCGTACCAGCCGCCGTAATCGTCCCAGAAGACGAAGATCGCGGTCGAGTCCCAATATTTCGACTCGCCGATCGCGTTGACGAGTGCGGCCACCCACGACGGCCCCGACGCGCTGCCGCAGCCGGCGTGATCGGAGTTGCCGCAGGTCGGCGTCACCCAGCTCACCTGGGGCAGCGTACCGTTCTTGACGGCGGTGAAAAACAGCGTCTGAGGATAGACGATGTTGCGCTTCCAGTCGGGACCGGTATAGATGTGGTTGACCGCTTGAAACGCACTCCAGATGTCGCCGTTCGAGTTCAGCGCCGACGTGTAGTAGGCCCAGCTTATGCCGGCCGCGTCCATCTCGTCGCCGAGCGTCGGATAGTCGAAGCAGACTTGATGCGTGCCGACCTGTTGGCGCCGTTGATTGATCCACCCGATGACGTCGGTGGGTCCTCCCTGACAGCCCCATTGCGTCGAGCTGGATGGGAAGTTGATCGAACGGTCGGCCTGACCGGCGATGATGTATTGATGCGAGATGAAGCTGCTGGCGTCGAAGTTCGAGGGAAACATGCGGTCCGCCAAGACCCATTCCTTGGCCATCGCAAAATACGGTGCCGTCTCACTTTGCGGAACGTACGCGTACTCCGGGTTGGCCGGCGGACACGCCGACGAGCACTGAGGCCGCTCGAGGTCGAAGCCGTTCATCCGGCATTTCGTGCCGGGATAGCTTCCGGTACCGTTACACGCGGCGTAAAAGGACGCCGAGCGGTGCGGCAGGTCCCAGTCCGTCTGCAGTCCGATCGGCTGCAGCGTCAGCTTCTCGCCCGTGCTCGTGTAGCCGTACGACTGCGTGTCGGCGCCGGGATACCCGTTGAAGAGGTCGTCGAAGCTGCGATTCTCTTGAATGATGACGACGACGTGCTTGATCTTGCCGATTCCGGTAGGCGAGGCATCCGGCCGCTCCAAGGCGGGAAGAGCGCCGGCGCTGGGCGGCGCGATTCCGGAGCGAGCTTCGCATGCCGCGAGCAACGCCGCTACAAGGGCGAAGGCAAGCGAGAGCTTTCTGACGTTTGCGAGCGTACGCGTCGTTGCAGCCTTTTCCGGAGAGGTACGTGCGTAGTATGCGCAACGCATCGGCGGAATGCCTGCGTTGCGGCGTCAACGCCGCGTCAACGTCTACTCAGTATCGGGCGGCCGGCGATCGGGAGGCTGTCGCAGGATGTCCGCTTCGGAATAAGGAGCCGCAATCGGCACGAACGCACGCGGCGATTGGTAGAAGTCGAAGCAATCGGCCTCCGGCGAGTTGGCCCGCGTGTCGACGATCGTCAGGCGCGGCAAGCCGAACTGGTCTTCGATGAAGCGCAGAATGCTGCCGTGCTCGTATTGCACGTGCGACACGTAGTTCTGCTTGGCGTAGGCCGAAATGACCAGCAGCGGCACGCGGATGCCCAAGCCGTCGTAATCGAGGTGCGGCGGCGGCACGTGGTCGTACCACCCGCCGTAGTCGTCCCACATCACGAAGATCGCGGTCGAATCCCAATACTTCGACTCGCCGATCGCGTTGACCAGCGCCGCGACCCACGACGGCCCCGTGTTGCTGCCGCAGCCGGCATGGTCCGAGTTTTCGCAGGTCGGCGTCACCCAGCTGACTTGCGGCAGACGCCCCTGCTTGACGACGTCGAAGAAGCGCGTCTGCGGCGAGACGACGTTGCGCTTCCAATCCGGACCGTAGCGAATGTGCCCGACTGCCTGGTACGCGCTCCACAAGTTTCCGTCGCCTTGCAGCGCCCCGGTGAAGAATTTCCACGTGACGTGCGCGGCGTCCATCTCGTCGCCGAGCGTCGTGTAGTTGAAGCACGCTTGGTGATATCCGGCATATTGGCGCTGCTGGTTCAGCCAGCCGATGACGTCGCTGGATCCGCCGTCGCAGCCCCACTCGCCCGACGGAAAGTTGACCGAGCGATCCGCCTGTCCGGCGATGATGTACTGATGCGAGATGAAGCTGCTGGCGTCGAAGTTCGAGGGGAACATGCGATCCGCCAGCACCCATTGGTTGGCCATCGCGAAGTACGGCGCCGTTTCGGCGTGCGGAACGTAGGCGTACTGAACGTACGGCGTGCAGCTCGAGTAACAGTCGGCGTTCTCTTTGTCGAAGCCGTTCATCCGGCACTGCGTGCCGGGATAGCTTCCGCTGCCGTTGCACGCGTCGAAGAACGAGTACGAATCGTGCTCCACGTCCCACGTTGTTTCGAGCCCGATCTGCTGCAGCGTTACCTTTTGGCCGCTGCTGGTGTAGCCGTACGGCTGCGTGTCGGCGCCGGGATATCCTTGGAACAGGTTGTCGAAGCTGCGGTTCTCCTGGACGATCACCACGATGTGCTGGATCTTTCCGGTGCCGGTCGATAAGGGGTGCGGCCGCGCCGGCGACGGTACGGCACCCGCGGCGCCGGGAGCGAATCCCGCGCGGCTTTCGCAGGCCGCGAGCAGCGCGGCCAGCGCGACGGCGGCAAAGCCGAACGCCCGCAAGCTCCGAAACAAACCCATCGACGACACCTTTCCGGAGAGACGCGTGCGTAATGCGCCCGCAGCCGGGCCGTCGCCTTCGTAAACGCGTTAACGATCCGTCAACCAGGAACTAAGAGTCCGTAACCCAAAGCCGATGGGTTGCGAGAGGACGTCCGTTTGCTTTGCGCTTTGCCGTCGCGGGGAAGAACGACGATCACATGAGCGATTCGAAGGACCTTTCCCGGCGCGACTTCATGGCCGCGAGCTCCGCCTCGGCAATCGCGCCGGCCGCGCCTTCGACCCGCGACAGCGTAGCGCCGAGCCCCACGCGCCGCGGCAGCGAAGTCGACATCGTCCTCGACGTCAACGCAACCGAGCATCGCTTGTGGGTAGAGCCGCGCGTGACGCTGCTCGACGCGCTGCGCGATCGCCTCGGCCTGACCGGAACCAAAAAGGGATGCGACCAGGGCACGTGCGGCGCATGCACGGTGCTCGTCAACGGGCGCCGAATCGACTCGTGCCTCACCCTGGCCGTGATGCACGAAGGCGACCGGATCACGACCATCGAGGGCGTCGCGCGGCCCGACGGAACGCTGCACCCGTTGCAGCGGGCGTTCGTCGAACGCGACGGTTTCCAGTGCGGCTTTTGCACGCCCGGCCAAATCGTCTCCGCCCTCGGCCTGTTGGGCGAAGGCCGCACCCTCGATCGCGAAACCGTCCGCGTTCAAATGAGCGGCAACATCTGCCGGTGCGGCTGTTACCCGCACATCGTCGACGCGGTCCTCGACGCCGCCGGCCGGACGTGAACGACTTCACGTTCGTCAAGGCGCAGACCACGACCGGTGCGATCACCGCGGTGGCGCGCGAGTGGGGCGCGCGGTACGTCGCCGGCGGCACCAACATTCTCGACCTCATGAAGGACGCGGTCGAGGCGCCCCCGATGCTGGTCGACATCAACGCGCTTCCGCTGCGCGAGATCGAGTGGCAGCAGGACCGGTTCGTCGTCGGAGCCTTGGCGCGCATGAGCGACGTCGCCGGCGATCCGCAGCTGCGCGGCGCCTTTCCGGCGATTGCGATCGCGCTCGACGAGAGCGCGTCGCCGCAGCTGCGCAACATGGCGTCGATCGGCGGCAACGTCCTGCAGCGCACCCGCTGCGCGTACTTCCGCGACCCCGCGACGCCGTGCAACAAGCGCGACCCGGGCAGCGGCTGCGGCGCGATCGGCGGCGAGAACCGGCGCATGGCGGTGCTCGGAACCAGCGAGCACTGCATCGCGACCCACGCCTCCGACCTCGCCGTCGCGCTGGCGGCGTTCGACGCGCGCATCGAGGTCGTCGGCACCCGCGGAACCCGCGAGATTCCGGTCGGCGAGTTTTACCGGCTGCCGGGCAGCACGCCGCAGATGGAGACCCGGCTCGCGCCCGGCGAGCTGATCACCGCCGTCATCGTTCCGGCCCTCTCGTATTCGCGGCGCTCGACCTACCTGAAAGTTCGCGACCGCGCCGAATACGAGTTCGCGCTGGCCTCGGCCGCAGTCGCCGTCGACGTCGCGAACGGCACGATCCGCGAAGCCCGCGTCGCGCTCGGCGGCATCGCGACCGTGCCGTGGCGGTCGCCCGAAGCCGAGCGCGCACTGGCCGGCGCGCCGGCCGAGCGCGCGTCGTTCGAGCGCGCGGCCGAAGCGGCGCTGACCGGGGCGCGCGGCTACGGCGAGAACGACTACAAGATCGTGCTCGCCAAACGCACGCTGGTGCGCGCCCTCGAGATGGTGACGGCGCCGTGAACGTACCGGTGCTCGGAGCGGCGCGCAGCCGCGTCGAAGGACCCGAAAAGGTTACCGGCCGCGTTCGCTACACGGCCGACTACGCGCCCGAAGACGCGCTGCACGCCGTGGTCGTCACCAGCACTGCCGCCAACGCCCGGATCGCCGAGATCGACGAGCGCCTCGCGCTGGAGGTGCCGAGCGTCGTCACCATTCTGACGCATCGCAACGCGCCCCGCGTCGACGCTCGCAAACAGGGCCCGACGTCGACGCTGCTCTTTCTGCTGCAAAACGACGTGGTGCAGTTCGACCGTCAGCCGGTCGCGGTCGTGATCGCGCGCACGTTGGAACAGGCCGCGGAGGCGGCCGATCGCATTCGCGTCAGTTACCGCGCGGAGACGCCGCAGACGGATCTGGACGCGGCGCCGGTCGCGCCCGTCGAAACGATCTTCGGACAACCGGGAACGCACGCGCGCGGCAACCCCGACGCGCCGCTGCCGGCCGGCAGCGTATCGGTCCGGCAAACCTACCGCACGCCGACCGAGCATCACAACCCGATGGAGACGCACGCGACGATCGCGCGCTGGGATAGCGAAGGCCTTACGCTCTGGGACTCGACCCAGTGGGCCTTCGGCGTGCGCGAGCGCATGGCGCAGGTCTTCGGCATCGACCCCTCGCGCGTGCGCGTGATCGCTCCGTACGTCGGCGGCGCCTTCGGCAGCAAGGGAACGCCGTGGTCGCACGTCGCGCTGGCCGCGATGGCATCGAAGGTGACGAACCGGCCGGTGAAGCTGGTCGTGACCCGGCCGCAGATGTTCGGTTTCGTCGGGCATCGCCCGAAAACCGAGCAACGCGTCGAGCTCGCGGCCGCTCGGGACGGCGCGCTGATCGTCGTCAAGCACGTCTGCCAAAACGAGACCAGCATCGCCGACGAGTTCGTCGAGCCGTGCGGCGTGTTCAGCCGCGATCTGTACGCCGTTCCCAACTATTTCATGTCGCACCGGCTGCGCCGGCTGAACGTCAGCAAACCGACGTACCAGCGCGGACCCGGCGAATCCACCGGCTCGTTTGCGATGGAGTCTGCGATGGACGAGCTGGCCTACGCGCTGGCGATCGATCCGCTCGAGCTGCGGCTGCGCAACTACTCCGAGGTCCAGCCCAACAACGGCAAGCCGTACAGCGGTAAATGCTTGCGCGAATGTTACGCGCTGGCGGCCGAACGCTTCGGCTGGAGCGCGCGCAACCCGGCCCCGCGCTCGACTGTGCGCGGACGCATGCTCGTCGGGACCGGTATGGCGACGGCGTCGCGCGCAACCCACCGCAGCGGATCGCACGCGCGCATTCGCATCGATCGCGCCGGCGAAGTCACCGTAGCCGTCGGCACCATCGAGCAAGGCACCGGCTCGCCGACCGTCTTCGCGCAAGTCGCCGCCGAGATTCTGGGCGTTCCGTTCGAGCGGGTGCGCTTTCTGTGGGGCGACACCGACTTGCCCCAGGCGCCGTTGGCAGCCGGGTCGCAAACCGCCGCCAGCGTCGGCTCGGCGGTTGCCGCGGCGGCACAGGCGTTACGCCGCAGCCTCGACGAGCTCGGCGGTTCGATTCCCAACGACGGCCTCGAGATCGTGCACGCCGAGGAGCCGCCCGAAAGCGAAGAAGCCTACGCGACGCAAGCCTTCGGCGCGCACTTTGCCGAGGTCGAGGTCGATCCGGACCTCGGAACCGTGCGCGTCACGCGCTTCGTCGGCGCCTTCGACGGCGGGCGAATCCTCAACGAGAAGACCGCCCGCAGCCAGCTCCTCGGCGGCGTGGTGTGGGGCATCAGCATGGCCCTCTTCGAGCAGACGCGCTACGATCGGCGCACGGCGCGGATCATGAACGCCAACCTCTCCGAATACTTGGTGCCGACCAATGCCGACGTTCCGAATGCCGAGCTGCTCTTGGTATCCGACGACGACCGTCACGCCAATCCGATCGGCGTGCGCGGCATCGGCGAGGTCGGCATCTGCGGATCGGGTGCGGCGGTCGCCAACGCCGTCTATCACGCGACCGGCGTGCGCGTGCGCGATCTGCCGATTACGCCCGAGAAGCTGCTGGCGCAAGCTTAGTCGTTGCGCATCGTGTAGCCGACTCGGCGAATCGTTCGCAGCAGCCGGGTAAACGGCGGTTCCTCGATCTTCGAGCGCAGATACGACACGTACGTCTCGACCACGTTGGGCTCGACCTCGGAGTCGATCCCCCAGACTAAGTCCAGCAGCTGCTCGCGCGTAAAGACGCGCCCCGGTTCGCGCACGAAGACCGCCAGCAAATCGAACTCGCGCGGCGTCAGCGCGATCGGCCGGCCGGCCCGAGTGACGGTTCGCTCTTCGAGATCCATCACCACGTCTGCAAAGCTGACCGCCTGCGGCTTGGAAAGCTTCGGCCGGCGCACGCGCGAGCGCAGCCGCGCCGCGAGCTCGCTCAAGTCGAACGGCTTGCCGACGTAGTCGTCGGCGCCGGCGATCAGCGCGGCGATTTTGTCGGGCACGTCCTTGCGCGCGCTCAGCATGAGGATCGGAACCTCGCTGTTGCGGCGCAGCTGCGGCAACAGCGTCATGCCGTCCATCTTCGGCATCACGACGTCGAGCACGACCGCGTCGGGGCGCCAGCCGCCTTCGATCACGTCGAGTGCCGCAACGCCGTCCGAGACCGCGCGCACGTCGAAGCCGTGCTGATCGAGGCCGAGCTCGAGCATGTCGCGCATGTGCGGCTCGTCGTCGACGACGAGAATCCGCGGGCGATCGGTCACGCGCCGGCGCCCTGCGCCGGGCGCGGAAACGTCATCGTGAAACGCGTCTCGCCGCCGGTCGATTCGAGCGCGATGCTGCCGCCCCAGCGCTCGACGACGCGAGCGACGATGGCCAAGCCCAGCCCCGAGCCCTCCTCGTCCCCGCGGTTCTTCCCGCGATAGAAGCGCTGAAAGATCGCTTCCCGCTCTTCGGGCGGGATGCCCGGACCGCGATCGGCGACCGAGACCAGCACGCGGCCGTCGAGCACGCTCGCCGCGATCTCGACCGGCGAATCGGGAGCGTAGCGCAGCGCGTTCTCGACGAGGTTGCGTTCGGCTTCGTAGAGGTCGTCTTCGTCGATGGCCACGCGTGCGGCGGGATCGCAGCGAACGGTGACCTGACGTCCCGGAAAGGCGGCGTCCATCGCTTCGCGGACTTCCTCGCTCACTTCGCCGACGTCGATCACGCTCGGCGCCGCCACCGTCGACTCCAGGCGCGAGAGCAGCAGCATCTTCTCTACCAATCCGCGCATCCGCGCGGCCTCGGCGTGCATGCCGGAGATCGCGCGCTGCGAGGTCGAATCGTTGGGCGCGATCTTGGCCGAGAGCACGTCGACGTAACCGCCGACGATCGTGAGCGGCGTGCGCAGCTCGTGCCCGGCGTCGGCCAGAAAGCGCCGGAACTCCGCCGCCGCCGCTTGGCGTTCCTCGATCGAACGCGCCACCGTCGCGGCGGCCGCGTTGTAGGCCCGCGCCAGGCGCGCGATTTCGGGCGCGTCGCCGGCTTCGATCGTTTGCGGCGTGAAATCGCCGCCGGCCAGCGCTTCCAGCGCCAGCGTCGTGCGCACCAGCGGAACGCGCGCGGCCCGCGCGATCGCGGCATAGGCGGTCAATCCCGCGCCGGCGATCAATACGAGTGCGGCCGCGCAGATGCCGGCGTCGGCCAGCAACCAGCGCGACAGCGCTCGCGCAGAAGGCAGCAGGATCAACAGCAGATCGCCGTTCTCGAGCCGCCGCGGGGCCAAGTGCGCCAGCTCGACGGCGATCAGGTCGAACGAGAGTCCGGCACGCGGCGGCGGCAGTCCGGGCGCGGGGCCCATCGGACCGACGCCGGGCGGCGGCTGATGCGCGGTCGGGAAAAAGCGCCCGGGCGGCGTTTCCGCGCGTCCGTCGCGCCACACGAATCGCTCGCCGGTCGCCCGGTTCCAGACCACGGCGTTGACGTCGTTGCGCCCGACGGCGGCGACCAGGCCGTCCGGGTCGTTGCGCGCCGACGCGGTGCCCAACAAGCGTTGGGCCGTGGCCGATTGCGCGTCGAGCAGCGACGCCACCTGGCCGACGTGCCATCGCCACGCCAGCGCGCCGCCGGCGACGACGATGCACGCGGAGAGGGCGACGGCGACGACGATACGGCGCAGCACGTTACGACCGTTCTACGCGCTGCCGCAACTTCCGGGCCGGGCCGGGCGGCCGAGTTAGCGGCCCGTGAACATTCTCACGAGGGCTTCATCCGGCTCGACGGCGCCGCCGCAGTGCGGGCAGACGCGGCGCTTCAGCGCCCACGCCATCGCCACGAAAGGCAACGCGACACCCATGCTCAGCGCAAAGACAAAGGCAATCTCCATAACGTCCTCCTGCGTCTTGCGTTCACGTACGCCGCACGGCCGCCGGTGTTTCGGCCCGTGCGGCCGAGGGTTCCAAGGGCTCGCCTTCCGGCTGGCAAAAACCGGAACCGCGGAGGTGCGCCGTGCCGATCCCAAATCGTTCGCCCGACCGCGCGTACGCCGTCGTGCCCGCCGGTTATGCTGCCACGATGCAGGCCGAGGCGCTTGCGGCCGGCGGTGCCGTTTGGACGTTCTAGACGACGACAAACGGCTCGCGGCGCTCGGCTATCGCCGCGAGCTTTCGCGCGTTCTTTCGCTCTTCGACAACTTCGCGGT
>Ga0335075_10018434_pt1 | contig 10344 bp, 5 predicted proteins | sample Lox_Sample_24_FD_206723 | JGI IMG/M metagenome (GOLD analysis project Ga0335075, IMG submission 206723) | Soil microbial communities from Loxahatchee National Wildlife Refuge, Florida, United States - Lox_Sample_2.4 | ecosystem: Environmental > Terrestrial > Soil > Wetlands | place: USA: Florida... | reverse complement strand
TGATCCGACATCACTTCTCTCTCCTGGTGAAGTATACCGATCCGGATGCGTCGTATCGTCCGGTCCGAAGGTCGAATTGAGCGAGCGTCGAGGGGTTTCCCTTGCGCCACTGTGGCGTGTCGCGAGGGAAGGCTGTAATCCGAAATCCCAACATCTTTGCGACGATGTCGTCGGTCACTTCGGGAGTTAAATGGGCAATGTAGCCCCGAGAACTAAACGTCGCCTGCAGTTTCGATGCCGGATCGGACCAGCGGTTGTTTGGATCGTCTTGGTCCTTGCCGAAGGCCGAGAGCTGGGCAAACGGAGGCAACTCATCATTTCCAAACGGCGTCGGTATAAAGCCGCCCGAGAGGCCGCCAGGGACGCCAGGCTCACTGGCGGTCGTGTCTGGTATAGCAAGGAAGTTTGCGATCACAAATGTCGCGTGAAAGTGTCGGTGCCATGCGCCGCCTTTTCCTACCCGCTCAAAGGTGGCACAGAACTCCTCATGCCACTTCCGGAAGCGCTCCACTGTGACCCCGCCTACCTGCTGCGGTGTGCAAGCCGGCACGGAAACAAGGTCTACGTGGTCTGGTAATGGCTCAGTAAACGAATTCGCGTCATCGCTGTTAATGCAGTTGAGCGGCGTGCGCCCTATATGATCGACATCGAGAAGGAGCGCATCCGAACAGATGATCGGTTGCAGGGTAACGGATAGATACTTCTTTGATCCGGGCAGAAGGGTCACGAGGCTAAGAAGAGTTCCCTCCGTCATGTTGTTGTCTGAGACCACGCTGACTTCGAACTGCGATCGAACCATTTTCGGGTGTAAGCAGACCCGCAGCTTTCCTTGTACGTCAATGGAAAACAAGCAGCCGACGTTGAATCGAGCAGAAGCAACCTGGTTATCAAGCCAGCCTGTGATTGGCTGAAGATCGGTCGAGTCCGCTATCTCTGAAAGTCTCGCGATGATGCAACGAAACTCCTCGACCCCGATGAGATGCGATGTCGCATCGAAGCTGGAGCGTAGACCCACGTGAATGCAGCCTAGTCGGTCGTAGCTGGAGATCCGCGTCAACGCTTCGACCAAGTCATCTGCCGGCAGAAATGCCTCAGGGAATGTGATGAGATCGAAGCGCTCAATTTGCGGGAGAGTCTCGTCCGTACGAAAGATATCTTGGGATTTGACCTCGGGACGTAAAAGTGTCGTTACGGCGCCATAGAATATGGCCCTATGTTTGGTGGGATCGAACCTAGACGGCTCCACCACGAAGACGTGAAAGCTTCGCGAGTCCTTGTCTACGGGCCATCTGAGGATCTGCCCACTGAGCGGTGTAGAGGTCACTTGATCCGCGCCTCGTAGGGCTTCCGTGACCTGTCCGGCAGATCAGTTTCTCGGGGAACCGTATCGGAGTTACGACAACTCAATCTCTCGCCACGTATCCGGCAGGCGACCTTGGCGCAAGAAGAGCGAGATTGACCGGGCGCAGAGGCCATCGACCGACTCGACGAGGTCGTAGGCGGTGACATCAGTTCCCCCGACGCGCCATTTATCCGAAGCACTTCCTCGATGGACCATGCTGCTGCGCATATCATAAAGCCTTCTGATCCTACGGAATGCTTCGTGCCTTTGTTCTCCCGGACCGTACAAAAACCGCGCAGCCCGGAGGGCAATCTTGTAGGAATGTTCATCCCGGTCGGCATTCATGTAAAGAATTTCTAGCGCAATTGCAAGGTCGATAGCTCTATCGCCGGGCTTGATTTGGCACCTGGCGCGAATCAGTCGCTGTAGCGAGAGTTTCACCCGATCTCGGTGATCGTCACTTAGGCGACGGTACAGGTCCATCATTCCACGAGCTGAGTCGACACTAACGGTGCCTGGCTGGGTGAGCCGACCAAGCGGGGAGAAGTCCGATGACTGCCAGGAGAGTCCGAATTGACAGAGTAATTCGGTATCCGGATCCTCATAATTGAACCAGTGGGCCGCCTCAATAGGCACAGTCTTTGGAGTCAGAGACAAGAGGAGCGATGCGGTGGTCAGTTCTTCGAACCAAGTATTTGGCGGTGAGTGTATGACATCTTGTGTTCCGTCCGACGTTACGGATATGACGCCTGCACGGTATAGGGCCGCCCTCGGAGGAAGAACGAATGATTGCGGCGGGCCATTCCAAAAGCCCGGCTCGTATCTAGCAATGAAGTTGTTCCGCATCAAAGATGGCGGTAATGCCGAATAGGGCAGCAGGACAATGTCTTCGGACAGCGAGATCCTCTCTCCGCAGTCAACGCCATGCAGTACCTTTACAGCGCCTCCTACTGCGGTCCCTCTGCTGATGATAGCGGGAATCTTTCGAAACCATGCTACGGCGGCGTTAGGGTTGCGCGTATTGGTGGCGATCTGGAGCATTCGCTGGGCAACGAATTCGGCCCTAAGACTGAGAGTGCCGCTATCGCAACGGATAAGCAGGTTCTCTCGGATCGGCGCTTCTCCTTCGAGGTTCCTAGCCAAGATCTGCATTCCCTCTATCCCGCGTTGTGAGCGTGGGTCAAATCGCGCCAATTCTGAGATCTGTGTGGCGAGATCGGTGTCGTTCATCAATGTCGGATTGCTGAATTGACCTATTCGGGGGGCTCTCGGGATTGACCCGGGTTTCCGGTTGTCGACTCGGCGGACAACGATGGCGGTTCCGGCACATGTATCCAATCCGGCCGATTTTGCTGAACCCATTTCTGCAGCCTCCGACGGGCCGAGTCCCCAGCGGTCTCGATGTCGAGGTGGTCGCAGATCGCTTTCCACGTAGTCAAACCTGGGATGTCGCGCAACTCGGGTATCTTGGCGACCCAGGGTTGAGCATCCGGTGACGGTGCGCGCTCGCGTCTCGCCAGCTGATAGCGCGCCTCATACCGCTCCTGCTCCCTGCTGGGCAGTGCCTCGAATTCGGCGAGCAGTTCCTCCGCGGTACGTAGGGGACGGTGCGCCGACGCTTCAGCCGAACCTGGCTGCCTTCCCGGTCCCTTGAGTCGAAGTAGCAGGCCGCGCAGTGCATCGCTGAATCTTTCAAACGGCGCCGGTCGAGCCAAGTCAGCGACCAGTGCCTCAACGTCGGGATCAATCTCGTACTGCTTTCCCACTAGATATACTTATTCAGTTAAGATTTGGTCCTTATATCATTGGAGTTATACTAAAACAACAAAGTCTCAAGGGCTTGACGAGCCTCTTTATTTTCGTAAGTTACTGAATTATCAGCAGAATGAAGGTAGCATCGATTCTCGACCAGAGAAAATGCAGCTATCGGATCTCCCGTGGATACTGACTCGCCTGCCAGAGAAGACTTCTCTGCAGCCACCCGCAGGAAGCTCGCCGGGCGAGCGGGGAATGTCTGCTCGGTGCCGACCTGCAAACTACCCACCCAAGGTGCGGCGCTCGGAGGCGATGGCGTCGTTGATATGGGTATCGGGGCGCATATTACGGCGGCATCCCCGAGAGGTCCCCGTTACGATGCCTCGCTCACCTCTCTGCAGCGTCGCGATGCCTCGAACGGGATCTGGTGTTGCACTGCCCATGCGCGGCTAATCGATGCCGACGAGAAGCAGTTTCCGGTCGAGCTGCTGCGCAAGTGGAAGCGGCAGGCGGAAGAGGCCTCCGCGCGAGCGCTTTTCAGTCTCGAGCGGACCGCGACTCCCGCCTCGTCCGAAGATCTCGACGAGGCAGAGCGTGCGCAGGTCTTGGAGCTGGGACTTACGCCGCCCGAGGACCTGGCAGCCGTTACCGCGCGCCTGCGCGCGGCGGCTCGGGAGGACCTCCGGGCGTTCCGGCAGGCGCTTCGTATGCCGAGGGACGCGGTTGCGCTGAACCTGCGACTGCTCAACGGAAAAGAGGAGAGGGCCTTCACAGCTTTGGGGCTGGGGTCCGTCGCCACGCTCTTCACCCACGTCACTGTCGTCGCCCCTCCTGGGACCGGGAAAACGATCACGTTGCTTCAGGCGACGGAGGCCACCTTGAACCGGGATGACCTGGTGGCCGTGTTTGTGCCCTTGGGCGAGTGGTCGGCACAGGCTCGTCCGCTGCTCGAGTCCATTGCAGAACGCAGGGCCTTCGATGGTCTGCGTGCTGAGCATCTGAAGCTCGCAGCCATCCACGGGCGCCTGGTGCTCGCCCTGGATGGCTGGAATGAGTTGGATCGGGAGTCTGTCAGGCGCTTGCGAGCGGAGTTGTCGGCACTCGAGCGCGACTTCCCGAATCTGTGCACCCTGATGAGCACGCGACGCCAGGCGCTTGACGTGCCCCGAACCGGGCCGACGGTGGAGATCGACTCACTCTCGCATGAGCAACAGCAGAGTATCGCCTGGGCGATCCGCGGTTCCGCAGGAGAGGTTCTGCTGGATCAGGCGTGGCGCGCGGCTGGTTTGAGGGATCTGGTCGCTATTCCACTTTACCTCACGACATTGCTGACGCACAGCGATAGCGGGCACCTACCCACGACTAAGGAGGAGGTCTTTCGTCTATTCCTCAACGAGCACGAGCGCAGCGGTGAGAAGGCCGAAGCGTTGTATGCCGCGACGTTGGGATTTCATCTGCAGATGTTGGAAGCGCTAGCTGTCGAGACGACCCGAATGGGCAACGTGGCACTTCCCGAGGCGCACGCCCTGAAGGCAATCGGCGCTGTCCAAGAGCAACTCGTGACTGGGCGGCAACAGGGCGCGGTTCGGGAGCCTAAGGCCCTGTTGGAGGCCTTGATCAACTATCACGTTTTGCTGCGTTTGGGAGGCGCAGGGGGCGCGGTGGCGTTCCAGCATCAGCAATTCCAGGAATTCTTCGCATCAGCCAAGGTGGAAACATTAATGCGCGGTGCCGCCAACGGCGATCAGGGCGCAAGAAGGCAGTTGCGACGGGACATATTGAACGAGTACGTGTGGGAAGAGTCGATCCTCTTTGCCTGCGAACGAGCCTCGCGCGCGGATGAGCCCGGCCGCGCGGCAGTGGCTGCTGCCGTGCGCGACGCTCTCTCGATAGACCCGATGCTCGCGGCCGAGATGATCTCCCGCTCATCGCCGGAGCTCTGGGCGGATATGAGCGCCGAGATAGTCTCGTTCGGCAAGCAATGGCATGCGTCGGGCAAAGTTGATCGGGCGGTCCGATTTATGGTCGACACCGGCCGGCCGGAATTTGCGCCCTTCGTCTGGCCTCTGATCGCCATTCCTGATCGTCAGGTCTACTTTCCGGCTCTGCGCGCGGGAAAGCGGTTCCGGTTATCTGTGCTAGGTGCGGACGTAGAGCGATTGCTCCGTGGCCTCCCGGATGAGCAGCGTCAAGACGTCGTGTCAGAAATCGCCGTTAATGGGGATTATGACGGGATCGAGTTCGTCACGCGCTTCGCGGCCATTGACCCCAGCCCGAAGGTGCGTGCAGCGGCGATCGAATATCTGCTATTCCGGCGTGCCAATCGGCAAGCCCTGACTATCCTGCGAGACGCCCCAGATGAGGTCTGGCGGCTGCTCGCTGCCAAGGGCTTTGTCGCACAGGACATCTCGGATCCGGCCGCGGCGGAGCGCTTGCAGACTGAACGCCGGCGTCTGGAGGAATCAGACGGCAATCTCGCCCGTGCACTCCACCGCGCGGTTGAGGACGCACGTGAGGGCGCCGACAGTGCGGCGCTCGTGCAGGCTCTGATTGAGAATCCCGATCTCCCGCTTAGGGAGCCCAACGACGCGACTTCGGCCATCCACGAGGCGCACCAGTTCTATCCGAAAGCCGTGCAATCTGGCTTGATCTATCGCCTAGAGCACGATCTAAAACTGCCGTTTCGCTCCTACGAGCTGCTGGCGGGCTCAGGACTGGCGATCGACAGCGGCCCGATAGTGGACCTGATCGTGACCGACTCCGACAATGAGGCCGCGGCAGCCGCCGCCACCGTGGTCGGCGAACGGACAGTCGGCTGGATGATTGATGAATTCCGCGCCCTCGGGAAGAAGGCGGCGAGCTCATCAGGTTCAGTTTCCAAGGACCTGAGCGATAAGTACTGGCAGCTACGTCGGCTTATCGGTCTCACTCCTCCGCGCGCTTTCGCGCACGCGGTGAAGGCATGCGCTTCCATCACAGCTCCCGATGAGATTGGGATGGTCGCTGCGCTGATCGGGGAACACGGCACCGATCATGAAAGGCCAGCGCGGAGTTACGAACCTCGAATCCGGGAGGACCTCGGGAGGGTAATTGGTGCATGGGCTGAACTGCTGCTCGCAACACCAAATGCGACGCGGCGGGAACTGGCCGATACGGCCACGGCGATCGGTCGCCTGGCATCGCCCGAGTTACTCCCGGTCCTATTGAGAATGCTGGCGGAGGAGCTGCGACGTTGGCGAGCCAGTGCGGAGGCGCTTAGGGCGGCGCAGACGCGCGGGAAGCCAGTTCGGAATGACGCGCAGATGTCATGGGCACCGCAATATCGCCGTGCACTGCTGAGTATCGGCGGCGAAAACGTCATTCAGGCGATGCTGAGCTATCTACCGGATCGAGGGCAGAGTTCTTTCGGCGCCGATGCGGCCGCGGTGCTCTATGAACTCTGGGAGCGAGACAACCGGCCGCGAAGCGACGGTCGGATGGGATGGCGCCAGGAATTCGTAGACGTGCGCGCTCGACGGCAGGCTCGGCAAAGCGCCTCTGGGGATCCGGTCGCTCCGGCCAGTCAGGCGATCTTTGCGGTCGTCGAGGAACTCGCAAGCTCGCCTGACGATGTCGCACAACTACATGCGCTGAAGCTTGCGAGAGTCGCGCTAGGCATGCCCTACGGCGACCGAACCGCCACGATCGAAAAGCTGCTCTCTTTGCCTCAGGCGCTCAGCGCGAAACGGGATCTGCTCCACGCACTGGTGCTCGCTGGGGAAGTAATTTCCGCACACCAGCTGGTCAATGGCATTCGAGCGCTCCTCGAACAGGCCAAGGCCCAGCCGTGGGTCTTGGATCCGCAGCAGGGATACCTCAACCATTGGGTACAACTGTTGCCGTTCAGCGATCGACCCAAAGTGATTCTGGAAGTGCTTGCTCTGTTGCCGCCGCACCTGCGAGAGCCGCGCCAGCTGACCTCCCTGTTGGCTGCGCTGGGGGAGGCACCTTCGGATGAGGCTGAGGAAGTGTTGGGAATCCTGGCACGCGAAAATGAAGAGTTTCTTCAGCACTACGAGTGGTATGGTGCGCTGGAAAAGCGCCGAACGACATCTGCCATGCGCTTGCTGATTGGGCTGGCAATGGAGGGGAGGCTGGAAGACAAGCGCGGGCGAGAGGACCTGCATTTGGCACAAAACCTTGCGTTTGCCATGAACTCCGATCCCGCATTTAGGGCGGAGGTATACCGAGCGTTTGAAGCGCTCGCGCCCTCGCGCGGCCGGCGGCTAATGGGGATGGCAATGTTGGAGGCGGCGGATACGCAGGCGGTGCTTCTGTTCGTGCGTGACCGCGCACAACACGGTCGCCCGTTTGATGGGGAACTCTATCGCGCTCTCGAGCGCGTCGCGATCGATCGCCGACTGTCGTCGCAGTGGATCGGGGCTCACGAGCTCGTCGGACAGCCCGTTCCTGAACTCCGAAAGGCCCTGTTTGCGTTCGTCGCGGCACGTGCACCGGAGGCGGAAATAGCTGCCGCCTGCCTGAATGCAATCGATGAGCTCCGGGATGAGCATGGTCCGGCGGAAGCCGAGCCGCGGCATCCGGATATCGAATCGGACATTCCCTGGCCGCAGCCGCGCTGAATCGACTCAGGCGCGCTTCGCGTCTCGATACCAGGCGGCTGTGGCTTCAACGCCGTGAGCGTATCGAACTAGGCCGAAGGCGGCAGGTATCGACCGGAATGTTGGCTAGGTGCGCGATTTTCCGGGTCAACTCCTCGTCGAGGGCTCGGCGGCGGGTGGCATGAACAGCGGTAACCCATGCGGACTTGCGGAACGGGGTCCAAGATCTTTGCACGCATCTATCCGTGACTACCGTTGTTCACCGCCAAAACGCGGAACCAGAACTGACCTACGACACCAACGTCCTGAATTGTCTCAGGTCCCCGCAAATCGGGCATACAACGGGGTCGTTGTGCGGTATGCGTCGGAGCTGGGTCAGTTGGTGGGATAGTAGAGGGGAGGCCAGGCGGCGCGCATCCCACGTGCTTGATCAGCTCGACGTCGTTCTCGGAAAAGCCGCAGCGCAGCAGGTGGTGGACGCGAAGACCTACTGAGACATAGCAGATTAGGCGAAGGGTCAAAGGGAGTTTCTTGAAGGTGGCCGCAGCGGGCCAGCTTGCGTCTATTTGATGGGACTGGTCGATGCGCTGGCTGTGCTGTGAGGGGGCTAGCAACAGACCGATCCCGCATTGCTTCACGGAGATCCACATTGCTCCTCGCGGGGTTTTCCTTCCGGCTTCACGGCCCGCGGCGTGGTCGGGCAGAGCGGAGCGGGCGCGTGCGAGGCGGCCGGGGATCCTTGCCCGAGGTGGTGAAGCCGTAATGCGACGGCGCCGGCTGAGCGGGCGGAGCGGGTGGGTGGTCGCTAGTATAGAGGTTCTGCCAACAAGTTCGTGGCTCGCGATTCGCCGGGTGGGCAGTCGCTTGGCAGGCGTTGCGCGGCTGCCAGTGCCGACAAGTCGAGCGTCAGCGGGCCGCACATAGCGTCGCGCATCGCGCTCAATGGCTGCGCTTGCTGCGGTGTCCTCTATGCAAATGTGCTCGGCGGTGCTACCGTTACCCCGAAGGGGCAAATCAGTAGGGGAGCAGGTAGTGGCGCGAAGTGACCTCCTCGTCTCGATAGTGCGCGCCGGCATGGTCGGAGACAGGGATACCCTACGCTCCTCTGTAGAGGCCGTGGTGGCTGATGAACGGAGCAAGAGCCATCACATTCTGGCCGACCGCCTTGAAAGGACTCTGAATGCTGTGGCGGTGACCACTCCGGCCCGGCCTTCGACGACCCAGACAGGGCGGGATTCCATCCTAGAAAGTACTCCCCGGCGGCGGTTGGAGGACCTCATCCTCCCGTTGCCGGTACACCAGCAAGTCAAGCAACTGGTTGAAGAGCAGCATCGGGCGGACTTGCTTCGTGCTCACGGTATGCAACCCCGCCATCGAGTCTTGCTTTCCGGGCCGCCCGGCAACGGAAAGACGTCGATTGCAGAGGCCATTGCAGAGGCGCTGGCCGTGCAGTTCTTCACGGTGCGCTATGACGCTCTGGTGGGCTCATACCTTGGGGAAACGAATACCCGTCTGGCGCGGCTGTTTGATTACGCTCGCACGGTTCCATGCGTGTTGTTCTTCGATGAATTCGATTCTGTAGGCAAAGAACGGGGGGACACCCACGAGACAGGGGAAATCAAACGTGTGGTGTCGTTCTTGCTTATGCAGATAGATCAGCTTCCAAGTTATGTGGTCGCTATCGGTGCAACGAATCATTCTGAGTTGCTCGACAGGGCAGTATGGCGGCGCTTCCAGCTGCGACTTTCCCTTCCGCAACCTACACACCAGGCGCTAACCGGCTTCTTGAGTCGCCAATTCGACTCCTGGCCTGAGTCCGCGGGCATCGAAGCCAACCTGCTGGCCGAGAGACTCGGTCCAATCAGTTTTGCTGAAGCGTTAGAGTTCTGCCAGACCGTGCGTCGGCAGCATATTCTGTCGCTGGAAGGCCGCCCGCTTCAGGACATTTTGCGGGAGCAGATCACTCTCTGGACCAGCCGAGTAATGCCAACAAGCCATGCTGCACGACGCGATGAGACCCCTGCTTCGCCTGAACGCACCCGAGCCCGTAAAGCGACCTACAGGAAAGCCAAAGAAGATCCCGGGACCGACCCGGTTTAAGCTTGCTGATCAGGTCCGGACGCATGGGCCTGTGTTTCAAAGACTACGGGATATCCTGAACCGAGAGGACGCAGCACTTCAGCTGCGCGCTGATCCGATGTCTCTGGCGCCGGAACGAGTGCTAGTGTTCGAGGTAAAAGGGCCGATCCAGGACTTCGCAAGGGCTATCGCCAAAGTCCCAGGACTCGAGTTCGCGGGAGAAGAAGAACTAGAGCCGAGCGAGCCTGATGAGCACCCCGAGCTTTATCTGCTGATCCCACAGCTCGAGGCCTTGAGGCAAATCCTGTCGCTTTGGGAGCGCTGGGCGAAGACGGGCGAGTTGTCGCAGGGTTACGCGCCGTGGCGTAACCTGTTCTTTCTACTTCGATCAGTGCGTCCCTGGGGGCCACAAGATCGCGTCTCACCAGCTAATAGAGAGTATCTCGAAAAGTGCGTGGAGGATGCCCCGGATAACGAGCTGATCCGCGTAGAAATCGAATTGGTTTTTCGTAAATCGGGAGACAGGGCCGAAGCCGCGGAGGGAGAAATTAGAGAGCGGATTCAACG
>Ga0335075_10018432_pt1 | contig 10345 bp, 7 predicted proteins | sample Lox_Sample_24_FD_206723 | JGI IMG/M metagenome (GOLD analysis project Ga0335075, IMG submission 206723) | Soil microbial communities from Loxahatchee National Wildlife Refuge, Florida, United States - Lox_Sample_2.4 | ecosystem: Environmental > Terrestrial > Soil > Wetlands | place: USA: Florida... | reverse complement strand
GCCGCACGTCGCCGCGCAGTGGGGCAATCTCGCGACCTGTCCCGATGACCTCCTCCTCTGGTTCCATCACCTGCCGTGGGACTACCGCATGCGCTCGGGGCGCACGCTGTGGGATTCGCTGGTCCGGTACTACGACCGGGGCGTCGAGTGGGTCAAACAGGCGCGCGCCACCTGGGGCACGCTGGCGCCGTACGTCGACGCGCAACGCTATCGTCTGACGGCGGACTACCTCGCGATCGAGGAGCAGGACGCGGAGTGGTGGCGCGATGCGAGCATCGCCTACTTCCAGTCGATCTCGCATCTGCCGCTGCCTGCGGGCGCTGCGCCGCCGCCGGACACGCTGGCGCACTACGAGGCATTCTGCATCCCTTACGTCGAAGGCTCGCCGGGACCCAACCCGGCCTGCCCTCCCGCCGATGTCACGGTGCCCCGATGAGCTCTCGCCGGCCTGTCACCAGTCCCACATGGAGCCGTCCTCCAGACGCGCGATCGGCAACTGCCTGGGAGCGTAGGGATAACGCTCGGCGAGCTTCTCGTCGATGGTGACGCCGTGTCCCGGGCTCTCGCCGCAATGCAACCGGCCGTCGCGGAAGACATAGTCGTGGGGAAAGACCTCGTCGGTCTGCTCGGCGTGGCGCATGTACTCCTGGATGCCGAAGTTGGGTACCCAGGTGTCGAAGTGCAGCGCTGCGCCCATCGTGACGGGCGACAGGTCCGTCGCGCCGTGAAAGCCGGTGCGCACCTGATGCATCGCGGCCAGGTCCGCAATGCGGCGGACATGGGTGATGCCTCCGGCGTGCACGATCGTCGAGCGGATGAAGTCGATGAGACGGCCTTCGAGCAGGCGCTTGCAGTCCCAGATGGAGTTGAATACCTCGCCCACCGCGAGCGGCGTGACCGAGTGGCTGCGGATGAGCTCGAAGCCATCCGGGTTGTCAGCCGGCGTCGCATCCTCCAGCCAGAAGAGCCGGTACGGCTCGAGATCGCGCGCCAGCCGGGCCGCCTCCACGGGTGTCAGCCGATGATGCACGTCGTGCAGCAGCTCGAGCTTGCCGCCGTGGTCGGCGCGCAGCCGCTCGAAGAGCTTCGGCACGATCTCCAGATAGCCCGGCGTCGACCATTCCGTCTCGAGCGGCAGCTCGCTTTCCGCGGGCTCGTAGGCGTCCTTCAGTCGCGATACGCCGTACGGCTTCTTGACGCCAGGAACGCCGCACTGCGCGCGCACCGCGCGATAGCCCATGGAGACGTATCGCGCCACTTCCGCGCTCGCCTCCTCGATGTCGCGGCCGTTTGCATGCCCGTACACCAGCACACCGTCGCGCGAGCGCCCGCCCAGCAGGCGATAGATCGGCAGCCCGGCCACCTTGCCGAGGATGTCCCAGAGCGCCACGTCCACCGCGGCGATGGCCGTCATGGTCACCGGTCCCCGCCGCCAGTAGGCTCCACGATAGAGGAACTGCCAGGTATCCTCGATCCGTCCGGCGTCGCGCCCGATGAGGTTGGGGATCACGTGATGCTCGAGATACGCCGCCACGGCCAGCTCCCGGCCGTTGAGCGTCGCATCCCCGATCCCCGAGACGCCCGCGCGCGTCTCGATCTTGAGCGTCACGAAGTTGCGTCCCGGACAGGTGACGATGACGCGCGCGGCGGTGATTTCCTGAGGATTTGCCATGAGCGATGACTCCAGTCGGGAACCTGCGGGCGCGCTACACCCGGACCGTCTCTTTCCCGCGGACCCGGGCACGCGCGCCATCGCACGCGGACTCTACAACAGCGTTCGCGCTCTGCCCATCATCAGCCCGCACGGCCACACCGACCCGCGCTGGTTCGCGGACAACGCGCCGTTCAGCGATCCGGTATCGCTGCTGCTGACGCCGGATCACTACATCACCCGCATGCTCTACAGCCAGGGCCTCACGCTGGAGGAGCTAGGATTGTCGCCGCTCGCGGCCGGCGTGGCAGCCACCAACGATTCCGATCGGCGCGCCATCTGGCGCAAGTTCGCTGAGCACTACTACGTCTTTCGCGGCACGCCCAGCCGGCTCTGGCTCGATTGGGTGCTGAGCGCCGTCTTCGAGACCGAGGTGCCGCTCACGGCCGCCAACGCCGACCGTGCGTACGACCGCATAGCCGAGCGTCTCGCGCAGGCCGCCTTCCGCCCGCGCGCGCTCTTCGAGCGTTTCGGCATCGAAGTGCTGGCCACGACCGAATCACCGCTCGATGACCTGGCGCGCCACGCCGCGATCCGCGCGAGCGGCTGGAAAGGCCGGGTCATCACCGCCTACCGGCCCGATCCGGTGGTCGATCCCGAAGCGCCCGGCTTCGCCGCGGGTCTCATCCGCCTGGGCGAGCTCACCGGCGAAGATACCGGCTCCTGGCACGGTTATCTCGCCGCCCATCGCAAGCGCCGCGCATTCTTCTCACAGATGGGCGCTACCTCCACCGACCATGGCCATCCGACGGCCAGAACGGCGGACTTGAGCAGCCGCGTCGCGGAATCCCTGTTCGCTCGCGTCGTTCGCGCCGCGTTGGCCGGCACGGTCGCAAGCGCCGACGCGGAAGCCTTCCGCGCCCAGATGCTCACCGAGATGGCGCGCATGAGCCTGGATGACGGCCTGGTGCTGCAGATCCACCCCGGCTCCTGGCGCAACCACAACGCCTCGCTGTACGAGCGCTTCGGTCCCAATGTAGGCGCCGACATCCCGGTGCAGACCGAATACGTGAGTGCGCTGCGCCCGCTCCTCAATCGCTTCGGCAACGAGCCCTCCCTCACCATCATCGTCTTCACGCTCGATGAATCCGCCTACAGCCGTGAGCTCGCTCCCCTCGCCGGCCACTACCCCGCCCTCAAGCTCGGCCCTGCCTGGTGGTTCCATGACAGCCCCGAGGGCCTGATGCGCTTCCGCGAGCAGACCACGGAGACCGCGGGCTTCTACAACACCGTCGGCTTCAATGACGACACCCGCGCCTTCTTCTCGATCCCCGCGCGCCACGAGGCGGCCCGCCGCATCGACTGCGCCTTTCTCGCCCGCCTGGTATCCGAGCACCGCCTCCCCGAGGACGAGGCCACCGCGGTGGCCCGCGACCTGGCCTACAACCTGCCGAAGAAAGCCTATAAACTCTGAGCCATGATATCGCTATCATCGGGACCCGGGCGGCGCGCCCGCGCAGCCCTCGTCGTGCTCGCACTGGCGCCGGCACTCGCCGGCGCTGCCGCCGGCGCCGCCGACAAACCGGTCTACCAGGACCCGCATGCGCCGGTCGATGCGCGGGTCGACGACCTTCTCTCCCGCATGACCCTGCAGGAGAAGATCGCGCAGATCTCGTGCATCTGGCAGCGCAAGGGCGAGGTCGAGGATGCCAACGGCAACTTCGATCCCGCGAAGGCGAGCCGCGTGTTCCCCTACGGCATCGGCCAGGTCGCCAGGCCCAGCGACCGCGTCCCCCTGGAAGCCAATGACCCGCTGCAGAACGTCTTTCGTAACGTTCCGCAGACGGTGGCCTTCGTCAACGCCGTGCAGCACTACTCGGTGGATGACACTCGCCTCGGGATCCCGACGCTCTTTCACGGCGAGGGCCTGCACGGCTTCATGGCGCGGGATGCCACCAGCTTCCCCCAGGCCATCGCGCTCGCCAGCTCCTGGGACCCCGCACTCGTCACGCGCGTCTATACGGTGGTCGCGCGTGAGGCGCGAGCACGGGGCGTGCAGCTCCTTTTGACGCCTGTCATCAACCTGGGGCGCGATCCGCGCTGGGGACGCATCGAGGAAACGTTCGGCGAGGATCCCTACATTGCCAGCCAGATGGGAATTGCGGAGGTGCGCGGCCTGCAAGGTGACACGCTTCCTCTCGGCCCCGATCGCGTCTTCGCGACGCTGAAGCACATGGCGGCTTACGGCGTGCCGGAAGCCGGCACGAACGTGGGTCCGGCAGAGATCTCCCGACGGACGCTGCTACAGATGTATCTGCCGCAATTCCATGCGGCGATCCAACAGGCCAACGCCCAGGTGGTGATGGCCTCCTACAACGAGATCGGCGGCATTCCGTCCCACGCCAACCGCTGGATGCTGACCGACGTGCTGCGCAACCAGTGGGGATTCAAGGGCGTCGTGGTGGCCGACTACGAAGGGATCGAGCAGCTCATGTCGCTGCATCACGTGGCCGGCAATCTGACGGATGCGGGCGCTCGGGCGCTGCACGCCGGCGTCGACGATGACATGCCGGACGGGGAGGCCTTCGCCAACCTGCCCCAGGCGCTCGCCGCAGGGAAAGTCACGCCGGCCGAGATCGATACGGCCGTGCGCCGAGTGCTGCGGCTCAAGTTCCTGGCGGGCCTCTTCGAGCATCCGTACGCCGACGCGCGTTATGCGGAGAAAGTCACCGATGATGCCGATGCGCGGGCGCTAGCCGTGAAGGCGGCGCAGGAGAGCATCATTCTCCTCAAGAACGACGGCACGCTGCCGCTCGACACCCATCGCATCGAGACGCTTGCCGTGATCGGCCCGAACGCCGGCGTCGCCCGCCTCGGCGGCTACTCGGAGGTGCCGGCTCACTCCGTCAGCATCCTGCAGGGCATACGCAGTCTCGCGGGCCACGGCGTGCACGTGGTTTACGCGCCGGGAGTCAGGCTCGTGCAGAGCGGGGATCAGTACACCGATCAGGTCGTGCTGCCGCCGGCGGCGGAGAACCGCGCGCTCATCCGGCAGGCGGTGCACGTCGCCAGGACGGCTGACGAGATCGTGCTCGCCATCGGCACCCGTGGCGCGCTCTGCCGCGAGGGCTGGGCGGACAATCACCTGGGCGACCGCGACAGCCTGGCGCTGATCGATCAGCAGCAACAGCTCGCCGACGCCATGTTTGCGCTCGGCAAGCCGGTCGTGGTCGTGCTCATCAACGGCTGCCCGCTGGCGGTGGACGAGATCGCGCACAAGGCCAATGCGCTCATCGAGGGCTGGTACCTCGGTCAGGAAGGCGGCACCGCGATGGCGGATGTCCTCTTCGGGGAGACCGACCCGGGTGGGAAGCTCACCGTCACCATTCCACGCTCAGTCGGCTTCGTGCCCTACAACTACGACGAGAAGCCGAGCGCCCATCGCGGCTATCAGTTCGCCGACAACTCACCCCTCTTCCCCTTCGGCTACGGCCTTTCCTACACCACTTTCGACGTAGGGCCACCGGTGCTTTCGGCCGCGAGCATTCCTTCCAACGGCTCCGTGACCGTCAGCGTGAACGTCCGCAATACCGGCAAGGTCGCGGGCGATGAGGTCGTGCAGCTCTACGTGCACGAGCTCGTCACTTCCGTGACGGAGCCCACCAAGGTGCTGCGGGGGTTCAAGCGCGTGTCGCTGGCGCCGGGGGCCTCCACCCAGGTGCGCTTCGAGCTCGGGCGGGATGACTTCGCCATCTGGGACGAGAACATGCGGTACAGGGTCGAGCCCGGCACGTTTCAGGTCATGGCGGGCCCGGACTCCGTCGATCTGAAGACCGCGACCTTCGAGGTCACTCGCTGAGGCGCCTGCCGTAGGATTCGGCCACGGCCCATGCCGCCGCGCTGAGCGCGGTGGAGATGCAGAGGTTCACCCAGTCCTCGCGACTCGAGGGGGTGACGACCACGGCGCTCAGCCAACATATGAGTGTGAAGAGGCTTTCCATGATCGCTTCCAACGTTGCCGCCAGCCTCGGGACGACGCCGAGTGCGATGGCAAGCCCCGCCGCGATGTGCCCCGCTCCGCCGAGAGCGGTCAGCGGCACCCGCCACGGCATCCAGGGCGGTATCAGGGTGGCGGCACCCTGCAGATAGACGAAGTGCGACAGCCCGATCGGCAGCAGCGCGAGACCGAAGAGAATGCGTGCGATCCGCACGCTGCCATCGGTCCGTCCCGCGACCGCGCAATAGATGAGCCACCCACCGCCGACGAGCGAGGAGTCCTCGCCGACCCCCAGCCAGTTTCCCTCCACCAGGGGGTGTGCCAGCGCTCGGGGGAGCTGCAAGGCAACGACCCAGAGCGCAACGAATGCGGTCAGTATCAGCGCCGAGCGTTTGGCGGTGGCAGGCAGCAGGAGACCGGCTCCGGTAACCAGCAGCACCGCGGCGGAGATGCACGCCAGGGTCTCTCGCCCCGGTACACCTTGCGGCAGCGGCTGCTGATGCAGCAGGAAATCGCGGGCTACCAGACTGATCGCGCCGATCGCCGCGAAACCCGCGGCGAAGAAGAGCTGCCCCACCCCGACCTTGCGCAAGTACACGGCGCCGCCCCGACACACTGAATCAAACGATAGGGTAGGCCAGCCGCCCCGGATGTCTTGGGCCACTATCGCCCTGCGACTGGGCCATTGGAGCTCGTCACGCTCAGAACGCCGGAATGGCGTCGCGGCTCAAGGCTTCTTTCAGCTCACGTCGCCGGGCAGGCAGGATGACAATATCGACGTTGCGGGAAAGGGCCGCGGCAAGCCTTCGCTTCAAGCGATCGACATATGCGACGAACTGAAAGCCGGTCGGTACCGCATCCGGCGCCAGATCAAGCGCCAGATCGACGTCTGAAGCGACAGTGTCCTCACCACGCGCTACCGAGCCAAAGACGGAAACGTGGCGGACTCCCGCGGCGCGTAGCTCGGGCTCCAGCGCCCGCAACTTACGCAGGACTTGGCTCCTGTGGGCTTCGTATGATGCACCCATAGCGCATATTGTATCACTGGTGGTGTATCCACCTGCGAGCGCGCATCAGGCGGTATCCGCCCCATTGCTGCCCTGCAACTGCCGCAGGATTACCCCGAGCCGCTCCACGCCGCGCCGTATCGCGGGGAAGTCGGTGCCGGCGGCACCGAGCACCAGGCCGGGCGGCATCGACCGCTCCACGGTGAGTTGCGAGAGCGGCACCGCCACTATGCCCTGCTGCGCCGCCAGACGGCTCGCTTCGAGCTCCGGGATGCCGTCAGCCAGCCAGCCCACGGTCTGCAATCCCGCGGTGACCGGCGCGAGCCGCAACACGTCCGCGAGCTCCTGCTGGGCAAGCCTCACCAGCGCATCGTGCCTGGCGGTGTAGAGGTCGCGCATGCGGCGCATGTGCTGCTCCATGTGGCCCGCCGCGATGAACTCCGCCAGCACCGCCTGATCCAACACCGAGGGAAAGCGCTGCAGCACCGACCGCGCCGCCTCGACGGCCCCGAGGAGCGACTGCGGGACGATGAGGAAGCCGAGGCGGAGCGAGGGGAACAGCAGCTTGCTGAAGCTGTTGGAATAGATCACGCAACCGGTGCGATCGAGGCTGCGCAGGGCCGCGAGCGGCCGGCCGCTGAAGCCGAGCTGACTGTCGTAGTCGTCCTCGAAGATCCACGCGCCCGCGGCGCGCGCCCACTCGAGAAGCGCCAGTCGCCGCTGCAGCGACAGCGTCTCGCGCCCAGGGGGAAATGACATCCCGGCGTGACACAGGCGAGCTTCGCGACCCGCGCGCGGCGGCGGCCGGCGTCGCAATCGATGCCCGCCTGGTCGACGGGCACGCCGACCACCTCGGCGCCCACGGCCCGCAGCAGGGAAGGTATGGCGGTGTAGCAGGGATCCTCCACCCATGCGCGGTCCCCTGGGTCCAGCACCAGACGGGCGATGAGATCGAGCGAGGCTTGCGTGCCGGAAATGATGACGACCTCCTCGGCGGAGCACTGCACACCCCTCGTCAGTCCGACGTATTGCGCGATCGTCGCTCGCAAGGGCAGGAATCCCAGCGTCTCGCCGTGAGCGAGCAGACTCGGAACGCCGGTGCGCAGACAGCGGGAGGCGATCCGGCTCCAGGTCTTGATGGGAAATGCCTCGAGCGCCGCCATGTCCAGGCGGAAGGTGTGGGTTTTGGCGGCCATGCGTAGCGGGAACGGATGGCTCACCAGCCGCTGCCCGCGTGTGGAGAGCGAGGGAGTCAGGACAGACGCTCGTGCCCGCGCGCGAGGGGCTGTGGCTGTCGTTGGCGCCAGCGCGGTAACCTTGCGTACGAACGAGCCGCTGCCGACGCTTCCTTCTATGTACCCCTCGGCGATCAAGTGCTCGAACGCCGCCACCACCGTGCCGCGCGCCACGCGATACTGGCGAGCAATGCCGCGAGTGGAGGGCAAGCGCGCACCGGGGGCGAGCCTGCCCTCGACGATGGCGAGCCGGATCTCGTCATAGAGCCAGCGCAGCAGGGTGGCACCGGCCGCACGGGGCCGGAGGCTGAGGGTCACGGTCGCTGCTGTCTTCGACACGGCAATCCCGATCGCGGCGCGATGCGGAGTGGCCCACCCGGCACCCGGACAAGTGCCGGTTACACAGGTCCATATACTGCTCGTGGCAAGCCTATCACAATTGACACCCGCGGCCTGATACCGCTACCATCAGCCGGCAGAATCTCTGGACCGGAGCGCCGCGCTGTATCTCGGCATCGACATCGGCACCTCGAGCCTCAAGGCAGTGCTCGTCACGGAGCAAGGCACCGTCGCGGCCTCGGCCTCAGCCCCACTCGAGGTCAGCCGGCCGGCACCTGGATTCTCGGAGCAGCCCCCCGAGGCCTGGTGGCAAGCAACGGTGCGCGCGGTGAGCGCACTCTCGGTCGCAGCCCGAGCCAAAGTACGCGCCGTGGGCCTTTCCGGCCAGATGCACGGTGCGACGCTGCTCGACGCTCAGGACCGCCCCCTGCGGCCCGCCATCCTGTGGAACGACGGCCGCTCCGCGGAGGAATGCCTCGAGCTCGAGCGCCGCGAGCCGTCTTCCCGCGCCATCACCGGCAACATCATGATGCCGGGATTCACGGCCCCGAAGCTCCTCTGGGTGGCGCGACACGAGCCGGAGATCTTCCGCCGCACCGCGTGCGTGTTGCTGCCGAAGGACTACGTGCGCCTGCGCCTGACCGGCGAGAGAGTCAGCGATATGTCGGATGCCTCCGGCACCGGTTGGTTGGACGTCGGGCGGCGCGAATGGTCCGATGCGATGCTGGCCGCGACGGATCTCAGCCGCGCGCACATGCCGCTGCTGGTAGAAGGCTCGAGTCCCTCGGGAACTCTCACTGCGGATGCTGCCGCGGCGCTGGGCGTCCCGCGTGTTGTCGTGGCAGGTGGTGGTGGAGACAACGCCGCGAGCGCTGTCGGCCTTGGCGTCGTGCGCCCCGGGCAGGCATTCCTGTCACTTGGGACATCTGGTGTGCTTTTCGTGGTGACTGACCGCTTCCGTCCGAATCCGGAGCGGGCAGCTCACGCCTTCTGCCACTGCCTGCCTGGCCGTTGGCACCAGATGTCAGTGATGCTCAGTGCCGCCAGTACACTCGACTGGGTGGCGCAGCTCGTCGGCGCCGGCGACTTGCCCCAGCTCGTCGCCCAGGCCGAGGCTCATGGCTTGAGCCGCCATTCGGCGCTCTTCCTGCCGTACCTCACCGGGGAGCGCACGCCTCACAACGATCCCAACGCCAGGGGCGTGTTCTTCGGCCTGCGGCCGGACACGACTGCGGCGGAGCTCGCCGGCGCGGTGCTCGAGGGCGTTGCGCTCGCGTTCGCCGACGGCCTCGATGTCCTCACGGAAAAGAGCGACCAGGCGTCCCAACAGGTGAACGACATCAGCGTCACCGGCGGCGGCGCGCGGCTGCCGTACTGGGGTCGATTGATCGCCGCGGCACTGCGCCGCCCTCTCACCTACCGCACGGGTGGCGAGGTCGGGGCGGCCCTGGGGGCGGCGCGGCTCGCGCGCCTGGCCGCCGGTCGAGGCGAGGTCGAGGAGGAGGTCTGCACGGCGCCGTCCGTGGAGCGCGTGGTCCAACCTGACACCGCGCTCGCGGCGCTTCTCGCCGGCCGCCGCCGCACGTTCCAGCGGCTCTATCGGGATCTCAGAGATACATTCGTGGAGTTTGCCTCATGACTTTGTTTTCCAGCATCGAGCCGGTCCGCTACGAGGGTCCGGAGACGGCGAACGAGCTCGCCTACCGAGTCTACGACAAGGACCGCAAGGTCCTCGGCAAGAGCATGCAGGATTGGCTGCGGTGCGCGGTCTGCTACTGGCACTCGTTCAACTGGCCGGGCCAGGACATCTTCGGCGGCGGTACCCTGCCGCGTCCGTGGCTCGCCCCCAGGATCACGCAGGAAATGGCCGACGAGAAGCTCGAGGCCGCCTTCGACTTCTTCAGCCGGCTCGGCATCCCCTACTTCACCTTCCACGACGTCGATGCGATGGCGACGGCCGCGACGCCGAAGGAGCACGACCGCAACCTCAAGGCGATCGTGGAGCGGATGCAGCAGAAGATGGACGCGACCGGCATGAAGCTGCTCTGGGGCACGGCCAACCTCTTCAGCCATCCGCGTTACGCCGGTGGCGCCGCCACCAGCCCCGATCCCGAGG
>Ga0335075_10018430_pt1 | contig 10346 bp, 6 predicted proteins | sample Lox_Sample_24_FD_206723 | JGI IMG/M metagenome (GOLD analysis project Ga0335075, IMG submission 206723) | Soil microbial communities from Loxahatchee National Wildlife Refuge, Florida, United States - Lox_Sample_2.4 | ecosystem: Environmental > Terrestrial > Soil > Wetlands | place: USA: Florida... | reverse complement strand
GACCACATCAGCGCCTCGGTAGTGCGCAGTGGCACCAGCTACACGCTGGCGGTCACCGACTCCACCCACACCGCCAACAGCTTCTCCACCAAGCAGACGTGCTCGAGCTGCGCGAACTCGAGCGCCGAGTGGATCGCCGAGGCGCCGAGCGGTTCGTCCGGCGTCTACCCGCTCACCGACTTCGGCTCCGTCAGCTTCTCCAGCTCGACGGTGACGGAGGGGTCGACCTCCGGGGTGATCTCCTCGTTCACCGATGACGAGATCACGATGATCACCTCCTCCGGGGCGACCGAGGCCTCGCCGTCAGCACTGAACAGCAGCGGCAACGGCTTCAGCGTCACCTGGGTACGCAGCTGAGGTAGCGCAGCGGGGCCGGCCCGGGAGCTCTCACGGGCCGGCCCCGCCGCATGCCCGGGCTCCGCAGCGCCCGGTTGACGCGGCTAGGGCTTGCGGGCTACCAGGATGTCGCGCACGATCGCCTGGTCTACCCGGTGCCGGAACCCCAGGTACGACCCGGCGTCCACCGGATCGAGGCCGGCGTCCGCGAGGATCCCGGCCGCCTGCTCGCGCCGCGCGACGAGCGTGTTCCACGCGATGCCGCACGCACCGCCGCTGCGCAGCAGGGTTGCCCAGGCCGGGGCGGCCGCGGCCAGCAGGTCGGCCGGGCTGCGGGCCAGGCCCTTGGCGGCCGTCCGGCTGCCGTGCTGGACGCCGTACGGGGCATCGGCGACGACCAGGTCGAACGTCTCCGGCCTGAAGAACTCCGCCGCCCGTGCCGTATCGGCATTGACCACGTCGAGGCGCTGGGTGATGCCGGACTTGTAGTCGCCGGCGTCCGCCGCGAGGCTGATCCGCAGGCGCCTGCCGGTCACCTTGCCGCCTGCCCGCAGCCGCGCTCGCTCGGCGTGATGCTTGATCCTCTTGCGCTTCAGCCAGGTCTCGATGAACGCCGCGTACGCGTCGAAGTCCTTCGCGTCGAGGTCGATCCCGGCCGCGTCGAAGCCGTACATCAGAGCCTGGTTGAGGGTCGTCCCCCGGCCGCACAGCGGGTCGAGGACCGTGAACTTCCGGTCCAGCATGTCCGGCGCGAACGCCGAAGCCAGCAGCGTGACGTTCAGCAGCAGCTTGGTGAACTGCTCGTTCGTCTTCCCCTGGTACTTCTGAATCGTGATCAGGTCGTCGTCGAACCGGTCCAGCGGCCGCAGTTCGACCGGCCGCAGGGCCTCGCCGCTCTTGCCGCTCTCGCCGTCGACCTCGAACAGCGCGTAGGCCGACGAGAGGTTGGCCAGCAGCGCAGTGTCCCTGGCGTCCAGGCGGTCCGCGGTGAAGGTGACATAGGGCACGCCGGCGATCGTGGCCGGGCAGGCCCCGGCGATCCGCCCGCCGAGCACGGCCTGGCCGAACGCCTCCAGCTCGGCGACGGTCAGCGCGATCGACGCTTCCGCGTACACCCGGTTCGCCGACGGCAGGATCAGCAGCGCGTAGCGGCCCATGCGCGCCGTTGCCCGCGTCAGCTTCCGGTCGCGCCGAAGCGCTCGGTCTTGATCCGGCCCGGCGGGTAGCCCAGCCCGACCAGGCCGGCGGCGACGGCCTCGACGAAGCTGGTCGGGCCGCAGACGAACGTGAGCGGATCCTGCCCCACTGGCCACGTGACGTCGGTGAGCATCGCGGCGTCGACCCGGCCGGAGTGCCCGGTCCAGCCGGGAGGCTGGCTCCGGGTGAGCGTGTAGATCACTTCGACGCCGTCGTGATGCCGGTCGAGCTCGTCACGGTAGATCACGTCGGCAAGCGACCGCGCCGAGTAGAGCAGCCGGGTGGGCGTGGTCGCGCCGATCTGCTCCCGGTGGCGCAGGATCGAGCGCAGCGGGACCACCCCGGATCCGCCGCCGACCAGCAGCAGCGGAGTGCCGCCGTCGTCTGCATCCCAGACGAAGTACCCGCCGATCGGGCCGCGCACCTCCAGCTCGTCGCCGGTCCGCAGCTCCTGCGTCAGGTACGGCGACACCTCGCCGTCGTCGAGCCGCTCGACGGTGATCGCCAGCGGCTCGCCGGGCGCCGACGCGATCGAGTACGAGCGTTCGGCCTGGTAGCCATCGTCCGCGGTCAGCCGGACGTCCAGGTGCTGCCCGGCGCGGTGCCCCGGCCAGCCCGGCACGACCAGCTCGATCGTGCGCACCGACGGGGTCTCGTCGGTCACCCGCCCGGCCACGGCGGTCATCCAGGTCACGCGCTCGCCTACCGCTGTATCCGCCATGTAACCCGCCTCGATGATCGCTGTAGGCCCACTGTAGGTCTGGGCATGAGGCCGCGCCTTGGCAAGGATGTACCCATGGCCGTTAACGAAGCCGCTGACCGGTATGTGCGGTGGCTGTACCGGTATGCGTCGTCCCGGCCCGATCTCTCGCTGCTGTCCGGGGTGGCCGGCGCGGTCGCCGTGCTCGAGGACCGGCCCGAAGACCTGGCCGGGGTGCTGCACGACGAGCTCGCGATCGCGATGGCCGCGATCCCGGACCGCCGCCCCGAGCTCGCCATCGCCATGGCCAGGCTGCACCCCCGCTCGCCGGTGCTGAGCATGGCGCTGCGCCATCCGGCCATGCGCCGGCCTGCCTGCGCCGCGCTCGCCAACCACCTCGACAACGCCGACGTGCTCGCCGAGTATCTGGCGCTGCTGTCCGATCCCGATCCGCTGGTCGCCGGTGACGCGCTGTTCGGCCTCGAGGCGTTCCGCGGCGTGCGCCAGGCCGGCCCGGTCCGTGCCCGCGCGGTGACCCGCCAGCTGCCCGATGCGGTGCTCTCGTGCGTCGTTGACCTGCTCGGGCACTCCGATCCCGCGGTCGTGGCCAGCGCCCTGCTCGCGCTCGAGGGCCGGGTCCTCCCCAGTGACCTGGTTGCCCGCATCGTCGGGCTGCTCGGGCACGGCGACACCGCAATCGCGGCCAGTGCCCGCCTCGTGCTCGAGGGCCGGGTCCTGCCCGATGAGCTGCTCGATCGCATCGTCGGCTTGCTCGGGCATCCGGACACGGCGGTGGCAGCCAGCGCCCGATTGGTCCTCGACGGCCGTGAACTTCCCGATGACCTCACCGAACGCATCGTCTCCCTGCTGGCCAGCCCGGACCGGGCTCTGGCCGAGCGGGCCGCGTCGCTGCTGGAGAACCGCGACCTTCCCGACCACCTGCTCGCGCCGATCGTCGCCCTGCTCGCCGACACCGACCCGCTGGTGGTGTGGAGCGCGCTGAGCGTCCTGGAAGGCCGCGACCTCGACGACGACATGCTGTCGCGGATCGTCGACCTGCTGGAGCACGGGGACCCGCTGGTGGTGTGGAGTGCGCTGAGCGTCCTGGAGACCTGTGAGCTCGACGAGGAGATCCTGTCCAAGATCGTCGAGCTGCTGGAGCACGAGAGCCCGGAGGTGGTGGCCGGAGCGCTCGGCCTGCTGGAGAGCCGCGATCTTCCCGACGAGCTGCTCGCCCGCCTCGTCGGGCTGCTGGAGCACGAGGACTCGAGCGTCGGCCACGGTGCACGGTCGCTGCTCGCGGGCACGGATCTGCCCGGCCACGTCCTGTCGCAGGTGGTCGACGTGCTCGAACACGACCGGCCTCCGGTGGTGGCGCACGCGCTCGGTGTGCTGCGGGACAAGAACCTCACCGACGACGTCAGGGCCCGGATCATCAGCCTGCTCGAGCACGAGGACGTCACCGTCGTCGGGCACGTGCTGCAGGTGCTGGAGGGCAGGGATCTGCCGGCCAGCGTGATTTCCCGGGTGATCGGCTCGCTGGAGCGCCGGGACCCGACGATCGTCGGCGGCGCTCACTCCGTGCTGCGCGGCCGCCACCTCGCCGAGCACGTGCTGCACCGGATCGGCGGGCTCCTCGGGCACGGCAGCCCGTCGGTGGTGGTGGGCGCGCTGGAACTGCTGCAGGGCAGGGACCTGCCGCCGGCCGTGCTCGGTCGCGTGGTCGGGCTGCTCAGCCACGAGGAGTCGGTGGTGGTGTGGACGGCGCTCGCGGTGCTGTCCGGCCGGGACGTTCCTGACACGCTGATTGTCCGCGGGGTGTCGCGGCTGCTCGAGGCGGGCGAAGTGGACGCGGCGGTCCTGGTCCGGTTCCTGCACGGCAGGCTGCTGCCCGATCAGGCCGCGCTCGCCCTCAGCGCCTGGCTGGCCGAGGCCCCGGCGGCCCGCTGGCAGGTTGCCGTCGAACTCGACTGGCCAGCGACGTTCGCCGCCGAGCTCGCCGCCAACGTCCGCGCCATGGCGGCGGCCGCCGCCGTCGGCGAATTCGACGCGTTCGACGCGCTGGTGGCCGGCGCCGCCACGCGGTGGCTGGCCGGCGCCACGGCCGGTGGCTGGGCCGCCGTGGCCGAGGCAGCGCTGGCCAGGCTCCGGGCACAGCGCGCGCTGCCTTTGCCGGCCGATGATCTGCCGCTCACGACCCCGACTCGCCGATGATCGCCGTCGTGTCCGGCCACGCGTTATCCCTACCTGGCAATTCAAGGACGCGGCTGAGGCTTCGCGGCTGGAGGCTTTATGCGCTGGTCTGAAGTCATGAACAAGGTGGCTGCGGCCCTGGCGGACTGGCAGCTGCCGGACGCCGCCGGGGGCAATCCGGATAACCCGGCGTCGCTTCTCACCGCGCTCACCGGGTCCATTCCGCCCGGCCTGCGACGCAGGCTGCGGCCTGACCATCTCGGCCTGCTGGGCCAGGACACCGCCAACGACGACGTGGAGCCCCTCATCTACCAGAACGAGTTCCCTGTCAGCCTGCTGGCCGCCGGCATCGTGGATGTGGCGGCACAGGCCGTTGACGGTGCCTGCGGGCTGGAGTCGCCGAGGGTCGTTGCGATCACCGCGGTCTCCGCCCTGTCCACGCTGAAGCTGGACCCGGCCGAGGAAGCCGCGGCGCTGCTGCATGTGCATCGCCGGATGCGGGCGTTCAGCTCGGCGGAGTGGACCGAGGCGCTGGACGCGCTGGCCAGGCGGACGGCTGAGCTGGATGAGCTGCTCGCCGCCGTGGCGGGCGACCGCAGGCAGGGATGGCACCGGGTGACGCTGGCGGACCGGATCCTGGGTGAGGCGGTGGCGGCCGCGGTGGTTGGCGGCGCGGCCCAGGCCAGCGGGGTCTCGCCGCGGGAGTGGCTGTTCCCGTTCCACCTGTTCTGCAACCTCGGCGTCAGCGCGGCCGGCTCGGCGCTGTCCACGGTCGAGCGCTGGCTCGGGATCGAGTTCCTGCCCGGCCCGCGGACGCCCGCCAGGGCGGCCAGCCTGGCTGCCCTCGTCGCGGACGAGGCGAGCGCCCTGTGGCGCGGCTGCGGGTGCAAGGTGCCTGCCGAAGACGGGGAGCTGGGCTTTTCCCGGCGGGGGGCGTGCCGGCAGGACGACCACGACCTGCGCGCCTGGCGGCCCGGCCAGCACAAGCCCGGCAGCCGCAACGGCTCGCGGTATGCCTCGACGCTGTGGGGCTGGCAGCGCCGCTGGCTCGGCGGCGCCGACGCCGGGCGCGCCGCCGCGGCCGGGCCGTCCGCGCGGCCGAAGCTGCGCGGCAACGACGTTGCCGCCAGCGTGCTGGCCCGCCGCTGGCTGTCGTCCGATCGCGGCTTCGGCGGCCCGGTGCTGCGTTACGACCGCATCCTGCCGGAGTTCTGCCGCAGTTGCGGTGCCAAGGTGCATCTGGTCTCGGCCGCCAGACCGGGCGGGCGGACGCTGGTGCAGCGGGCGCCCTGCTGCCGGCAGCAGCATCTGGTCTACCGCAGCGAGTTCATCGAGCGCGACGGCCGGCGGCTGCTGAGGCCCAAGCTCGGCATCGTGGTCGCGTCGCAGTCGCAGGCGGGGGGCAACGCCGGGTACGGCTCGACGGAGCCACTGGGCCCGATCTGGCTGTGCCGTGAATGCGGCCGCTACTCGCGCTCGGCCGGGCACTGTCCCGAGTGCGGCTCAGGGAGTGAGCGGGCGCGCGAGCGGGTGCACCACGGATGGGTGCTGCTGCCGCTGGCAGCCGCGTGGGCCGACCTGAAGGCGACGGCCGGGCCCGATGACGATGACACGGCCGCCGTGGCTGCCGGCGACGTGGCCGGCGAGGCTCTCTGCTTCCTGGCCGGCGCCTGCAGCCAGCTGGCGCCGGGCGGGCAGGGGCAGCTGACGACCCCTGCGGATGTCTGGGCGCTGGCGAAGGGATGGTCGTCGGCCGAGGTGAACGCGTTCCGGAGCCTCGCCGGACTGCGCGGGCTCGAGCTGCTCTTTCGCTGCAGACAGATCGCCGAGGCGCCACACCAGACGGCGGGCGCATCGCATACCGCCATTGCGGCACAGGTAAAAAGATGTGACGAGCCTGGAGGTGAGCGGACATGAACGGGGTGAGCGCGTCGCCCGAAGTGACAGAGGTGCTGCTCGCCGAAGCAGCCGTCTTCCTCGCCCGGGATCAGGGCTCCGGTGGGTTCCTTGACCGGTTCGCCGACGCCGTTACCGGTGATCCGGGGACCGCCAGCCTGGCGCTCGACCGGGCGCTGGCCGCGCGCGCCAGGGCGGGCCACGCAGCCCTCACGCTCGAGCCCGGCGATCTCCGGGTGCACAGGACCTCCTCGGGCGCCAGCCTGACCGCCTGTGCACTGCCCGGCCGGGAGGGCTGCGTCGACGCGGCGGTGCGGCTGGTCGACGCGGGCCGGCGTCCGGTTGCGGGCGCCGCCATGCAGGTCGCGGCCGACGGCGAGGACCGTGTGTTGGTCACCGATCTGGAGGGATGGGTTCACCTCAGCGAGCCGGGGCGGGCGCTGCACATCCGGCTGGGAGGGCTCGCCGGGGCCAGCGAAGCCGATGGCCGGGCCGACCGGAAACGCGCGGGCCCGGCGGGTGAGGGCGCCCGCGTCATCCCGCTGCCGCGGATTCCCCGTCCCGACGGGCTCGAGCTGGCGGCGGCGCACGAGGAAGCGGTGCGCGCCGCCGATGAGCCGGCGAGGTGGCGAGTTGCGGCCGGGGGAGTCGACTTCCTGTGCCTGGCCCGCAAGGGCGGGTACGACCTCACCGTTCTGCTGACGGGCGTGACGGCAGACTTCGCGGACAGGGCCGTGGGCGAGTACGCGGTCCGTTTTCAGACCTGGGGCCGCAACGGCAGGGAGCATGTCTGGATGGTGCCGCTCGCGCCGAGCCCGCTCGGCCTCGCCGGCTCCCTCTACAGCACCGATGAGGATCGCCTCGACGCCAGCAGCGTCGAGGTCGGTGTCGTCGAGCAGCTCATCGCGGCTCTCGGGGATCATCTTGAAGACGTCGTCGGCCGGAGCGTCCGGCACTCCGACGCCCTCACCGCGTGGGAGGCCCTGTGCCAGCGGCTGGGATCCGGCCGTCCGCGCGCGGTTGTCCAGGCCGCTCTCGCCGAGCGGGCGAACCTGCCGTGAGCCCGGCCGGCGTCCGCTACCACCCCGACGAGTGGGCCCACGACCTGGACGAATGGTGGAGCCCGCTGACCAGCCTCGCGGCCAAGGCCGGCTGCGCAAGTGACGACTGGCTCACCGTTCTGGGGGTCGAGGAGTTCTTCGAGCCCCGGCTGCTCGAGCAGGCGCGGGTGCTCACGCCGTGGATCTGCCTCGCCGCGTCGGCCGTGGCGGCGTCCGCCGCGCGCACCTGGGCCGAGGCAACGCTGCGGCCAGACTCCGGCCCGGCGGCGTGGGCGCTCGCCACGGCAGCCTTCGACGTCGCCGTCGGCCTGGAACGCCTCCGGTGGGACGGCAGGCGGCTCGGCGAAGGCGTGCTGCGCACCTGCGAGCTGATCGACCTGGGCCGCCGAGCCGTCTCCATCCCCCCGTCCACCTCCCCCGCAGCCAGAACGGAGCCGACCGGCCTGTACCTGGCGGCAGGCTGGCTGGTGCACGCCGGTGGTGCCGTGGAGCCGGCCGCCGTTCCGGCGAGCGGTCCACCCGGCCTCACGGCGACGCCGGAGCCGGCGTTTGCCAGCATCGCCGCGGCGAGAGCCGGGACCGACCCGATCGCCTGGGGAACGGCACACCTCGTCGAGCGCCTGATCGACGGGGGGATCGACCGCGGCCCGGTGGCGCTGCGGCCAGACGACCCCCCGGCCGAGGCCCGGGCCAACGTGCTGCTGGTGGCCGGGCACGGGCAGGTCGGCCTGCTGGAGACCAGGCGGCAGACGTCGCTGCTCCCGGTGCCGGCCGGGACGGTCGTGCCGGATCTGGCACGGATGGCGTTCGTCCACGGCAACGGCGACTTCCGTTCTTCCGTAGACACCGCCTACATCGCGGCGGCAAAGGCGGAGCGGGTGGAACGGCCGGGCGAGCTGGTCTCGTGGAGCATCCAGCTCCCCAGCGGCACGCACCCGCTGGCCGAGAAGACGGTCTCCGGCAGATCAGCGGGGCTCGGCGCGTACGTGGCCTTCCGGTCGCTGAGCAACCCGGGCGTCTTCTCCGACTCCGGTGTCGCATTCACCGGCCAGGTGTCCGCGGACGGGCTCGTCGGTGAGGTCGAGAGCGCGCACGACAAGATCGAGGCCGCGCATCGCCGGCGGATTCGCCTCGTGGTGCATCCCAGGGGCCAGGCGTGGGTCGACCCGGACGACATCGTCCAGCTCGAGGGGGTGGAACGCGCCGAGGACGCGCTGATAGCGGCGGCGCAGCAGCTGCGCGGCCTGCGCAGCTACCTGGAGGCGGCGTGCCGCCTGGTCGCGCCGGAACCCTGGCTGCGGACCTGGCTGCGCAGGCAGGGACGGCGCCCGGACGAGACGCCGCTGCTGACCGTGACCTGCCGCCACCTGCCGCCCAGGGAGGCCCTGTCCCACCACCCCGAGCGGAAGGAGCCCGAGATCCCGCCGTGCCCTGCGCACCAGCTGGCCAGCTTGTATCCGGGCTATTCGTTCGCGGTCAGCGCGGACGCGGGCGGCGGGAACACGATGGCCGCGAAGCGCATGGTCGCCCTGGCCGCCCGGCGGGCACTCGACGGGTTGCGTGCCCTCGGCAGCGAGGACCGGTTTGCTGGCTTCACCCTTCCGCTCTACGTTCCCCTCGGCACGCTGCCGGCGACCTGGGACGGCGTCGTCCAGGCCAGCGTCGCGGCGCTCCCGGCGCTGACCGAGCCGGGCCTGGAGGTCGCGGTCGCGCTGGCCAATGCGCTCCGCGCCGACAGCCCGCGGCCGTGGCGCGCCCTCGTGGTCGTGGACGGCACCGACCGGACCCATCGCAGTGGCAGCAGCGCGCTCGCCGACCGGGAGCGGGACTTCGTCGCACTGGTGACGAGCAGCCCGCACCAGACGCAGCCGGGGTGGCGGCCGAGCCGGCCAGCGCAGGTCGTGCTGTGCGGCAGGCATGGGAGCCCCGCCCATCACCGGGCGGCCGAGGCGCTGCGGCGCGAGCGGCCGGACGCCGTGGCGACGATGGGGCTCGACCCGCTGACCGGCGCGGAAATCGACCGGTACGTCGCCAGCCTGTCGACGTCGGGGATTTCGCTCACCGGCAGGGCGCGTGACCTCGCCACGAACCCGCTGCTGCTGACGCTGAGCGTGATCGCCGGGAAGCCGCGGCCTGCCGGTGAGGGCGATTCAACCGACCTGCTCGACCGGGTCATCGACGTCCTGCTCGGCGCCGCGGTGGACGACCGCAGGTACCTGGCTGAGATCGCGTTCCGGGCGGCGGTGGCGAAACGCCAGCCGGTCGGCGAGTTCACCCTGGCCGACATCGCCGCCCGTGGATCCGAGCTGGCCGTGGAGCTTGCTCTCGCCGACAACGACACCGAGCGGGCGATGGCCATCGCGCTCGATCGCCACGAGCGGCAGGCGTTCCAGAGCGCGGAAGAGGAAACGCATCTCCTGACGGCGTCCGGCGCCGGCTGGCGGTTCTTCCATGACCGGGCGTTCGCCTTTCTGGTCGCCGACCGCATCGCCCGCCGCGCCGCCGAGCACCACGGCTCCGGCGACGAGCTCTTCGGCGAGCTCGGTTCCCATCTCGGCGACGCGTTGTGGACCGACGTGATCGAGGCAACCGGACGCCTGCTCGAGCTGCGCAGTCGTGTGGCACCTGTTACTGACGGTGCTTAACTGCACTGAATGGATTTCGGCTTGGTCCCGGTAATGATGTTCTGAAAGTGATGCCGGAATAGTCCGAAAGCGTTTTAATCGTCCCGGCAGCTAATCATCAGAAACATCCGTAACTGGTTGCGCATCTGCCACGGATCCGGTCCTTAACGGATCCCGACCGGGCGGAGCCTAGCAGGTCAGACCCGGTTTAACGCGAGGACACGCATTTACATAATGGGCGAGATCGGCCCTCGCTAGGCTCCCGCTCAATGTCAGGCGCTCCGAAGGCCGCCGTCCCCCGTCGGCCTTCCCGGTGAGCGCGCCCCGCTCGGAAAGGAT
>Ga0335075_10018429_pt1 | contig 10346 bp, 8 predicted proteins | sample Lox_Sample_24_FD_206723 | JGI IMG/M metagenome (GOLD analysis project Ga0335075, IMG submission 206723) | Soil microbial communities from Loxahatchee National Wildlife Refuge, Florida, United States - Lox_Sample_2.4 | ecosystem: Environmental > Terrestrial > Soil > Wetlands | place: USA: Florida... | reverse complement strand
CGAATTTCGCCATCGAGCCGGGCGATCTGGTGTCTTTCCTCGTCTGCGCGCCGGAGCCGGGCCAGGGCTTCGTTTCGATGATGAATTACCGGACGCAGCAGGCCACGAGCGTCGGCGTGCCGGCACCGGGAGCGGACATCACCTCCGTGGGGTCGCGCGCGATATGGGCCGTGGAGGGGATCTCGGCCGATTTGCCGGACTTCTCGCCTATGGTGTTCTCCGACGTCACGGCGGGCACGCAGTCCCACGCGTTCAACCTGCTGCCGGACGGCGCGACGACCAGCATCACGGGCAGCGGCGGCAATCCGTTGGCGCAGGCGTTCATCGCGTCGCCGACGACCGGGCTGGTGCTGTGGGAGGGCAGCGTCTGACTTTCGCTCAGGACGGGTGCGCGCCGGTCGGGTGATCCGCTCTAATCCGGGCGGATCAGGCGGTGGTGCTTGCGGCCGGCGGAGAGCTTGATCGCGCCGTTCTGCAGATCGGCGAGGGTGAGCGCGAGGGTTTCGTCGGCGACGGGGGCGTCGTTGATGCGCGCGCCGCCGGCGCGGATCAGGCGGCGGGCCTCGCCGTTGCTGCCGGCGAGGCCGGCGAGCGTGAAGAGGCGGAAGGCGGGCAGGCCGTTCGCGAGGTCCTCGCGCGGGACGCGGATGGCGGGGAGATCGGCCTCTTCGCCGGTTTCGAAGAGGCGTCGGGCGGCCTCGGCGGCGCGGGCCGCGGCGTCCGCGCCGTGGGCGAGGGTGGTGGCTTCGGTCGCGAGGATTTTCTTCGCTTCGTTGATGTCCGATTGCGCAATGCGAGCGATGTCGGGGAGAGGAAGGTCGGTGAAGAGGCGGAGGAAGCGCGCGACGTCGTCGTCTTCGGTGTTGCGCCAGAACTGCCAGTAATCGAAGGGTGCCAAGCGGTCCGCGGTGAGCCAGATGGCGCCGGCGGCCGTCTTGCCCATCTTCGCGCCGGAGGCGGTGGTGATGAGCGGCGTGGTGAGGCCGAAGACTTGCGCGCCTTCGGTGCGGCGGACGAGCTCGGCGCCGGAGACGATGTTGCCCCACTGGTCCGAGCCGCCCATCTGCAGGCGGACGTTATGGCGGCGGAAGAGCTCGCGAAAATCGTAGCTCTGAAGGATCATGTAGTTGAATTCGAGGAAGGTGAGCGGCTGCTCGCGCTCGAGCCGGAGTTTTACGGCGTCGAAGGTGAGCATGCGGTTGATGGTGAAGTGCGTCCCGACATCGCGGAGCAGCGGGATGTAGCCGAGGGGGTCGAGCCAGTCGGCGTTGTTGGCGGTGATCGCGTCCGAGGGCGGACGGTCCGCTGCCGGGCCGGAGCCGAAACGGAGGAAGGGCTCGAAGACGCGGCGGATGCCTTCCATGTTGGCGGCGATCTCCTCGTCGGTGAGGAGCTGGCGGGTCTCGTCCTTGCCCGACGGATCGCCGATGCGGGTGGTGCCGCCGCCCATCAGCACCACGGGCCGGTGGCCGTGGCGCTGGAAGAGGCGGAGCAGCATGATCTGCACCAGGCTGCCGACATGGAGGCTCGGCGCGGTGCAGTCGAAGCCGATATAGGCGGAGACCGGGCCGGCGCGGAGGAGCGTGTCGAGCGCCTCGGGATCGGTGCACTGGAAGACGAAGCCGCGCGCGGTGGCCTCGGCGAGGAAGTCGGGGGATGGCATGCCGGGCTCGCTAGCATGGGAGGAAAGCAAGGGGAATGTGGCGGGCGATCGGGCTGATGAGCGGCACCTCGCTCGACGGCGTGGACGCGGCGTGGATCGAGACCGATGGCGTGCGCGTGGCGCGGTTCGGGAAGCGGCTGACGCTGCCTTATGGTGAGGGGCTGCGGGGGCGGCTCAGGGCGCTCCTCGAGCGGGCGGATTGGTTGGAGGCGGGCGATCCGGAGCTGGCGGCGGTCGAGGCCGAGCTGACGGAGCGGCATGCGGAGGCGGTGGCCGCACTCGGCGAGGCGGCCGACGTGATCGGGATGCATGGGCAGACGATCCTGCACCGGCCGGAGGCGGGGCGGACCTGGCAGATCGGCGATGCGGCGCTTCTGGCGCGGCGGACGGGCGTCCCGGTGGTGCATGATTTTCGCGCCGCGGACGTTGCGGCGGGCGGCGAGGGCGCGCCGCTCGCGCCGGTGTTCCATGCCGCGCTGGCAGCGGGGCTCGTGCGGCCGCTCGCGGTGCTGAATATCGGGGGTGTCGCGAACGTGAGCTGGATCGGGGGTGACGGGCGGATCGTCGCGTTCGACACGGGGCCGGGGAACGGTCCGCTGGACGACTGGGTGCGGCGCGCCACGGGGCGGAGCCGCGACGAGGACGGGGCGCTGGCGCGGGCGGGGCGGGTGGCGCCGGAGGTGCTGGAGTGGCTGCTCGCCGATCCCTATTTCGCGCGGCCGGGGCCGAAATCGCTCGATCGCCTCGCCTTCTCGGCGCGGCTCGCCGAGAGCGGGCTGGACGCGCTCTCGGCGGAGGATGGGGCGGCGACGCTGGTGGCCTTCACGGCGAGGGCGGTCGCGATGGCGAAGCTGCCGGCCCCGCCGGCGCGCTGGCTGGTGGCGGGAGGCGGGCGGCGCAACCGGGCGATGATGGCGGCGCTTGACGGCGTGCTCGCGGCGCCGGTCGATCCGGTGGAGGCGGTGGGGTGGGATGGGGACGCGCTGGAGGCGCAGTGCTTCGGGTTCCTGGCCGCGCGCAGCCTGGCCGGGCTGCCGCTGAGCTTTCCGACCACGACGGGCGTGCCGCGGCCACTCACGGGAGGGCGGCTGGTGCAGCCGGAGGGGCCGGGTGAAATGCGACAGAAACAAGACCGGGCTTGAGGTTATGCGTTTATGGTATGGCCGACTCGTTATTGCGCAGTAGCACAATGGAAGGGCAGCGATTACCTTCAGTTGCGAGTTTCGGCCCCGGCGCGACGACGGTTGAGCGCCTAGGGTCGTAAAGGTTCCGGTCGAGAGGCCGGAAACAGGGGGTGTTTGACCCCCTTCGTCTCCCAGACGTGAAGCCTCCCTGTTTACTCGACCCTGCCGGAGGGAACTCCGGCAGGGTTTTTCTTTGGGCCCGTGGCGGCTCAGGCCGCGGCCATGCTCCGCGCGCGGCCGACCCGGAGCACCGATTCGACCAGGGCTTCGATGTCGGAGTCCTGGGTGCGGTGGTTCACGAGGGCGGCGCGGATGGCGAGGCTTCCATCGATCATCGTGGTGGAGGGCGCGGCGATGCCGGCCTCCTGGAGGTCGGCGACCACGGCGGCGTTGAGCGCATCGAGGTCGAAGCCCGGCTCGGCACCGACGAAGCGGAAGCAGACGATGTTGAGGGCGACCGGGGCCATCAGCTCGAGCTCGGGCTCGGCATCGACGAGGCGGGCGAGGCGGGCGGCGAGCGCGCAGCTCGCCTCGACCACCTCGCCCATGCGCTCGGCGCCGAAGACCTTGAAGGTGAGCCAGACTTTCAGCGCGCGGAAGCCGCGGGAGAGGTCGGGGCCGAAATCGCACGGCCAGGGATGGCCGCCGGCGAGGCCGCGCGTGTCGCGGCGGAGGTAGGCCACCGACTGGGCGAAGGCGGCGCGGTGGCGGACGGCGTCGCGGACGAGGATGCAGCCGGCGTCGTAGGGGACCTGGGCCCATTTGTGGAAGTCGAAGGCGACCGAATCGGCCGCCTCGATGCCGGCGAGGAGCGGGCGGAGGCGCTCGGAGAGCGCCAGCATAGCGCCGAAAGCGCCGTCCACGTGGAACCAGAGCGACTCGCGGCGGGCGATGGCGGCAAGGGCGGCAAGGTCGTCGAGCGCGCCGATATCGACCGTCCCGGCCGTGCCGACGAGGAGGAAAGGGCGGTTGCCGGCGGCGCGGTCGCGGGCGATGGCCTCTTCGAGGGCGGCGAGGTCGATCCGGCCGGCGGAGTCGCACGGGATCATCCGGAGCTGCTCGGAGCCGAGGCCGGAGATGTCCATCGCCTGGGGGATGCAGCCGTGCGCGGCGGCGGAGGTGTAGGCGGTGAGGCGTGGCGTGCCGACGCCGGAGCGGCGGGCGGTGGGGCCGAGGGTGGCGCCGCGGGCGACGAGGACGCCGATGAGGTTGGCGATCGAGGTGCCGGTGACGAGAAGGCCCGAGCTTTCAGGCGGCAGGCCGAGCAGCTCGGCGGACCAGCGGACGACCTGGCGCTCGACCTCGATCGGGGCGTGGTCACGGCCGCCAAGGTTGGCGTTGAGCGCGCCGGCGAGCATCTCGGCGAGCATGCCGACCGCGGTGCCGCCGCCATGGACCCAGCCCATGAAGCGGGGGTGGGTGTTGCCGGTGGCGTAGGGAAGGACGAGGCGGAGGAAGTCCGCGTAGGCCGCGTCGGGCGGCTGGGGGGCGCGGGGCAGGCGGCCGTGAAGCTCGGTGCGGAGCTCGGCGGGCATCTTCTGCCAGACCGGGCGCTCGCGGGCGTGCTCGAGATAGTCGAAGGCGTCGTCGAGCATGCGGTGGCCCAGGGCCCTGAGCTCATCCCAGTTTTCCGGGTCGAGCCCCGGCGACTGCTGGTCCATGCGCGCTCCTTCACAAGGCGCCGCGGATTCCATGCGGCGCCGCACAATCTTGCCTAGCAGAAGTTACGGAGGGACGCGACCGCGCTTCGGTTAGAGGAGCCAGGGCGCGTCGGAAGCGGCGGCGATCTCCTTGAGGCGGGCGGCAAGGCCGGGCGGGATGGGGATGCCCTCGCGGGCGCGGCGCTCGGCGGCCGCGCGCTCGGGGTCGCCGGCGACGAGGACGGGGACGGCGGGATCGAGGGGGCGAGTTGCGCGGAGCACGTCGCAGAAGCCGGCGACCTCGGCGCGGAAAGCGGCGGGTTCGCGGAAGAGGCCGGGATCGAGGGCGAGGAAGAAATGCCCGATCTCGGGCCCGCGCGGGCTCGCGGGACGGGCGGGGTGGGTGATCGGCATCGCGCCGGCGAGGCAGGAGGAGAGGATGTTGACCATCGCGGCGAGCCCGTAGCCCTTGTAGCTCGCGTTCTCGGCGGTGCCGCCCAAGGGGGTGAGGAAGCCGCCGCGAACGGCTGCATCGGCGGGGTCCGTGCTCGGCTGGCCGGAGGCATCGAGGACCCAGCCGGGCGGGCAGGAAAGCTTTTCGTTCAGCTTGTTGCGGACCTTTCCGAAGGCGACGGTCGTGGTTGCCATGTCGAGAAGGAACGGAACGTCGTCCGCGCCGGGAGCGGCGAAGGAGAGGGGATCGGTGCCGAGGCGGGGTTCGGCGCCAAAGGTCGGCACGACGCGGATCATCGAGGCGCTGGTGGAAGCAAAGCCGATCAGCCCGGCTTCGGCCGCCATCTTCGTGTAGTAGCCGCAGGCGCCGAAATGGGCGGAGTTGCGGACGGCGACGGCGGCAATGCCGGATTTCTTCGCACGCTGGATGGCCTCGGTCATGCCGAGCACGCCGGGCCAGTGGCCGAGGCCGCCGGCGCCGTCGATCAGGGCGGAGACCGGGGTTTCGCTCACGACGAGCGGCTTCGCCTTGAGGTCGATCCAGCCGCGGCGGCGGCGTTCGTCGTATTCGGTGAGCATGGAGATGCCGTGGCTGTCGATGCCGGAGAGGCCGGCATAGAGCAGGACGTCCGCGGTCGCGGCCGCCGTTTCGGTGCGGGCGCCCCAGGCGAGCAGCGTGGTCTCGATCTGGCGGCGATAGGCGATCGGGGATGCGTGCATGCCATAATGCTCTAACGATGAGCGAGACGGATGCGAAGAGGCGGGCCGTGCGGCCGCGCCATGCCGCGAGCATGATCGTGCTGCGGCGCGGGCGCGAGGGGGTGGAGCTCTTGATGGGGACGCGCGCCGCCGGGCACCGGTTCATGCCGAACCGGCTGGTGTTCCCGGGCGGGGCCGTGGAGCGGGCGGATTTCACCGCGGAGAGCGCGAGCCGGCTCTCGCCGGCGACGGCGGCGATGCTGGAGAAGGGAGCGAAGCCGCCTCTGGCGCGGGCGCTCGCGATCGCGGCGGTGCGCGAGCTTGCGGAGGAGACGGGGCTCTCGCTCGGCAACCCTCCGGCGCTCGGGGGCCTCTTCTATCTCTGCCGGGCGATCACGCCGGCTTCGTCCCCGATCCGTTTCCATGCGCGGTTCCTGATGGTGGAGGCGGAGGGGCTGGAGGGCGCGCTCGGCGGCTCGGGAGAGCTGGAGGGGCTGCGATTCTACAAGGTGGACGAGGCGCAGGCGGCCGAGCTGCCGTGGATCACCGCTCGGGTGATCGAGGAGGTCGCGGCGTGGCTCAGGCTGCCCGAGGAGGTGCGATTCGCGACGCGGCCGAGTGCGGTCTTTCGCAGCCGCGGAAGGGCGGAGGAGTAGCATCGGATCGCAGAGTTTCGCGGAAAGCGAAGCGACCGCGAAACGGCGCGTGAACCCAATGCTTGGACAAGGACCTAGAGCGAGATGGGTGAGCGCAAGCGAACCCCTCCCGCTCTAGGTCTTTGTTTTCCCGCGTGATTCACGCCTTCGGTGATTCCACCTTCGGCGATCACGCTCTAGGCGGGCGGCCGCGGCGCGTCGGAATTCTTGACGGATACGGGCGGCGAAACGAACATCCGGCCGGTGGCGCCGCGGGCGCCACTCCCCAACAATCGAGAGGAAGCGTCCCATGTCGGGAATGACGGACCATCCGGAGCAGTACCAGACGGAGCTCTCCGGCAAATGGGGGTGGTTCGTCGCCCTCGGCATCGGGCTGATCGTGCTCGCGGTCATCGCCTGGCTCGACGTGGTCGCCGTGACGATCGCGGGGACGATCTTCATTGGGGCGATGCTGCTGATCGGCGGCATCTTTCAGGTGGTCCACGGCTTCATGACGACGGGGTGGCGGAGCTTCCTGCTCAGCCTCTTCTGCGGGGCGCTCTCGATCATCGCCGGGCTGCTCATCATGAGCGAACCGCTCAGGGGCGCGCTGGTGCTGACGATCCTGGTGGTCGCGGCGCTGATTGTCGGCGGCATCACGCGCATCGCGATCGGGTTCCGGCACCGCGAGATGGCGCGCTGGGGGCTGCTCGTGGTGAGCGGTGCCATCAGCCTGCTCGTCGCCATCCTGCTCTATGCCTCGCTGCCGTGGTCGGGGCTCTGGGTCCTGGGGACGCTGATCGCCGTCGAGCTGCTCGTGCAGGGCATCGGCTGGCTCTCGTTCGGGATGGCGCTCCGGCAGAAGGGTTGAGCGGGGCCTTTCTTCAGCGCGTGTAGTGCTTGCGATATTCGGCCGGCGTGACGCCGACATGCCGGGCGAAGGCGCGGCGGAGCGTATCGGCGTTGGCGAAGCCGCAGCGGGCGGCAACGCGCTTGGGGCTGTCGCGCCCGGACTCCAGCAATCGCCGCGCCGCGGAGACGCGCGCCGATTCGACCCAGGCGGCGGGTGTGACGCCGATTTCGGCCGCGAACAGCCGCGCGAAATGGCGCGGGCTGAGGCCGGCGCGCGCGGCGAGGCTTGCGACGCCGTGATCGGCGGCGGGGTGGGCCGCAACGAAGCGCTGCACCTCCTGCAGAACGGAGCGGCCCGCGGGCAGTGACTGGCCCTTGCGGCTGAACTGCATCTGGCCGCCGGGGCGCTTGAAGAACATCACGAGCTGGCCTGCGACTTTCATCGCGACCTCGCGCCCCAGATCCTCCTCGACCAGCGCGAGCGCCAGGTCGAGCCCGGCGGTGACGCCGGCCGCCGTGCGGAGCTTGCCGTCCCGCACATGGATCGCGTCGGCCTCTACGCGCACCGCAGGATAGGAAGCGGCGAGGCTTGCCGCCGCCGCCCAATGGGTGGTGACGCGCCTGCCGTCGAGCAGCCCGGAAGCGGCAAGGAGGAACGCCCCGGTGCAGACCGAGCCGTAGCGGCGCGTGCGCGGGGCGACGCGGCGGAGCCAGGCGATGATAGCGGGATCGGGGCGGACCTCGGCGAGGTGCGGGCCGCCGGCGACGAGCAGCGTCTCCAGCCGCTCCGAGGCCGGATCCCCGATGGCGAGGTCCGCCACCAGCCGCGTGCCGGAGGAGCTCGGGACCTCGCCGCGCGCGGGGGCGACGACGTGGAGGCGGTAGGCGCTCCGCCCGGCCTGGAGGTTCGCCTCGGCGAAAACGTCGAGCGGGCCGGAGACGTCCAGGAGCTGGACGCCCGGCATGGCGAGGATCGCGACCGTTCGGGGCGCTCTGTTCTGTCCGGCCATGGCTTTCCGCGACGGATAATGGCAGAAACTGACGTATTCAGTCAATTGCAGCCAATGCGCTCGCACCTCTATTGACCTTTGCAGCGATCGGCCGAGATCGCCCGAGAGGAGAAGCGCGATGTTGGCAACCATCGACGGTCTTACGATTCCCGACAGCAAGCTCGCGCGGGAGATCACGGAGCTCGTCCGCGATACCGAAACCGAGCTGCTCTTCCATCATTCGAGCCGCGTCTATTGCTGGGGCGCGCTCACCGGCAAGCGAAAGGGCCTGCGCTTCGATCCGGAGCTGCTCTATGCCGGCGCGATGTTCCACGACATGGGCCTCACCTCCGCCTATGCGGGCTCGCAGGAGCGCTTCGAGGTGGACAGCGCCAATGCCGCCCGCGACTTCCTCCAGAGCCATGGCATCGCCGATGAGGACGTCGAAATGGTCTGGACCGCGATCGCGCTGCACACGACGCCGGGCGTTCCGCCGCATATGCATCCCGTCATCGCGCTGGTCACCGCCGGCGTCGAGATGGATGTCCTCGGGATCGCCTATTCCGAATTCACCGAGGCCGAGCGCGATTCCGTGACCCGCGCGCATCCGCGCCCCTTCCGCTTCAAGGAAGAGATCATCCAGGCCTTCCACGACGGCTTCCGCCACAGGCCGGGATCGACCTTCGGCACCGTCAACGCCGACGTGCTCGCCGACAAGGATCCCGCGTTCGTGCCTGTGAATTTCTGCCGCGTGATCCGCGCCTCGGCCTGGCCGAGCTGAGTGCCGTCCGGGCCGCGCCTGCCGCCCGGGCCGCGCTCTCCCTAACCCAGCCTCAAGGGATTCCTCATGTCCGCACCGAAGCTCTTCACCAATGCCACCGGCGCACCGGTCGCCGACAACACCAACATCATGACCGCCGGGCCGCGCGGCCCCGCGCTTCTCGAGGATATCTGGCTGATCGAGAAGATGGCGCATTTCGACCGCGAGGTGATCCCTGAGCGGCGCATGCACGCCAAGGGCTGGGGCGCCTACGGCACTTTCACCGTCACGCACGACATCACGCGCTACACGAAGGCGAAGATCTTCAGCCAGATCGGCAAGCAGACGCCGATGTTCGCGCGCTTCTCGACCGTCGCCGGCGAGCGCGGGGCCGCCGACGCCGAGCGCGACATCCGCGGCACTGCGCTGAAGTTCTATACCGAGGACGGGAACTGGGACATCGTCGGCAACAATACGCCGGTGTTCTTCTTCCGCGACCCGCTGCGCTTCCCCGACCTCAACCACGCGATCAAGCGCGATCCGCGCACGGGGCTGCGCAGCGCGGACAACAACTGGGATTTCTGGACAAAGCTGCCCGAGGCGCTGCACCAGGTCACCATCGTCATGTCCGACCGCGGCATCCCGAAGAGCTTCCGCCACATGCACCTGTTCGGCAGCCACACCTTCTCGATGATCAACGCTGCGAACGAGCGAACCTGGGTGAAGTTCCATTTCCGTACTCAACAGGGCATCCGGAACCTCACCGATGAAGAGGCCGAAGCCCTCGTCGCGAAGGACCGCGAAAGCAACGGCCGCGACCTCCTCGAAGCGATCGAGGCGCGCGACTTCCCGCGCTGGACGCTCTTGATCCAGGTGATGAGCGAGGCGCAGGCCGGAAGCCACCGCCACAATCCCTTCGATCTCACGAAAGTCTGGCCGAAATCGGACTATCCGCTGATCGAAGTCGGCGTGATGGAGTTGAACCGGTACCCGGAGAACTATTTCGCCGAAGTCGAGCAGGCCGCCTTCTCGCCCGCCAATATCGTGCCGGGGATCGGCTTCTCGCCCGACAAGATGCTCCAGGCGCGGCTATTCTCCTACGGAGACACGCAGCGCTACCGACTCGGCGTCAACTTCAACCATATTCCGGTCAACGCGCCGAAATGCCCGTTCATGAGCTACCATCGCGACGGGAAGATGCGCACGGACGGCAATCTCGGGGGAACGCTCAGCTTCCATCCCAACAGCGCCGACCTTTGGGACAACCAGCCCGATTTCGCCGAGCCGCCGCTTCCGGTCGCGGGCGAGGCGGCGCATTACGATCATCGCGTCGATGACGATCACTGGGAGCAGCCGGGCAATCTCTTCCGCCTGATGACGCAAGCGCAGCGGCAGGTGCTGTTCGAGAACACGGCGCGCGCGATGGGCGATGCGCGGCGTCACATCAAGGAACGGCACATCGCCAACTGCA